>Ga0179591_1351079_pt1 | contig 12679 bp, 6 predicted proteins | sample CZOMad2_1_08_16f_FD_182891 | JGI IMG/M metagenome (GOLD analysis project Ga0179591, IMG submission 182891) | Vadose zone soil fungal communities from Angelo Coast Range Reserve, California, USA - CZOMad2_1_08_16fungal (PacBio error correction) | ecosystem: Environmental > Terrestrial > Soil >...
GTCCAACTAGCACGAGGAAAGTCCTCGCGGAACAGCTAACCCCTCTTTTCTCAGAAGCAAGATCTGCTTTGGCGCCATGGGGGAGGGGGAGGGAGTAAGATGAGGTCGGTCGAACTAGGAGGGGCTCAAGCCGGGTTTGCAGAAAAACAGCGCGACACCCGTCGAAAACATTCGATCTTGGAGGACAGGAGTATGTAAAAGAAGAACCGCTCCCCGTGTATAGCGCGGAACCCGGCGGCGATCGCGTCCGAGGAACGGGAGCTCTGTTTATCTAAAAACATTCCCGCTAGAATAGACGGTCCTGGGGACGAAGGGGATTCTTTTCCAGCTAGGACGGCTTAAGGGGACGAGAGCAGCACCTTGTCGAGCGGGAAGGCTCGTAGAGAGGGGACCTACGCACTGGTCTAACACGCTGTTGACTATCTAGACTGGGGTCTGGGGTGGCACCCTCGAACCATTGGTCGCCTATTGCCCGTCGGTGGTCGTGAAAGGAAAAAGAGCCAAGAAAGGAACCGTCCGCCGTCGCGTAGTAGAGATCTTTATTCCGTCTCTAGGACGCTGAAAACATGACCTGGCGGGATCGCTTCAGCATGGATCGCCCGAGGAGGCAAGCTTCACCCTATAGGCAATAGGGGAAATCCGACGTCACGGTAGACTCGCCGCGGCAGGCTCAGACGTTAGGGCCAACTAAGGGGGTCGGTGTAACGCGGCGGGTGGAGAGAGAGGAGAGGTGAAATAGGGGTGGCACTGGAGGGGGTGAGCAAGGTTTCCGGCGGCGGGTCGAAGGCGAACCATTAACAACATCCGCATAGAGACTCAGAGTGTGTGACTTTTCTCTCCGCTGCAAGCAAAGGACTGATCGGTGACAAGGGCACCATTTACTAGTAAGGCGCCTTAGACACCGCCAGCGGCTGAACCGACGTCCATTTAAGGAGAGAGGGGGGAGGAAATAAGGTGCGCGATGTGCACCTGGTTCTAAGTAGACGAGACGGGCACTGAAATGGACACGCCCACGATAAATGCTTTGATGAAAGAAAAGAAAGCAACTATATGCCAAGACGGATAATTCTGCCAGATCGGGAGAGGGGGGGGAACACCCATTCAACACTCTTGGTTCTTCAAAAGAAAGCGCAGAAAAACTCATCCTCAAGTTGAAGGAAAAGCCGTAGAGAACTCGTCGACGAGGAAAAGGGGCGGGGCTGATCGAAAAAAACGCAGACCACTCGAAAAGGAGGAAAAAGTGTTTTTGTCTCGACTGCCGGAACGTAAATCGGCACAAAATCAAACAACCCTCAGGCGCAACAGCAGACCAGCGCGAGAAAGAAAAACAGGTGGACAAGGGGTGGTCACAAGCTGACGTCCACGGGTTCGTGCCAACTTGGTGCACACATCAAAAGAACAGCACAAAAACGGTGGCTTCTGATCGGTTTGAACGAAACAGACGATGTCGACGGAAGAAAGCGAGCAGCGGGGCGACATACACAGGGCGCGGCGTCTGCGGGACCTGCGGGGGTATCGTCTCCAGTATAGAAGAGGGGCACTGAGATCCAAGGACACCGGATCAACATGGCGGACCGGGCAAAACTCGCGCCACAGGGAACAAAGGCCACCTAACCCAACGCTTGATCACGAACCGAAGCACCCTAAAAGTTCCTTTTGGGGGAAGGGACCGATCACTCTCTTCTCGGGGGGTGCCTTTCAAACTCGACGTTCCTTAATCACGGAAAACGATAAAAGGAAGGGACAACCTGTATGCGCTGATCAGGCTCCAGCCACCGCGCTCCAGGGAGACGGGCATTTCCTGGTCGAAAAACAGGCAAAATCGAGATGGAAGGGTGACTTCACTAAGGAGGAAAGGGACGCTGTAAGAGGGGGGTAACAACCGAAAATATTAAGAAAGGGGGTTGGTTGGTGAAAAGCAGCAACTATGAAAAGGGAGTTATTGTCAACCGACGCAGAATTGAGAACGAAAAAGCCATTGACCCAAAAACTGGGGAAGGAGGAAGGGCAACGACTCGCCGATAAAAAGGGACGGATAAACTCGGTCACCCGATCAACCGGAGGAAAACCGCGGAACCGATGACAAAGCGCGGTGCTCCATCAACAAAAAAACCACGAGGAAGATTAGTCCACGCCCGAACAACCCTTCCGGGGGGTGCCACCACGGAAAAAGATGCTGTGGTACGATTCGATCACAACAAAGGGTAGGTCAAAGATAAAACTCTGTGAACCAGAAATATGGGTCTGCCGGCTGTGAGGGGATGTTACATCTTTAAGGGGGGAGAAGCTTCACAGTCCTCGGGGGGGGGGGGGGGGGGGGTGGGGGGAGGGGGGGGGGTGGGGGGGTGGGGGGGGTGGGTGGCCTTGTTTTCGGTAGAAACGCGCGTTTGAAAGGGTGACGGTGACTCTTGACGAGGTGACTCGTACAATTTCACCGTTGTCGGCGTTTCTTAATTACTCAAATCCCCGGGGGAACCTGGCGGTGGGGGGCAAGGGAAGTCCATGCTGTACAATCCAGGGGCGACATATTACAACCCTCCAAAGTATAATGACATTGTCCACAGCGACCAAGCAGCTCCGGGCATCGACTGTTTTTACAGGAAAAGCCATATCGTCTGTCGACCGCACGAATCCACAGGTCGCGATCATTGATGGCGAGATAACGATCCGAACAGCCATGTGTTGTAAAATCCGAGCGGTGACAACCATAAACTGAGAGGGAAGAATCCACGTCGCGATAGATGGAGGGAAATCAAGGCCAGTAGGAAAGTCATTTGCTTCTTAGGAGCCGTTGGAAATCTGTGCATGGCTCGTTGGTTCGCGGGGAGACCGGTCGGCGGAAAGAGACGCCGGTTGCGAGTCCGATGATTCAAGAGCAACAAATCCCAAAAAATCCTCCGAGAAGGTTATTCAGGGAATAAAAGAAAGGATCCGCGTGATCCGTCCAACAATCGTGATGTTTGAGCAGAACATAGAATCTTAAATAGTCTGGGCTGGTGACTGTGCTGAATAGTGGTCACACTATTTACGAAGAGGGACTGGGTGAACCTGGAACGGTGTCTTTTCAGGCATCGAGAGTTGCGGGCCTGTAATCCTGGGCTGGATTTGAGGGAGGCACGCCGTAACCGTCAAGGGGTACAGTTGGAGAAGGGGAGAGGTCGAGTAACGTTCGCGATTAAAGGTGTCGAGTTGCCTGACTGAATCGCGGAGACCCAGAGCGGGAGTGAAGCTACCGTTTGGGGCAAAAAATCGTAACAAGCCCGCTGCACTATAGAGGCGGAAAGCATAATTCTAAACCGGCGCCTATAGCGTGGCGGGGCAGGCCAAACGGTCAAGGCTCGTCTACTCGGGACCACTACGGCCAATCTCTGACACCTATAGCTGCCAATTGCGATTTGAAGCAATGGGAACTGCGCACCAGACGCCGCAGGAAGATTAACTGGGTGATCGGCCCTGAGATTTCCAGCCGTTCTTCAAAAACTGCGGAAAACTCTTAGTAATAGATGCGATGTTTTCAAGCGTTTAGCCGGCGAACCGAGCGTCACCATCAAAAACTGCACCAAGTGAAACCACAGATCTGCCTAGGCGCTCGGACCAATAGCAAGTCACCGAAGGTTCCCAAAAAAGCCGTCGGAGACGCAGCCAGCCGGGGAAGAAGCTCGGGGACCGGGGAATCCAGCTCTCGAGAGGTAGGATACGGAAGAGGGAAATCGCCTTAAAAGGAAGAGCCAAAAACTCATGCCGCTCAGAAGCCGGCTTCAAACCCCAACCCACCCGGGCGCTTGTCAGGACTACTAGCGAAAGAATTATGGAAGGAATACGCTAACGGAATGTTCAAGAACCAAGAAAGGAGATGCCGACAATGGGGCGGAAGGCACCCATCACCCGCGAAAGCAGGAGCAAAAAAGCGTGTGACCAGTCGTCGGTTCTAAAAGCACGAACGGAACGAGAGCTTGCGCTCGAGAGTCTAAAAAGCCCAACAAGGCAGGGTCCGCCATATCGAAGCCGCGAGCGTAGGCGATGGCCTTGCATGCTCATCCAGAGCTAAAGCTGGAAAGGTAGTCGAGCGACGATACCGCGCGCCACACCAACGCGGTTTCGCGTGATATATAAGAAGGTCACACGAAGAGAGGTTGACTGGGGTCGCGCCTGTTTGAGGGCCGCCCGCTGAAGCCCCAGGTTGACGAATACGAGAGGTGGCGCAGAAACTCAAAAACGAACTGGCGGCGATTCCCTCTGTGCGCTGGTCGGGCCTGACGAGGCGGCGGAAGGAATCGCCGCGCCCGATATCCCACAAAAAAGTTAGTATGAAACGAAGATCGGCGAGGGGGGGGGGAAAAAAAAAACCAAAAACCACAAAACGATCCGCTTACTGAGAAGAGCGAGAAAACTCTAACGCGTTGGGCATCTCTAAAGGTAAAGGAAGAACGTCGCAAAAAAGCATAGTTCTATGGAGGAAACCGTTTCTGGCGCCACTGCTTCAGAAAAAGCGGCGAACCGCTAACAAACGCTCGGAGGAAGGGGAGTCGTATGAGCGAAAACCGCGCCCTTATGGGGGAAGGAAAAAAGAGCTTCCTGCAAATGCCTTTTTGTAGCAGAAAAAAAACCTCGAGCCTGTAGCGGCAGGCCGACTGGGCGTCCCAGCGTTGACAGCTCTTCTGTCCGGAAAGGAATCGAGCGCCCGTTCTCTCAGGGAGGGTCAAGGTTCGTAGACTGAACCAATCAGTTTCTAACAAGATTTTCTAGAAGAAAAAAATGGCATTTTCCACAGGACCTTGTCGGCCGCGCCTACTGGGTCGTGAAAGGTAACCCAGGTAGATCCGTCCATAAAAGGAGCAGAGTCTGAGTCCGACGCCACGCCCGCCGTGAGCTCAAGAAACCTGACGACGGCGCATGATAAAGGTAGATCGTACTGACTTCAATGACCTCGGCCCATACTTCCAGAAAGACGCCGCACCCTAACAAGTGGAAATCAATCAGTAGCGGTCGATCGCGGGGGCTGGTGCAGACTACCGGCTTAATCCTTTAGGTAAACAGGGGAAGTTCAGAGCAGAAATGCTTGTAAATCGGTGGGCACGGTGGTTTGGGGCGGTAAAGGAGGCGGAGAAAGTCCACATAGCTCTAAATTCCAAAGCTTCGGTCACTCCGTGATACCGATGCAGACCCGGCTGGAAATCAGGTCTTGCAGACGAGGCACCAGTCATCTGAATTCTCTACCTAGTTACCTCGGAGAAGGGACTGTTACCTCGACGTGGCATCGCTCGCAGGGGAAACGTGAGCGAATGGGAAAGGAGTGTTATAATGACGAAGAGTCACCACAAAAAAACGTTTTTGTCAAGATTGAGGGGACGGAGAAGTACAAAGGTCCGAACATCTCGAAACTTTCTTCTAAGTGGAGGGTGGGTCACACCCCTCACAACCGCGGGCGGCGGCAAAAAACTCGCTGTCTATCGGGACTCCGCCGACGATGAAAAGGACTCGTATCCCGTTCGCTGACATGTGGCTTAAATATCGAACTTAGAAAGGCTTCCAGAACTTGCAAGAGGGGGTGTGTGGAGGAAAGTACAGGCTGAAGATACCAGGAAGAGCCCGCGCCCGCCAAACATCACATCATCGCGTAGCAATACATTTTACGCAGGGGGGGATAGCCGCTGCGTTCAAAGAAGGGCAAAAGTATTTCAACGCCATCCAAAAAGCCCGCAGGTTGGCTGTCAAAAGGGGGAACTTTGATCTAGACTCAAGGAGGTGTCGCCGGAGACACGCAAAAAACCGCGAAGGGACTCACTCGGCGGCGGACGCGTAAACCCGGCTAGGGGGAGCGGCTCCTAGAGAGGTATGACTCTCACAGTCTAGAATAAAAAAAGAGCAACACAGGTCGACCGAGCCTGGCACAACAAAAAGAAGCACAATGACCTCAAGAAACCCGGCGCCTCACATCCCCGACCACCCGGAAAAACCGGGATTACCGAAATAACGTCCCTCTGTGTTCTTAAAAGACGGGCATGTCCCTCACCAACGGCGATGAAGACAACGCCTGATCGGTCGGTCTATCGTGATCGTGCCTGCTCGAGACTCACGCATCCTTATGAGATGGGGTCTAGAGACTGAGCGAGTATGTCTGTTCCTGCCAAAATCGAGACCATCCAGGGACGCCTGTGGAACAACTTAACCTCGGGGGTTACGTGGGGGGGGTGTCGGGCTTTTCAGAGGGGATTGTACAAGAAACTGCGCCAAGACTACTGGCAACAAGAAAGGGACCCACCGGAGAATCAGCAAGGCGAATGCAAGGACGGTACCTCGTAAAGCGGAAACGCATCACGGTCCCGAGGAAAAGCTGTAACAGCGCGTTCCCAAAAAACCACTCTAGGCTGATGAAGAAGAAAAAAATCCAAAGAAAACCGTCAACTGGCACAGGAACCGGCAACTAAACTAAAAACGGGCTGCTGTTCAAATGGCGGTTGGGCATCTCAAAAGCAAAACACGGAGGATAGAAGAGAGATGCCAAACTCGGCCACATAAACGGTGTCGGGCCGGGGGACGTCAGACGGTGCTGTTCAAATCGGGGGGGGAGTGGCAAATCCTCATCGTCAAAAGTTGTTTTGCTTGCCGCCCACGCGCTGGGACGCATGACGTCAATGCCGCGGGATACGTTTCCCGGGGTTAATATCGTCGTAGCAAAAAAAACCCTATGACGGGTGGGGGGGTCTGATCGGATAAGGGGACCAGTAGGCAGACAACCCTCGGAACGAGAGATGAAACAACCAAACCGAATCAGTTGGTTACCACAGGACCCAGTCGCTACGGGGAAGAGCGGGATTGTGGAAGAACACCATTAGGGGCTACGAGTTACGAACTCTACCACGGAAAGGACTTACGTCTAGCTTGTGTCGAAGACAACGACAAGCGACGAAGGGTACTGTACAGGTGTTTGGGCCGAAGACTTCTGGAACAGGAGAACTTAGAAAACATCCATCCGAGAGAGAGACGGAGAACATCCAACAGTGGTATCGGGGTCGGGGATATCGGTCGCACCGGGTCAGGCGTCGTGGGGCCTCAGGAGTCCGTCCCATGTTGTTCAAGGTGAGAGCTAGACTTTTCTAAAAAGGCTCCGTATCCCAGCGAAGGGGAAAAAGCCAAGAGCGCTTATGGCGAGAGATGCCCGCGCGCTGAGACACAGGGGATGTAGGCGAATCAGTACTACAGCCAAACGTTTGAAGGAGTGTGAAGTACATGGAACGTGACGCACTGAGGGTAAGCCAACCGGGGACCACCGGGCTTAAAAAAAAATAGCTGGTCAGCTGTTGCAGCGCGGCGAAGCCTTGGGGGAATCGGGGGGTCGCTGTACGTGAGCACGCAGTACACCACGTCTGAGTTCAAAACCCGTGTGAGACGGTCGGACTGGAATCATCGCGGCAAGCGGATGACGGGGACTGTATTCCACATTCGGAGGGCGCTCAAATTCACCGAAAGGAGGTGGGGCAGGTGTGCAAGCCAGAAGCGGGCAGCAGAAAGACTGATCGAATCTGGGCGAGAATCCTTCTCCGTCCGCCGGTCGGCGGCGTGTCTCATCAGGTCCAAGGCAGGAGGCAACGACACTCAGTGCACATCGAGTCCCATGCGACGAGGAAGGGGAGCAGCCTCTTGAGCGTAAATCAGGTATCCGAACGATGAAAACTGTGGATCACTTCAACCGCGATTGAAGTCGCTTGAGGGAGCGCGAGAAAAAGACAACACAAAGGGGGGGAAAGAGCTGCGGCTGTTTTCAGAGGGGAGCCGGCGGCCGCCGCGTCACCCATTCGCAATCACTGCACCACGCCAAGGGAAAAAATCCTATCGATAGCTGCCCAAAAAACGGTGGTACCACGCCGGTTCCGACCCGGCGTCATAAGCAGAAGGACTAGCTCGAGACCGTTGCAAAGCTTAAAAGCGGGGCTTATCGCACGAAGAGGGCAGACGCCGTTCCATGAAGAAGAAGCGATAAGGTAGAACGTCGAGCGTGCCGTTAGCTTTCGTGGTCTCGCAACTTACCTAAAAGGCTAAGTACTGTACTCACGGTCAAGGTAAAGGAAACCACTATTCAAGGGCCATGTCGCTGGCAAGGTAGACACAAAAAGCCTCGTGGCGACGCACGGGGAGACCAGGAGGACGGGGACTCCATCAAATATAAACGGACCGATCAAACTGGAGAGCGAGAGGATTACTCCCTCCTTGAAAGCGGGGCAGCCGCCAATCGCCGGTAAGCGCGTACTCATTAAGGTGGTTAAATGACCTCCACAAAAGCCAATAATGGACTCATAGAGAGGATACGCGCCACCCAGCTCGTGGTTCGCGTGCAGTAAACGGTAGCCGCCGTAGGGGGGGCGGGTGTTCGAGGGGGGAGCCTGGGTTAGCCTGCCATCTGGAGAAAGGCGTTACAGCGCCGATTGTAGGTGGAGAGAGAACGCAACTTCCGGCTGCGATTCCCGCGGCGCAGTTTCGCGCGAAGGGGGTCGCGCGCCGATAGTAGACGAAAGCATCTAGAAAACAACAACGGAGTTAAGTAATGTAAGATTCGTCTAGTGGTCTATCCTGAGGACAGCGCCTCTGGCTGAAACAGGCAAAAAGTGCATCACCGCCATGGAGGGCTTCAGAGCGAAAAGTCCATAAGATCGGACCGGTAATGGTGCTCCACTTTCCCCGAAAAACGACGCAGAAACACCGGCTAGAGACAAGGCGTCTCTACTCGACTCGCCCCTTGTGTTCGAGCGCGGTATAAAAAGCATGTCTCAACGAATCAGCGCATCCTTTGAAATTACGTTCCTAGAGACTCAGGCGGCGCGATCTGATGAAAAAGCCCGTGGCAAACGGCCAGCTGCTGAGTCTAATAACGGTAGATCTGTGGTGGCTGGAAACCTTATCAATCTTTAGGCAACAAAAGAGCAGAACGATGGTCGATGCAGACGTTTATAAGGGGTTGCCCTCGTAAGCTGTGACTGCCCCGCCTAGGGGAGGGACAACCCCGGTCGCTTAATCACGTAAATAAAAACAGTCGAAGTCGCGTGTCTAGATAAACGCCCGTCGTGAGTCATTAGACTTATCAGAGACGGCATGAAAGGAAGGAAGCTCGCTGCTCAGGCATGCTTCATCTACACATTTAGGAAGCGCCGCAAAAGGCTTCTCAAACTATATCCGATGGTAGAGGGTCGGAGGCGGGGTCAAGCCTTATTCGCGTTCGGGGGGACCACCAGTCGACAAAGATAGAGATAGGGATTCTGGTCATCGGTGGCACGTGGTGCAGTGGGGGGAGAAGGGAGCTTAGAGGAAGGAGGACACGTTTAACACATCCCACAGAGGAGAGGAAAGTGCCGTTCACGTATCTCGATGCCGACAGCCTGAAACGCGGTTCAGTACGATGCACCATTTCATCTAGACTTCGAGAACAATACCCGAAATGAGTCTGACGCCGTTCATAGTCGACATGTGAATAACTTCTTGCTTGTCTAAGTAAAGCGAAGCCGGGGGCAAGAGACCAAATAGAAAAGCGAGTGGGCACTTATATCTCGCGACAAGGATCCAGGGCAAGGGCTGAAACCAACTGAATGACACGAAATGGGTGCGGGCGCACTCCCGACTCGCTCTCAGACGAGTGCATTACATCACTCGAAGCACACGAAATCGATGTGACCTGTGGGGGGGCAGAGGGATCGACTCCCAGGAAAGCAACGGCTGGAACTGGTTGTTACTGAGACAAGTAAGGAATAAGGACGTCCCAGGCTCGCCGCGCCCCGCAAAAAAGAACAGCGGCGGAAAGGAAGACGCATGTTGACCAGTGTAGAAAAAGGCGATGCGTCAATGAGGACGGTCGCAAAAACCATTGCCATCCAAAAGACCCGAGGGGGATGTACTTCTGGATGTTCAAACGTATTGGGGGCGCAAAAAAAGCTGCAGACGCTAAAGGGACAAACGCTCTTTTCGAAAGGTAAAAGTTCGCTCTTTATCGTCCCGGAAAGCGGCCAGCACAAGTCCCGCACCGTAAACAAGAAGGCGACCGCCTCCGAAGAAGGGACTGCCCCGCAAACCAAACCGGAGCACAGACAAACTAAACTTGGCATATGTCAACTAGGAGACCTCATCTCTTGTCGTTTCGTCTCGAGTTCCTGGACTCCCACGGGGACCACCCCCCCCCACCAACACCGGGATTCCCAACTGGATCGACAATATGAGATGGATCGTGACTCCAGCCGGAAGAGCGAGGTCAGCATTGCCGGGGCGAAAGGTCATCGCAGCAGCGAAGAGTGCTGCCTAGAACTGCCGACCCGCGTTAGATGTGGAAAAAAATGATCGCGGTGGTCGGTTGGGGGGGTGGGAATAGCGATAAACAGAGTTGTCCAACGAGCCGCACGAAATAACCTTGCAAGCCATTTGTCACCCACCATTCTTGGAAGGGATTCTCTGCACAATCTCAGAAATGATCAAAGGGACCGCGGTCCAAGCGTCAAACCAAACGAGTCACGCGTACAAAGGACTCAAACCGTGTAAACAGGAGCACCGCAACCACCCAGAAGTACGAATGAACCGCAAAAACGCATCAGGAACCGTCGTGCACCGGAACGCCCATCTTATGGTGAACAAAAAGCGTTGGCAGCTCTCTCAAAAACACCTTATGATATAATATGGCCACACGAGGGCCACATCATCAAGGGTGGGGTCAACGTTTCGGAAATGACTTGATGTTTCTGTGGTTGGTCAGAGCGTTACGCGCATCGCTGTGTGGGGGAAGGAAAAAACCCGCTTTACGCGGTGCTCTACAGTGAAAAGGTACGATACGCGGTCACCGTGATCGGGGGGAGGACCGTTACGACCGGATCCTTTTTCAATGAGGTGGGGCTAGTCTGCCAGGAGGCTACGGACAATGCTCTCACAGCATGCAAAACAAACCGCTGAGATCATGTTTGGGTAGCGTCATCTTTTCGCTCACGGCATTAAAGTGTGGACATTCCGCACAGAGGCGAATCGGGGTAACAGACGCATCCACGGGGCGGCAAGGGACAGGGAGGGGGGGGAGATCACGAGCAGAATACCTACTAGAAGTTGGGTTTTACGAACGTGCCAAACACAGTGAACTTCGGATAAACAGCAAAGCGCAGAAGAGAAGTCAGATCCAATCCCCGGCAAGGGTAGGCTGGCGTCGTGAAAGGGAGGAGGGGTTCCGGCGGGGGTGGGTCTTCTGGTTTACTATTTCTCGCCATAGTGGGGCTCCTTTCTGGCTCGCGGTTGCGAGGACAATCAGGAGCACGAGAAAAAGACTCCATTGACCTAATGTCCACTGTGAGGAGGGAGAGGGGCGACGCTTCTTGCGCAACATCGTGAGGGTCTCTCAGGGCAAGATAAAAACCACAGCTGTGGACTTCTGTGGGAAAGAGAGTGGAAAAAAGCAGCGCTGAGCCCTTGAAAAACCTGGTCTTCCGCTCGCGGCTTAGGCGGTGCGAGACTTTTGAACGTTCCTGCTTTACGGGAGCCTAAAAACTTCTTCATTTAAAGACCTGTTCATCAAGCAGTTCAGATAATAGAAAACCAACGCGATCGAAATCAAGTGCCTGTACTGCCCTATCGGAGCGCTCCGCAAGAGGGGAGTGCCGCCCCGGTGGTGCATGGTTTGGCATCCTTATGGAAAGAAAGAAGCCCGCTAGATTCGCGCAGCAACTAAAAATTCAGCCGATCGGTTTGAGGAGGGTCCTCAGCCCGGGGTCGTCAAGAAAGCCGGGAAAGACGCAAGGACTTCCAATGATAGATGAAAACTCGATTCGCAAGAAGGGAGAGATACCACGCTACGATAAGGTTTAATCGGAACGGACAAAGAGGTGGAAAAAGCGGTCGGCTCTGTACCTAAACGGCCGACGTCGCGGGATATGTTGTTCAGCGCCTGGGGGCGACCACATCGTCAAACCGGACGAACACCAAGACACATAGAAAAAGAGCTCTCTAGAGGAAACTAGCCGCGGGGTACACCCCCGGATTTCCCCCCTGGGGTGGGCTCCAGGAACAGCGCCGTCCATGACGACCGCAGACGGATTTCATCTGATACCAGGACGGTAGAAAACTCAGAAGCACTTTCCTAGTCTCCTGATTAAGCTTAAGACAAACTTTCACGCGAGTCAGATCATACGGGATCACCGGGCGTTCGAGGAACTACTCGACGGCAAACGGGGTGGTGGTTCTAAGACCGGGTCATGGTCACTAAACACAAGCAGTATTTCTAGTGAAAAAGGAGTAGAAAACCAAACGCTCCTCGGCGCTAGCGGGGTCGACCTGAATGGTGGCTCAACTCTATCCGGACGTAGACATGGACTCTGTCACTGCGGACAAGACCGGAAAGCTTTCCCACTCTGTCCTAAGAAAGATCGCCGGGAAGAGAGCAAGGTATTGGACCTGCTCCCTCCCCAATCCGCACGCGAGGGAATAAAATAGCGGGCTTAGACGCCTCGCCACCAAAACTCGGTTCGCGGTTAGCGGGAAGATTTCCCTCTCAGAGGGGGGTGAGGGTTAGCAACTTTTCTTACCTCCGCAGGGAGCCCCAGTACCGTTGACGACCTAGGGCGATAGGGGTCTCTCTCCGAACTACATATTCTGCGAATGAAAAAACTCGTGCAAAAGAATGGTCGCTCTCTTAGCGGCGAGAAGCCTTAGCCGCTCAAAAAGG
>Ga0179591_1195610_pt1 | contig 12678 bp, 21 predicted proteins | sample CZOMad2_1_08_16f_FD_182891 | JGI IMG/M metagenome (GOLD analysis project Ga0179591, IMG submission 182891) | Vadose zone soil fungal communities from Angelo Coast Range Reserve, California, USA - CZOMad2_1_08_16fungal (PacBio error correction) | ecosystem: Environmental > Terrestrial > Soil >...
GGAGGAGAGGGAAAAAAAAACACAAACACCCCCCCAAAGAACAAAAAAAAAAAAAAAAAAAAAAAAACCCACACAAAAACAAAAAAACACAAACAAAGAAAAATCTAAGTAAATGGGAGAAAGTGGGGTTAGAGAGTCCAAGATCCTCTAGCAGAACAGAAGAATGGGTCAATTTCAAATATGGTAAAAGAGCTCCTAGAGGAAGGGGTCAATCAGTGTTTGGGACGGAACTGTGATGTCATTGAGAGAGGACAGGAAGATTCCTCGTGCTCAGAGGGATGGGGGGGAAAAAAAGAGAGAAGCTGGTATTGGGAAGGGTCCTTATGCCTAAAAAATATTAGGGTCATGGGGAGGGTTCCTTCAATTAGAACAACAAAGAGGGCATATTTATGCCAAAAATTAGCTAGGGTAAAAAAGCCTCATTGTCTCCTTTAGAGGGGCTTAAACCAATAAAAAGGGGGGATAAAAAATGATTCCAGGGGGAAAAAACCAAAAAACTTCCTTAAATGGGAAAATTACGATCGGAGAAGAGAGACCAAACCATCATCCTCCAAGGAAAAAGGTTTTAAAAGCCTCCACGGCTAAGCGGGGTACATTTTGGGAAAGAGAGGGTTGCCGTTGAAGATGGGGTAAAAAATGAAATATTGTGGGAGGCCGTAGGGAGGGGAGGGGAAGAGCGCTACAATATGCATGAAAAGGAACTAAGAGCTGGGCAGACCAAGTTAAGCCTAAAAGGGGGGGGGAAAAGGGAAATGGGATAAAGAGGTGAAGATCAAACCCAACCAGAGACGAGGTTTAGAGCCCTCCCTGAAAACCTCATTAAAGAAAATAAGATAAATGCAGGAAAGAAAGGTCCTCAATACTCAGGGGTAAGTTAGGGAATAAAAGGGGGAAAGCAAAAAGGAAACAGGGGGAAGAACACAAACAAGAACAGGGCAACTAATTCACGAGGAATAACAGAGAATCCATATGAAAGAAACAAAACATAAAGCCAATCAAACGCCAGCGAAAAGAACTGACAAGGGCTGGGGGAATGGTAAGGAAAAACGGTGTGGGCCGTCGGAAGGAAAGAGAAGTATCCCAAACCGGAGGACAAAATCAAAAGCACCAAAGAAGAGAGACACAAAATAGGGGGGGGATCGAAAAAAAAAAAAAAAATTGGGGATGGGGCAGAAAAGGGTCAGCCAGACAGGGAAGGGACTCTCTACTTAAAGAAGTTTATTGTGAATAACTATTCGGGGTGGGTGAGCGGGATCGTAGGTTATAACGAACCGATTAAAGGTGAATTCACCCAAAAACAGGTTTTCAATATCAAAAACAGGCCAGAAATGGGAAGGTGAGTTGGTTATTCTATCACGTGGAGGGGGGCAAAAAACAAAGAGAAAAAAGTAGGGAGAAAGAAGAATGAAAAAAATCAAATAGTAAAAAAAGGAAGGCCCGATGAAAAAAAGAAACACCTACAATTCGAAGGAATAGATATGAGAAAGGGGGAGCGCAGTCACACCGGTTCATGGTGTCACCAACAAGCGGAAAAAAAAAAAAGGGAGGGGAAAGGGAAACACGGAGCCTCTCAAAAAATAAAACAATACCACGATGCAATACCCAATTATGCCCGTGACAAATCACTTCAAAGAGAGGGGGGAAGAAAAAAAAAAAACGGGAAGGCAACCAAAGAGAGAGGACAAAAAGAAAAAACGGTGATGTCAGTACAGAAGGACAATTTTGTCAACTTAGAACTCCCGAAACTCACCTGGTGAACGCGCATCGGCATTGGGACCATGGCCGGTTCTAGAAAGCGGCAAAGGCTCGGGTGAGGACTTGCTTTCTGGACATGCCCAGGAGCAACAATTTGGAAGAGAAATGATCTCACAAAAGAGACTAAGGAGGAGAAAGGGGAACGAACGCTAGGAGAAGGGGCAGAAGGTGGGGACTGGGTGGACTAGCGGTCGAACGGCCCATCTCATTGGACTGGGGGGAAAGAACTAGAAGTAAATGAATACCTAGCTGGAAGGGGTTGAGAAAAGGAAGGCTAACAACAAGTGTGAGACTCCCAGAGTGAGCATATTGAAAAAAGAGAGGGGGGGGGGCGACGAAGGTGGGAGGGAGAGATGACTTTTCAGAATAAAAAGTTACTTCCAACAAAAATTAGGAGCTAGCACTGAAGGGAAAACAGTGAAAAATTGGGTATATCGGAGATCCATAAAAAAGGACTCTGTCCACTGTGGAAATCATTACGAAAGGTCTCACAGGAGTCAGAAAGAAAACTCCTTGGGGGGAAAGGGAAGGCATACTAACATTTGCAAATAACGGAAAGTCAACCATGGAAGGGGAACTTCGTAGAAGGTGACGACAGCCACGAACTATAAAGGGGAAGACCGCTCAAAGAAAAAACAAAAGTCAGTTCAAGCAAAGAAGAGTTTGAAATTTAGGGGGGGGGGAGAAAGAAGTAGAGGTAAAAGAGGCAAATAAAACGGAAGGGGGAGGAATCCCGACGAAGGCAAAAAAGGGAGAGGGAAAAAATAATCTCAACCCGAAGCGTCAGGGTAGCGGGAAGATAGACAGAAGTGAAACGTACAGAACAATCACAAAGGAGATTAAAAAGAGGGAGGGTTACAACCGGAATGATTTTGTGGGCACGAATGAACGAGGCGGGCAAGACCGAGTGGGGAAAAAAAAAGCCGGGGAAAAATATGGAGGAAAGGGGGGGAACAAGTATCGTCAACCTTCATTGTCAGCAAATGGAAGAACGGAGCTCCGGAAAGGGAAGTAGTAGATGAAGGGTCCGACTCCAATTCAAGAAATGGGTTTAGAAGTGACGAAATTCATGGTCAGAACTTAAACCAAGGGACCAGGGGGGAAAGAAGGATTTGGGCATGGTAAAGGATTTGGGGATCTAAAAAATAAGCTCAAGGAAGGATAACCACACTCTTGATCTACAATTACAAAGGGGGGGGAAGGCGAAAGGTATCCTAAGGGGGAAAAAAGAGGTTTAGGATACTGACCTCGATTACCGGTTAGGAGGGGCCTCAAACCATAGCCTAGGAAAAAAAAAGGCAAACCCGGGGAAGGAAAAAGACGGGGGTTTTTTGTTGTTAGAGAGATATCGGCGAAATACAATAACGACGATCCCTAGAAAGTAGGGAAGCAAAGTCATCCATAAGAAGATAATCATTATTGTTGTAAAAGAAACTCACGGGTTGGGGCTGAAGAACGTGTACTAAAAGCAAACATAAAACAAAAAGAAGAGTACAACGTAGCAATAGAAAAACAGGAAAAAGACCCGCGAATAAATAGGGCCGAAAAATTGGGGAATCTCCGAGTACACACAATACCGGAAGTGATTTCCCGCAAAAGAATTGTTAAGACAAGCTTTCAGAAGAAGGAAGCGAAACACGCGGGTAGGCCCACAAAAGAGAAAACGGACCCCTGGAGGGAAAGGGAGCTAGAATGAAGAAGAAGTCAGCCACTCTATAAATAAAAAAAAAGGAAAAGCTTGTTTAAAGAAGCCATCAAGGATCAAAAGAAGGGTGGTGTGGGGTAGCGCAACGGTGTTAAGCCGAAAAAAGGGCATCATGGCTGAATTAGAGAAAATTTGGCTCATTCTGGGGGTTGTATTAGAAGAAAGAAAGATAGAAAAAGGCGCTGGGGGCCGTGATTGTGGGGCAAAAAGAAAGGGGGAGGGGATTGGGGGTCAGTGCTCAGATACTTAGAGGGGGGGTCGCTGGTGAAAGAGAAAACCTGGACGCAGACACGGTTCTCAATAAAAAGTGAAAAGGGGGGGGGAGACGTTGAGAGGAAAAAAAAACCTGACGGTCTCAAAGTTGTGTCTGTTACGACATTTATCCAAACAAGGGACAGGGGATTAGTCAATGGGAGGGAGGGGGAGAAAGGGACTAGGAGAGAGGGGGGAAACCGGGGGTTCCAGGGGTGGTTAGTTGGGGGATGAAGAAGCGGTGAAAGGGTGTGCTGCAGTTGAAGAGGGGCGACGGAAGAACGCGAATAACTGCGGCGAACTGAATAGGGAGAAGGACTAATAGGAAACCATTCAGGGTTGGGAGTGCCACAACGATAGGAGTCGATATGGGGAGGGTTCTAGGGGGCCAGCTCAAGGACCGTGAAAAAGGGTGGTGGAAGGGAAAAACCTTTCGGGTGGGAAGTGGAAGGAAAGCTCTAAACATAAGCGTGGGGGACTATACAATTGGGGTAGGGGTTCTGCTTAGACGGGGTCAAGGGTGGGGCAAGAAAAAATGAAAGGAGAGAAGAGGAAAGACAAAAAAACGGAGGGGGGGGGGAAAATCGAGGAAAATCCCGTTAATGGGGGGGGTGGTGGGCTGCACACCATCTGAACGAAAAGGAAAGAATCCAGAAAAATGGTGACGTCCGAACACCTTCTTCTTTCCTCTCTAACAAAAAAAAACTTTTTTTATCACTCGCAACGTTGGAAGGGACAAAAGGGTGCCCACGTCGACACTCACTCCTCAAAGCAAGCTGAGTGCAAAGCAACAAAAGCAAAAAATGACAAAGGAAAAAAGGACGGAGCAAGAGAAAGTGACCCACGGGAGTGCGTCGAGGTGTAAGCTCTTTCCAACCGAGGAGCAGTAGGGTCCAAGCCGGGGGAGGAAGGAAAAAGGAACCGGAAAAAAAAAAAAATTACACTGTGTCGAAAACATAGCTAGGAAAAGGTGAAGACGCACATCGAACTGAGGAGGGCAAAATTTGTGGGGATAAGGAAAAATGTAAAGCCACAGGATAAGGGTATACGTAAGGGAGAACGAGGACACCAACACAGTAAGTGGAGGGAAAAGGTCTGCTTCAAGTTTTTTCATAGGCATCTAAGGGCTTAAGACTATGATAGAGGAGGCGGGGAAATTAGTAGGGTCGTGATAGATAACAAACTCCACTTTTAGGGTTGCTGAACAATCACCTAGGGAAAAAGGGAGGGCTACTGCTCACCCCTTGCAGGGGAAGAACTCAACCCCGTCTTGGGGGGGATACGCGGTAATTACTTTACGGAAAATGTCAGGGGGGGGTTGTTGTGATAGGAGGGGACCGGGAGGGAACTGGTATAAGATAATCGAAAAAAACACATGACGGGGTTGGCATTTAGTTGGAAAATGAAGATAAGCTGTTAGGGGATCCGGACGATTATGAAGAAGAGGGTGCAGAGGGTTAAGTCGGGCTTGGGTTGAAGAATAGTTATATTCAATTCGCAAGGGTCTCTCAGGGGATTAAGATCAGGGGGTATGGCTGGGATTGGTCTACAAATGGGTGCTACTGGGGGAGGGTCAGGAGGAGGAGGAACCAGTGGGGACCATTTAAGGGGCTTTACTTGGTTGAAAAAAAACTAACTACGGGGGGAGAAGTCGTCTGGCAAAAGTTTTCTCAAACATTAAAAAGGAAAGTCGGCTGGTAGGCAGGGTCCGAGGAAATGAAAAACAACAAACCACTCAGGGGGGGGGGGGGGTTCAGGTTAAAAGATGGAGTGTGGAAGTCTGATTGTGGGCAAATAAAGGGCGGAATCTAGGAAGGACCCCCCCCACCAAAAAAAAAATCTAAAACAATGGCACAGTTCTGGGATCGGCTCGAGAAAAGCCTCCGTTGTACGGTTTGACGAGAAGAGAGAGAAGGTGGGTGAAGCGGAAAGGGGGGGAAGGGGTGGGAAAAGTCGGGGTGAGGGGCAGGTGGTGGGGGTACGGAGGGGAGGGGGTTTATACGAGTGCGGGGGGAGAGCTTTTCTTAACTACATACGGTAACATTAACCATAGCAAATTGGGGTGAGGTTAGCTACCAATGGGGGGGGGGGAGAAAGTTGCAGTAAGGGAGACTCAAACTTTTTAAGAAAGGGGCCGAGAAGACTTAACAGTTCGAGCGGAGTGGAAAAGAGCGTGAGAAAAGCAAATGAATCATGGTTCTTAAGGAAAAAGCAAAAAGAAAAATGGTCCAGAGTGGGAGATGGGGGCAAACAAAAGTCAGAACAAGATGCAGAAGGGGAACAAAAAAGCACCAGGGGGGGGAGAAACGGAAAATCAGGGGGGGAAGGTAAGGGGTGGAGAGGGAGGAAACCTGGGTTGTCTACGCTGTGGAACGTGGCTGCACCCGAACTCCGGAAAAAGTTACAAATTGGGGAAACCAAGAATGGGGTAAACTAAAAAGGGTGGGATAAAATCCCTCGGTTTGGTGGTAGGGGGTGGCACAAGGAAAAAAAGTTCAAAAGAGGGACAAGATCAAAAATCGCGGGGAGAACGTGGGGGGGGGTGAGACGTATGCCAAGTGCTCGGCGGTGGCTGTTCCAAAGGGACTTTCGTGAAAAAAAAAAGAATGAAGCAGTGGGACGGTTCAGGAAAATGGAAAGGTGGCAACCGTTCAAGGGGAGAGATGCTCCGGAGGCTGACAAGGTCAGTCAAAAGGGTCCCAGGGGTAAAGAGAAGGAGGGGAAAGTTCTGAAGAAAAGTACCTTTTAAGGGGGGGGACAGTGGACGAGAAAGGGGGAAAAGAAAAGAATCTGGGAAAAATGGTGAGAGGAAAAGTCCAATCAGAAAAATCGGAGGGAGGTAAGCACCTGAGATAGTGGAAAATTGCGAAATCTGGAAAAATCGCCAGTATTGTTAAGGAGAAGAAAAAAATGCCGGGGTACGTTTAAGAAGTCAGGACAAACAAAAAAGAAAAAGGAGATGGATTTCAGTCAAGAAGAGAAGGAAAAAGTCATGATGGGCATCTAAAGTAGTCCTCTCGGGGAGGGACAAAAAAAGCTAACAGAAGGAGGAAAATACTCAAGATGCGTGGGGAAGACGAAAAGTTTAGATGGAAGAGCTAAAGCCGGAAAGGAAAAAAATATATGATCGAGGAAGGGGAGGGGGGGGGAAGGACTAAATGAAGAGGGCTCGGCCCCTTGATGGGGGTTGGGAATTTAGGCGTCCGTAATCATATGTCCCTTGAAGGAACAAAGGGTACAGGGGGGAAATTGCTCATGGGGTTGGAACTCATGGTGTTGGAAGGGCGGAAGTCGCGAAAAAAAAAGAGGGGGCTGGGGAGAAAAAGGGAAAAGGATGGGAGGGAGCGGGAGTGGTGGGGGCTGGGGATAGGAGATTTTTTAAGAGGGAACACATTGGTTTTAAAGTGGGTTTAGCTAAAGAAAGAAAAAGTTTGAAAGACAACTTCCTAGCGAGAAGCCAGGGGTGTCGTGGGGGAAGGAGATTCGTGACAGATGGAATGTTTTTAGGGATCTACGTCTTTATCAGAGTGAGTCCGACAAAAGCGGAATTGGGGGGGAAAAAAGCCAGAATAAAAAAAAGAAAGGATGTCTCAAGAGTTGTTAAAATGGAAAAGTTTTCTTGGAAAAACTTGTAATGGCTCTGGGAGACTAATAAGGGGTTAATATGAGGACTGGAAGAGGGTCCATCACTGAGGGAAATGCGAAGATTCAGGGATGGGTGCAAGTTGGTAAAGGAAAAGAACAATGGTGGTTTGGAGATCGGCCGGGTTTTTAAACGACTAGAATTTTGAAATGGCTTCAGGGGGAGGGGAGTAGAAAGGGACAGACCACCTTGGGGGGTCTGGAGGACATCCTGCGGGGTAACACGATGCTTGTTGGGTGAAAAGTAATGGGATGGGGCGTTGGAGCGGGAGAGGGAGAGGGATTGTATAGCCAGGGAACTTACGCAAAGTGGGAAAATTATGGGCAGATTGAGCATTCCTTCAGGAATATGACTTAGGGAACGAGGAAAAGGGGAGGGAGGGACGTGTTCCGGCAGGGATCTGAGTTATTAAGGGGGGGTGTATTTCGGGTTTCGTAAACAAGGGATATGGTTGGAAAAAAAGGTAGAAAATTAAACCGAAGGAGGGAAAGGGGGGGTAGGACAGCAGGCTTTGATTGACAAGAGTGTGTTAGGGGAGTTAACCGGCCTAATCCGTTATCCATCAATTTGATCGGAGATAAGTCTTATCCTGAGAGGAGAAAAAATGAAACGCGGCAGCGAAAGGGTGGGGCCCTGGGGAAGGGAGGGACACGGGGAAGGGGGGGAAGGATGAACCGCTAGGAGGCCCACGTTAGAAAATCAAGGGGGGGACTTTGGTTTGATTACTCGGAGGGAAGATTTTGGCACCCCGCTAGGGGTGTGGAGAAGGAGAAGAGACAAATACGCCGGTGTCAGAAGAGAATTTGGGAGGGGGGGACGGTCCGGGGCGGAACCAATATTCCGGTAGTAAGTGGGGGTCCTAATGGGACGGGTTACACGAACCGACGACGAATATGGGGGGGAAAAAGAATGAAATGAGGTCAAGACTAACAGGGGAAAAGATTGGGGGTAAACGGTGAAAAAAAGGGAAGAGACAGCTGAATGAGGGTATAGAAAATGGGAAGAAGAAGTACTTGAAAACCAAAATGCGTAAGCCACTGAGAGGAAGGGGGACTTAGAAAAAAGGGGAACGCTAGACCGGCTGTGAAAAAATAGGGGTCGCGGAACAAGGGAAAAAAAAAAAAGGTTAATTTATGCTGGGAACCGCACGTGGGAAATCTAGAGACCAAAAAAAAAAAGAGGGATTCAAGAAAATGGAGGAAAGGGGCAGGGCGAAGAAAGGAAGGAAAAGAAAGTTGGCAGGTGCCCATTGGGGGTAGTCAGAAAGCATGAAAAGGGCCGGGCTAAAAAGGGGGGAAGGGGGGGGACAGAATCACCTGAACTGACGAAGGGGACTGGGGAAGAGGTGGGTTGAGAGTAAATAGGATTTTAAAAGGGACTTCGGATCGGCGCAGGGGTTGTTCTGCAGAGGGTCTTTGAAAAAATCTGGGTGAGGGGGGGGATAGGATGCCTAAGTGCAAAAGCAAATAAGGGACGTAGGGGTCGGGGAAAAAATCAAATTCAGGCCACACTTACTAAAAGCAGTTTGTGGGGTTAAATAGAAAAAAACCAAAAAATAGGGTATCGACTAAGTGGCGCTCTTTGTACTGAATTAAAAACTTCCAAAAATATAGGGGAAAACCTTATAGGGCGAAGGCAGAAAAACAACAGAGAGTGAAAAAGGGTATACTAAGAGGGATCATGTCTCCAAAGGGGAAAGGGGGACCCCCGGGGAAAACGTTGGGAAGACAGAAACTATCGAGCGCGTGTCGTGGGGGGCAACGGGAGGATAAGAAAGTAAAAAGTCCTAAGAAAGAAAGGGAAAGTTGGGGGACTAAAAAAATTAAACTGGTAGGGAATCATTAAAAAAAAGAAAAAAAGAGGGAGGAGGGACAGCATCGTCTTTCAAAAAACCCAAAATGTAGAAAGGCAGTTGGCAGAAGGAAAGTAATGTTATAAACAAGCTAAAAACCATAAAACTAGGGGAACGAAACTCAAGGCAACCCCCCCGGAAGCGGCACTTAACGGAAAATCAAGGGGGAAGAAGGTTAGCAAAGAGTTGGGAGACTGGGGAATGAAGGAAATGAGAATAGGGGCACAATAGAGGGAAAAAATTCCCATAAGTCATAAAGCGTATGATACCAATAATAAAAAAAATCAAAGCAGCGAACAAGATCCGGTACAAACAGCAAAACATCAAGAGATTTTGAAAAAAGGTGAGGGGAGGAGCAAAAAATTGGGGAAAATCTTAAAGAAAAGGAAACGACGAAGCAAAAAGAGGAAAAATAAACCAGGAAAAAGTCGGACGAAAAATTCTGAACAAAAAAACTGGCAAGAATAGTATGAAAAAAGAAGGGCCGAGAGAAGGCTGAAAGAATTTGAATTGATAAGGAAAGGAGAGGGTGGTTTGCTGGGGAGTCACTTATGCATTAAAAACGGCCCTTAAAATCAACAGACCAAGGGGACAAGAAACGCCGGAACAGGTCAGGTTGGGGTAGGATGCAGTTGGGAAATACCTCCAGGCGACTCGCGAGGGTCAAGAGCCGGAACGAAAAGGAAAATCCCCTAGAGCAAAATGATTCCCAAAGACAGAAAAAAAAGACAAAGAATACGGAGAGGAAGGGTGGGGGGAAGGGCAGGAAAGGCACGTGGGAGGTGATAAAATAGCAAAAAACTCGGCCACCCTGCTGCCGCGAATATCCTATAAAAAAAAAGAAAAAATAAAGCAGTTGGGACGATGTCTAAGGGAAGGACCCCGAATCTTTATAGGAGGGGGTCCGGTAAAAAAAAAAAATAGGCGAAGGTAAAGAAAAACAATGGTCAAACAAGGTTGATTGACTTACAATGACCTATGGAAAAGTGACAAAAAAGGAAAGAAAAAAAAGAAGGGGGGGGGACAGCGAATCGTCATTGAAAAAAAAATTCAAAAAGAGAAGGGTACGTTCGGCCGTTGTTTTTAAGTGATATTTGTAGCCGTGGAGGGGTAAGAAAAAGCTTTTTTGCCGGAAAATGAGAAAAAGAAAAAAACTCGGAAGGAGGAATGTCTTGAGAGTTTACAACGAAACTGTATAAGAATGGGTGAAAAAAAAGGCGACCCATTAGTGGTGGGGAGTAAATGGAAGGAAAAAAGCTCCAGTGCGGAACCGAAAGATACGTCACCGGAGAACGCCGGGGGTCTGAGTGGGGTCCTAAATCAAAAGAAGAATGATCTACAAAATTTAGAAAGATTTCCAAATTCGAGGTGGAGGTAAGCAGAGGTACAAGGGCAGACGAAAGGAAGGAAAAACCACGAAAGAATGGGAGGAAAGAGAAGGTCCCGATTGGGGGGAAACTGGGTCCATTGGGAAAATTAGAACTGGGGCCAAGGAAGAACCTAATATTTCCAATGGGAAATGTTATGGCTGGGGGAAGATCGAAAGAAGAAAGGTGAAAGAGAAGAGAACAGAACTTGGGAACAATAAGGACACAACGACGGGGAAACCCCTACAAGGCAAGCTTTCTTGGGGGAAGGCTGAAAGTGGGGAAAGAAAGAAACGCCTAACATGGCTCCGAGAAGACACACAAAAGTGGGAGAGACGAATCGGGGAAAAAAAGGGAAGGTGTGTATAGCATAGACTCTGGAAAAAATTTGACAACGAACCGTAGGGAATGAATCCCTACATTCTGAAAGGGGAAAACAACAAAGGGAAGGGGGGGGGGAAAATATCCTAAACTAAGCTTCTTTAAGGTTACTGTTTATTCAAAAGGGGAAAAGCCGTAGAAAAAAAGAAAAAAAGGAAACTAATAAAACATCTGTGACATGATGGAGAAACCGGGATTCTTTTGGACAAAGAAAGAGATTCGAAGCCGGGAAGATGGTTAAACACAGAAAGCCGGGAAAGGGACAAGTGTTTAAAATGACGAAAAAATTATCAGAAAAAAATGGCCTCGCTACGGGGGCAGTCATATCAACTGGTGAAAATGTCTTGAGGAGAGGTAATTGTAAAACAAAAGGGTATACGCCTGAAAAGGGTTGGGAGGCCACATGATTGTAAAGCCATTACAAGGTTGCCCGTCAGTGCTGGTGAAAATTTCCTTAGGGCTCAGACGAAAAGAAAAAAGAGAAAAACCAAAAACTCGGGTCTACACTCTGAGGAGGGGGACCAAGTTCCAAGTCAGGGGGGCGCGAGGAGCAGGGGGAGGGAGGAGAAGGGAAAAAATCGGAGGATCCTTGGGAAAGCATGTGCATCCACAAGAAAGCCTCCACTAATCCAACCTGCGACATAGGGGGGGGGGTGTGGGGAGACGAGAAACTATAAAAAGACAAAAACACTACAGAAGATCCAAGACATTCTTGGGGGGGAAGGGCGCCTACGAAAAGAGAAGTCGGAGTGTTGGGTTTAACCTACAAGGGATCGAGGGCAAGAAAGGGGAGGAAGAATTAAAAATGTCACAAAAAGGGGGAGACATCTTGAGCCATAAAACGTATAGAAACAGCGAAGTCAGTTTTCGAAAATTTTGGGGGGGCAAGAACGGGGGGAACCAGAAGGAAGGAAGGAAACTCAATAGGATGTTCAAGATATAAGGGACAATAAGGGATATCCTAAAAGAGGAAATAGGAAGAAAACAAACCATAAAAGAAAAAGGAGTGGCGAGGATAGAAGGACCTGCTACTCCAAGGCAGAATAGATCAATAACAAACATCTCAGTTTTGAGGGATCAGACACTTTGAAAAAATAAAGGGATTTAAGAGAACAGCAAATGGGGGGGGGCAGCCCGCGGGCAAAATAGTATGGGCACAAAACAAGGTGAAAGAAAGGAGGTGGGTGATGGATAGAACGAAGGCTGAAAGCTTCATCCACCGATAATCTGGGGGAAAGCTGATGGCTCAGATAAAAATTAGACGGGAAAAAGACTCTCATGAAAAAAAAACGAGGAAACGGGAAACCGAAAATTCAAGGGGTGGGGGGGGGTTCTCGTGGTTCAAAAGTGAGAACTGAGAAAAGGGTGGCTTGTTTAAAAATAAGTGATAAGGGGGGGTCCATATAGATCCGCACAGGGAGGGAGAAAGAAAGGGACTCTCATGAGAAACGTGGAATTGGGGTTTTAGGGGTTCTTCTTAAGCACGAGTAGAACAGGGGAGGAGGAAGAGGGAGGGAAGGAATTCGAAAAAACCTCGAACTGCTTTCTGAGGGGGGGGTTTAGCAATTAAGAAGCTTGAGCAATGGAGCGGATGTGAATACTAAACGCTGCTGGAGGGATGGTAGGGGAGGACGAGTTAAAAGATAGTACAGGCGTGTTATGTCCACAAAAGAAGATTGAAGGGGGAGGGCGATAAGAAAGACCCGGGGGGTAGCCTGAAACC
>Ga0179591_1256965_pt1 | contig 12678 bp, 10 predicted proteins | sample CZOMad2_1_08_16f_FD_182891 | JGI IMG/M metagenome (GOLD analysis project Ga0179591, IMG submission 182891) | Vadose zone soil fungal communities from Angelo Coast Range Reserve, California, USA - CZOMad2_1_08_16fungal (PacBio error correction) | ecosystem: Environmental > Terrestrial > Soil >...
GGGGAAAAAGTAAATAGAGGAGGAAGGAGGGAGATGGCGATGCAGACCTCTTTTCAGAAGGGTTCCACCCTTTGCCCGAAAACGGATCGCAGGGGTGGGAGGACGGCAATAGATAATCGGGAGGCAGGTAAACGTCTCGTGGTAAAAGTCAAGAGGGACCTAAGGGAGGAGGCAGGAAGAGTTGTGGCGACGGTCATGCGTTAAGCAAGACCGGAAAAGCCATCATCGATCGCGGCAAGGAACGGAGGTGGGGGTGGGGGGGGGGGGGGTGGGGGTCCGCAGTTGTCGCGTTTCGGGAACATCCCGAGAGTCGGAGACGACCCGGCACTAAAAAGGCTATACTAAAAGAATCATTGAACCCTCGGTGGACGGGATCGTAAGGTCTCACTTTCTGCATTATTCCGGCCGCAGTTCTGCCCCAACCTGTATACTGAAACGCCAGTGAACCTCTTCGTAATGCGACGAGGCGGATAAGAGATCTGAACTACACCCTTCCGACGCTTCGCAATTCCACATCGAGAGCAAAGAAGGAACATCACTCGGGGGGTCTGGGATCGGCGACTTGATGCTCCTCTTGGTGTTGCTCTCTGGAGGAGGAGCGTTCGGTGGAGATTGGAAATGCAGAGGGGGCTGAGGACTAGACGTCCACACCGTTTCGCCTCTTAAAAAGGCGCGCTGGGGAAGGAGAGCGCTCGGTGGAGGAGTAAAAAGAAGCAGAGGGAGGTTCTGCTCGGAAGAGCGGGCAGCCGGGAAGGCATAAAAAAGGACAATGCCTCCGAGCTCTCTATGTTTCGCTTCAGACGCGGTGAAAAGGCTGGGGGGAATGGCGGGGGAGGGAAATCGGAATGACAGTCGGCCGCGAGTCGGGCAAATCAACCTTAGGTGCTCGGGAACCGTTACAGACTAAGTGAAGACCGCGAAAAGGACCGCAATGGGAACTGGAGGGACCTTCATCCACACTTTAGACCAGAGCGCGGCAGGAAAGGGTTGTCAAAACAGAGAAGACTCGGGAAAGGCGACTATCTTTGGGAGGGGACGGGGTGGCGAGGTCGCCATCTGTGTTGGTGGGCGCTGCCGGAGGGGGGGCGACGCCTGGCAGTTGCCATTAATTATCATGGAAGAATTTGAATCTGATGACATGCAGAAAGGGAAGGGGGTGCATTGTCTGAGGATCCCGCGTCTTACCTGTTGCAACGCAACAGGGCGATGAAAGCCGAAAAACGGGACTGGGCCGTCGTAAGGACTATGAAATGTTGGTGGAGGAAAAGTTCTTCGAGAGCCAGTAGAAGGGAGGGGCAAAAAAGAGGGGTCGAGGAGTTGTGCCGAAAGCGGACGAGGCCAGGCAAGGCTGAAAGCCTTATTTCATCGGGGGATTCAGGGGTCTGGCGGAGAGGGACCTGGATCGCGCGGAGGAAACATACGGGCGCAATTCTGCGCTGGGGGAGCTATTGTGTAGGAACAACGCGTACCGGTGCCGGTAATGCGGAAGGGGAGGGAGAACTTCTATGACCGGAAAAGGAGAGCTGATGAGCATGATGAATGAAAACCTTCCGTGGGAAAATTCAAAAAAAAACCAATTTCCTGTTCTAACTAAGGGGTGCCGGTGTTACGGGGGAGGGCAGGCGCCGGCAGGAATCGAGGAGGTATCTACGGACAAAGGGTGCGCCAATGCGGTCTCTGCCATTTGGGTTCGCTAAGAAGCTCCAGAGCAAAGTCTAATTAGACCATGGGAGAAGGAAGAGGTCTGGGCGCTTAAAAACGGGAAGGTCTAGGCGTCCTGGGCATAACAGACTGTCGGGACTTGTTGATTACGGGGAGAACACACAGGACATCGAGGGGAGGGAAAAAAAACCTCTCGCATAAAAAGGCAGGGAGATCTATCCGATGAGAGGATAAAGATCCCTACGCCTGGTAAAGGGGTCAAAAAAAGTTAAGTAGCGACGAAAAAGAAAAGACGCAGAAGGCGCGAGCAAGAAGCCGGAGAGGGAGTAAGAAAACAGGGTGACGAGAGAGGAAAACCAGCCAGAAGAATACTAGATCGCTTCGAACCAGATGCGCTTCTAAAAAAAACACTCTTATCTTCTTCGCTGGCGTTATTGGGGTCGTGATGGGGGAAGGGGGGAAGAGGGGAGGGGCCGAAAGGGAGGGACGTACATGAAGACGAAGAGACAAGCCGGAAAAAAGCCCAGCGTTTCCGCACGGCTGAGCCCTCGAACACACTTTCTTATATCTAGACAAAAAGAAAAGAAAAGGGAAGGTCTACGCCATGGGGCGAGGAGGGAAGGGGATCTCGCGTGGGGCAAACGCAAGGAAGGTTCCGCGATCGTAGAGAGGACAGAACTACTCCTCGATATGCTGCGCCCTATACCGATCACGATCCAAACAACCGCGAAAACCCCGGGGGAAGGGAAGAGGAGGGGGGGGAGCAGAGAAAAAGGCAAGCGCTGGAGGGAAAGAGAAGCGCATCGTGGAATCAATGACAAAAAAGTCCATCCCAGTTGCAGGCCCGGGAAAGGGCGGCGGTGCTAAGAAAAAGGCGGAAGGCAAGTGGAAGGCGGGAGGAATACGTGCACCGAAAGCTCTTTCATAATGAACCACTGTCTTGTCAGGGGGGGGGTTTCTCTTCCCTCATCGAGAGGAAACGCTCGCCCTGCAAGGAGGAAATCGCGGCGGGAGGAAAGGGACAAGAATCTAAGGGATGTTAATAAGAGAAGGCATCATCACCAGTCCATCTTTTCCTGAAACCTCTCCCCTAGACCGTCCTCCGCACCAGCGGCGAAAGGAGAACTGTCGCGATAAGAGTGGTGGGAAGATCCGTGTGGAGAAAAGTAAACCCGTCAATCTTCTCCTCGCCGCGGCATCGTCTTCCCGGCACCAACACAAGAAGGATAAGTCAAGCATTGCCGGTTAACCCCTGACCAATTCTCGCAATTCGCGACTGCGGGGTTGAATGAATCACAAGGGAAGGTCTGGAGGGTTAGGAAATTCCTAGAGAGACTAGGAACTCCTTCCAATCCGGCCCTCACTCGTGTAAGTTCTCCTTCAGCAACAATCGCTCCCATTAAAAAGAACGAAAATAGGGGAATCGAATGAAGCGAAATCATAACTCAGGCCCCTGGGCCAGCTTCTCGTCTATCTACTTCATCAATAACAAATAAAAAGCCTCGTCCGAGCGATGCCAAAAAGGAAAGCGACATCCTATCTTCCCTCCCCTACATCGCCGAGCAGCTCGTCCCAAGCCAAAAGAGGTCGGGAAGCATCGAAGGGAAAAAGTCAGTTCATACTTAGAGCCACCGAATAATTCCATATATCAAACGGGGACACAACAGTAGGATGCACCAAAAAATGGACAAAGTAGGGAAGGGATGAAAAACAGTCGAGGACGGCAAAGCTACCATCTTCTCCATACGATCTTCCCCCCAAAAGGCGGCGCCACCACGAGAAACAGAAGGAAAAGGAAAAACTACGAAGGGAGCTGGTCGTTTTGACTCAAAGTGAAAAAAAAGGAGGGAGAATGGCGTCTCCGCGCGTGGAGAGCTCATTCGAAAGTTGAAATGTATCCCCGTTAGCGTAGAATTGGGGGTTCTTTAAATTTGGGTATTCCAGAAACTTCCCCGGGGGAGTCGGGAAACAACAGCGTCTACTTTAATCCCTGAAAAAGAGATAAATCAAAATTGAACCAAGCCGAAGGGTTACCCAGGAGAACTCCTACTCAAAAATAGAAATACGAAAAGAAGCGTCAGAAGTCTTGGTATAACCTATATCGCCATACCGTACCTTATGGTTCGAAAAGAGAACCCGTGAGCACACTGCAAGAAAAAGCTCCCGGTAGGCCCTTCTGGAAAAGGGTGGTCACGAAGACCGTCACGCAAGCGGCGAGCATTGGAAAAAAAGTCCCAAACGCTAGAATGCCATTGGGCAGGGAAAAAGGAATCAGGGCTAAGCAACAGGCGCTGGGGAGAACTCCCTCAACCAAGGTGATTAAACGTCGTGCGCGAATGAGGGTTGTTTTCCAGGGGCCCTTAGGGGAAAAAGGGCCTAAGAGAAGATCGTGCGAAAGTTAAGGGGGGAATCTGTTGATAAGGGGGAGGCCTTATCACCGACCTGTCTAATGAATTCGGGGAGTCTGGGGGGGGAGTAAGACGGGACACGACTGAGGACTGAAAAAATCCACTCGACACGGCAATTAAAAGAGATCCGGGGGCTCTCTCCAAGAAGAGGGTGGGCGAGGTGAAAAAACCAATCAGGTCAACTTGAGCGATCGATACATCCTTCTCGGAGGTCAGAAGGAGCAGGGGAACGTCACCAGCGAGGCCGGAAGAAAAGTGCAGCTTATTACCACTTCAGGCTAAGCCTCCTCTTAATCAGGGAGTATGCTGGAAAAACTGAGGATCCGACGGGTGCGGAATCAGGCCCAAAAAAAAAAAATTTATATCATAGCTCAAATAGCCGAAAGTACCCGATGATCAAAAAAAGAAACAAAAAAACGAGAGGAGAAAAGAGAGATCGCATAACTAAATGAGGGAAATGGAGGCCTCTCTCGTCTTAGCTTCTCTTTCGGCGTTTGACAGAGGAAAAGGAGGGAGAGGTAGGGTTGCTTGCGCAGATACTTAAAGTCGATCTCTGGCGGGGGTCCGAATCTTTCCCGCGTCTCTTACAAACTGGGAGGGGGAAGAAGGGAGGCAGAAGGATGGAAAGAAGACGGCACACTCTTCAAAAACTATTTTGGACGGGGGAAAACGACCCGGGGATTTCTATAGAACTAGAGAAGGCTTACAACGCGGGGCCGCTGGACAGACCGCATAAGCAGCGATTGGTTTCCTTAGACTCCATCTCTTATCGGTCTAAAAAACTGTACCGTGTCAAGGAAGCACACTTCTCATCTCAACGGGGGGGAAAGAAAAGGCCGCAGATCTTCGTCTACCGAAGAACTTCCGCAAGTAAACACTACTCGGCGGAAAAAGAGCAAACTGGGTTGAGGGGGAGTACCTACGGAGCGTAAAAACTGAGTGCTTGCGCGGCAATTTGATCGTTTCGGGAGTCTTTGTTAGAATCTGCTTGAGACGGACGTGGCCACACCGGTTACGCAAGACCAGTGCTCGCTTTTACTTCGTTCTCGGTTAGAAACCTCAGGGGAAGAGTGTATGTGAGGGGGCTCAAGAGTCGGACAGAAGGGGGCAGGCTAGACAAGCACGCCGATCTAGAAAGAGGTTTTCGGGGGGGGGCAGTCAAGGGTGGGGTACACGAGGCTTTTGGTGAAAAAGGATTTGGAGATAGAGAAATGAGAGAAGGATAAGCCGCATGTCCAAAAAGGTTCGTCTTAGCAACAAAGAAAGACATCAATCTCAGGGACTCCAAGGTAAAAAAGGGGGAAAGGAAAGGAAGCTAAGACACAATGGAAGAAGCAAGTCAGGGCTACGGTAAAACGGGATTGACTTAGCTATTTGCGCCGAGGGGTGGGAGAGGACTTCTGTGCGAAACTCTTGAGTAGAAGGGGCTACGAAGGGAGCATCAAATTTTTACTTTTTCCTAACTGAACGGAAGATCTTAATGGGCCTTTTCCTGGGGGCTAGGAAAGGGGGAGACGATGAGGGAAAACACGCCGGGCTTCTATCCTACGATCTCAAGATTTGCTGAAAGGGAGCGTAAATCTATCGGGCTACTATGATTTGACGGAAGGGGGAGGAGAGGGAGGTAAGAAAGAGGGAGGGGATGAGTGACGGTAGCTGCCGGTTACGAGAATCCTTTGGGGGCTACTCGGCTTGCAGCGAAGATTTCAGATTACTTCGGGGAGGTTCATTTGGGGGTCGAGGGAAAGGGAAAAGGCAGGAACAACGAGGGGAGGAGGTAACAGCCGACGTAGGTCTAGCTATGAAATTATGGGGGGGAATGTAACCGCCTGTATCAATTCTCATGTCAGGAGGGGGAAAAGGGGGACGCAAAAAGGGGTGGGAAGGGGTTATGCTCTCGAAAAGGTACGAGGGGGGAAAAAGCCATGAATCTCTTACCGGAGAAGTTCCATTGATGTGAGGAATCATGGAAAAAGGAGAATGCCAAAATAGAGAAGGTGATGGAGCAGTTGTCTTACCTTCGAGTATGGTCAAATGATCTGTTATGTTATTATCCGGAGAGATGATGGTAAAACATCCAGTAAAGTCTTCTTGGTCAGTCACCGAGTGCCATACTGCATTGCTCTCTTCGGGATATCTGTAAGAAAAAAGAAAGAAAACGGGTTGACACGGGATGAAAGAGAGGGAAAACGTTAAACTCTAAAAAAAAGCGCCGAGAACTACTCCCTCCGTTAGCGAGGCGGCACCTCATTTTAGGGAAAAAGGAAAGGAAAAAACGGGGGAGCTTACAGAGAAGAATAGCCTGGTCGCGGTATACGCGCCAGGGTTATGCAAACAAAAACATCTGGATGAGTCGCGGATCGCGGGAAAAGAAAGGGCAGTGGGGAATTAAAGAAGAGGAACTAACGGGGCGCGGGACAACCGCATTTTTCCCACGGCAGCCATCGCAGCCTAATGTCGATCACCGCTCAAAAAACAGGCTTGAAAAAAATGTCGCTCGCAAGGCTTCCTCTATGGGGAATCTCGGGACGGGGGGAAAAAAAAGAGAGGAGAGGTGGGCAAGAAGAGAAGAGGAGAGGCAATATATACGCCTCGCCTCTGCCTCTCAACCGGATACCAAAACTATCCTAAAACCCTCTATCCACAGGAAGTGCCTCGAGTGGTGGGGGGATTCTAGGGAAAAGAAGAGATGTTAGGGGGAAAGGAGAGAGCGAAATTCTGCTGGTCCACTCGGCTGCCCTCAAATGGGACCGATGGAATTCTTGCTCTTTAACCGTTAATGGGGGAGAAGGAGAAAATGAAGGGGGGTGCGGAAAGAGAGGGGAAGCAAAACAGATCTTGTTCTAACCCATAGGCTGCTTCCAGTGCCCTGCATTAAACGCGTGTCGCATTCAAGCCGATCACTGGGAAGGATCGCTCTAGGGAAAAAAAGAAAAAGAAGGAAAGCCATTGTCCTTACCACAGTCTCGCAACGAAGGCCAGTACATTCCTGGAAAGAATCTGAGATGATCTGCAGTAGGCTTGAGAAGGAAAAGAAAAATGGAAAACTCAAAGGAGAGAGAAGCATAAAACGCATCACCGATCTATCAAAGCAGAAAAGTATACCCGACACTAAGAGAGGGAGGGAAAGTGGTGTGTGAGGACGGGCGTAAATCAAGGACTAGTTGGTCCATAACTCGCTGATCAGAGGGACTCAGGCGGGAAAGAGGGAGGAAAAGTCCCGGAAGAGGGGAAAAGGCTTGGTCATAAGACTCTCAAACGCAGATTCGTTCGCGCAGATCAGGAGGGGAGGAAAGAGGGGAAGAAAGACTTCAACGGAGGAAGGAGAGAAGACCGAAGGAAAGCAATCGCCGCTCGTCTCTCGTCTACACGGCAGCGCATCCTCCGGCCCCGCCGAGAGTGCTCTCCGAGAAGAAGGAAAAATCAACACACTGAGAGCAGGGAGAGATCGAAGGCCGGAGCACGTCGTAGCCACAGAGTGAATGCATCGAGAAACCCAAACCAGAGTCGGGATGAAAAAAAGAAAAAAGAAAAAAAAAAAGGAGGGGGGGAGGATTCATAGTAGAACGGCTAAAGCTCCCCGACGTGCCTCCCACAACTGTCTCCAACAGAGGAAAAACACGAGAAGGTAAACAAAAGAATTCATCATGTTACCTGAAACTCTCTAGAAGCGTGATTGAGCTCAGGGAAGGGGGGACCGGGGGGGAGGGGGGAAAGGGGGGCACGTCTTTGAGTTCCACTTTTATGTCATCCCCCTGAGGTTGCCCACTTTCCCCGAAGAAATTTCGCCTGTCCTAATTGATCAATGACAACCCCGCCACCAAAAAATCCGGGTAAAAAGGTCCCTTAAACTACTAATCTCTCCCGATTCTTATTTCTTCGAGGAAAGAAGATCTGAAAAAGGAAAGAAATCCAATAGGATATTTAGTAATCACATCTACAGCAAATTTGAAAACAAACAACGGTCCTAGTACGCTAAAAAAAGGGTGGGAAGAACTTAAGAAACGAAAGCAGATGCTAGATCTTCCAAAGACACTCGAGCCCGGCAGCCGCTACGTTTTCCCCATCAAAGGAAAGACAGATGGGGGGGATCTTTGCCGGAAGGAGGGTGGTCTAGTGGTCCGCATGGGGGTCAAACGATATACTCACTCTGAGCATTATCGGAGTCATAAAAAGATGTCGCCATGGGGGTTGATCCCGGATACCGTGATCCACGCGTTTAGAGATAAGAAAAGAAACAAAGAGAGGCAAATCGCTCATCAAACGCGGCAAGGTCCAGCGCAAGAGTGGAAGGGGGGGATCGCAAGCCTTTAGGAAACTACCAAGTCTCGATCTCTTGTACAAGAGAAGAAGGGCAGAAAGGGGAGAAAGATAAAATCACTTCTTATCACTTCTTCAGAACGCGAAACGAGAATCGAGGAAGACGGAGAACCGAAAGAGAGGAAGAGTCACAGACTATGGTGCGGATGCGTGGACAAAGAAGGGAAAGGGGAGAAAAAAAATAAGCTCCAGGCGGGATATCTCGAGCGTCTCAAACGGAGGAGAGGAAAAGAAGAAACCATCTCAGCAGGGGAGGGATACGCTTCAGGGGCTAAAGTCCTTGAGTTTCCGGTACAACATAAAAGAGGATGTTGATTACGAGGGAAATGCGCGTTCGCCGGGGAAAGGAACTTCACGAAGGGAGGATGGCATCGCGTGAAAGACATGCGTAAGTACTCTAAAAAGATCGCTCGTCACGGGGAGAGTTGGGCACGGGGAGGACCAAGATCAGCCAGATCTTACGCAACGCACTCAAAATACCAATGAACTCTTGGCGCGGTGTTACGGTACCGAGAGAGGACGGCCCTAGGCTTCAAATTAAAAAAAGAAAAACGTCCTCGTGCTCGGCAGAACCGGGGGGGAGCACGGTTATAGCAGTCAAAAAACCATTTCTAAAAAAAAACTACTGCAACAATTCTAACCCTTCCCCCCCAAAAGGAAAGGGGGGGAGGGGTCAAGGAGGGGGGACAAAAACTACTCAGAGCTACTATGTCTCACTCTTTCAGAGCGCCTGCTTGTTCAAAAAAGGGTCGCGAGGCTTTGCAATGCGAACGAGGAGGAGGAAGAAAAGGAATCAACCGTTAAGTCGGACCGGGGGCTACGAAGGAGACTCTTCTGAAGACATCGCCTGAGAAGAGAAATCGAGCTCTTGCGTCTACAGAACGGGAGAAAGGCTCTGAATGGAGAGCATCAGAATGCACTCGGGGTTATGGGCTGTGTATGAAAAATATGGCTTGGGACCTGCGATGTCGGAAGACCAAGTGAAGGACGAGAGAAAAAGGGTCCATAACGGGAAGGGGGAAAGAAAGCACCTCAGGGTCCCTGTCTCCGTCATATCCACAACGACTCCAGAGCCAGTAACGGCAGTTGGGTCAAAGAGAGAGGGAGAATCTGGGAGGGACGGGTGGAGGAGGGGCAAGATTGGTGACGGGAAGCTGTGGTCAAAAAAATTGGCATCTATAGGACACTTTGACCAATTGGAGGCTTTGATCCAGTTACTTTTGATCGAGGGGAACGTTGCAAACTCAGTGGTGAAGTCGAGCCACTCCGTTCGAAGTCGAGAAGAGGAATCAGTGCTCAGTGGTGTCTTTGGGAAATCTACGTCTAAACTCTGGCCGCGATTAATGAAAGACGTTTGTTAGAAGACGGGAACTGGAAGGAGGAAGACTGATTTCTATTGTAGGAGTGTGCAGTAACCCGTTCGTCCCTGGAAGGAAGGGAGATCAATCGCGGGGAGGATCGAGTGGAAGAAAATCTTCATGTCAAGGGGCGGCCGCGGACGTTCAACGAAGACTAGGAGGAAAGAAAACGAGCAATGATGTCGTACAAAAAAAAAGGGCCTCGGGGGCGCGCAAATCTAGTTTCTTCTTCTTGGGATGCTTCATTCTAAAGGTGGGAGAACCTGTAGAACGCCTTCTAGGGGGCCAGGAGGGAGGGAAGGGGGGGGAAAAGGGCGAGAGAAAATATCGGACATGCATTAACCTTTATGCTAGCTAGTTTACTCGATTAAGGGGGAACAGCTGGCTACTGGTATCTCGATAGCGAGGAGGGAAAAATAAAGAAGAGAGGGACATGACACGAAGCATCTCCGGGGGCGGAAGAGTCTCAAAAGTAAACGTTCACCCTCTTCAAAATGCAAGAAGTACTGGAAAGACGGCACAGCACTCGCCGAGGCGCGAGAAACCGCCCGACAAGGATCGAGGCAGGGCAATCTTGGAGGGAAAGAAGAGGCTGTACATTCGCAGAGCGGATGGGATCAAGACGCCGAACTCAAATAAAACACAAGCCAAGCAGGTAATCGCGGGCGACGTTCTGGAGCGGGGAGAGGAGAAGGGTCAGCCGAGAGAGCAAAAGAGGGTCGAAGGGAGAAGAAGACGCTCCAATCAAAGAGAGAGTCTCTCCGTTTCTTATTCCATACGCTCTAAAACAAACACGGAGGAGAGAATGTCCTACGCATGGTGCGGCGCGAGGGCCTCTCAAGTGGAAAAAAGAGAGGAGACTGGGAAGGAACGGCGTGCTCTTCAGTCTAGGTCAGAGAAAAGAACGGCGAGAAAATGCCGTCCTCCCCATAATCACTCCAAAAGTCCACGCAAGAAACGCAGAAAGACCAATTGCTCGGGCTGTTTGGATCTAAGGAAGAGATTCCAAAGAAAGCTAACTGCGTCATCGCGGGTGGAGCACTTCCTCCCAACTGGGGAATAGGCGGCGGCTTCTTGAAAATTCTCGTCTATACGTCACCGGCGCAGCTCGTGATACCGGCAAAACGTGAATGGGAGGAGGGGTGAGACTGTACCCTCTCATCGACCTCGTTGATCAGGCTCCAAAGACTGAAGAACTAGATCTGCAACATCCAGCTGTTAGTGAACAAAAGCAGAGGGAAGGACCCGCTCCTGGACCTCAACTCCCTACCTTCATGGAATTCTTCACTGTGAGACGACATTTCCCAAAGGAAAAAAAATCTCAGGGAGAACGAGCAAAGAGGGGGGAGGGAAACCTCAGGAACACACCAAAGGCCAGATCGCACAAACGCTCCTGGGAAAGGGGGACCCCATCTGAGAATTTCGAAATTAGAATTCCTCAAGGGCCGCAGCGCGGCGTTTCAGTGACAGGGGAAAAATAAGGCGGCTAAGAGAAGGGGGGACTCCGTCCATGAGCATCGCTCTTAAAAAAAGTGCAGACAACGTCGCACATCGCTCCAGGAAACCCGACAGGGGGAGAAAAGAAGGGGGTGGATCATCAACAGACAGGTATCTCCAACTAAATCGTGTCAAGGTCAAGCAGAAAGCTAAAATCCGCCCCTCGTCCTAGCAGAGCGAAAAAAAGCATCTGGAAAGAGAACTTCACCCAGCCGTAGGGGGAGAACATCACAGAATTTGAAAACCCTTCCAGCGGGTCGATAGAAAAGGAACACCGTATGTGCTCGATTCGGAAAGGGGCGGAGAAAAGAGGGAGTCAAACCCATACCGACGGGTTTTCAAAGACTAGCCAAAGTCAATTGGACGGCTCCCTCGACGACAGATGGAAGCCCCTGCGACGAGGCGCCCTCGTGGACACAGTACCCCAAAAACCGAACGACCCTAGCAATTCCCCCGAAAAAGAGAGCTCTGGTTCGCCTTTGACAACAGAAAAGTTGCTCAGAAAGCTAGGAAAGAAAAAAGGGCTCCATGGTGCCGTGGAGTTCCCCGTTTCGACGGGGCGGACCGGCTTGAGGACACTTTTGATGAAGAAAAAACCCGGACAACGGGTTTAGCAGGGGCCCCACAGCGGTCGGAGGCCGAAAATTTCCAAGGTCTGCAAGAACATCCTAACGTGTACCGGGCCGGAACGAACTCCATCGCCAAGAGAGGAATGGCTGGAGAACCGGCAGCTGTATGGGAAGATCAGCACACCTCCATACGTCGGAGTCGGGCATCGAAGGGGGACATCTAAGAAAAAAAGCGACAACTTAAGGTGATCTACTTATATTAACAATGGGGCCGACCTCCCTCAGAAGGCGAGCATTGCAAAGCGCAAAAAAAGCAAGTGAGCGGGAAAGGGGCAACAAGGGCATTTGCCGCTCACGACAACTCAAACAACCCGATGTGTGTAGGAAAAAAGTCGGTGGGGGGCGATTGCGAAAAGCCCGGGTCATGTATAAAATAAGGAAAACTACAGCCTGAGCTGTGTCCTGCGGCCTGGAGCACCACAAGTTGTGGAAAGAAGTGGCGTACTAAGCCAAGACGGCGAAAGCGGTCAAGTCCAACAGGGACAAAAAAATGGGAAAAGCTTACCAGCTTGACTCAAAAACGTTGGTCGCGGGGGGCCCTAAAAGAGGATCAAAACCACAAACCTCTTGGAGTCCGTTAGAGGGCAGTAGAGGGGAAAAGAGATCAGAAAAGAATTTCAGCCTATTGAAAACCCTATCAAAGTCGGGCCCTAGGCTTAAAACCGCGAAGAATGAAAACCAGAAAAAACCTACTTTAATTATCGTAAGACGAATAAAAAACAACGAACTACGGGGGGTCGGCGCACGTGAAACACACAGAGAATGATAGATAAGGAATCTCATTCAAATCCCGCCTCAAAGCAA
>Ga0179591_1323348_pt1 | contig 12678 bp, 9 predicted proteins | sample CZOMad2_1_08_16f_FD_182891 | JGI IMG/M metagenome (GOLD analysis project Ga0179591, IMG submission 182891) | Vadose zone soil fungal communities from Angelo Coast Range Reserve, California, USA - CZOMad2_1_08_16fungal (PacBio error correction) | ecosystem: Environmental > Terrestrial > Soil >...
CAGCCAGTAGTGCAGGGCACTTTATGGCGGGGAGAAAGGCACGCGCAACATGCTGGGGAGCTGGGGAGGAGGGAGTAGGAGGAGTCTGGACTGGGGGGTGGTGGACAGCCGAGCAAAAGGCACCAGACATACGCGGGATGGACAGAGGGAGGGAAAGCGTGAGCGTGCGCGGAGTCGGTGGGGGGGAACTCAGGGGAAAAGTGGAATTACCTGTCGGCTCTACCTCGGGGAAAGGCGGAGCGGTCGAAGGTGGGACAAGGTTTCAGGGGGGGAAAGGGGACCGCGTCTTCACTCGAATGGCTGTTTAACCGCACAGGGTCCCAAACCGGGACAGTAGACTAAGAGAGGACAGGTGTGCCACTCTAAAAGGAGAGGAGAAATGATCTGAAGGCTCGCACAGCGGGAGGGGGAAAAAGGTGATCTAAGCGGAGAGAAGGGAGGGGTGTCGGCAGATCGGCGATGAGTGCAGAAATGCGTGAGGGCTAGAAGAACAGGAGGGAGGGAAATCTTAGGTCAACTTGTGAAATCGGAAGATGCTGCTCAAATTCAAACTAGGGAGAGCGGGGCATGAGAAAAGTACCGTAGGGCACAGAGTGTACCGTGGCGGAGGGGGGAGGAAAAGAACTGCGAAAAGTGTGCCTTCAGAAACGTAGTAACGACAATGCGCAGTCTCTCTCGCGCACTGGAGATCAATGGCGGGAAAGTAAAGCAAAAGCCATTCCAAGCAGTGAACACGGATGGGACACGGAAACAAAAAGGCTGATAGGAGTCGGTCTCAAAAGAGGAGCATCATTGACCGCGTCAATATCAAAAATGAAAAGAGAGAGATGGACACCTGATGACTTTATCAGGAAAGGTATCTTCATCACCGGAGGGGAAAACATAGGAAAAAGCAGCTAGCAGGGGAAGGAGACTATAGGTGAGAAAAGGGGGCATCAACTCATAAGTAAGGGGCCCATTTTCGGCATCTTAAGCGGTTTACCTAACAAAAATGACAAGCCCACGGGCGGAAGGGAAGAAGACTCTGGGGCTGGATGGTGATCAAGAAGAATAAAGCTGACCAAAAAATACAAAAATATCAGATTAGTGGGACAAGAACAGCATGCCAACGGACCAACAAGGGGAAGAGATCAAGGCGCATAACTTCGAAAGCCCATCACCGACCATAGAAGGATGGTGTGGGGAAAGGGAATGCACGAGAGCAACGACTTGCTCGCTAGGGCGGAACAAAAAAGCTCATTCCAAAGAAAAAGACACAGCAAAGGAAATGCCTGAATAATATACTTTTAATCTAGGGGAGGGAGGGGGAAACCCTATCTCAGCATGGCGAAAATGGAAGGGCGGGTGCGCGTAAGTGCGCTGCGAGGGAAGGCCACAAAAAAGCGCAAAGCAAGACGTGCGCAAAGACGCACTTGGGGGGAGCAAGAGGGGCAACTCATCACGGGGGGCGGGGGAGGGGGGGACAGTGGTGTGCATAAAACGCCTATGTCAACGTGGCGCCCTTTTCATCAGAGAGCCTCAGGAAAGGAAAGTGAGAGAAAAGGGTGTTATGAATGCAAGGAAGGAAAAAAGCAGGGAAAAGCTAAGTCAGCAGGGCTACCCTTGCAATGAACGTCTCAATACAAAGGGCGTGGCGCGAAGGCGTAGCAAATGACTGTAACAGTTTGGGTCGGAAATGAGGGGGAACAGTACGTCTTCCATGGCAAGGGATTAACGACTGGACTGAGGAAACAAACTGCTGAATGAGGTTACATGGAAGATCAGAGAACGATCTCACTCCATTTGAAAAAGGGTCCCATCCTGGATTAGAACAGTATGCGAATTCATGGGACGATTTTCGAAGAACTACAAAGCGAAAGGGGACATTAAAGGGGACAAAGAGGAAAAAGGAGGGAAGCCTAGGTATAGCTGCTCGCAAGTTCAACTAATCAAGGGCGCAGCATATGTGGGTTCGGGGTAGATGGGCACGTGGGGAAGAAAGGAGGTCTCGAAGGAGAGGAGATAAAAAAAAATTCAGAAAATAGTACATGTCCCAAAGGCAAGGTCACACAAAACACCACTCTAGGGGGAGACAACCGTGGGAGAATACGGGCTCAAAAAAACAATCAAGACCCTAACAACCACTAAAAAATAACAAAAAAGGAAGAAAAATCAACAACGTCGAGATCCTAGCAGCAAAAAAAAAAAAAACACACAAAAAAAAAAATGACAGATACATTGTCCCCGAAAAAAACAACGCAAAGAAAAAAAAAGATGCACCGCCAACCACAACACAAAAAAGAAAAAAAGAGAACCTCAAAAGCACGCCACCCATATCGTCTCTTCCGCATACATCTTAGGGGGAAGGGGGGAGACTGTGGAAGTCCGACTTCGACGGCTGAGGGCAGTATCTGAAATGGTGACGGATAAGAAGAGGGGGGGGGGGGGGGATTGGGGGAAATTAATCCATGAGTTATAACGTTTTACGAAACCAATAAGGGGTCAACTCCAGATCAGGTGGGAAGGCCAGGAGGGAGGCGTTCTCTCCTATACCATGAGGAAAGGAAGCAGGCTTCATTATTGGAAAAGGATGCCCTGGGTTATCTAGCTGCCGGAACTCCAATGAGGGACACCTGCCCGGCCAAGAAGAAAGTCAATCGTATTTGCGGGCTGGGTCATGGCGTACCGAACGTGCTACGGACGCAGCGCGGGATACTCTAAAATTGGGGCATACTGCAAAGAGGGGGATAAACCGCGGGGGGGGGGGGGGGGGGACCAAAAAAAACATCAAAAATTCATATCATCGTGGGAAAGGTGCGCGAAAGACGACACAAGAAACCTCTACCACCTCTCCGAAAATGAGCTGAGAAAGGATAAAGGGATGTATGGGACGCCAAACAGCACGAACAACCAGGGCACGCACAAGAAACAGCTAACGCGTAGACCGCAAACCACATCACGACAAAAAAAACACAAACCACCAGCACAAAAAAAAAAAAGAGAGAAAAAAAAACTAAAACGGGGAAGAGCCCACTCACATTCACTTGTGTCTCTTTAACAAGGTGGTAAATTAACGGGGGGGATTTTACCTCGGGAAAGATGACACAAAAGAAAGGAAGCACGGGGGGAGAGTGAACCTTTTTTCAAACTAGATTGACATCAAAATCTTCTAGCTCTTGAATGAATCAGGCAGCGGGCGTCTGGAAGAAATGGCTGAAATTGTCGACATCATGAGAAAAAAAAGGCTGTCGACAACAAATGGAAAGGGGGGCCTCTGTGCTAATGGTGAGGCATCACACCATCCTTCGCGGTGGGAGGCCAAGGCTAGCAAACAACAGAAAAGAAAAAGAGCGGGTAGCACGTGGTGTGAAAGGAAGAGGCAAAGCTCTATGGTCAATCGCTAGCACAAGGAGTAGAACCTAGTTCTAATTCAAGGAAACTGAGTCCAGGGGGGAAAGAGCTGGGGGTCACGAATTGAATGCAGAAGGACATTTTGCAGGTCAGAAGAAGCACGAGCATGCGAACTATAAAACCAAGCGCGAAGAAAATAAAGCTAAACTGCGATACCTATTAATGACACTGGGGACCGTTGGGCTGGAGTGGAAAGATCCTGGACGACGGGGAAGGTCTTCATCTTAAGCGCAGCCTGGGAATTTTATCCAATTTCAGGAGAAAGTGACTTGGGGTCTCTGTTAGGTCGGGAGGTTACGACTCTAAAGGGAGGTGGCTAGAACCTCTCCGGCAAGTCGAGAAAAGAGAAATAAGGGTGCAATGCGGGACGAACGAAAGGGGGTGAGGGGGTGTGGACTGGGGGGGGGGGGGGGGAGTGGGGGATGGGGGAGGAGGGAGGGGCGAGGAGAGTGGGGGCGGGGGAGGGGGGAAGCGGGGGGGGGGGGGGGGGGGGGGGGGGGCGGTCGGGCGGGGGGGGGGGGGGGGGGGTGGGGGGGGGGGGGGGGGTGGGGTGGGTGTGGAGGCTGCGGGGGGGGGGGAGGGGTGTGAGGCTGGGCGGGGAGAAGTGGGTGGCGGTGAGCGGGGGGGGGGGGGAGGGTGGGCGGGGGGGGGGGGGGGGGGGGGGGGGGGCTGAGGTGGCGCTATCTCCTGCCAGAAAACAGGAGGAAAAAAGGGAAAATCAGGATCGCTTTAGAATCTTATGAGTTACATCTGACTCGGGGGATATGAAGCGGAAAATGGGGCGTGGAGAATACTAGGCCTCGGATATGGAAATTAATTGAGGGGGAGAGACAGTTCAAAGACATACAAAGGGGGGCACCCCAAAACAGACCCGTTGATCCTTTGGGATAATAGTTGGCGGTTACATGAGCGGCGAGGGGCAGAGTCGTCATGAAGATACGTTCAAACGTAGACAACTTGTTTCATCGGCGTAGGGATCGACCAACACAACACAGTTCACAAAACATCTCTCGGGAAAAGGAGACGGTGTATAGGAATGGGGAGAAAGGGGGGGGGGATAGATCTGGCACATAGATTAAATAAAAACGTTTATATCGGGGACGGGGGGGCACAAAAAGAACATAGAAAAAAAAAAAAACAAGTAAAACAAAGGAATCTCAGGGAAGGGAAAGAAGTCGCCATTTGGGGGACTCCTGGTTGTAAAAAATGAGAAGTGCTCTAACGCGACAAAAAAAAGATGAACAGGCAACAACTGATTCAGTAACGTGATGGAACACGAGGCTGGCCACATACATATAATCAGCGAAGGGAAAACCGAATGCCTTTCACCATCATTCCGTCTGCAACGTGCGCTTGAAGTTAGGACAATTTCGGACATACAAACCGTTGCAAGATAAGAGTTGAAAAGATGCAAAAAAAAATGGGGACCTACGAGGCACGAGTGCTGCTCACCAACGGGATCTGCGGTTACAACCTTAAAAGGGGCACCAGCCAGAAACAGCAACAACTAGAGGGAAGCACCAAAGACGATCACGAGTCATGAGGGGAAAAAGGGACATGTTGCGCGACATCTCTCACTAAGGGGAGCTGTTGCCACAGCCTTCAGGAGGGGAAGGACCGGCATAGGACGAACTCGGGTCAAGGAAGGAAAGCGGAAAGGAAAAACTGAAAAACATCCAGAAATCGCTCGAAAAGAGGGACATCTATAAAAGAGAAAAATCGCAGTCTGTGGCACTGAGAGGTCCCCGGCACCAGACGCTAGGTGGTAGGGAAGACGTGAACAGCGGAGTCACCGCAACGAAAAAACCTGCGCCTCAAGAAGGAAAATAAATCTGACCTATGAATAGAATCAGAAGGAAAAAGTTCTCAGCACGTAGTGGACTGCACAGAGGGAGAGCCAGTCGGAGAAAAAAAGGAACAAGGAAAATCGAAAGAAAAAAATGAGCATAAATCCAAACACCAGCACTTTCTTCTGACTGCCAGGCAACAGGCTCTGGACGCTTAATTGGACCGGGGCAAAACCGAATGAATGGGGGGGGCGGTCGCGTAGGGGAGCGGATGTTCTCTCAAGAGAAGTTCTCCGCAAGGCAGAGAGAGCAGAGTATGGGGAATGAGTTGGAGGGGGGGGTAAGGGGGGGTGAGACCTTTGAGAAATCCAATGCATTAGATGTGGACAAAAAAAGGCCCAATAAATGGTTCCAAGAAGACGAAGGACCACGGCAGAGTCTAGAAGAGGAGGGGGACTTGAGGGGAGACAATGCAGCGTGACACGAACCATTGCCAGAGGAAAATCTCTAGTTATAAAGATGATGCTAACAGGTCCTCGGGTTTCCGGTAGAGAGGGGGTCAAAAAACGAACGAAGGGGGGGCGGCTACTCGAGAACTTGATCCAAGACAGGAACGCTTTCAAAGATTACTGCAGTTAAGACATGTTACCGACAAATATGCACTCGTCCAATTCACACAGAGACGGGTAACCCACGTCCGAAAAAAGGGCGAGAGACTGCCACAAAACCCCTCGAGAACTCAGAAAGAAAATTCGAGGCTGCAGGGAAGGGGGAGATGTAAAGCTAAGAGAAGGTAGAATTCAGGGCTCACGAACTGCGGAAGCAAGAGTATCTCTCACTTTTCTGGACAAAACAATGGATGGGTCGAAGCGGTGGGGAAAAGGGGACAACTAAGGGGATTTAGGTGTGTTTAAAATGCGGGGGGGAAAGAGAAAGAGAAGGAAAATTTCCACACTCTCCTATCGAGGTGGTCTCCGTAGTGTAATATTCAGACATCACGCGATTAAAAACGCACAAGAACGCCGACATAGATCTAATAACTTACCTCTATTCACCAAGTCGAAAGGATTGACACCCATCACACGTAAGACAGAAGAAAGGAAGTGGCGGCGGAGGTCGTTCAGAAACGCATCCGACAAAGGCATACAAGAAATAGAAACAGAAAAAAAAAAAAAAAAAAAAAAAAAGAATCCCTCAACGAATCAACGAAGCACGATAAGAAAAAAACAAAAAAAACGACGCAAGGATGCTTCTAACTCAACTTACCATTCAGGGCAGAATTGGTAAGAGATATTGAACGACGCGGGAAACTCGGGTGACGTATAGCGAACGCAGGTGAAAGGTCCACGATATTAAGGGTAAAGTTTGAAAAAAGTTAATCTGTAGTAAGTGTGTCAACCCACACTAGAAATGCTCTGTCTCATTGTACAAAGAAAAGAGCATCAAAGACCAAGGGTCGGAAAATGGGAACACCGCTTGGACTTGTCTCTAAATTAGGAGATTAGTATTTAATCATGTAGCAGATGCAGTCGAGCCCAAAGTGAAAAGACACAGCCTGAAAGGACAACACCGGCAAAACAACGAACTCTAACATATACACCACACTCACTTAACACAGAGAAGCGGGAATTTATCGCGAAAAGACTGGAAACTCACATGGGGGACCGCGAGTAGAGGTGAACGGAATCTTCACGTTTCCTCTCTCTTCCTATTGAAGCCGAGGAAGACGTCTCATAAAAGGTGAAAAAAAAGGAGCGCGCAGTGTGGCTTGGGACGAGTGACGTAGCAATCTCACGACGGAGTGGACGTCGTCTCAAACGCCGAGAACAGGAGGAAGGCCGGATGGCGGCTCACATCTTCATCTAAAATCAGTAAACCAAAGTGATTGTGGCGTCAGGTGACGACCCATATCCCTGAGATAGCAAACGGAGGGAAAAAAGACGATAGTTTCATCACACTACGAAAAGGAAAGCGACTGGGGCACTGAGGAGGGAGTGCCAACGGAGACCTTCTGAGTCACGGATACGAGGAGAAAGGAACAAACAAACTTAATAATTCGGGTTGTGGCTGAGACTGTGTGAGCAAGACGGGCGGATCGGACATCCTTGCATTTAACTAGAACTAATTGATTCAAGAACTTGGACAAGTCGGTGTCAAACATCTTACTGTCCTCTTCAGTCATCTAGGACTTGACATTTTCAAACTTCAAGCTGAACTGGAGTGGGGGTTTCGGGGAAAAACTGCATCAGAGCACGGGGGAAGGGGGTACAGTGGACGCTTCAGGGAAGAAGTGAGTCCACACCAAAACGTATCGTAAAGATAGGTCAGAAACTTCATACGTAACACAGTACTGTGGACTGGGGGACGGGGGACTACAAGGGGAAACCAGCAGTTATCTAGGGGATCTCATCTGACAAATTGCTGATAAATCCAGAACAGGAAGATGATAAAGACAAAGAGCGGATAGCGGAGAGGGTGCTGGGGCCAAGGATATCAGGGGAAATCTACATCTTCTAGCAGGGAATCAAAAGGGAAGACGAGCGTGCTTCAGGGGGGTGAGCATCTGGGTGAAGGACCGGTACGGCACGGAAATCTACGGAAAAAAGTAAAGCGGCCATCTCTCTGTCTAGGACGGGTAACTGCTGACGTCAAAAGAGGAGATTACCGAAAGGGGGGAGAACGACTGCAACATCGCATACTCGAAGCAAGGCCGAATTGTGGTCTGTGGAGGGAGCGAGCGCGAATCTACAAACGCCAAAGGCGCCCAGACGGCAGGGGCAACTAGAAGAAGGCACGGGCGGCAATAAAGCTAGCCAGTAAAGTGGCGGGATCGGCTGTTAAGAATATGATTAAACACAATCTCCGTCTATCCGTGACAATGAATGCGGAGGCCGGGGCAAAAAGGGGTGACGGGGGGGGAGTGTGGGAGTCGCAATGGACAAGGTTGGGACAAAAGGAATCACTTCCAATCACAATGGCGTAGAAGGATTGGGGGTGGCAGGGAGACGGGATGATCAGTTCGAAAAGGTCAGGGTTGGTTTCATCCCTGCCCGCAAGGGGACGAGCGAAGTACACAAACCAAAAGCTTTGTCATAAGCAGGTTACACACAAAAGTCGATAGATTGGAAGCGCATGGAAGGGTCGGGGGGACCGAGGGCAGGTTGCTCATTCCTGTAGGGAGATCGGATAACGATTTCAGAGAGGGTACAGAGACGTTCGAACCATCGGAAATTACCGGAAAGCACAAACACCCAGGGAAGGACAAAACAGAGAAGCTCGGCCATGGCTCGGAACACCTGCTCAAAACCTTAAGCCGACGGGGGAAGGAAATATAGGTGTAGACCGACAACGTTAAGAAAGAAAAGAGCGCTACTCAAGAAAACGACCTAGAAGGGGGGGGGCTTCATGCACCTTTGTTTTGAAAAGTGCATCTACATGGAGGCGATAAAAGGAGACCTTGTAACACGCGCGCTCTCACCAAGCGGCAATGGTCTTGCTGATTCAATGGGGCTGAGAACAAGAAAAAGGGCACAAAAGGCGAGACACAGGGAATATTGGGCGAAGGGAATCGACGCTGAAGGCAGTATACTCGAGCGAAACACTCACGATGGCGATAATCGAAGCAGGGGAGTACTAAGGGGGGGGGGGGGGGGGTGGGCGGGGGGGGGGGGGGGGGGGGGGGGGGGGGGGGGGGGGGGGGGGGGGGGGTGGTGGGGGGACATCACTCAAGCATAAGCAATTAGTGAGCACAATATGAAGGCAAAAACGCTCCACTATCATGCAGGCAGGAGGACAAGAATTACTTCTATTCTGGGAGAATGGTTTAACCTAATCTCTTATAGATGGACGAGACGGGGGGGGGTCACCAATTTGGGGGGGGGGGGGGGGAGGGGGGACGGGGACTTTTCATCTGAAACCAAAAAATAGATAGGATCTATTAAGGGGAAAAGGGAAGCTATAAGGGAAAGCATCTCATAAAGCTAGCTAGGAGCCAGATAGCAATTAAATCCACACGACAAAGGACGGAACCAATTCACAGAAAAAAAACCACCAGTAACAAGAAACGCACTCTTTAGTGCGAAGAACCCGGTACACAGAAATACGAATATGCAGGGGCGGGGACGGAACGAAGAAAGACCGACATTCACATTGTCTTAGAGTCCTAGAAGTAGGAAAAGGGAACTGAGTGGGCTATTCTTAACAGAGGAAACGGGAACTTTAGGGGGGATACGGATAGAAGAAGCCCTCCACTACTTAGTCGATGAAAAACATCCTTGATAAGAGCGGGAATCATGAAGGATTCAATGAACAGCGATGCACATCAAACGGACAAGGAAAAAAAGGCAGACCCTATCAGAACACCGACTGGACGTGGAACCTTTCGAAAGCTTCGAAGACGAGTTTCTTATTTGGGGGGGGGGTCGAGGACGGCCGCTGGCTACAAGCTAAATAGCAGAGGACGTAAGCTTCAAAGAAAAGGCAAAACAGACTCTGGAACACTAGGAAGGGGAAGCTAAAAACACAAGGCTCGGCGTCCAACTAATGAATGGGGGGTAGGACTAATGAGCAAGCTCAACTAGGGGCGGGGGTTTTACTGTTGTCATGGGGATCCAAAAAAACGTCAAAGATAAAAAGGGGATCTGAAAAAGTCGCCTGAAGGGAGCAGATTCCCGGGGGAAGCGAAAAACATCAGCGATTTTCCGGTACTGATAGGGAGGCACAAAATACGGACCGGGATGGTGCTGCTAATATGAAGGGGCGGGGCGTGGAGATGGGGAGGGGGGGGTAGGGGGGGGGCGGGGAAGGCAAACTGGCGTCTTGGTCGGCCTCTGCCCATCCCTAAGAAGACTGGAACTTGTCGCGAGTGGTGACGAGGGGGGGTTTGGGGGGAGGTCATTACAAGGAAATACTCCCACCCGAAAGGGCTTTAGTCCTAGGAGGAATCTAGACACACGGGGCAGAGGGCCGAGTTAATCCGATGGAAATGCTTAGGGGGGAAAAGGAAACCCAGTTATTGACAATTTTTGCAATTAAAACATCGTGGGTACGGCAAGAAAAGCATGGCATATCACTCGGAAGAAAGCAGTATGTCCTGCCTATTGGAAAAAGCGAATAACCATTTTCTATGAGCCGGATAGAGGGAGAGGGGACAAAAAGATGAGACGGTAAAAAAAAGGAAAGGGAGTGCTAGCATACGGGTGTCGTCCACAGTTAATGATTAAGCTCACGGGAAAGGTAAGGGGAAAGAAGGGACTGGGGTGGTTCCGATCGGATAGCCAAAAAACGAGCTGCGGTGTAAAAAACCCAAGGAAAAGCCAACTTTAACCCAGGCCAAAAAGGGCAGCTATTTCCATCCCCAATTATGAAATTATTTGCTATTTCTATAAGGCATTGCACTCACAATAGGAAGATCGAAACGAGAAAACAGAAGGTGGAGAAAAGCGACGACGGTGGGAATCATCTCCTGTTTGGGCGGAAATTCGTGCCTGCGAAAGGAAACCAAAAGAGAAGGAGGCAAACATAAGGGAGGCCTGCCTGAAGCTGAGGCGGGGGGAAGGAAAAACACTCCATTGAGCGGTGAACGGAACGTCAACTAAGAAACACACAATTACGCACGGGATTGGAAAGGAATTCAGCATCGGCTCCATCAATGGGGCATCAAAAAAACAACAAAAGGAAGGAAAAGAAGAAGGGGGGGGGGGGGAAGGTGGCCAATTGGGGAAAACGGACTGGTAGCGAGCTTCTGGGAATGTCGGGGGTGAAACCAGTTGGGGCTGTCCAAGGTACAGGGGGAAAAGGGGGGGGTTCGGTGACATCAAAGAAAGGGGCAGGGACAAGTTCCTTTAGCATAGTGTTGTGGGGTAAAGGGGTGGTAAAAGTCCAGGGTTAACCGGGAGGAAAAGTGGGAGCGTCACGGCACGCCTTGGTTGGGTATAAAAAAGCCCCGAGTGAAAAAGAAGAGGGTAAAAGATTTCTCACCGAGGTGTACTAATAGGGAGAAGAGGGATAGAGGGAAGCAAGTCATTTTTAAAAGAGGGACCACTCTAGGGGTGATTAAGGACTGAGCCATTGCAAAAGTACAGGTCCGTGTGTCATCCGGAGTTTTCACAGAACTAGAGGGGGAAAATGTGAGGTCCGGTAAAGAAAAGACTTAGGCTATACCAAGCCAAAAAAATAGTGCTACTGAATTCAAAACCTGTGGGACAGACCCACGTAGAGAACGGCCACATAGGCAGAGGAACCGACATATCACAGAAACATCAAAGAGAAGATGTGTTACATTGGCTGCGTCACATAAGACATACCGGAAGAAAATGGGAAAGAGGGAAATCTCGCCGCGGCAGCAAGATGTAAACACTGAATGAAACGGACGTTTTAGTAATAATGCCCCCATGGATGACTCGCTGCCCCAGAGGTTGGGAGAAAAAAAAAATGCAAACTATTACACCAGATCAAAGCCCTACAGACCGATGCTTTGAGGGGACGGAGGAAACAGGCTCCCCTCTCAGAACAAAATCTGACGAAAGGGGCTGCGGTGGGAAGGATGTTCGAAAAAACACACCCTACATCCAATTGAAAAGGTGGGCCGTCTCCACTCACGCGACAATCAACAAAAAATCAACCAAAATTACTAACGTTTGTGCAGAGTTCAACCAGAAGAGGGTCCGGATGGTTCATAGGAGCCGCAGACCATCGCTGACTGTTTCTAGCAGCTGGTAAACTCCTGGGTCTGTAAGGGTTGTCCTAGGCTTTCGCTAAAGGAGTCAAAGCAGATCACACATCAGAGAAAAAAGGCACTGTGCTACCTTACAAAAACGGAAAAACGAAGAAGTGAGGTTGGCAAGACAGTCTTTGGCGGAAATGGGCTTAGGGGGGGAATGAAGCCAGCTCTAAAAATTCACAGCTAGCACTAAGGCGGAACTGACATTGTCAGAGCGGAAGATTTCACGAAAAGGAGCAGGAATTAATGATGAGAGCGGGAACTCCTAGAGAAAGAAAAATTGCCTGCTGCGATGTAAAAACGCGTTACAATTCAGAGGCCGTGGTCCTCGTGAACAGGGGAGGGGAAAGTCGAAACAAGATTCCGGCCCGCCACAAGTGAGGAAATAAGATAAGTAATCCAAAAAGGCACAGAGTTTGGGCTTGGAAGGGAAAAAAAAAAAGGCAAGGCTCAGGACATGTCGCGGCATCACATAGAAAAGGGGAGTGGGCTGCGTGTCGAACACCCAAATACCCCCTACATCTAGGTGGGGGGAGGCACTCAAAATATAAAAAGTCTATCATACTTAAAAATCTCAACGGGGTGGGATTGCTCCGCCGAGGGTAAAATAAGCATGCTGCTAAAACCAGAAAGCCATCCCTTTCCTTTCTTCCAAGGGGGTTCGCATCGTCCCAAGACAAGAAAGAGCGAACATACGCGGGGAAGGTCGGGGTCACTCATGCTGGACGTTGAGGGTTAACGGAGCCTTCTTCGGGGGGGCGTCAAAGATTGGCTAAACCT
>Ga0179591_1175610_pt1 | contig 12677 bp, 7 predicted proteins | sample CZOMad2_1_08_16f_FD_182891 | JGI IMG/M metagenome (GOLD analysis project Ga0179591, IMG submission 182891) | Vadose zone soil fungal communities from Angelo Coast Range Reserve, California, USA - CZOMad2_1_08_16fungal (PacBio error correction) | ecosystem: Environmental > Terrestrial > Soil >...
CGAACCGAAAAGAAGAGGAACATCATTACTTTGGAAGGTATTAAGGAGTCCGGCTTCACGAGCGCGTAGGGTAAAACTAACGGAAAAGTCCTGGACTTTTCTAGGTTCGCACGACCCGAAATAGCCGCGCCCGGCGGCGAGAGCAAAGATAGTCATTCAATAATGCGAGGGTAGTCCAACGAACTATCTCTCTGAATGGGCGTCGACAAGTACGTTAAACGCCGAAGAAAAACGGATCTGAGGGGCTCTCTACGGGAGAACAGCCCCTTAGATCCCAAGCTGCAGGAAGCCTAAAAGAATTTTCCTAAATCAAAGCCGAAGGAGGAAAGAAGGAGAGGAAAAGGGAAGAAAGAGTCAGGAGACACTACATTGCAACGCTCTCAGGCACGAAGGGGGACAGAGTCATTAGGAAAGAAGGGAAAGACCGAGGAGCAAGGTCCGTAATGGTTACAAAATCCCCCTCTCGCTCGATGCGGTTGAGACGGAAGGTATGTTGCTCGCGGCTCGCTAGCCGAGCAGGGAAAGAGACTGCGAGGCTGGGGGGAGGGGGTTCGTCCTTCGCGGAAGCAGGAGGGTATTCCTTTTCTGGAACCTGTTACCCGGGGTGAAAATTGGTTCTACTTAGCAAGAGACTACTAAAAAAAAAAGCGTTCTCCCGGGACTGGGGGAAGGAAAGGGGAACTGGGACGGGAGGGCGCGCTCCTGCGAGAAAGATAGCCAGAACGAAAAAAGAATGTTCGGCCATTCTCTACCGAAAAACCAAAAATGCGTCCGATCGGGAACGGGGGACCTCGGTGTGGTCGAAAATGGGACTGCTGTCAAAATTCACTATCTAGGGCGGGTATGAACTTTACAAGGAAGAGTACTGCAATAGCGTTCCGGCAAAAGTGCGGCCTTTGATTACCCCTATACCAACCTCAAAGGGAAGAAGAATGTAGAGCGAAAAAAATGCATATGTCCTGACTCACGACTTCGAAAGAGTACTGGCGGTCGGGACGTTGCGGAACAAGGGTTCGCTCGCCAGTGTCGCTTCTTCGGCATCGTCGGGACCGGTCCCGCGAGATTAAAGTAGGTAACATCTCACGTCCAAGCGACATCAAAAAAACCAACGACATCGACCAGACACACTCTCTGCGAGAGAAACAAGGCCCACTACGAAAAGAAAAAAAGAGGGGAGAAAACGAAAGGGAAACGCCCTTAGAAAAAGAAAGGACCGGAGGTGGCCGAAAGTCAATATGGGTGAGACTACTAGAAAGCTCCTTTCGCTACTAGCATCGGTGCGCTAAACAGAGGGGAACTGGGGGCAAACTAGGAGGGTCAAGAAACCAGAATAGCAATTCCGTTACAAAAGTTAAAAGTGACGAGGACCCGTTCAGCGGAAAAGAATAGACTATAAGAAAAGTGGACTACCACGAGGCCGCAGTAACCGGAAAAACACGTACGCGGGAACAAAGCGGAAAGAGAGGGACCTAAAACCGAAGAAAAATCACGACTTCAACCTCACTAATTGGACGAACTGGTCAGATGTGCTGAATCCCCTATCAAGAACAAAAAATTGCACGATTGCCATTCATACGAGCTCGACGTAGCTTGCACCGGAGAAGACAAAGAAGGGGAAAAAAATAAGTTGCAACTTGTCCATCCGCGTGTCGACGAAGTTGGGAGGACGGCCAAATGTTGAGTTACGGAAGCGAACTATCGGAACTAAGGAAAACCAAGGCTTAAAAAACCTGTTTAAAGAGTCAAACACGCCCAAAAAAGAATCGGTATTGTGAAAAAGGTGTACTTTCCATGCGTAAACTCAAGCGGCAAGGAGGAAAAAGCGAAACAGCAAAGAGGGGGCATAGGAGGCACATACCAGCCCACGAAGAGGCTTCTGCAGGGGTGAGAACGTCACGAGTTCCGAAAAACCCTGTAACCGTCCGTGAACAAATTGCTAGCGAAAACAGAAGAAAGAAAGGGGATTCAGAAGGAATAGGAGGTGGGTCAACAGTTACACGCAGAAAACGACAGGATCAGGGCGGTCGGAGACAGTTGTAAAGATGGACCACAGTCACAAACCAAAGAGAAAGGAAAACACGGCAAAACAGCCACCTCACACGCTTCGACTGCCGACCAGCCTGACCTGGATACGGGGATGCGGTCATTACTGGGCGGGAGAGGGAAAAGAAAAACAGAAATGCACTGCCACCGGGATTGCACTATGGTCGTGCGGGCGGCGGTACGTGAAAAAAGGAGGACTGACGCGAAAACATTCCCTCCTTCAGCTGCGGCTTCTAAAACTTTTTTCTCCGGTCAAAAAAAAAAGAGAAGGGACCTGGGAGTAGAGGAGCTGTACGCGGGGGTGGGAGTCCTCGGAATTCTGCGTGCCGATAACTTACAGAACAAAAGAAAGTAGAAAATGGTCAGCGGGTTAAGGCACCCTGGAACCTCTCGAGGTCAGTGAACAAGGTGATTACGGAAAGAATACCTTCCGAGCGGAACAGCAGGGCTAGCAAACCATTAGTCATGAATGGAAAAAAACACACCCATGGGAAAAAGCCACGAGGAAAGTCTAGGGACAGCTGGAAAAGGAGAACCAAGAGACCAAAGGGTCGGGGTGGATCTGTTCTCAAGGAGCATTGGTCTACTGAACGCCGTACGTCGACAGGTTTCGCGGGTTCGCCGATCGCAAAAAGGAAAGGAGGGAGAAGGAAAGCCCTCGTCATGAAGAGGAGGAATCTAAATGATGCCTAGGCGCACAGTTCAAACATAGAGCTAGGGTCGTCCGCGGAGGGCAGAAAAAAAAACTCAAGGGCATCACAGCTTTACAACGACGAGTTAGAAAAGCAGGGCAAGGGATGTGAGAGAGGGCGAAGGAAGACTCCACGCAGCAGGTCGGGAGGCTCTACCGGGCATGTACAAAAAACGGCCGGTAAGTCTGCTCAGAGCGGGTAGTACCGCAGGCTTCGGAAGACGATAATAGAAAACAGACTTAAACAGAAAGAGGAGAGAAGAAAAAAGAAAGGATTCCCCCTAAAGAGGAGAATGAGAATCCCACGCCAGAAAGTCATGGGCATGGGTACACAAGCGCGCGACCTGGACCGAGAAAAACTTGACTCGCGGTCTAGATGTGCAAAGGCTTAATCTGACAATATGGCAATAAAAACGAAACAAAACAGGAGGGGGGGGAAAGAAAAAGAAAAGAAAGGAGAGGGGAATAACTTAAAAGAGTAACGCCTTGAAATAGAGACAGATCAGAACCGTGTCTCTAACGCGTCCCAATGGAACGCGCGTTGTCCTGGACATCGGAAAAGGGGAGAGAAATAAGCTTGCGGGCAAGGGGTAATTAGATCTCCAGGTTTCTCGATCAAACTGAGTCAAATCCGAGCGGAAGGAGGATAACTGACGGACAGCAAAATTTTGGGGCTACCGTCAACTCGAGCGAATCAATACAGGCGAAGGCCGGGGGATGGGGAGAAACAAGGCGAACCGGCAAAGGACGCCCGAATGGCGTAAAGCAGGCCTACCGGCTCCCAACACATCGTTAAAAAAAAACGCTCTTGAACGATGGATTAAAAAGCTCAGCATCCTAAACCAGAAGAAAATCGGAGGATCTGTCGACGTGACTCCTGTAATTAATGAAACGACCGTCCATGCCGGGGGTTAAGGTTCAAGCTAACCCGAACAGTCTTGGAGGAAAAAATAGCTAACCCTAAAAAACATCACGTAATATGTCACAAATGCGGACATGCCTTTGCACCCAGCCGCACGGAGAAACTTGTTCGGAAGGTGCGCAAGGTACAGATTGAAAACCTACGGAGACCTACTCGGGAGAGGTGCAGACTCACCTAGGTCATCTTTCAGGGAAAAAAAAAGATACGAGGAAGAGAAGCAGGGCGAAGGGAGGGGAAAATTTGCAGGAAAAGCACCAGTGAGAAAGGTCCTGGTGGAATAGTTAGACTAGCTTAAGAAGAAGAGAAATCTAGATTTTACGCGCATAACTGTAAGAAAAAAACTACGCAGACAAGAAGGAAAAAGAATGAATAGAACGTAGACATCAACTGTTGTAAAGAGCAAGAAGAGGGTCCAGAAGGCGAATTCCATCTTCTCCTCAGATTACACCTAAAGCCCTCACCGAACTCCTTGCGGCACAGGTGGGGAAAGAAAAATCCGGGTTGCAAACGGTTCCACGACCTCACGAAATAAGGAAGCAATAAACAAGTCCGCAATGTCATAGAGGTCGACATCTTCCAAAATTGGAGGTGGCGTTTTAGGTGGCATGCTCATCATTTTTTTGATCAAAGGGAACCGACTACGCCTGGGACTGTTCCCTTGGATAAGCGCAGCGCTGACGTGAAAGTTTGGCCCGCAGAATACTGAATGAAGAAAAAGACGTGAAGGTGAAAAGCCTCTGCGGCCAAGGAGTTCACGTGGCAGGTTAATGTGCAGGGGAAAAAAAGGTGATCGTGCCTTCACCCACTGCGCTCCCATAGAACGGGACTGTAGGAAGGAGAGCCGAACACTCACGTGGACGCGATTCAACCTAAAACGTCAAGGTCCACGGGCGCCAAATGACATCACCATGTTTTACAATCACAAAGAGGGGAAAAGCACAGAGGGAAAAGGAAAGGTTGGGACGGAGATATAATGCAGGGTGATGTTCTCTTCAAAAACTCCAATTCCCGAACTCTACCCCGTCTCGACCTCTATGTGAACCAAGGCTCAAAAAAAGTCAGAGAGGAGTAGCCGGGGGGAAAAAAAAAAAGAGCCTTCGAACTCAGCGTAGTAGCTGCCCTCTTTCAAGGCAAACAAGAAAAAGGGGGGCGCTTTATCGGAGGAGGGGGAGTCAAGAAAGAGATAGGGGAACCATGCGGGAGGGAATGTGGGGTAGGGAATGACGCGAAAGATTTCTCCTTCCCCTGAGCGTTGTATGAACAGCGAGTTATAAGTAGAACGGGCATGTCCAGGAAAAAGGAGAGCTATCTTGGCATCGCCCACGGCCGCGGCGTTCAGTTGGGGGGTACTAGGAATTGGTCCGGATGGTTCCAGGGGAAAAGGAGTAGGGAAACCGGCAGGCAGGAGCCAAGAGATAGGGAGAAAAACGCTGGCGCTGGCGGCGTCCTCGATGATGAGAAAAATCGAGTCGAAGGGGTAGCAAAAAGTATAATGGACGCTCGCAAATATTGGTCCTTGCTAGAGATCAGGGGGTCCTGAGAGAAGGACGGGAATGATGGAATTGTGCTGCGCTGGAAGACTTATAGGTCGCTTGCGGCCAAACGACCGGCCAGACTCCGACCGAACTGATACCGAGCTAAAAAAGGAGGACACTAAAAACAATCAGGTTCAAGCAGGTAAGTCTGTTTAAGAAAAGAAGGTGAGAGGGAAAAATGGGGTAGGCTCGCCGGAGGTCCGCGTATAGTGGACCGACATTACACCGTTGCGAGATGAATTAAACCCGCTCGCCGACCCGGAGAACAATCCAGCGATCTGACGGGGCTCAATCTCCGACGGCTCCCGTCTCAACACCTTCAGCAAGTGAAAAGGCTGTTGAGATATTGGGAGCGAGGGGACGCGGTAGGAAAAGTTCTATGTAGGAGGGATTCTCTTGGCTGAGCTAACCGCTCCGTACCAGGAAACCAAGTCCCGGAGGAAAGAAAAAGTGAGACTTAGTGGAAGATTCTCTCCGGAGAAACGGCAAGTAAATTTGTCCATAAAAGGGAAAAAGCAGGATGCCGGCACCTGGCCTCGAAGACCCGGGGGGATGCAGAAGGGAAAATAGCAGGGGAGATCGATTACAAAACAAAAGCGAATCCCAAAGTCAAACCCCATCTAGATAGAGGGGAGTGACATGAAAGGAAGTCTACATGCGGCTTGTTCTATCTTACTACTGCTATAGGAATCGTTGACGTGCTATAAGGTCAGGGTGAGCACTTACCTCCTGGCTGGTCCCTTGCATAGAGGTCCATTTAAGAAGAAGGAGAGAGACAAGAGGGGAGGCCGCTCCTGCATAGTGGCGCTGCCTTGCGGCGTCCCACAGATGGGAAGACAGAATACAAAGGGTAAGGTTTTCGGTAACTCGTGTACAACTTAGGGGGAAAAGAAAAACCCGTCAGCTATTAATCGTCGTGAACCAAGCGAATGAGGAAAGGAGAAAAAAAGGATCTCCAGCACGTCTTTCAGAAAACGCGGAGTAGGATTTCAGTGTTCGCCCGGAAAAGTCACATACAAAGCTGCCTTAGGTGATCCCAGCTCTCGGAACCGAAGAAGTACAGCTCTCCACGTACGGCTGGGCGCCTCGATTTGTAACGCGTCGGGGCAAGTACAAAGACGCGAGAAAAAAAAAGAGTTCACTAGGAAAAAATAAGGATGATACTTCTCTGAAGAAAGATGACACAGGACGGCAACATCATTAAGAGAAGAGGGAGCTTCCTCGTCAAAAGAGCGCTCTGGCTCAACGAGCAACTGGAAGAGGGTTCAGGCGCACGACATCAAGAAAAGCTATGAGAATTGGCAAGAAAGAGAAGGGGAAAGAGAGGCAAGCAGAGAGGGGGCCACTACTATCTCGCGGACGGGTAGTTCTAAAAGTCACTCAACTAAGAAAAAGGAAATGTGAGTATAAATACAAGAGCGGGACGAAACAAAACCTTTCCTCGAAAAAGATGAATGGAAGTGCAACTCTGGGAAGAACGAGGAGAAGCGAACACTGTAAAACTTTGTACGCGCTTCAGAACCGTCGGTCAGTTCTCAACCTTGCCCCGCTCGCAGCAAGCAGGAGATAGAGTACATTATAATTATACATGCAAAGTAAGAAAGAACGGTCAGTCAAAAACCAAAAAGATCTATGCGGGTGAGCGTTCTCTTGTTCGGAAATTGGGGGAAAAAGAGAAAAAGAATTAAGCAGAAAGGCTACCAGGTCTTCGAGGTCCTAAATAGTTGCATCGGCGGGACACGGTTCGTGGAGACAGGGGTACCAGTGCTACGTGGAAGAGCATAACGGACTACTCGAGACAAACGTTCTAACCTAGCTTAACACAAAAAAAACAAAAAAAGTGGACATGAAAGGGGGAGGAGGTTCCTACCGCAGAGATCCAAGCCTACCTTAAAGCCGAAAAAAGAGAACGGTCAGGGAAGGAGAGAAGAAACTAGAATCAAATCAGGGGGAAGATTTTTCAAAGAATCGTCGCGCTGTCTAGGAGAGAGAAAAAAGGGGCAGGGGGATACGTGACTCTCGCTGGGAAAGTCAAAAAAGAAAGAAAGGTCCTCCTATGCCCGGACTCAAGGCCTTTCCGAATTTCCAGGGTTAGTCTCATAAAAACCGGCAAGGTCCGACCATCTACCTTCTAAAGGCGGTTCTCTTTATCTTCCCGGACTAAAAGGAGAAATCGGCTTGAGGAACGAGAAGCGTCGTCAGCCCGCGACCTCTAGTAGTCAAGACGAAAGCCCAAGACATCCAGCAAACCAAAAAAAACAGTACCAGGCGCAAACAACCGCTCTGCGATCTAAATTCAAGAGAAGTAGGACGCTGTTGGGGGGGGGCCGACACCAAAACGCTAAGAAAGCAAAAGCGGCTACCCGCTGCCCTCCTGGAGGTGGCCCGACAAGTCGAGAGAGAGAAAGGCCAAGAAATTCCTAAACGAAAGCATCTGGGTTTTCTCTACGGCGTGGCCAGGAGGGGTAACCTAAAAAAGTCAATAAGAAGAATCCAGGAAAAAAGGAGAGTCCTAGGACTTTCTTCGCGTCAAGATCGCTAGTTGTAAGAACCCCTGATGATCTGGACCGGCTCAATCCGCTTTCAACAAGAGGCGGAAGCTGCAGCGAGTCTACCCAGAATAAAATCAGGAAAAAAAAGATGTCAACTGGTACGATGGAGTTTAATAACCGATCACGCCGGACACGCGCCACGGCTTTGCGGAGAAGCGGCAAGACACGAGAAAGCTTGGTGAATTCTCACCGTCTCGACTAAGAAAAAGGCGCGTTGGCGCCGTTTTTGAAAGACCTAGCTGAGAGAAGGGCGGTGGAGGAGAAAGGGGGAGCGGACCGTGCCGCGTACAACTACCGAGGAGAGAGAGCCGTCTGGAAAAAATGTTCCCTCTTAACGCCCCGGTCAAGCAATTAGTTTTCTGGAAAAATGGGAGGTGCAAGAGAAAAACGTGGAAAGGATCTTCCGGCTGCATGCCTAACTCCAGTGGAGAGACCGAGAAGAAGCCACAACCTATTCTTCGAATTTGGAAAGAAAGTCAAATTTTTAAGAAGAAAAAAAGTCCGGGGGAAGAGAATGCTTCATCGGCACGAACAGCCCCGAAATCCGCGGTCTTCATGAAATGATTGAGGAGGGGTTAGAATAAACTCATAAAGAGGAGAATGAAGCCATGTACTGAGAAAAGGGTCGGAAGGGGGAAAAAGAAGCAACAAGCCTGATCATCCCCGACAAGCCAAGCCACTGCTTACGACTTCGACCTAAGAAGGTAGGACTGGCTTTGCTTGACTTCGGAAAGGGAGTTCTTAAAAAAAAAACCAGACTGCAACAAACAAGGGAGAAACGGAGTTTTACTGGGGGGAGAAGGGGGGAGGACGAGAAAAAAAAGTGACAGCGCGCTCTGAATGAAAACATTCCCTCTCAGCGTTTGGAGAGAAAAGGGAGCTAACGAGGAGCGGGCAGGCCTTGGCGCAGGCGCGTTCTGTCGTTGATGCTGGGAGCAAGCTGAGGAGGTATTCAGTCAAGAGTGACTAAATCTTGCCCAATGGTGTAGACACTTTTCGAGGGGGACGTATGGAGGAAACTAACAGCTAATGAGCAGCTTAAGGGGAACAGAATCCTGCCTGAGCTGACTCAGGTCTCGCCCACCGCTATGTTCAAGAACAGGGGGAGGGAATCGGGGACAATCGGAACAAAAAAACAATGCGACCCACTGAACGGCGGCGGTTCAAAAGAAGAAAAACATGGAAATAACTCCAGAAAAGAACGAAGCAGTGTTCGCGATCTCAACCGAGGCGTTCGCCAAGGCACTCCACTTCATGAAAAGCGGAGAAAAGAAAAGACGAAGAGGAAAAGTAGAAAGAATCAGCGGATTGGCGGCGCCGAACGAACTATTTATCATAAGAGGAAAAAAGACGAGTCGTAAATGAAGGGAAAGGGAGAGCGCTGAAACTGCCTGCGCCACGCCAATTTCGGACGTCTCTGACCGAAGTACAAAAAAAGGCCTCGCCTTCGGTTCTCGAAAAATGGCGTTCCTAAGGGGGAGAACTTTCGTAAACTCAACTATCAGGAACTAAAAAAGAAAGAGACGAGGAGAGGGAACAAGAAGATCTCCGTCACCCCTGCCAACGAAATTTCTAGCCACGCCGCGCACTCATGTGTCCATTACAACGCGCGCCGCTGAACGAAGGAGAAAAAGTGCGACGCGAGTCGTAGAGAATGTGCAGAGACTCGAACGTAATGGCCATCAAATCATCAACAACAACAACTTAGAGGGGATTCAAAGATATAAAGGGGAAGGGAAATCTCTGGAGAAGGTCGACATCATCTATACCTGCGGAAAGTTCGCCTGCGGTCTTCAGGGCTGCTCGCTTTGTCCCAATGCCCATGAGGGAGCGTCGTGGGATGATCCCATCATCTTATTTCAAAAGGGGTAAAGGGATCTCCTGGTTCCGCGAACAGAAAGCGCTTGCCGAAGGCGGCGATATCTCTTACTACAAGCGAATTAGGTACCGGTCAAGAGAGAGGAAACAAGCGGCGAGGAGATGGTTGTACGTCGCGCCGGTCTACTTTCCACAGACATGCGTGGAGCTCCGCACTTCTCAGGAAAGAAAGTCCTAGTGGGGGGGGAATACTAGAAGATGATTGAGTCCCCTCTTCGAAGGACGGGAATCATGTGGGGACATCTGAGAAAAATCAGACGGGAGCTGCGGACGAAAATGATACGAAGCGGTCATCCAGCAGGAGGGGGACGTTTCCCAAAAACTCCATTCCCTGACGAGTAGAGGGGGCGTAAAACTATGAAAAAGGAAGTAGAAGTTCTGGTTCTGAGGAAAATGACTGCAAGGGAAAAGAAAAGCACCGCCGTCGACTTGGTCGCAGTGGTTCAGTTACAGTCAGAAGAACAAACTCGGGGGAGAAAAATCATAAAGGTGGTCTAAACCACTACCTGATAGCAGATGGGAAATTCTGAGGAGGGGGGATGTAAAGAAAAATCGAAGGAAAGAGGAATGGATCGAAACCAGTCAGCCATGTCTTTGCAGAAGTAGTACTTCCAGGCTGCACTGAAAAAAGGGGAACAAAAGAAACCAGGAAAGGGAGCTCTAAAAAACGCTCGGCACTGGCAGGCCTCGGGGAACGATCCACAAGTCCCGGGTATAAGCAGAAAGGGAAGGGATGCCAGGGGCTCGAATGCGAAAGAAAAAATGCAGGATGTCGTCCCTAAAGGCCGCCCCCCAGACTCTCGTCTCAACGGTAGAGTGAAGATCTGGGAGGGAAGAAAGCAACGAAGGGGAAGGAAGGCACTGAAGCCCTTCCTCCCCGGGGAATCCTTAGTGACGACTGCGTAAAAGGGTCGTCTGGAGGGGGGGAAGGAAAACATGGTGTGCTTTCACACCCAATTCAAGCCCAGCCCTGGTACCTTCAATGCTTCCTGGTAGGGAAAGGAGGAGGGGAAATGTTGAACCGCCAGAAGATATCACCTTAAGACCCCGCGGCTTACCTGGAGGATGGAATGAAAAAAGAAGTAGGGTGCGGGGAGAAACTCGTGACCTGCGGCAACCACTGTCATGAGAAGAGACGGTGATATAGCGTCTCTTAAATCCCAGTTAGTTGGACGATGCAAAGCCGGCGATCAAATTACCAGTGCCCGATTGGCTCACCAGGGGGAAAAAAGTTCCAAGGACTCCAGTAAGGGGTAAGAGGACCATTTTGGGAAGCAAGTGCGAAGATGCAAAATGCAAAAAGGTGGGGGAAAACCGCAACACATTTCAGCCGCCAGCTTACAAACGTCGAGACCGAGGATGAAAAAAGAGCAAAGAGGGAAGTCATAGAGAGTAGAAATATCACCAGCAAGCTAGAGAGTATGACTTTAATAAGAGGAAGTCAAGACTTGAAGGAAGAAGGAAAGGATTGCCCGCAACAAATGCTATCAGTTGCACCCATTCGTTACTAGGTGGGAATTCTGGGAGGATCGTGTCGAGCTGCAGATTACACGCTTTTCACGGCCGTAGGTTAATGAACAAGGGCTGTAGCCTGGAAAGAGCAAAGTAGAAAGGCACGAGCAGCGAATCTTGCATCCAAAAAGGCGGCAACTGTGTCACTCGTTGCATGTGCCTCAAGGATGTCAATTTTCTTCTACGGCACGAGAAAGGCAAAAGGAGCGACCCCACAGCTGCTCAGGAGCGTCATCAGCGAGAGGGGGCGCGGGACTGGCGTGCACTCGCTTATAGACTGTGGCCAATACGTCAGGCACAGGTGAATCGTAGGGGATAATTGATAAGGGGAAAAAAAAACGCGTATTGGGCCTGAGCAACTCGAGCACGGTGGTCTGTTCTATGGGACGTGGGAGCCAGGAGTGGAGGAAAGGAGGGAGGGCGGTTGAAAGAACGAGGTCCAGGATTGAATCCTCGGCGGAACGTTAAAAAAAGGCGAAATTTAGAAAGGGAGAGAAAAAAGATCAGAGACAAGGGACCCGCGTCCCTCCTTTCCTTCGGGCCAGAAGACCGGGGGGGGGGGGGAGAAGCGAAACCAAATTTAACAATACAGGGGATGTAATCGGATATTGGGGGAAGGGGAAACTAAGTGGTAAAATTTCATACAAAACGTCGTGAAGATGAATATAAAAAATCATAGGGGAAAAGTCAAACTCGACGACCGGGGAGCGGGATAACACCTGCAACGTTACCCGCTCTAAAGCTTTGAAAAGGCAGAGGGAGCCTAAAAGGGACAAACTTCTTGAGGGCGTCTCAAGGAATAGAGAACCGCTCCTGCCATGGAAACTCATTCTGCATCATAAGGAATATTATAGGTGGGGCTGATTCAAAGACTAAAGTCGACTGAGCCCGGTTACAGGTTCCATAAACAGGGTCCCGCCTATGAAACTAGACTCTAAGGGACAAAGCGCGAAGGACTAGGACCTGACCTTTAGAGCGAGTACACCCAGAGGACGAACCCAAAGAAAGACACCTCAGCGATCTCGAGGTGGTCTGGACTAAAGTCCGACTGGAAGGTAAAAAAAACAGAAGTATCTAGGAAATGTACATATGTCCTGCGTGCCTTCGGCGGGCAATGGGGGAGACTGAACAGCACATGGGAGGGGAATTGCTCATCTTAAAGGGAAATCTAGGGGAAAACTTTAGTCTCCCAGAAGAAAGAAAGGACCTGACAGAGGGGGAGAGCCGGTTGGGGCGTCCCAGCCGTAGAGGTATACATAAGACAACCGAGGGTCAGGGAAGGGTGCAAAAAGAACTTTGATACGACCCCCGCAGCGGATACTCCTGAGGGAAACTCAGAGGAATCGAGTGGGGGAAGGGATCCGTCAAATTTATCTGCCCAAAAGCAAAGAAGGAAAAGAATCTTTGACACCGCCTTACCCAGTCCAGGAACCAATGAAGGTGGGTAGAGAGAGAGGAGTTACACCTTCCTCCTTCATACTGCACTGGATGACGGGCGACTGTCTCCTTTTTCGCAGGGGGAGCGAGAAACAGAGAGAACTCTA
>Ga0179591_1358926_pt1 | contig 12676 bp, 6 predicted proteins | sample CZOMad2_1_08_16f_FD_182891 | JGI IMG/M metagenome (GOLD analysis project Ga0179591, IMG submission 182891) | Vadose zone soil fungal communities from Angelo Coast Range Reserve, California, USA - CZOMad2_1_08_16fungal (PacBio error correction) | ecosystem: Environmental > Terrestrial > Soil >...
GCGTTTAGACTAAAAGATAGCTACCACAAAAGCGAAAGGACTTGTATTATCCTCATTGGGCGTTGTTAGGTAAAAACCGAAGAGGTCAAATATAGAAAGGCTATTCAATAAGAAAAGAAGTACAACATGAAGATAAACCTATCTTGAGGAGGGGGCATAATAAATAGATAAAGAGGAGGGGGGATTAAGACGATAACGATTGATTGACAGAACGCAGTTAAAGCAAAGGTAGAAGTAGTTCATAGAAAAAAGACGAGAAAACGAAAGCTTCCAAAGAGAAAGACTGTGCCCCGTGGGAGATTACTAAGATAGCGAGTCTGCGAAAGGCTATCTAAATCAAGAGCGGGAGGAAAAGATGGGGGCAGGGTATAGAGCCGAGCCCTAGTAAGCCAACCGGACTCTAGGATAATATTGGGCACCTAATAAAGGGGAGATAGAATAAGACTTAGAGCGGGATAATCCGGCTGGGGGATACTAGGAGAGGCCCATTGGATCAGAGGGGGGGGAAGGAAAAGGAATGCAGGGAGATATTCCTATTAAAGATAGAATAGGTATTAGCTAATAAGGGAAAAGGATCACATGTGCATCTAAGATGGTTGGAAAGAACTAGTACTATTAGGGGTGAGAAACACTTAATTAATGGAAAAGAAAAGGAAGGGGATTTTCACGATTCTTATTGAAAAGAAAATTAGTAGAGGTATAAGGACCTATGAGGCGGCAATCAGTAGGCTTCCATCTAGACAAGAAAACCTATAGTAGAGATCGCCTATAGGGGGGGAGAGAAAAGAGTACCTATTTAATAGTTGGAAGAGACGAATATAATGTGATTTTAATAAAGAGGAGGGAAAGACAGGGGGTATGAGTGATGCCGGAGAAAAAAAAGGGGTGAGGGTATCTGGTAATATGATCTATACGGTCCCCTCTGTAAGGGAGCTACGAACCATAGTTATAGGACAAGTGGAGAGGAAGTAGGAGAGGAAGAAAAGCACAGAATAGGCAAGATATAGACAGGGAACCGGTCTATTCTTAGCACGAGGGTAGTTGAGCGAAATACAGGGTCTATCATCGAAAGCTATAGATCGAGGGCATGGGAGTTGGAGAAGAGAACGGAGAGTTAGACTATCGCAATCTTAGCGAGGTTCTCAGGAGGGTAACCTATACTACCTGAACCCAGAGGATATATATCAGACATAGGAAAGAGAAGTAAGAAAGGCCCGGTACGTAATTAAGGTCAAAATCGAGGAGGTATGCGAAATCTTTACACTTAGATCGAAGGATGGCGGATATAATTATCCTACTTGAGGAGAATAGAAGGCGCCTTTATGGAGAACTAATAAACTATGGAGAGAGACAAATTAAAATACAATGAAGCGAATTAGAGCGTATAAAACCGAGAACTTTATTTCGAGAAAAAGATAGATGATCCTTACGGCAAGGAAATATAAGAATATAAGGGGAGAGACTAGAGAAGAGAAGCGAGTAGTAAGACAGGGCGGGGAAGCAAAAAGGTATGTTTTGTGGAAACGATTCACAGAGTGGAACCTACCGAAGGAGCTATAGGGATTAACGTACGGAGGCTTGATTTCTAGGGAAAAATAGACATGGAAGGTGATAAAGGATTACGCGAAAGGGGGAAAACGGGATAACTCTCGGAAATTTCGAGAGAGGGTAAAAAGAGACAGGTTTTAAGAGGGTATGGCTCGGAAAAAAGCTATCTCGGCACCGGGATGAAAAAAAGAGGGGGGAAGGATGGTTTCGTTACGCCGCTTAGATGTAGCGGAGCGATGTACGCACGACTAGAATAAACTATCGTAAGAGTGATAGTCAGGGGCAGTAATGGAAAGACAGGCGTTCTAAGGACAGAACTATTTATAGTTAACGGACATAGAATGAGGAAACTGACGAGATGCAGAGAGATGACAGTTTCGCATCGAGGATCCTAAAAGGACCGAAGTACGAGTCGATATAATAGGGAAAACAGCCCTGTCTCCCCAACTATTAGGATTATTAGGAAGAAGGATCGGTCGCTGACCTACGTAACTCGTAAGACGAGCAGGGAGGAAATCTGAGCTCTCCAAACCCGTCCAGGCGGCCACGAGAAGGAAGGAAAGGAGAGAAGCCCCTTCTCCTAGAAAAGTAGAGGAGAAGTAGGGAAGAGGAAGAAAGGAAGGGGCTATGGATCTTTCACGGTAGATCTATGCATAGGGTATAGATAAAAGGGTAGAGAGGAGAGACTCGAGTCCTACCTAGCTAGAGGTTAGGGGGGAAGGGGGGCATAATAAAAAACTAGTACCAATACTCGAAAGCCTCGGAGGAGTTATAGTTTCGGTATCACACATGAAACCGGAGGGGGAGGAAAGGTGGGAGACACCCGTATACCACTCCTATAGTCTGGCCAGAAAAGGAATTAGCTCAATGAGGAGGTTGGAAGGGGGAGAGAGGGGGCCTTAGGGGTTCCTGATATTAGAAACCCTTGAACGTAACTAAGAAAAAGCCGGAACCAAGTAATCGGACGACCCTAATAAAAAAGAGAAAGGGGGGGAAGAGAGTTGCTTCCGGGATAATTGCTCTAAGCTAAGTGGCCATGGGCGAAGAGGAGGGGGTATTGGATAGAGAAGAGATGACTATTTACCGGGGTACTTTAACCTCTCTTAGTCTCTCCTAAAGTCCTAATAGCTGGGGGGGGTTGGGACAAAGTCTGGCCCTACATATAATCTTACAGTACGGAGCCACTTTTATACGGGAACTAGGATCTCGAGTAACCTAATACTTTGGGGGAGAGTCTGGTAGGAGATCGCGAAAGAGTACTTTTGAAAGAAGAGGGGAGAGTAATTCCTTATAATAATTCGAGGGATGCGAGGGAAACGACATAAAAATAAGAGATATAGAAATAGAGTCTATAGTGGGAAGAATATAAGAGTATATCCTAAGTCTCGCAGCGAAGGGAAGAAGCCCGTTTTATAACGGCCTTAGTTTAATGGTAGGGGAGAAAGGGATAGGGAAAGCTACCGGAGTTAAAAACCTTGGTATGAAAATATGAAATCTTTCTTTAATAATCCGGGAGCGGTAACAAGAAGCTAGAGTTTAGGGAATACTATAGTAACTACGTGAGATAGGGGGATAGCAACTAGGGATTTATCGGGAGAGAGGGACACTTTTATAAATAAAGCTCATAAAATTAGTCGGGGCCCATAGAAAAAAGAGCATTTAATACTACATTATATCCGAAAATATATATTCAAGAGAAGAAATATTAAGGATACATAATATTAAAAAACTAAGAAGAAATGGAAGGGCTTGAGAAGGAGCATATTAATTCGCTTGTAAAAAGATTCTGTATATTTTGAAAAAGTGTGAGTATATATACTTCCAGTAACATAAAGGGGGGGGACCGGGATTCTAACAAACAGATTAAGATAGGTGGTAAAGATTTTCACAGAAGTATTCCTAGCTTAGATTTGCTAAGAGGTCGCCGGGCTAGCCCGAGTCGATTTAAGTTGTGAAACCAGTCTGAAGTATGGTACACGCAACGACGAATAATTGAGAGGGGGGAGAAAAGTGGTAAGTTTCTCAATAAAAAAACTCCTTAAGTGCCTCATAACAGCTTCTCAGGAGGAAAAATAAGCAAAATAACAGAAATCATTCCCAATATGCCAAGGATGTTTTCGTAGCTCTATAAATTTCCATCAAGGAGTGATTGGATATACGTAAGCTTAAGATTCCTTTAGAAGGCAAGAGACTATATGTTTATTCATAATCGATAGTGAAGTAGCTAGGTATGAAACGAACCATAAAACGAAGATTGATGGGGGCCATCTAAGAAGCCCGAAACTAAAGCCTAATGTAGGAAGATTAAAGGGGGTCCTTTATAAATCTCCATATGTAAAGATATAAGAAATAGGGAGGGGAGATCAGCCTAGGCCTGGAATCAGGCCGCTCTTGGGTAGCCCTATTTGCGGGAACGTCTGCTGAGTAAAGGTGGCGAACTAGTATGGGGCTGAACCTAATGCGATCTTGAAAAGGAACGGGGTGAAGGGGTCAGTTAAGAAGTCTCAGACTACTAGTGTAAAATAAATATAGGCCTCTTACCTGGTTTATATTAGCTGAGATTCCGGAAGGGTGTTAGACCTAGTCGGAAATAAATGATATTCTGATAGAAGGTCAAACCCAGATGAGATAAGTCGGAGGGAGATTAGGTTCGAATTGTCTTAATGATTACTCGATTTCTAGATAATATTACTTAATAATCTTTGGGGGGAGAAAACGATAGCCTAGTTGATATTTCGTGTTTGGGGAAGGGAAGGTTAGAGATTGCTCAATATATATAAGCTACCAATAAAAGAGATAGAAGAAAGGAAGGTCTTAGCTGCGGAAGGGCGGGAGAGGGCGCCTCCAGTTCAAGGTTATTTATAGGGATTATTGAAGGAAATTTTTCTCAATGTCTCCTGGGCTTCTTAAGGAAGAACCGGAAGAACCTTGCGTGGCAGGAGGAGGTCTTAATCAGAGGGTATCGAAGAAAAGTAAAAATGTGAAATCGTCGGTACCTTGTTATTAGCGAAGAAAAAGGGAGTAGTAGTAATAAGTACTGGTGGAATTAATTATATAGCCGGGAGGATGCGAGACTAGTTGAACTTTACAAAAGTTCCGAAGAAAAAGGACAATTATATGTTTATGGAGGGGTGGATGAATTCAACTGAGAGATCTCAACACACCAGAGAGAGAGAGAACGTTCCAATCAGAGAACAACACCGCATAATACAACTTGTAATTTGAAGGAGAGATAACTCAGTATAGGACAGGACTATTTAGAATAGATCAGGAATGGATAGAGTCTCTAATAGGACTTCGTTAAATAAACACGGAAGTAACCGATTAAGGAAATGGAGCGTATTGACTACTGCGGGAAGAGCAACAAACAGAGGGAAATAAAGTAAAGACGATTGGCCGGAAGAAATTTAGAGGCTAAGGGGACAATCTTAATACCAAGAATTACGGGGGAGGGAAAGAAAGATAGGAATAACTCAGAAACAGGGTTCGAGAAAACAACTAGAGGTATCTCTTTCATCAATTGATTATAGAAAAGATATATTAAAGCGGAAAGTGAAAAAAAGGAAAAGTATTGCAGAAAAAAGAATAAGGAAAAAATAAGGAGAGATCTCGAAGGGGGCACCTCTCGAGTACCTCAAAGGGAACTTTCACTCGGTAAAAAAAATCTACATAGAAGAAGACGGAGAAATAGTGGTGGGCCTCGTATCTTCTAGGAGAAGAGTAAGATCAGATAAGGGGCTAGAAGGGGGAGTCAACGTATCAGACTCGACTCCTCTTGAGGGAATAAGCCTCTCCTGGAACTAGTAGTAGGGCAGGGGAAAAGGAAAGGAATGGTAAGGGCATAAAACTTAAGTTGTTGTAGTATGGCAGGAGAACTAGGCACGATAGAGGGAAAAAGGGAAGACTTGGAGTAATATAACCTCCTAAGGAAGGGTATACCTATTAGAAGTATGGAAGAAATCTAATGCCGATGGGATTATTAACTGAAAATACCGAGGTAGAAGGTTCCAGAAAAGGAGCCTGTCTTTGAGAGAAGAAAGAAAAGGGAATTAGGATGAAATCGGAGGAGATTCTCCTCTCCAAAAATGACCAGGAGGTTCTTCGGGATCATAATAATCAGAAAGACGAAAGATCGCTCTTAAACTTCTTCTCAGAAAAGGAAACAAGCGCTTCAAAATATTACCACCTAACATCGTTGAGAAAAGAGACAGGAATAGAAGAGATAGGGAGGGAACTTTAGCGCCTAGTAAGAAGTCGAAGTCTATCTAACCATCTCTTCCGGAGAGATCAGAGGGAATAGAAACTTGCAGGGGAGTTCAGACTACAAAAGATGTTAGACTAGAGCCGAGGATTTCTTCAGGAGTGGGTTACCTCAAGTGGAAAACTTAGGATAGATAGTCGGGAGTAATATTATAGGAATTTACCCCGGCTGGAAAAAGACTACGGAAGGGCTCCATTTTACAAGATAGATGAAGTTACGAGTCGAATAAAGGAAACGGAGCTTAGCGTCGACTGAGAGAAAGAGTCTGACCTGTATACTTATATTAAGCACGCGCGCGAAGTGCTACACTCGGCTTGATGCAGAGAAAGAGCTCTTCTTATCTCTCTAAGCCAGATTTACCCCTGGTGGAAAGAGCATATAAGAAAAATAGCTGCGAGGGAGGATTAAGAACTGAAGTCTTTACTAGAAAAGAAATTTGAGAGTTTCCCGAGGGAGTAACTCAAGATAGAGTCGTTCCCCTAGAAAACGGTAATTAGGTGGAAGTCTTACTAGAGGGATAGGCGTAGTGTGAAAAATTAACAAGTAGAGGATAAAGAAACTATAGAATAGAACGGTTTGGGAGTCAAAGCTTATTTAGTCCCCTAGGACGACGAAAATTAGGACCTAATCCGATGCGTGAACTTCAGTCGCCTTGCATCCTAGCGTGGATAAATGTTCGATGGGGGCTGTATTCCTCTAGACCGCTCGCCCATCACCATCCTTGCGGTCCCGTGCTTCGGGATAGTGAGCAAACGTTTCCTTGTCATCTAATGCATGCCTCGTGAAACGACTCTCGCTGTCCCCCTTGCATAACTGCCCTTGGTGTCACCATCTTCTTCCGAAGAAACACGCGTTACCTAAAAGGGTATATGGATTCTGTCATTCTCTCCTATAAGAGTCGCCTCTCCAGAGTTTGAGACGATCAGTCACTCCTGGACACAAGCTTAGGCTAATTAAGAGTAGAGGACGTCTAAAATCAAGGGAAAATATCACCTAATATGGGCTTTAGTGGAAGAAGATAGGATAGGGTAGAAGATCAATAACAGGAATAGATCTAATCACTAAGAAGTTGAGTAAGCTCGAAGGATGCTACGAGAAGGGGTATAGTAATGAAAGCACGAGATTCTAAGATAAAGAGTTAAAGGGAGGGAAGAACTTCCGGATCTACTCGCGTCTCACGGGGCTCCTCCTTGGAGGAACGCGGAATCTTCACCAGACTTTAGGTAAAACCACGGTTCTCAGAGTAGCTACGACAGGATCCCCTGGGAGGGAGATCGTGGGGCTATACACAGGAAAACTAGAAAGAAGTTAATGAAAAGGTTAGGATCAATCGAACACACCGGATTATGGGAAGAAAGAATATTTGGGAACAGGAACTAATATACACCTTAGTTGTGGAACGTAGGGGTGGGTTATAATAGCTTACATAGGATTGGCGATAGTACTGGGGGAGAACCTGTGAAAAAGAGAACAAAGAATTCTATAAATCATCTCTGATATACTAAGCCTAGAGATCTGGGACGGAGTTCCTCTATAATACTCCGACAAGGGGAGCTGAGAGTGGGGGGGGCTTCTCTAATAGTGCGAGAGGGGCAAGCGCATTGATTGGATTAATTAGCAGAAAGGATTTGATATATACTATAAAGGGAGGGTACCGGTAATTTGTTGGAAATATGGAATCTTAGCCGGTAAAACAAGTAAAGAATAGCGGGGATGGTCCAGTTTGCGTCACTAAGGTAACGTACATTCGTACGGCCTGGAAGGAGGATACTCAAATTAGGCTAGAAGGGGGGCGCATGATTGTGCTTAGTGGGGGCTTTCTCCGGAGGAAGGGAAAAAAAGTAGAAGAACGTAGAGAGAAAGTGCAAAGGTAAGAGGGACTGATTGAGAAGCGCGTGGGTGAAGAGAAAGAAGAAACCGGTCTTCTATTATGGGCGAGGGGTAGTCTATCTTATGGATACCACAATAAGGTGCTAGACCAAGGCTATTAATAACGAATACCTGAAAAAGAGCTCCGTACTCCTTTTCTCCTTAGTTAATAGTTTGAGAGGCCTGTAAAATCATGGAAACGGGGTAAACTAGAGGGAAAGACTAAGTTATTCCTATAATTCGAAATAACCGATCTCAGACTACCGCTAAGAAACTCAGACCAGAAATAATCTTAACTACGGAAGGAGGAGGAGTGCTAATAGACTATAGGTACTGGCTTGCGAAAAAAATACTATCTTTCCTGGTTAATAATAAAATAGATATGTAGTCTTCAACTGAAGGAACTTACTGACTACTGAAAGAGGAATTGAGTAGCATTAAAAAAAGGGAGATCTCCAGAATGTCTTGCTTGGAGTTAATTGAGGAAGAAGATACTCTAATAAAGTATCGGGACTTAGCAGACAAGAGGAGGCTTAGGGATGCTTGCTATTAAGATTAAGTCAAAATGGGGGGGGATAACTAGTGGACCGGCCTTAATCATAAAGAAGGGAAGGGTTGCCGACCTTACTTATAAGGGAAGTACAGCGTCGTGAGTATCTTTGGTAAAGGGAAGAAGTATATTATGAAGTAAGTTCGCTGATCCTTGAAGAGGATTTTAACTATGCTGAAATAGACCTAAAGGTGCAAAATCTCGGTATAAACAAATGCTAAGACCGAGCTATCTTTTGCAGCGGGAGAGGTCCCTTTTGGAGTGCCTTAGACAACTCCAGCTACGCTGGGTGAGGAGAAGTAATAGAAAAGGACATATCCTCGTACTCTAGGGGAGATGCTTTGTACGTAGACCTGATCGCTCTTGCCATAAAGATATAAAGTTAGAAATTAAAGACTTTGTGATCCTAGGAGGGCGCTATCCTGATTAGATTATAGATGAGGTACAGACCCTTAACTAAATTTGGGAGGAGGGCAGAATAGCTAGGCTCACCGGGAGGTTCCAGGAGAGGCGATTAAAAAAAACAGTATAATGAGTCTCCTGGACTAGAGAAGAGGTTAAGGAATGAAGTCTAAAAAGGCGAAGAGCGCGATTATTAAAAAAGAGAAGAAATTGGTCTCTGCTTTAGCCCAGGTACTTAACTGCTGGAAATAGTAGCTTACTCTACATGATAGTGTAACTAATAGAGGCCAACTGGCAGGGACGTAGGGTAAGGGGCCTTTTAAGATAGCTCTTAGTTCAAGGAGTCAATAAACCTTACTGTCAGAGACGTAGATTAACTTGATCTTTGAGGAAGGAAATAAATTTTAGGTTAAGAATATATTCATTCCCACAATAGTATCGATAAGTCCTATTCCGTAAGGAGGTAGTTAACTGCCATATGCTAAATGATACTTAATTCATCTGTGAATTGAGGGGACGCAATATTGGGGGGGGATTTCCTGTTTTTTTCCTTTACTAGCGGTATTAAGGAAATATGGACTATATATAGGCAACCTCGAGTAGGTGCATGGGAGCTTCTGAGGCGCTAAAAGATCTTAGTAAGAGACACGTACGGAGGGAGGATGGATTAAGATTATTAGTGTGGTCTCTATTCTAATATAGGTCTAAGTGAATAAAGGAAGCTACCAGTTAAGTTTAAAGAGCGATCGAGTTGTCAGAAAGTCACACAAAATAAAGGTATTAGAGAAAGAAGAGGGTAAGATGTACCTCCTTAATAAACACGGCTTCTTATAAGGACCGTTCTGAAGAGAAAGGAATAATTGTAAATATCTTAGACCAGAGGTCGGTACCTTTAACAAATTGCGATAAGAGAAGAAAGTAGGATGTATTGGACTGGTGTAAGGATGATGGTAAGAGAAGAGAGAAAACAACCAACGGAGAGGACAAGATCATACTTAGATTGGAGAGGACTATCTCCACCAAAAGCATAATACAGATCAATTTGAGCAACGTTGTCCAAAATACGATGGTGCGGATCTCAAAGAGGACGAAAGGAGGAAGAGAACGTCAGGATAATAAGCATAAGAAAGAAATAGAGAGGATAAAGTAACGAGGGGGAATCTATCTGGGGGGAGAAGAGCGAGTATTTTAGGCTATATAGCCCTCAAGTTGCAAATTCTTTTACGAATATTCCCGCAGGCTCACCCTACTATGACCCGAGCTCGCCGTTTACCTAATAGTTTAGTTAGACCTAGAGAGGTACACTTAGAAAACAGACTGGACGGGGCTCTAAGGCACACTGCGATTGCATAAAGTAGAAGAATAATAAAAGCGAAGAAAGGAACCTAACCTTGGAGAGTGTCCCGGAAAAAGATTAAGGTTCAGTAGATATACATAAGAAGGCTAGAAAGGGAATAAGGCACGAAAAAATGACGAAGAAGAGAGTGGTTGGGACATAGATGTCTAGGAAAAGAAATAGCTATAATCCAGTATAAGGAAGGAGAGCAGAAAAGAGTAAGAGAACAAAAGAGGGGGGAGCCCTTAGACACGTCCCGGCCTGGAAACGGACCCTCCGGAAAAAACGTCTCCTAATTGCAGATGGACGTTTCCAAAAGCGCTAGTCGTAAGGCACGAAGCGACCTAGTCAGGACCGTCGGGCCGCCAAGAGCAGATCAAATAATTGAACATTTAGGAGAGAAGCCTATAGGAGGTATTATTATAAATACTTTTAGGGGGGGGACTCACATGTGGGGAGCCCAATATTAGGTCCAATAAAAAAAAGGGTAGGCCCGTGCCGTGAAGAGGTCGAAACGCACGTCGATCTGGGGGGGGGAGGGGTTCCTATTCATGAATTCCCTATAAAATAAATTGTCTCTTCTCTCCTGATTCGCTATATAAGAAATCTATCGATTGTATATCCGAACCTCTTTGCCCTGAAAGGGAAACTAACCCCAACCTTAGATAATATCTCTTAGCACTTATCTACTGATATCTGTAAAAGTCTGTGTACTACCCATAAGCGCATCTGAAATGGGAGGCACAAGGGTGGGGTCGACCAAAAGGGGAATAGGAGGGGACTCTCGCACTAGGGAGCAGTGAATCTAGAAGAGGGTTATACCATGGACTAGTATATATATGCCTCGATAGGGGATCATTACGAAGGGGAGATAGAGAGAACATTATTCATGGGCTAGGATGTTAGTCTCCCTTTAAAACCCAGGGGAAGGGCTGGGTCCTCTTCGATTAGATAAGGCAAGAAAGGCAAATTGGTTCACAAAAGACTCCCCTCTTAAGGACAATGGTGGACCACTCTCCTAGCCACTAGGCGATAGCGACCTCACGTATGGAAAAGAACATAGGGAGTGAGAGAAGATTATTCGAGTAAGCAAGAAGACTAGGCAGTTTCCGGGGAAGCATCCTCCGCCTCTCTGCCCGTCGTATTCCGAAGGGGCGGGACTCGGCACTCCTTTAATCTTAGGACACAGGAAAAGTGGTAAGGACTAAAGAAGTTCCGCTGGCAGCCCGAAAAAAACGTTACTTCTCAGAAGGAAAGTTCCGGGATGCGATCCTAGGCAAGACGCGTAGTCGTTAAACGCATAGGACGGTAATAAACGTCCGCCCGCGAACGGGTCTCTCAGGCCACCTCCAGGAAACTTGTCGGAGATAGTTGGATGAACCTAGGAGTAGCATAAGTATAGGGGGGGGGGAGAACGATTAAAAAACGATATATGAGTTAAAACTATATATGCTGCTATAAGAGCAGGGTATGGCAACAGGATTATAGCAAAAGACTACACCTATCAATGAGAGATAAGGGTATTATTTATTAGCGCGTCAAGTCTGCATTCTTACGCTAGAAAAGGGGGAGTTAAAAGGCTATTGGGCGAGAACTCGGAAAAAAAGGAATATCGTTCCTCTTCAGAGAGATTAATCTTTGTATCGCTATAACCGGCAGTAATTTAGATAAAGGTAGCCAGCAACGGTAATATACTGTCTTCGAGCGGGAGGGAAAACCAAAGGAATCGGGGGTCTACAGTACCAAGTACAGGGGAAAAAAATCCAAGTCTCGCAGCTAGAAAGAACCAGGGCAACTGGGGCTAGAATAGATAAGGAAGCCCCTTAAGATTCTAAGATCAAGGGATTTAGGGAAAGCTACGGGCCGTACAATATATAGAGCGGGGCGGGGAGTAGCGGAAGAAGGGTAGATCTTACTTCAGAAGTTACGGAGGTGTAGACCACGTTTATACAGGAAGTCTACTAAGGGAATAATGATAGTGGACTATACGTATAAGACATAGGAAAGTTGAGATTATAGGGGTCACCGCTCAAAGAGGAGTAGAGTTTTTACCTACAGATCACCTCCATAGTCTGGAGGGATGTTAAAAGAGGGACAGATTAGGCCTTCCTATGAGGTTGGGACCTTTAAATCGAGGGGCTGAAAATTTTAGAACTTCCCGCCAGAAAATTCTCTTAAGATACAGAGTACTACAGCCTCGAGCTAGGTTGAGGTAATTCAACTGTGAAAACCCGAGGACGGCTCTACAATGGGTAGTAGCATTAAGTGCTGGACCCCCCCTCAATCTGGGGAAGAAAAGGAGGGAGGCCAGCCGAAGAGTGGGGAGGGGGATCTATATAAATAGACGGGAGACGGGGATTTTGAAGTGTAAGACCTATGGGGAAGGACACAATCAATAGGGGTGTCAGTTCGGACTCTAGTATCTCTACTCAAAAAGGTGAAAAGTACTTCCTTGTTATCACTAATCTCAAAGGATAGTATGAGGACGAGGAAATTAAAAGGTCAGGATCGGGAAGGGAAGATAGAAAGGGGGGGGTATCTGCGTGTGGGTAAAAGATAGCAGAATCCTGAAGAATGAAGAAGTCAGTAAAGAAATTAGCCTTAATACTTATTAGAGAGAAGGAATGGGGGGTAGTTCTAGTGTGGGAGTTTAACTATGATACAAGAGGGGCGGGATAATGGACGGTACTCCTAGTAATTCAAAAACGGT
>Ga0179591_1301965_pt1 | contig 12675 bp, 18 predicted proteins | sample CZOMad2_1_08_16f_FD_182891 | JGI IMG/M metagenome (GOLD analysis project Ga0179591, IMG submission 182891) | Vadose zone soil fungal communities from Angelo Coast Range Reserve, California, USA - CZOMad2_1_08_16fungal (PacBio error correction) | ecosystem: Environmental > Terrestrial > Soil >...
GGGGGGGGAGTAATCGGGTTTTCTCTTTTTCAGGGGGAGCTGGTCTGGTTTGTCTAGCTTCACGTCCTGGGGGGGTCACCCCGTAATCGCGTGGTTTTAATAAGGGACACCGACTGGGGCAGCGCGGGTTCATATCAAGTCTTTGGGTACCTTATAAATTTGTATAGTCCTTACGGCGCCTTCTAATGACTGTGAGCAAGCAGGTAAACTAAGTGTTTCAAGCTGACGCTCACGCCTACAGGGGATGGGGTATTGTTTCTCGTTTTCTCATTAGCGTCCGGAGCGGCCTTGAACAAAAGAAGCGTATGGGAGGTTGTCGCAACTTTACGCTGGAAGGGGGATCCACGGCTGGCCTGCCAAAATATCAGCTAGTATCAAGCCCTGCATCAAAACGGTACAGGGAGCGGAGGGGTGGGGGTGGAGCAGTCTCACACAACAAGGATACGCGTACCCATCTACCTGTGTTGTAGTTGGATACTACTCTTTGAAGAGTCATAATAGACAAAAAACAAAAAAGAAAACGGCAATTTGGGAACCGCACTCGATGTTCTGCAGATTCGGTATTTGGGAGGCCTGAGCTGGTCTAATAGCAGCGGCTCTCTGGCAGTCACCATTCCGAAGGCCGGCTTACCGGAGAGATTCCTTCGAGTGTAAATGAGGGTTTATAAGCGTGCTCTTTTGTAACACTAATGTGGCGATCCTAAATGGGTGGAGCCAGGGGAGATGATTCCGGACCGGGGGAATTTTGTTGGGTTGGTACTCTGACGCGGACCTTCCTTTAATGAGCACCACAACACAATCCTTCGAAAGGGGGGAACCAAAAGCCTGCCGATCCGGCAAGAGCCTGGTCCTAGGAAGGCATTAGAAATGAAAGGGAAAAGTCCTAAAACAATAAAGGACGTATTCGGTTAAAAAAGGAGGAAAGCTTGGTGGAGAAGAAGTCGGGACGAAATTCTAACGCGGGTCCTAACTGTTCGTGAAATTCCATGAAATTAACAACACACAAAATTCTAAAACGAAAGAGGGGGTAGAAGAAAGAAAAGGGCAATGCAAACACTTGGGGAAAGTTTTACTCTTTGCCCGCTTGCGGTCATTATTAAAATTCACAAAAAAAAAAGCCTAGGGGGGACATTTCCACAAACACAGGGAAAGGGGGGGAGCTCCGCTGCCGGCTAAGGCTTGGAAAACGGAGGAATACCGTGGTGCAAATCCCTAAGACCCCGCTGTGGGGCCCAGAAGAGACAATCGAAAGGGAAGTTACTGATTTGGGTCTGTGAAAGCTCTGCCTGGCCGGGATTTAAAACACTATTTAGAACAATTGAAACAATCTTCAAACGGATTGTTCCTGTATTCTGGGGGCTGAAATAGAGTCTGGGAACCGGTAGGGATCAGTATGACGTCTACGTCGGGGCACGGAAGTTTTAGTCAGTTCTCCGGTGGGCTTGCCTCGTGAGATTTCGTGAAACCTCATTTTTTAGTTACTAGAACGGAAGAAAACGAATAAGAGGTACGGGAAAATCTGTTCTTGGGGTCTATTAACCGGGAATGGGGTGTTCTCGAAAAGAACCTCTGCTTTGGGGGTCCTTCTAACTTTGTCAAACAACGGACTCTCCAAAAGAGTTGGTAGAGAAGGGGGGGAACCTACGGAGGTGGTTCCCAAAAATCCTTTAGGCCTGGGTCAGAATTGGTGGAATCCACGGATGGCAGTCATTAACAGAAGAGAAAAAAGAGGAGGGTACTAGGGTTTGATATTTCCATCTAGGGTAAGAGACTGTTTTTAGGTTTGAGCATAGAATTTTTTTCTAAGGGTGTTCCCTGTATTGCAAGAGCGAACTGGGGGGCGCACCGGGTGGAGGAGAGGAAAGACCAGATTGAACATTTGCTGCCTGGCTATACTAGGACTTAGCGTAAAAATACATTTTGGCTGGAAGAAAGTCAGAATGGAAGTGATGGGGCATGCCACGCAGTTCTGAAGGATGTCAAAGTACACAATAGACTAAACACGAATCTGCAATGAGATATAGTCTGGAACAAGCATGTAAAAAAAAAGGGGGAAAAAAAAAAGTAAAATATTGGGGCAGGTGGGGGGGGGAGGCGGGACTGCAACGGCGGGTCCGCTACAATCGACCAGCGAGTTGCGGTCAATGGGTTAGAAGGAAGGAGCCACGGGGGGGGGGCCTTTCAAAAAACAAACTTAGGAAAGCAAAAGAAGAAGGGCTATAGAAAAAAGAACTGCGAAATCTCTCTCGGTCAGCATTTGTACGGCATGGTGCTGTAAAAAGGACAAAACTTTGAATGCCCTAAGGGAGGAGATTGGAATTGGTGGAGTTAGGGGAAGGCCCAGCGAGAGGAGTAGGGTCAATCTATTCCTTGGCGTGAATATTATCGAGCAAAGAACTTCATCTTTGGAAAAGCCGGGAGGAAAGGGGGAATTGTTTGTTGACGTTGCGGGCAAACTTGGGCGTTTAACCAACCCGCAGCGGGTGTAGATCGGCCGGGGAACTGTGTAGTAATATAGAGTAAAATCACCAGAGGGAATCCTCGTCAAAAAACAAAAAAAAAGGCTGAAGGGTGAGGAAAATATATGAGTGAACGACTGTGCGTGGTTGCTGCAAGGAGGGAAACCTTACCTGCAACACCATGAGACAGAGACGTATTTGGAACTCCAGAAGTTGGGCGCCGACACGGAAATAACATAGAACCAGGGCGAAATTAAGTCTTCCCAAATAGGAGGTTGATCGAAAGAATTTAACAAATCAGAGTGAATGCCCAGAAATCTACGATGGGAATTAAAATAAAACAACATAAATTCCATCGGCATTCTATTGAAGGTGACAAGGTTAGAAAGGACAAAGGCAAATTAACAGAGATGGAGGACGAAGAGGGGAGCACGGGGATCGGTCGTAATTCTCTTGGTAATCAGAGGTGAAACAGTTTGGGTCTCTCAGGGCTCATAAGGAAGTTCAGAAAATAGAAAGTGGGGGGGGGGGGGAGAGATTCTGGGGAGTCTCCGGTCGAGAGGGGGGCCCTCGAAAATATATTCCCAATGAAGAAATGTATTTTCGTTCGGCGTGCTTTTGGTACTCGTAAAGAACGCGCGGGGGAGAGGACTCATCAACTGACACTTTGCACGACTGGCCAGAAACATTGTGGGGGGGAACGATAAGGATGATGATCGCAGTAGCAAAGGGTTCCCATGAATGTAGTTTCTTCCGCTAAGAAAGAAGTCAGAGCTTCCAAGTATAGATGCATAAAGGTGGAAAAAGAGAAAAAAGGATTCGGGGTAAAGTCGGGACATGGCTCTTTAACAAAATCGCGCACAACCAATGATTGGAAGGAGCTTGGAGGGGCAAACCAAAGGGGTATAGGGAAAAAAATAGTTCATTCACCTCGGGTTTGTGCCTCCAACGTATGCAAATCTCAAGATCTGCCTCTCCCAAAAAGGGGAGAGGGTGGTTTGGAACTGAGCGTCAAGGGCATATTGCTAAAAACTTTCGCCGGGGCTAGTCGAAAGGTGTTGCTTAGTCAGAAGAAAGATTCGTTGGTTGAGAAAAGTTGGAGAGTAAATAAAAAATGCGGGTTTCAACAGGAAAAGGTTCTCAAGCTGCAAGCCACCACGAGGAAAAAGGGTGAAAAAGGAAAATTCAGTGACGAGAGAAAAGGAAAACCCTGAGAGGGCATGTTGCCCAGAAAGTCTGGCAACAAAAATAAAAATGAAACCAAGCCGTTTGAGAGGAGAAGGTTGGGTAGCAGAGTGTGCAATGAAAGCCAGAAGAAAGGACCACGAGCTCCTCGCAGCAATTACACCCCGATGGAGAGGTTGCAAGAGGGGCACCTCACGCGAGGGAATTAGTATGGGGGAAAATGGGGGAATTCCGGGGGGGAGCAGAGGCGCGGTGGAAGTCAGAAACGTTTTTTTGTAAAAGCCACTCTGAGTTTGTTGGTTGCCTAATGACCGCAAGCCGGGAAAAAGAAGCGTGTCCAACAAGGGGGATAGGGGTGGGGGACCGTGGCTTATGCGAGAGTCAGATGAAATTTGACGCGTTACTGTAGGGCTGGACTTCTGAAGCCTATTAGAAGAGGGAAGGTCGAGATCCGAGGCTAAAGCCATTCTTCCTCAACCCGCGTGCCAGAAAAAAATAGCGGGGTTGTGCAGCTAAATTAGGTTCAAGGACTGACTAAGGAAGGAGAATGCAAGTCATAGGAACAGGGAGACTGCCTGGCTCGGATTGGAGGCGAGACATTCTAATACGGAGTACATTAAGGAAGGAAAACGGACATCTACCAGAAAAACGTGTGCAACAGGGGACGGGGGGTAATGAAGTCAATTGGCACAAGGCAGACGCAAAAGTTGTTCCAACCGCGAAAGAAAACGGTCAAGGGGGTGTGTGGATAATGTAAGGAAGGAGGGAGAATTATACATATGACAGACGAAGCAAAGCATCAGGGAGCCAAAAAGGCATACTCTAGAAGAGACATAGAGTTTGGAGGGCCCCAGGACAGGGGGGTTGTTATTGGTGGGCATAGGGGGAAGGGTAATTAAGGGATCAAGCAACCAAAGGGAAGAGGGGTTAATGGTGGGGTATTACGCCACAACCCAAGGGGTCATCCAGGCTTGAGGAAGTCTTCAGGGCTCGAGACAACGCGGGGTTTGGCAGAAAAGTGGTCAAGGAACAAGAGGGTTCAGAAAGCCACATCGAAGCGAGTGGGGTAAGGAGTTCTCAGCGGAGAGTAATATACCGAACAAAATAACATACTGGAAAAGAAGGAGACGTCAGCGGAAAAAAACTATTATAAGTAGGAAAACAGACCTTAGAACAAGGGCTAAAGGGAATGCATAGAAAAAATCCTTCGAAAGACCGGTAAAAAGAATTATCTCAATCAGACAATGAAAAAGTCGGGCAATTATTCAACCTCGACGGAGGTGGTCTAATCTGAGAAAAATAAGATAGAAAGAAAAAGAGGGACCTGGTAAACGTAAAATCTCAGATCAAAAAAAAGAAAAACGTAGGAAGGTATGTGGGGGGAGGAGTTAAAGAGTTTGCTATTTGCTGGAACGGAAGGGGTAGGGGGTGTTGGTGGTATCTTTCAACGTTAAACAACCGATCCTCGCTTTTTTGAAAAAAACAAAGAAAGCACCAGGGAACCTTTTTTCAGTTGAGGGCATTGTCGGAAGGCAAATTTTTGAAAAGGTCGAAAATGTTGAGAGGAAGGAAGGTCAGACCATGCTATTCTCTTGCTAGATAAGACGTTGGTGAGTCTGACGCGCCGGCATACTTTGGTCGTCATTTAGGAGTGTGTTTTGTTAGGGGGGGATAAGTAAAGAAAAAAATACTGAAAACTCTCTTATAGGGGGTAGGTTACATTAAGGGGATGGACTTGTACCACTGCCGCCACAATCTCAAGCGAGTATCGAGAAAGACCAGGAATGCTTTATCAGCCGGGACCTGAGGGGTGGGGGGGCTTCAATCAGCACCAAACCAGTAACCCAATCTGATCCTGGGTGGGTATTGTGGAAGTACAGCGGCGCAGTCCTCGCATAAGAAACGAAAAATCCCGAGTGGTACCAGGTCCGACACGAGAGTCGTCCGATATTAGGAGAGAAGGGGGTCAGAAATGAAGTTAGATAAAATGGATCTTCTCTAGGGATCCGGCTCTAAGCCCGGATATCTCTTGAACGCTTAATCGTAAAAACGGGGCATTGGGGAGGGAAGAGTTGTAACACTATTTGTGGAGAGACATAAAATGTGGGGTGGAGACATGGAGTACGGGGGGGGGGGGATTCACGAGGGACCAGGGGGGTGGGGGGGTAAACGCGGGCGGGAAAGGAAGGGATGTACAAAAGAGGAGGACAGACGCTGCCGACAAATAATGAAGAAAAAATCACGGCATAAGGAATGTTACGATTAGAAGAAGGAAGAAAAGGAGTATGTAATTCCTATGACTTGAAGTGTGTCACACACACGCTATCTTGCTATGTGGTGTGGAATAGTCGGGAAATGAACCAGCTATGGAAGATGCGGGGAAAGTGTCAGGGAGGCTAATAAGCACAACACGGAGAGCATAAAGAAGAAATAATGGTAATTCTAGAGGGACCAAGAAGACTTCATGAAGAGCACTTTTTTTTCTTTGGGAAAAGCTTTAACCTGCGGGAATGATTAGGTCAACAAAAAAGGAAGGTCCGGGCTCATGTCCACAACAAAAGTGGCGAATTTATCTCCAAACTCGAAAAGAAGTAATTTAAACAGTAAGTAAAGAAAATTAGGGAATCCTACATAGCTTGGAAAGGTTCCCAAACAACTCTCCATCTTTATTTGGACATGAGAGGAGTTCTTTTAACTCGGAGAGTGTGACCAGGGACAGCAGGGGCCCAAAGAGGATAAAACCACCAATTTCGGAGAAAACGGCCGTGTTTAAGTTATTCTGAACAAATCTATTTGGACAGGGGGAGATAAAGGGGGGTCTTATATTCTCCTTCAAAGGGATGGTTTAAGGGGTGACATCCTTGGTGGCTTGCTGCTTAGAAAAGGGGGAGGAAAAATCCAAATTTTAGGTACTTGATCCCTTGATGCCAAAGAATATAGGATAAACGAACTTTAGATTTATGGTGTCTATTAACAAAACGTTGAGGGGGTGTTGCACTCTGGACTTTGAAAAGAAGCCAACTCTTGAAAACAAAATTACTCTCCACATCTTGGAGAGAGTGAAACCAGAAGAGAAGGGGTGGGGCAAAAAAAAGCCGGGAAGGCACTATGTTTTTACTCAACGGATGGTTTGCCAAGTCACAACATCAAAATCATGATGCGAGAGGGGGGTGATAGGTTTAGCCATCTGGTCAAAGAGAAATTTCGGGGTTTAAAGAATAGAAAAGAGGGGGGGATCGGTGGGAACGTGATTGAAGATGGAGGACTTTTCGACAGGGGAACGGAGGTCTTAGGGTAAGATACGGGGCTTGCATGGAAGACGGAGTCGAAGGGGGGAACTTATAGGGAGAAAAGAAAACATTGGTTCCTTTAAAGAGGTCAGCAAGGGAATGATTAGGAAGAAAAAAAAAAGGAGACTGGCTGATTACTAGTCAAAGTAGAAAAAGAAGAACGAAACTAACCATCTTCTAATGTGGGGAAGATAAGAGGAGGGGGTTTGGGTCAAAAATCTCAAACGGGAAAAAGGAGATGAAGGTAAAAAGAATCTATGATAGTTGCGTTAGAGATGGTCGGAGAGAGAGGCGCTCCAAAGTGGAAGCTTTCTGAAACAAGAACTTGAGGACGATCCCAACCGTGGAACACTCGAGGGCAAGCCATTTGGGAAGGAAGGATATTGCAAATGGCAAGGATGACATAAAGTTTGCCAAGGTAATGTATTTGGAGGTTAATAAGGGACCATCTAAAGTGTGAGGGGGCAGGTCTTGCCTTTAGGGAAAGATTCCAGCCCGATGCCTAAGGGGGGGAAGAAAGGGCGCAAGGGAGGGGTTGGACGGACTGGTTGAGCAAACGTTCGGGGAGTTACAAAAACTCGGGTCTAGAGCCTGGGTGGGGGCAACGGGTAAGGGTATCTGCTCTTTATCCAACCGGCACAGTAAGGTAAGAGACGAAAAAAGCCAAACAACAAAAAAAAGGAGGAGGGCGTTAAAGAGGGTAAACTAACTTTTTGGTTTGCTACAAGAGCGAGAACCTTACCCTTTTGGGCAAAAAAAAGGAGGGGAAGACGCAAACGGAGTGAACCGGGAAGTGGGAGAAAAAAGGGAACAAAAACTTCAACTGTCGAAGGACTGATGACATAGCAATGCGGGTCTCAGGTAGTATTACCTAAAGGCAAGAGGAAAGCCAAAGGTAATTTCGGCGGGAAGGAAACATCATGAAAAGGAAATCTTTGAAAATTAGTAAATGGGCCTTTGCGATGGAAAAAAAATGCATTAAAATTTCTGAAAGCTAGAGAGTGGGGGGAGAAAGGGTTTTCTCGGCAATTCGTCGGGGAGGATAGAAAGTTCACACATTTGTGAGAGCCTTAGAGGAACGAAAATTCCACGAACGGGGAGTGACTTCATGAGCACTTCATTAACTGTCGCTTTGTCCAGGACCTATAAGGAGGGACAGGAGAGATTGGGATTTTAGTTCGGCATGGATTGTACTACAGTACTCAAAAAGAAAGCGGCTAATGAGCACAAGAACTCATTTGCAGGCGGTTGTTCCAGGCCCAAGGCTTTGAACGCTAAGCCTTATGTCAGGAAAAAGGACAAAGTTCAACATGTCGCATTCTCGTAGACAGAAGACAAATTGAGACAATTCGGAATGACAGAGTAAAGTTGAAAACGGAAGAAAGAAGAAGGTCTATTATTGGACACAAGAAAGTCCGAGGAAACATCTCTTGGAATCAAGAGAGGGAAGAAAGCAGATGTGGGAGTTGTGGGGGTGTTTAGGTGTCATGAGAACAAAGAAGGGGAGGTAAAAAGAGGAAGCCTTAAAGGGGTTGCATCCAGAACGGAGGGGGAGCAAGAAGGGGGGTCCGAGCCACGATGTGGAGAGGAATCACGTTGGGCAAGATTTTTCACGTAAGGCGGGGGGGAGAGAAAACACCCAGTGAATTTGGACGAATCTAACCAGAAAAGGAGGTCTTAGGTCGCCGATGATCTTGGGTGGTTGGAGCCATGGAATCCGTACCAAATGCTGGTGAAAGAAAGTCTTCTCACGCGGCAAGCACCACGGATGAACGGGGGGACGGAAAAAGTCCAGTGAATAACAGTACCGCATAATGAATTCGTCAGTGCCCGAATTGAGAGTGAAAGAAAGGAGAAAAAGGAACCCACGCGTTTAATATGGGAAAGAAAAAGTGGTAGCAAGTCGTGGGCCCCTTCAGGACAATAAGAGTGGAACACGAATAATCTATGCAGTTCACTCCGAGAGAGGTGAAAGAGAAGAGAGCGGGTTTATGGGAGGGGCCTTGATTAAGGAGGGGAAAGGGAGGGAAGGCATGAGTGGAGAGGTATGGGAAACGTGTTGTGTGGAGTAGCCACGTAGCTTGGGTGTGAGAGAAATTAACTAAAGCAAGAGGGGAACCACGCCAGGTGGGATTGGACCGTTGTTCCGTGAGTAAAGGAAAAAAAGATTCCGATGAATGGAGCCGTGGGGGCCCTTTTATAGACTGGACTTCATTACCAGAAAAAGTCAGCATTGAGAGAGCTGAGGAGAAAAGCTTATCGGACCCCCTCGTTACAAAAAAAGAGCGGTTGGGGGAACAAAATTACGGTTGAATATGACATTACCCTCAGTGCATCATAAGGAAGAGCCATGCTAGTGGGAAGAGTCAGTATTTGGGGTCCTCGCTGGAAACGGGAGGGAAGAGGGTACAGGAAATTAATGACCGCTTCCATACAAAAAAAAATCACCGGAACCTTGACGCAATTCAGAGAGAGCTACTGGAAAAGGAGTCGAAAAAAAATAGTTGTTACAACCGAATAAAAAGGGGAAAGGTGGTGTTGAAGAAAGAAACATCAAATAGTCTTAGAAGTCTCAATAAAGGAGCTAGAGATCAAAAGAGAGTTCGCCCAAACCGAGAATGAGAGAAAGAACACGGAGGTGTCGGGAAAAAGCCGGATTGGTTTGTTGTACTCTGGTGTTGGCGAGAGAAGGGGTACAACAAGAAAAAACAAGAGATTTGTAGCGTAATGGTGTGAGATTACTCCAAAAAAAAAAAAAACCTAAGAACGGATTTGAATAAAGCGGCTTAGAAAGCGAGGGGGAGTGTGTGGCAGCCATGTACACATCGGAAGGGCGACAAGCACATACACGAGAGCGTGGTGGGAGAGTGAGTCGTCCCCAAAAACACCCCGACTAAGGAGGAGGGTGGGGGGTAGGCTAACGAGAACAATACTACCCAAACTTATCAAGGGAGGAGAGGAGGGAAAACACTAGTATATTGCTAAAAGCAGGTAACTGGCAGGAGAAATAAAATACTCTCAAAAATTCTTCTACTGAGAAAAAAAAGAGATGGATCGCGCAATGCCGACTTCGCATTCTGGGGAGGGAAGGGGAAAAATCAAACTCGACTATTTATTTCGGGGACTATCCAAACCATACCAGAGAAAAAACTCGCAAACCGCGTTAAAAGCCACAAGAAAATAGGATGAAAAAAAAAACTTATTATAAAAAGTAGGTGGGGGGAGTTTGCCTGGGGCGGTTTTGCTCTTTCTGGGTCGAAGTGAGGGGTTGTGAATAGCTTCCGAACAAATGATCCTTCGAGGGGGAATGGACATTTCCAAGTGAGTGTCGTCGGGGCTATGAATCATCTGTTGACCGTCTGGGAAATAAAGTTGGAAAAGGAATTTCCTTCCTCGCCCTGCAAGCTGGTTTAGAGAGAGAAGGGGGTTTCGCTGACGCGCAGGACTAAATTGGGGACAAGGTGAAGGTTTTCTCGTTATAAAGTAAAGTCCGAAGACCTAAAGTCCTTACTACTCTGAAGAGAAGGGGGGGTGTGCTTTCGCAACTTACGCTGCGGGAAAGGCTGCAAATCCGGTATCTAAGAAATGAAGAGGTAAGAAGCATGTTATGAATATTGGTTTTGGGTGGGCAGGTATCTCACAACATGTACGCTTACGGAAAACAAAGAAAGTGGTGGGGGATTGGGGAAAAGAGCTTCTTCTCGCATATACGGGAACAATAAATCTAAAGGACCGGGAACAAACACGAAATGGGAAGTCAGGGTGCTGCGGTCAGCTGGGGGGAGGGGGGCACCTTCTGAGCCTCTGTAGAAGATCTAAGAGACAGCAGTGAATAGAGGAAAAAAAACGGGAACAAGTTTTGACGGCGTCTGTTGTTAAGAAGATTTGTGGCCCTCAAGGGGGGGGGGGAAACGGGTAGAGAAATGGGATTCACGGACCGGTGGCCAGTGTTGTTTGGGGGGACTAGGCCTCGTGCCTGAAGGGAATGTACACAAGAGGCTTCTGTAATGCGGAAAAATCCGGAGAGTCCGGCAGGACCTGTCCTAGGGAATTAAGCTGAATGAAGGGGTAAGGTGCCGATGAACGAAATTAGGGGGGGCAAACCGATATCCGGAAGAGGGGGGGGGGGGGTAAGACGAAGTCGTTCCCGCGATAGAAGATGAGGTACAATGGGACATTAAGGGGTCCATATATAAACAGCACAAAAAAGTCTGAAATCATCGAAGTTCTAAGAAGGAAAGAAAAGGCAATGCAAACCACTGGGGTGTTACAGAGGGGATCTTCGTCATTGCTTATGCAAGGGAAGTGGGCTCGGAAAAACCACTTTGTCCAGTGAATCTACCACCTCTTCCGACTAGTACGAGAACGCTTGCCAACAGGAAGGGAAGAAAGGAGGGAAGCCAAGACCTAGCCGAGATTATGTAAGGCAAAACTCTAATAGGGAAGGAAATCATTCGAGTATTTATGCTTCAGGGGAGGGGGAAGGGATTTCCCCGATGCTACCACAATTCCTCATCTTCAACGGAAGTTGTGGAAAAAGAAGGTGATGCTTTCGGGCAGGCGTAATGGTCAAAAAAGGGGAAGGGCTGTATCAGGTGAATGCATTGGTCGGGGAGGGAAAAGTTGGAAGTTTCCGTCAAATTTCATCTGTGAGAAAGAGGGAGAAATTTTTCGGGAAAAACGCATTTTTTATTATGATAGCCAGAAAAAGAAAAAGCATTGGGAGACTACTAACCGGGGTGAGGAGTGGTCGAATTGCCCGGGGAATGGGGGGGTAGAACGATGCTTTAATCTGTCAGGAAAATTGAAGCAGAAAAATGAACATAGACACAAGGGGAGAGGAACTCCCTGCGATCTATTGGATGGGAAAAAAAGAAAAAGAATGGGAATTTCAAGTCTTGTAGGGGGGTTCCCTTAAACGGAGAAGGGGGTAACGCATGAATAACTCTAAGAGTAGGTGGGTTTCGGATTTTGTGAGTTTCCCAGAGGATGTCCGGTTCGTTGGGGGGGAAAGAAGTCAGGGGGGGGCGCGGGTGGGGGAAAAAGTGATTGCATCTCGAGGAGCCGTTGAATGTCGTCTAAGGAGGGAAGGATAAGAAGGCTTTCAAATTTGGACTCCTTGGCGTAAGGATGAGGGATCGGCCAAAGTACATGTTGGTGCATGACAGAGAGAAATTCAATTTAAGTGAGATCGAGGGGGAGAGGGTTGGATGATTACAGTGAGTGAAACGAAAGAACTACCATCTTGCTAATTTAAATGAAAATAGTATTTTGAAAAAGTCAGAAAAGTCGCTTCTGAAGGGGAATCCAAGGTCGAGTGAGGGGGGGGAGGTGAATTTTCGTATAGGTGCATCAAAGGGGGGAGATTTTTATTACGACAGCAGTTCGGACGCCCGTTCGAGAGACTAGCTCGGTCAGAAGGGTTTGACGAACTGGGAAAGGGGGAGACTTGGGCAACTTGCAAAAACGTAAAATTCCCTAGATTTCCATGGGAGAAAAATTTGGGGGGATGTTCTTAAAGGGGGGGGGGTAAAATCACGAAAAAGGATTCCGGGAAGTGAAGAGATCCTTTATTTAATATTACGGCCCTACGGCAGATGTGGAAGAGTCCGTTCTCAAGGAGAAAGGGGTGGTAGGTTGACGGGCGTACAAATTCAGGGAGGGGAACACGCTATTTGCGGAGCAGGGGGGGGTTCAACCGTGTTAAATGGTTTATCGGCTCTTTCACACATAAGAGGGGC
>Ga0179591_1360029_pt1 | contig 12673 bp, 12 predicted proteins | sample CZOMad2_1_08_16f_FD_182891 | JGI IMG/M metagenome (GOLD analysis project Ga0179591, IMG submission 182891) | Vadose zone soil fungal communities from Angelo Coast Range Reserve, California, USA - CZOMad2_1_08_16fungal (PacBio error correction) | ecosystem: Environmental > Terrestrial > Soil >...
GGGCAGGCCGCGCAGGGGGAGCCCACCTTAATGAAAAAAGGGAGAACATAAGGTTTGAGACAAAAAACCCACCTGTCTTGAGGGAAAAAGTGAGACGCGATCAGGGAATTTAACTTGCATGCCCGACAGCTTCGAAATTAGTCGAGAGTCAAAAACAGGAGGGGGTTAAGGGGGAGTCTAGCTGCGAGGCCTACGCGACATTGGTTATTTTTTAGCTAACGGAGAGAAAACATGAAGGGAAAGAGAAAGGCGGAAGAAAGATGTCTACCACAACGCTTGCCTTCAGGAAGTCCGGATCGTTTTTGTTTAAAGCTGGTAAGGAAGAAAAATTGCATGGAAAGGGGAAGGGTTATAAAAGAGAGAGAAGGAAATTCGGTAAAATGGAGTTTCGAAGAGGGAAATTAAGAGGGCCGGACTCTGATTAGAAGGATTCAAGAGTTGCAAACTGCCGCCCGTGAAGGACATGCAGGGACTGGTTTTGCATTGGAAGATCTGGAAAAAGAGCGGAACGCAAAACAATCGGGAGAGAAAGGGGGAGGGGCCCGGGGGTTTGGCCAAGGGGGGGGGATCTCAGCAGGCCCTTAGCCCGTAGTTGAAGGAGGGAACCTTAAAAAAAAGAACCCTGGGGAAAAAAGGGTGTGTGGGGGTTCTTACGAAGTTTGGATCAAAGACGTTCAACAAGGGTTTGACGGATCCCTAAAAGGGATGGAAAAATTCCTGTAGGGACGGAGATATAAAGAAACCTCGGAGTATTCGGGCATCTGGTTGAATGCAAAAGCTACAGAATGGAAGAAAATGAAAATCAAAAAAGGGGTGAACGGGGAGAGGGTCTATCGCGGAGCTTCGTTCGAGACTTTTGAAAAAAAGAAATAATCATGATATTGGGATTAAGGGAGCGCCTTGTAAAATGCCCATAAACTTCTTTGGGTCTGCAAGAATTCTTTGTCGGCAGGGAGAAGTTCTAATCGGAGGACCAGAGAGGGAAGCCTTAAGAGTTCCGGTATAACAGGGGGGGGACAATTGATGGGGCAAATTCTTTCGTGGGGTACGAGGGGGGGCCAGAAGAGTAAAGTTCTGTAGGGAGGGAACGAGAGAAAGAACAAATTTGAGCAATCTAGAACCATGGGGAGATCTGTTGCGGACTTCCATCTCATGCGGTGGTGTCACGCTACCTTAGGACCTTGGGGGGAAAGAAAAATCTTCTGGGGAGGATGAGGAACAGGGAGGGGGTAATAACGGCGGGTCTTTAAGCAGAGGGATCAAGCAGACCTACTCTTTAAGTCGGGAAAAGGTAATGATTTGCGTTCGAAAAGGGAAAAGGACCTGACCAGAAGAGAGACATCTCTCATCAAAAAATAGGGGGGTGATTTGAGGTCGGAAATCATAGACTCGCAAAGACGGTGACCGGTGAGACTTCAAAGTCTGCTTCAAAAGAAAGAAAAGGGAGCCTAATAAGGAAAAGATTTAACCCAAAGTGTCATTAGAAGAGACTCATAAAAAAGACCACCATGGGAACCTAAACGGGGAGGCTACAGGTTGGCCGCCTTGCAAAGGAGGGAAGTAAGACAAGGAGCATGAGTTTGGGGGGCTTTGGGAGGGACTGGAAGTTCGTCTCATAAAGCGTGATTTGAGAGGGATCGTAAGAAAAGGGGGCACCTGATGGGAAGATTTAGTTCACTGTGATGTGGCACCCAGGGGGCTTTGGGGGGAAAGGGAGGCCTTACATTACTCGACAGACGGTCCTCCGCTTGACTACAGCAAATAAGAGAGGGTTCATCAAGTTCACAATGAAAAGGTAAAAAGTCCCTAAAAGGGGGGAAACTTTGATCAAAACGAGAGCCGACCTAACTATCGGCAAATTAATAATCTTCCGGGGGCTCGGTCAACCTAGGGGAAGCTTTTAAAAAAGTAGGAAGATTGTATTCAAATGCGTGGGAGATGCGGGAACCAGGGGAGGGAAATGGGGTTACTCTTCAAGCCGAGCAGGGACCAGGAAAGCTCTGGAAAACGAAGACAATCCGTCAAGACCTGTCAAAGGGTATGTTTCAAAAAACCGACTTCGGCAAACCACAAACAAACTTTGTACAACGGTGTGGGAAAATGGACGGAACGAGCACTGAATGGGGTAATTCCAGTCCTGCCACTGGCACCTGGATTGTGAGAGGAAAAAAGTGTACGGGCGAACGGTCTCGTTGGAATCCGAAGTTGGTCATCTTATAACCGCTTCGATTCAAAAAAGGGGGGTTAGGGGGCCGGGGGGGGGGACGGGAAACTGGGCCAATTTGGTATCTTGGGCCGAGAAATTTCTCAGTGAAGATCTTTAAAGGGAAGCATGCAATCGCAAACCTATCAATTTTCGAGCGTGGGGTGTCCAACATGAAGCCAGTAGGCTTATCGACTTATTCCCAAAAACTTATTAAACAAGGGGGGTGTGACAGGAAAAGGAATCCGGAACGGGGGCTAGCCGGTGGTGGACTGTCCTCAAATGCAAGCCACTTCTGCTGGGAGAAAAAAGGGAGGGGATAGCGCGGACATGAAACCAAGTTATGACGTAGGAGGTAATTGTCTCGAAGCTGGGAGAGAACCAGGGAAATCCAGAGCGCGGGAGGTAAACTACACGTCTCGAAGGGGCAAGGGAACTCCAGTAACGGGGGATCAAGTGACGGGCCGGCCCAGCGAATTCAGTCTGCCGCGGGGGGTTTGCAGAGGACCACAAGTTAGTTGGTGATCCCTATTTGGAGTCCCACAACCGGGAAAGGGGTAATAGCTGTCAATTACGCCTTAAGGGAGGAAAGAATCCTTGGAGGGAAACGTATGTAAACTCTTATTGGCTGAGAGAAGGGTGCTTTCAGAGACCAACCACAAACGAGGGATAGGAAAATAATATATCTGCACTCTCGAAAAAAATTCAGAGAATGGCGACGATAGAATTCAGGTTGGCGGAGGAGGCCATGCCAGGAGATAATTAATAGGGGTTTGGGAAAACCTCATTCTCGAAGTCATCACTTGCAAAGCTTGGGGGGGACGGGTCCACGATGTGAAATGTCGGGGCTGCTTCAAGCCCGTCCCTCGGGAGGTGTACCGTTTCCTGGAGGGAGGAAAGTCAAAAAGCGAGAGGGACGCCTTGAAAAGAGTACTCAAAGGACCAACTTTGCAAGTGGGGGAAAAGCCACATCCTATCTCAAATTAATAGGTAGGATGAAACGGGGTCGGTGGGGGCGTGAAGAATGAACGATGCGCTGAAGGGTCGGGGGAGCTTTGAAGCGAATCACCGAATAGTTAGGAAATTTCTAAACTGGGGAGGGAGACCCCTAAAGGCTTAGAAAAAGGGGGGGACAGGATACTGGGCGAGGTTTTGGGGAACGAGTCGAAGAGACCTTGCAGGAGGAAAACGAGCAAACTCGAAATTCAATCCCACTGCAGGGAATCTGCGGAAAATTGTTCGCTCGAGGAGTTCGGGGGTTTCACGAAAGACATACTTGCTACAACTGGGAAGAAGGGGCTGCCAAGGAAGGTCTACCAACTGGGTGCATGTATGCGTACCAACCGAAGAGCGGGAAGGCGACTCAAGAAAAGTCTCAAGAAGACCTGGGGAGGCACAATGTAGTTCTGGTTACCAGAAATCCGGGACTTAACTTGACAGTTGGAAGACCTTGAAGATCTTTCCAAGGTTTTACAAACGGTTTACGAAAAAAAATCTAAAGAGAATGGATCCAACCTATGAGAGGGAACTTTAAGGGGGGGGGCTCCGACGGGTTTTAAGTTGGACGGGGGAAGTAAGAGACAATCTGGACGCTTGGAAAAGGTAGTTCTGCATAATCGGGGGGAAATTGCAAAAGCGGAAAAAAGCATGAAAACCAAGTGGTGAAACTAAACTCTTCAGCTCGCCCATTGGGGGGTGAGGGCTTTCAGGGGTCAGGTATCAACATTAAACCTCCGCGGGCAGTGGGGAAAGGGGGACCTGGAAGCTATTGAAATTATGGAGGGTCGGGGGAGGAATATTGGGAGATTTTTGAACTGAAATCTGGAGTAATGTTCACCGAAGCGCTAGGGGTTCTCCAATAAGAACACAATTTCAAAGGGGGTGTTTTCAGGAAAATTTAGGCGGTCAATACCTTGACTATCTTTCAAAGGAGGAGATGAAGACTAACGGGGGGGGAAAGGCTAAACAACCACGACCAGTTCTGTTTCCGAGAAACTGTGACGTACAGGGGAAGACGAAAGGGAAAAGCGAGGGGATCTTAATCTATTTTTTCGCTGCGGGAAACGGGGGTTGGTTCTGCTTCTTCTGTTGAGGGGAGAGAAGGGAGAGGGACCTGCTAGATGGGGGGGAACGTTTCCGAAGGATAAAGCATTCTCGCTCTTCAAATGAAGCAAGGTCTAATAGATGAGTGAGATTTCTACCGAAGGGACTTATTAAGAAAAATACGAAAAACCCGACTCTCAAACGGTCCCACGGTTTTGGGCGGCTAATGGGAACCGTTGGTGCACAGAGGAAGGACTCAGACTGGAAAAAAACGCTGACATAAAAAGGGGCCCTTACGAGACGAGGCTCCGCAACACTGCTCCGCACGTTGCCCCCAAGAAATCCCTTATGGGAAAAAAAGCGTCCTACGTATAGCAGGCGAAACAAAGGAAGAAGGGCCAGGAACTGAGTACGCCCGTTCACCCTGGGCTGGAGTGATGCACTTTCCACACGTGTAAAGGCCATCATGCTAAATTTGGAGGGGGTGGTGATCTTGGCGGACCAACTCTTCGCTGAGGTCAGGTACCTGGCAAGGAGACTTTGAAAGGAAAGACCCAGTATTAAAAAAAAGTTGGAGGAAAAATTGGATTTTCCGGCAGGTGAGGGGGGAACTTACTGCCGATTCGAGGGAAAAATCTGACCGGAAAAGAAGCGCTTCGAGAATTTGTACAGGAAAAGGGGATGGGGGTAAAAAACTTCAATGTCAATTAAAGCCCAAAAAGGCTTCCGGGAATAAAACCCTGAGCGAAAAAGTCCGAGAAAAACAAACTTGCGAGGAAGGACCACGTAAAATGAGGACCTTGGTGCTTTTCATGTCTTGCAAGGGACTTTTTTGGGACGGTTACGGAGAAACTCACAATCAAAAATTGGCTTAACTGAAGGGTACAAAGGAAACGATTTCCCCTGAAACGTAAGACACCTCCTTTGAAAGGGGGGGAAGTTGAAAAGGACCACTGGGGACGACCTACAAAAGGACCACCAGAAGGTAATAAGGAAAAGCGTAAATTGGGGAAGGAAGTCCATCTGAGAAGTCAAATACTGACGGCAAAAGGGAACGAAACCGATCTAGCGGGGGCATCCGGCTCAGAAAGCAACGGACAAAGCAAAATTCAGGGGGGGGGGGACGTATTGAAGGGAAGGAGCTCAAAACCATGGTTGTCTCAACTTGGGAAGATTGCAACAAAGGCCAGAAGCATTTCGCGAGGTTAATAGAGAGGTGTTCTACCGGGGGAGAAGAACTTTGAAGGGGAGAGCTTTTGCAGGACTCAGGGTGTCATATCGCCTAAAAACTCTTCCAAACAGGATAACCGGCGAAGTATTGGGGGGATTAGAAAAGGGGGTTTCGACCGGAGAAAAAAAGGTTCGAGAAAAATTTCCTTCCTCTAGGGGTCGATACGTTTAACTGTATTCGAAAGGGCTCAAGAAAATAAGGACGCAAAAAGTTAGGAAGTACCCCCCTATTCTTTAGGGGAAGGGATCTCTGACTTTCAGAACGGATTTCAGCTCCAAAAAGGCAAACTGTGCCCATCCAAAAATGTGTGTAATAGCACGCCCTGCAAGGGGGGGGGGGGGGGGTTGCCGTGAAGATAATGTAAGACTCAAAAAATCAACGTCTCAACTTTCCACTCCCTAGAGAAGAAAGGGGAGGCAAAATTCCCGAAAGAGGTTAAAAACTAGTGGTTCGAAAGGAGAAGGCCAGGAACAAACCAATACGCATAATTGCAGTCGTTCGGAAGGAAATTCTGAGGGCCCAGGACTTCCCTTAGGGGTGAAGTTAAAATGAAAAGAATCAACTCTCTCAACAACTTAGATTAGGAAAAGTATAGAGCCTTCTCAGCAGCACTCAGGAAAGAATATCAAATGCCCTTATCCGAAGGCCGGTGTCGAAAAAAGGACTTGCAAGGCGAGAAAGTAATGGTTTGTCAAAACCATTGAAAAAGGACGGCTCTTGAGAACCCCGCACAGTTCAGACCACACCCATCGGCCTCCGGGGAAATCTCGGAATGAAAAAAGAACGCTTTCGATCGCTTGATTCCATGATGGAGGGGAAATGCGGAAAAACCCGGAACCACTTGGATCGGTGGTCTCACTTGAAAAAGGATTGCTGTGAGTTGCAAAAAGCCAACGTGTGCCTTGTGGGGGGGGGCCATCAAAAGAGCTAAATTGACAGCGGAAAAAATCAAGACGATTTGGGCATCAAACGAAAAAGAATGAAAGCAGAAAATTGTCATCTTTCTTTGACCGGTCATTGAAAACGAACAGGCTCGAAGTCAGGGAGAGGTTCGAAAGGGCAAAGGTCACCCCCCACTAGGAGACTGCAAAATTCGGGCAGAGCCGAGGCCGGGGTGGGGTAATAACCGGAAGGCCGATCAAGAGGAAGGAAGTTACATGGGAAAGATTTATGCAAAGGCCCTCCCATCTTTGCAGGAAAGGACTTTGAAAATAATGAATTCGATTAACTCGCGCGTAACGGGTGGGGAGTTCGTGGACAATCCGGCTACCAATAATCTCTTGGGGAAGGGGGGGAAAAAGGGAACGAAATGCGATCAACGGGGGAAATTGTGTTTTACAGGAGTGGACAGGAAGAAATTCTCGGAAAAATCCCAATTTCTACGCCCAATCGTAATACGGGGTTTAGGGCCCGGCTAAAAAGGGAAGTGGCGTTACATTGAACTTTAAAGGGAAAAAGCGTATAGAATTCAGCCCTTCAAAGGCCAACAAAGGGTGTGGGAGTCGTCGACTTTTGGAGGGGTCAAACATCACATTAAAAGCAATGGAAGTGGCCAGGATCGGGTGAACCTGGAAGGAAAACGTTACTACTCGTATGAAGCAGGATCCGCTGGGGACCATTCGAGGAAGTTCGGGGGGAAAGTAACTCTGGGTTGAGTCAAAAAGCCAAAGCCGACATGAATTTGGAAACTGTCTAGAAAACCCAAATTGGGGCTTCGGCGTAGAGTGAGAGGTGGCAAAGGGGGCCGCCAAAGCAGGATTTAAGTTGAAAAGGGGAAACTTACATCTTAAATTATTTCGGTCTTCAATAATCGCGAGGAGGGGCTGCGAGAGGGAAGAGGTTGAAAAAGGGGCGAATCTCAAACCTGGCCCTATCGTGCACCCTGGCTCCGTCAACCGGGAAGGTAAATGTCGGGGTGTCGGGTTCAAAGGCGGGGGCTTGCGGAAAGGTGTCCGGTGCCTGATCGAAGGGGCAAACTTGAAGTAATGGACGAAGAGGAAAATCCGCTAGCCAAGTCTCGGTGCTGGTGAAGTTCGGGGAAGACGTTAACTAAAAAGGGAGTGAGAGGTCAACTGGGGCCAGCTCAAGTTTCCCGGTGGGAACCTGGTAATTGTTCAGGTCTCCTGTCTTCGGGGTCTGATGGGATCAGCTGATATCTTGGGGAGGAAAGCCGACTAGGAAAGGGATGGGGAGAAAACCAGTCTCGTCCTACTCTTGAAGGGGTTAGATTAGTTCTTTCCTCAAAAATTATGGAGTACGGAAAACCATCAGAAACAACAACAAAGAAGTATGATGAAAAATTGCGGGGATTTCATGGAAAAATCAAAAATTTGAGAACGTTGATTCGAAGAAAGAGAAACTCTGAAGGCACCTAAAACCCAGGGGACTTGCCTGAAGGCCCGTCGGAATTTCGAAAAAAAAAAAAGGGACCCTTTCTACTCTTGACAGCAAGAGAAGGATGAAAGAATCCGAAAAGAAAAGTGTAACAAGGAATGCAGTCGCCTAAACGGACCTAGAGGGAGTGGAACAGGAAATGCCGTTCTTGCTCCAGGTCAAGATCTTCAGCAAAAAGACTTTGAGGGGGAGGAAGAAGGGATTCATTAAATTGGAAGGATCCAGGAAAGTTTACCTCACTAGTTTCCAGGAGGAAAAGGGAAAAGCACACTGGGGAACGCTTGACACCGGGATTTGGAGCAAGGGTGAGGTGAGTCAGAAAAACTCCATTCGCGCACTTTAAAACTGAAAGAATAAGGAGAATTCATCAGAAAATCAGATGGAGGGGGATTTAACAAGAAGGAAATGTGGAAAAAGAAACAGGCTTTATTTAAGGGAAAACATAAGGGGGCTACCTTTAGATCCGCCGCACATTGGAATAGCAAATTTCATCGTCCAAATTTTGCGTGTCATGATGGGTTTTAGGATTCTGGAGGCGCGGTCGTTCAAGAGGGTCTCAGGAGCCGGGCCGAATCAAATCTCGTTAAAGGAAAGTGGAAATAACCTGGACAGGGAAACCTCAAGTTTACCCAGGGCTGACCGGAAAAAACTGTAAACACTTTTTTCAAAGTGGGGTCCTGAAGACGGGAAGCTACTCGTAATTCCAAGGGGGGAATTGTCAGACAGCTTTCTGGGGGAAGGGAAAAAAGTTTCTGGGACGAGAACTGGAAGTGAGAAGATCCTGGGGAAAAGGGGACTCAAGGTAAAAAGGGAAATTTTTCCTGGACGAGGGTCCTGTCGGGAAAAAGCTCAAAAGTCCACAAGGGGGGAGGGTGCACCGAAGATTCTCATAAAATAAGCTAAAAATTTAATTTACGAGAGAGAGGAGGTCGAGAAAGCGAATAGCAACATTGGGGGGAAGAAGGCTTTTGGGGCATCCGATGCAAAGGTCCCTTCCAGAGAGGCTTGGTCGGAGGAGAAACTCGAGCAAAACCCGGAAAAGGTTTTGTGGGTTTTTATGGAAGGGAATTATCCGTGGGTTTCGGGGGAGAATCAGAAAAACATAAGGCCTCAAAGACTTAGTCTATACGGGGAGGAGTTCGATTCAGGAAATATACCGCTCTTGATCGAAGTAGAGAAATTCGGCGATTACTTAAAAAAATTTTCTGGCAGGAGGCAATTTGGGGAGTTTTACGCACTGAGGAGGAAAGGGGTGGTGAAAAGGCTTACACCAGAGAGTTGGTTTGAACGATATCCATAGAAAAGTCCACAGGAAGGAAGCAATCGACTCACTTTCAGGGGCAGCCTTTCCCGTCGCTCAAAGGGCTGCTCAAACCCGAGAGGGGGAAAGGATTTAGTTTGCATCCATCTCTTTAAAGAGCCCCCTTGGGGAGTCATTTTATCGGAAAAAAAGTCTTGCAAACAGCTTCGGTTCCTTCCCTGAGTAATATAGTCGAGTAATAGCGTAAATGAAAAAAATCTCTGATAAAGAGGAAGTAAAAGAAGGGAGAGGAAGGAAGCCTTCGCAGTACCTACTAGAATGCCCGGAAAGGAATTTTGTGCGAGACGAAGCTGTCGGGTTTTCAAACGGGGGGCTCTTAGAAAAGTATCTCAGAAAAGGTGCACTGCTCACGGCGGTTCGCAAAAAAAAAAGGAAAATCTGTAATGAAATGCGCTATCCCGAAAAGTGGGGGGCCTTTGAAGATAGCGGAAAAACAAAGCAGATGCTCCTTACCAAAACTTTAAGTTTTGTTAGAAGACTCCAACGGGTTCCTTTTGTGAGGGGAGGGGAGGTGCGGGAAAATCGAGAGGGTTCTTTGGGGGTACGAGCTAGAAAATGCTCAGAATTTTCGTTACAGGAGCAGAGTGGCTCGAAAGAAAAGCCTAAACAGTTCTGGTACTGTTCGAACCTGACAAACATGAAAACAATTAGAAAGACTTCACAAAGAGACGGGAAAATCCGGGGATCGATGGGGGGCTGACTCTCAGCGCCGGGAAAAAGTATGATTCAACCGTCGAGCAGGGAAAACTTTCTTGAGTGAGGCTTCCTAGGGAAGGCTGAGAAAAAGATCGAGTAATATGTCAATCTGAACTACTTTTTAGAGGAGAGTCGAGTGAATGCCGGACGTCACCCAATGTGGTTTTGGCTAGGGGGAGGAGGGTTCGAAAGGAGGGGAAACCTAAGAAGGGGATGTCACGCCCGCAAAAAAGTCCAAGAAAGGTGAGTTCACTTCCAAGAGGGTTCAGGGGGGAAAATTAGGGGAAAAGCTGGAGTTACATTTACCGAGTGCAACCGCTCAACCTTGCCAACCCAGGGGAAAATGTTGTGAAGCGAAGAGGTAAGGGGGACTGAGCAGGAAATTTTAAACTACCAGGAAGGTGAAGCGTGCTGTTCGTACTATCAACCGAAGAAGCCCCTAGGGGAACATGAGATTAGGTAATTGTAATAATAGGGACAGAGGGCCGGGGGGAAACAATCACGAGGGTTGGGCAAGGATTAAAGAAAGCTTCAGGGATTCCGATCTGTTGAAAGAGAGGCCGAGTATGTAAATGACAGTTGCTTGGAAGGGGGGAATCTTGATTGATGGGGGAGAATCGTAGGGGGACAAGGATTGGCGGCTATTGGGTGAGAAAATCTAGAAAAATCTAACTTCGTCCAAGAGGCCTCCCTGGCAAATCTCAGTTCAACGGAATGCTGTGGGGGAATCAAGGGCAACTTCTTCTGTCCGTGGCGTAACATGTTACGAGAGGAAAATGAAGGGCAAATGCTGTCGCTTAAGAAACGGTAACAAAGACCAAAGAAAAAAGTTCTTTTGGTGAGAGGGATTGAAGAAATTGAATACTAAGCGCATCTTCCCTTTCACTCTGAAGGCGTACGTTTATTCGACCGGAAAGTACAGCTTTCAGCGAAGGCTTTCGTAAGAATTTCTAAAATGCCATTAGAAAAAATTGGGCAAGGCTTTAACTCGTCTAGATTCTTCGACGGGAACTCATGGCCCTGACGAAGCCAACCCCTTTGGTTGAAAGGGAGGACTTTCGAATCCAAGGGAAATCTCCCTATAACCAAACCCTCACTATACAAAAACTCGAAAGAGAGGGTAGGGGAATACTGTTACTTCCTAAGGAATAACGGGGGTCCTCGCACTCACTTCATCTTGGTACCATGCCGGGAGCTGGAGGGATATCTGGTAGAGTCTGGGGGAGGGGGGGAGAAAGCACCTTCTCCGAAGCACTCGTTCCAAATAGCGGTCAGAAGCCCAGGGGTAAGAAGACCTAGATCTAAGCTCAACATCGGAACTAGACCCACTTAAAGAGAGCAAGAAGAGTCCTTAGACTATTTGAAAGCTTTACCTCTTCTTGTCCTTTTGACCGAAACAAGGTTAAAATCAGAAAAAGTGGATTTCAGCTTACCGATTCAAAAGGGCAGAATCAAGTAGGGGGTCGCAAAGATTAAATTTACCGGGAGAAGTTGGTATAGCACAATCCAGCCTTGGGGAAATGAACCAGGGGAGACTAGTGGTTCATTTCCTCATGAACACTAGTGACATTTAAAGGAGCCATACTTGGTAACTATTCACGTATGGGTCATGGCCAAGGGGTACCAGTCAGGCGCAATTCAGCTTCACAGGCCGGGAGTGTCGCGATGATCAGGGAAACAATCCCAAATTGCGGGATCCCTTTAAAAAAAACGTGCCAGGGGTTCATATGCTGTAATGAAGTTTGGGGCCGGAAAAATATGAAATGTCGGGTAGAACGTTCGAGTGCGAAAAAAGTCACTCTGAAGGAAAACTTAAAAGATGAAAAGGACTCATAAACTTGACTCGTAATCTCTCAAAAGTTTGGACCATGAAAAAAGGGGGAAGCGAAGGAAAAAAACGTGTGTCCGTTGGCAGGGGGAGAATGGCACGAAAAACGCTACCCTTTCCAGTTTTCAAGGCAAGAAGTGCGAAGGGGCAAAATCTGGAAACCGAGCGCAGGGGAAGATCACCAGGTTTATGTAAAAAAAGGGAAAACTTGACGGGAAAAAATAGCCTGAAAATATTGCTGGGACCGGGGTCAGAGGGAGGTCCAAATATATGCGGGGGATTAAAGTTGCTCACTGGGGGGTTTAGAAAAGAATCGTGCAAAAAAGCCGTGGACCTCACTCAGTTACCGGCGTGGTCAGCCGCGCGAAAAAAGACAGTGGCCTGGGAGAGGCGTTGGGAATATTTTCAAAAGGCAGGGGAGTAGCGGCCTGGAAAATCTATCTCAAAGGAGGAAAGTCGTTGGGTTTCATTCGAATCCCCACGGGGGGGGGGGTAAAAATGGCTCAGACTTGAAGTGGCTAGCCATGCGAAGATACGGGAGGCAAGGCTAACGGGGAGAAGTGCAAAGATGCAGAGCTCGTGCTGGACAAGACTAAAGAGGAGGAGGGGGAAGAAGTTAATTTCAGGAGAGGGTTTCTGTGCGATCCATAAGAATTTGCGTTGTCCCCACGGATAAAGCGAGGAGGAGGCATTGTGGGGAAAGGGAGAACTCAAAAGGAAGTTCCAAGGGGGCCGTGTATCCGTCACCACTGGAGGGGTGGAAAATCCTGTCAAGTAGGGCATGAAGAAAAGGTGGCAAGATAGAGGGCCTTTTGACCACTATGAGAAAAATTAATCCGGAGATCCTCGGGTAAGTTGCAAAAAGAACATTTGGCGCTCATAATTGGAGAGGTTCTCAAAGAATTCTAGGAGACGGGCCTTCCCTCGTGAGGGGGGCGCGAAATGCTGGAAAAATAG
>Ga0179591_1231788_pt1 | contig 12672 bp, 11 predicted proteins | sample CZOMad2_1_08_16f_FD_182891 | JGI IMG/M metagenome (GOLD analysis project Ga0179591, IMG submission 182891) | Vadose zone soil fungal communities from Angelo Coast Range Reserve, California, USA - CZOMad2_1_08_16fungal (PacBio error correction) | ecosystem: Environmental > Terrestrial > Soil >...
AAGCGCGATAAAGAAGGGGTCTGGCAACTGACTGGGGGCTTTGTCAATTTCGCAGATGGGTGAATCCGAGACGGCAAAAGATCTCGCATTGACCAGAAGGCAAAACAACAAATCAGGGTCGCTCGGAAAGAGGAATCCGGATCGAATGAGGGGGAATCTGAGTCTGTATCGAAAAAGGAAGCGCCGGTCCCGGGGGTCGGGGCTCAGAGAAGGATGGATTTATCCGTACGGAAAAGCGACGCATTGGACTAATCGGAAGGAGTGCTGGATCGCTGAGACGAACGGTTCACGTTCTTCATAGTTCGACCTCTTTCCATTAGAGACCTGACGGGGGCTATGTCTAGGGAAAAAAAGACGGAGAAAAAAAAGAAAATGACCCATGGTTACCCGGGGAAAGCAAAGCAGGGTACCGGACCCCAGATGGCAGCCTTCGAGCTTCTCATTGAGGACGACGCTTCAAAAAATAGGGGGAGGGTTGTTTATATGAAGTGGGGAGAATGCGAAAAGAGGTTCGGCGCAACAGTTGGGGCGGGCAAGAGCGAAGAATAGGACCTGTAAAAGGAGGAATTGAGAAGAGGCAAACAGTAACGCGCGGGGGCTCGTGACCGGGGAACCAGGCATCGGGGGGAACCTCCTGCGGTCGAGATGCTTGGGGAACTACGGCTTGGAGGGGTGCTGACCGTGATCAGGAAAGGGGCATCGGCTCTAGCTTACAGCCGATCGACAGAAAAATAGGTCACGTTAGAACATCACGGGATGGCCTGCGATGCTTACGCGGCCAAGGATGAGTCTGACAGTTCACCACCAGCTGTGAGCTTAAAGAGGAAATCCTCACGAAGGGTTTAGTTCCGAACCTTTTACCTGGTTGGGCGGGAAATAGCACCTCAATCCGTCTGTGAACCTAGCGGGGCCGGATATCAGAAACTCAGGGGGTTAAATGTTCAACTCGGGTCCCTGGCAAGGGGGGAAGGAGTATCTAGAGGGAGAAGGAAAAAAAGGCCAATAGGAGGGGCTAAAGAAGAGGTCGATCGGCGTCGCATTAAAAAGGGGCTAACGTGGATCTTTCAAGGAGAGAGAAACCCTAATTATTGGGAGACTCGTAACCGGGATCAAGAAAGTTGCTGAGTGGACAACACACAAGGAAACGAGAAGCAGAGGGTTTGCGTCGAACCCTCGCGGTACCTCGTTCATCACAGGATAGGGGCTGCCATAAGGGGAAAGTGCTGACGTACGGAAACGGGGTATAATGAAAAGGATAGATTTAGGTCTTCTTGTAAAAGAACAACAGTGCACCCGGCACAGGGGGAAGAATGTCGTGACAAAAATGTATTCGATAAAATCATGGAACAACGCGCAAGAGTATACCTCGCAGAAGATTCTAAAACCCCGAAATCCGCGATTTCCGTCTACGCGGGCCAAAAACTGGCGCGCCAGAAAGAGACGGTGTCATTACCCTCTGTCCTCCGAGTGGGCACTTGCCAGATTGATATCAAACTCGAGAGGGTCAGGAAAGACTCGAGGTCGTCACCAAAGGGAGAAACTACGAGAAATAAACTTTGAGAAGAAGGAAGGAGATCACCATAGACAGGTAATATCATATGCTCGAAAGAAGGAGGAGAAGGGTCTTTTGCTACCAGAGAATGAAAAAAAAGAAAGACCTGCCACTCGTCGATCTGAGGACAGGAGATACGCAAAGCAATTTAAAGAAGGTAGAAATCTGGGGAGGGAAGCTTGAGACGGCAACAGTACAGTTCACAGGCCATCCCATAACCTCCGGGAGAGAAGTGCGACTGCATACGGGTAGGTCCGATTAATGTAGGCAAAGAAGAGTTTGCGCAGTGAACCTTCCAACAGAGAACACCGGTTTGTTCTGAACGTGTTGCCACGATAACAACAAATAATGAGGAGAAGGTACCTTCACCGCACCCTATTACAATAGAAGGCTTAACGCGGGAAACATCCCCAGGTCCGGACTTCATAAAACGCCACCAAAAGAGGGCCCTCTGCGCAAGATCTGGCCCCTTCATTACAGAGAGTTCGACAACTCCGTGGAAACTCTTCAGTCCGAAAAAGATACTCCTGAAAGAGGGAAGCAAATTTCTTTGGGGTCTGGGGATTAACAATCGTGACAGGAGGAACGACCAAGAGATAACGGGATGAAGCTACAATGGGGGGAGTCACATCAAGAGAGAGAGGATCAAACGGAGCACCATCAAGCTAACGGAGAAGGGTCGGAGAAGGCCGGCACATTCAGCTGGAGACGGAAAAGAGGGGCCACTCTGCGCAAGTGACACAAGTCTCAATTGAATAGGGAAGAAGAAAGTTTTCCACATAAGTGAAAGGAAGCGCTAGCAAGATGTTCGTATCAGAGGCAGCGCCTGCACTGGGAAGACTTGATGCAAAAGACCAAATGACGTCTCGTTTCTTCATCCCCGGGAGGGGCGGCCACATAGACAAGAAAAAGTATGTTCTTGCGAAAAAGAAAAATACATCAACTGATCGCTACGGGATAACGGGATAGGGGTCGTATCCTAATCCAGGAGTGCTGATTCTATTTCGTAGGCAGAACAACCTGGACTGTAGGGAGGGAAGCAAAAGGGGCGATTTGGTTTTTGGGGCAATGGGATGTACCTTTGGAGGAGGGACATCCGCTTGGCGATGATTGAGGGGAAGGGGTTGAGACCTGCCTTGGGAGTGGAGGGAGATTATGCTTGGGAAAGAATCGAGGAAAAGCCCTCAGGAAACGTAATACTAGGAGTTGTAGCTGGCTCGGGGAGGCAGGAACGAAAGGGGAAATCCATTGAAGGATTTTTGAGAACAGAGCTTCGGTGATCATTAGTCGGCGATAAAAAGCTGTGTAGAGGGTATTCGGATCACATGCCGCGCATATGGGTAACGAGGCACCAGCCAGAGGAAAGAGCGGAAAAAAGGGTTTTTATTATTAAAAACTTAGGCAACCTAACATTTCGGGGGTTCTAAATTCTCGGAAGTCCAGCGACCGCGAGGGAGGGGAGAGTGTGAGGACGGAACCTGAAAGTTGTCTACGCCTTCGTGATTGATGAAAGGAATCAGACGAAACATGGGGGAGGAGGCAAAGGGAATGAAAAAGCGCCTTAGGACTAAGCTCTCTTAAGGGGGGAAGAATTTCTGGCGGGATACCCAAAGCCTATTAAAAGGGAGGGGTTAGGGCTTATTTGGTCGCGTTGAAAGACGGGGAAGCAACTTCGGAAAGGAAGGGAAAAGAGAGGGCACTATGAACAATAGCTAAGGAACACCAAGGAAGGAGGTGTCATCAAGGGCCGGACAATTCCCTTCAGAGAGTGGGCAATGACATGAAGGGATCCGCGCGAAAACGATGACAAAAGGGGACCGCTGATCATGGGCTCAATACTAAGGGAACTGAATCAATTTGGCTTTGGAAGAAAGATCAGAAGAGGAAAGATGATGTCATTTAAGGAAGGCTCAATGGACCGAAAAGGTTTCTTTTGAAGAAATAAGCCACGAGAAGAAGTGGGGTGCCAAGATGATCCAGGGGAAAAAACAGGGACATTCAGCAAATCCGGAGGACAGATAGGCTTGTCGACAGAGTATGTCGGAAACGCCAGTTAGTGAAAAAGCGAAAGTGGAGAAGGGATCAATGGAAAGAAAAACGCCAGAGCAGCGAGTTAGAGGTCCCTTATGGTCTAGATATAAAAGGATAAAAACAAAAAACCCCTTGAGCTCACCGTCATCGGTAAATAAGACAAAAACGGAGCAACTCACTAAACTAGCTTAGGGTACATAAACAAAACGAATGACCACGAATGGACATTTAATTGACGGCCAGGTGAAGGACTGGATAGGACTGCGACCAGGGGGAGAACGATCCGGATTCACACCGTCGCAGTTGCGGGAGGGGGGTAAAACCTAATTCACGGGGGCTCCCTGTGTGGAAACCTCCGCTGGCGCGGAAACGAACCTGGAGGGAGGGGGAAGCACGGTCTTCCAAAGTTGAAAATTGATAAGAGGGAAAAAGCGGGATCTGGTCGAATGACTTCCCGTTGCAGGGGGAAACTCTGTATGGGCCGTGGAAAGGAAGAGCTTTTAAAAAAAAGGTCCTAGGAGCGCGTCATCTGCTTGCTGCTATACGTAGAAGAGAAAGTCTGGGAGAAAAAAGAACCATCAAAAAAAATAGGCGTGATTGAGAGGGGAGAGATTATGGTCTGAAGACTAAGGTTATCAGCCAATCCTTCATTCAATGTCTTAGTTGGCAGGATCCTTCAAGAGAAAAGGACACCAACCATTGAGGGAAGAACGGCTATTTATAAGGAGATATCAGCATACTCCGTGTCTAAAGACGAAATCATCAAAGACACAAGAACAGCGGATGTGGAAAGCGCGGTAAGGAAACGGGGGGGGGGCGAGATGAAAGATTCGCTACAAGTTAGGATAAAGGAATACCTATTCTTGTCATCGGGTCTGTTAAGGACGGAGGGGGGAATAGTTGGTATCTCTGGGCAACAAAGGGTAAAAAACTTGTTTGATCTTGTGCGCGTCCGCGCAACCCGGAGGTGCCAAGCATCAGCCGGAGGAAAAAAGAGTCTTGCCAGAGCCTCTATTGTCTGGGAGAATTCATGGGGGGCAAAAGTCTCAAGCTAGTGGCCGAAGTAAGTTGAAAGTTCGTTGGGGGATCAACAATGAGTGCGATGCGGGGAGAAAAAGACGTCGGTTAAGAAGGCGACACACCGCCGCAAAGGCCGCAGGCACTTTGCTAATCGCGAATCATGGGGATAGACCTGTAGCAGATCAATGTTCAGTGGATGGATGCTACGGGGGAGGGGGCCAGGGGAAAAAGGAATTTCGTCTAGCCGTAAGTACCTTTCGATTTTGAAAACAGGCAAAGGGGGGCCCCCCTAGGAGGAGGGGAAACAAAAATGCACGCATCTCTGGGGAGTAGGAGGACTGCACGATTGGGCATAAACATTAAATAAGACTTCGGGTTGGCCCAGGAAACGCGGATCTAACTAGTCTCATGTTGTACAAGGGAAAGCTCAAAATTGGCCTGTTAAAATTTATAATTTGCCACAGTGGCAGGGGTTGGCCTGTTGGTTTTATGAGATGACACAGAATGACATCCCGGTGGGACGGTCCAGATGGTCAAGGAAAAAAGGTATTAGAGGCCGAGGGGGGGAGAAGGAACATTCTCTGTTACGAAGCAACCCTTAGGCAGCATCCCTCTCAGGGGATACGGAGCCCCAGCAAAAAAGAGCGCGCCCGTTAATCAGAAAAGTAGTGGGGAATCTGTCCGGAGATCAAGTGGAAGCGGACTTGCGTGGAAGGAGCTAGAAAAATTTCACAAAGGGAGAGCGCCTTTTTGGCGGCAATGACGATACTCATCCGATGAGGCAAGTAGACCGAGGGAAAGAAAAACAAAGGGGCCAACGCGTGCATCATAGAAACAAGTTCCTGCTCGGGTCAAAATAGGAAAGTGCTGGCGTATCGAGAAAAAAAAAGGGGTAACAAGAAATCTGCAGGTCCACAAAGCAAAAAAAAAAAAGAAAGGAGGCGTTTCCTGGTTTTTCCGAAACTGAAGAAAAGGGTGAAGTCCCCAGCAGTCGGCGGCGAATGAGTCCGAATTTTAAGAGAAAAGAGTGATGGCGAAGCTTAAGTAGTATAGAGCCTGTAAAGAATCGAAAGGGCAATTCCGTCCTCACGGTGGGAAACCCTTCCACCCTGAGTAAATAGGCGCTGCTCTGAGACATGGTTCCCACGTGCAGACGGGAAAAGGAGAGGGGCGGGGTTAGAGGTTTCTGAAAAGATCCCGCCGACGGGGAAGATTAGCGTCGACGGTGCAGTCCACCTGTTTCGCAGAAAACCGACGTCGCATTCGAAACAATAATAGAAATATGTTAAAAGCGATGAAAAAGACAGGCGTTAGAAAAAGGGATTTACGAGGAGCAGAGGGGGCGCGATGCGCAAAAAAAGGGGCGTTTCAACTAATTCAAGTCGCACACATTGGGACACTGGGAGAAGGTTCAACATGAGAGGGGCGACAATGAAAAAATAGCCGACGGGTCATAGATCGAGATGTGGGGGGAAAGGGAAATCGATCTGGCAGCCCTCCTTCATATAGTACCACTGGAGTAAGATGGGACATGAAATAAAAAGAAGGCTTCAGAGGAAAGGAAACAAAAACCTGCGGTTGCCGCCGATCGAACATTCCTTCCGTCATGTAGAGAAGGAAAAGGCGCGAAAAAACCGAATATTTGCTCGGAGTGGCGGCATTAGAATAGAGAAGGTGCCACAACAGAAACAAAGAAAAAAGGAAAAGGGGAAAACCTTTTCAATCGTATCGCACAGAGAAAGCAACACGGTAGGAGGGAAATATAGATAAAGAGGAGCGGACAGTTCTTGGAAGGGAAGGAGGCGTTTTGCCGTTCGACAGATTGTAATGCTGACAAGCTTCGAAGATTCACCGGGGAGGGGAACGGGAGGGTTTCTGATGTCCTTCGAAGGAAGGAAGAATCTGATCTGTCTATCTTACGCGCAGCGCGTTCGGGAGGGGAATCACTAGGGTGGTGGTGGGGGCGTATTTTCCGATGATCTTTGGAAAGGAAAGAGGGACGCACGGTTGTGTTCCAATCGAAGGAGTCGTTGAATCAGAAAGAAATTGCAAGGGTCAGGGAAGATAATCATCGAACGTAGGAAGAGGGAGGGGAACATGGGACCCCCTCATGCCCTCCAACCGTGTCAATGGAAACAAGGGGGAACAGCCTCTTTTACCGTACAACACCAAATCCTGATCTCGCTAGATACTGAGTAAAATTCGAAAGAAAAGAATTTCAGAGGTCATTTTTCCTATGGGAGGGGGGGGGGGGGAATTCGACGGTCTGGGTTCCTGCAACCAAGAGTGGGGAGGACCCGAACGAGTCTCTGACTAGAGGCAGGGGGGGATAGCAAAAGCTCTTGCCGAAAAGGGGAACCCATTTCAATCCGTAACCGGTCAAAAGAAGGAATTGGTAACCGCTGGCGGCTGTCTTTCAATTCCGCAATAGAGCGCGCTGGAGAGGCGGATCTAGAAGGGTGAAAGAAGACATACGCAAAAGTGGGAAGTCGGGCTGAAATTCCGCAAAGCCAAGATGGCTTTTCAGTCCGGCAGAGGTGCACGTATGGGACCGGCCAACGAAAGACTTGGGGGTGTTGAATTCGAAAGATTAATGGGACCGGGGTGTTTTCTCGAAGGAAAAAACTAAAGAAGAGGGGGAAACTAAATGAAAAGGGGGCGGCCTGAAAAGCGTCCATTGGGGGGTTCAACGTGTCCTCGTTGCCTTCAGAGGGGGAGGAATAAGAGGGGACGCACAAAAAGGACGAGGGAAGGAAGCGACTTGTCGAAAAGGGGTCGTCAGAGAGTCGCAGTCAACGTGATCCTTTCCAGGGGCAGATCACGAACTACATAAGGGGAGCAGTAAGAAGGGAGGAGAGCGGATGCGGAGGTGCACTGGGACCCCATGAGAAAGGGATAGGGAAGGTTGCCGACCAGAAGAGGATAACTTCTGGTTCTCCCGCATCAAACAGTCAAGAACGGCGCAAGGTCCTTAATTCTAAAAAGGAGGTAAAGAAAATATCTGGTCTTTCAAGTTCTTCAATGGTCCCAAACGTGGCACCCCACGTATTGAGAAATTTGGCGAAAAGGAAAATGGGGGGGGGTATGCGATTATAGTGACCAAGCGAGCGCCGGAGGGAGTTATATCGCGAAAAGCATCAAAATAAACCAGACCAAACCGCAGGAAGGGTCGTCCCCTCGGTGCCTGATCGAGAAATCGGATGTCGTCTAGCCCGCGAAGAACCTAGGGTGGGAACAAAAGGACGAGTGAGAAGAGCGAAAGAACGGCGGGGAAATCGGCGGCAGTCGTACCACAACGGGGAAAACCGCCACGTCGTACTCCAACTGTGAGGGTGGAGGAAAGGGGAAGAGAGTCGGAAATGAAGCGATCCAGAGGTCCTACAACGTCACGAGGGAGTTCACAAGATCGGAGGAACAAGGAAGACTGACCCTAGAGAATACCCTACGGTCAAGTCGATGGGAACGCAAAGAGTCAAATGGTTAATAGGGGTTACGGAAAAAGAAAAGTTCGATGGCACATTCCAGGTACTAGAATGCCCACTAGTCGCGGGGCAAGCTACGCATAGCCGAAGGGAATGCCGGCTTCAAAAACTGTGGCTCGGGAAGGAAAACAGACGCCACAGTTTGCAAAACTCGTGGTAGAAGACTACAATACTGCGATACGGATTAAATGGAAAGAGAAAAATAGAATGACTTTGCCGGCACAACGCGAATGTTTTCTCTGCTAAAGGGGGGGCCCACCCACGGCAGGCGCTGGCAACAGCTTGGCCTGAAGGAAAAAATGATTCGGAAGGGGCCTAACGGAAATTCCTGGAGAGGAATTCCGAAAGGACAAAAATCGCCGTCTGAGAAACTCTTCAATTACGGGTTTCTGGGGTACGGGGGAAAAAGAGAGGAAGCACAGGAGTCTTCCGGCGGAGGAGTCAGAGAAGGCTTCAAAGAACATATACTGATCACGATCCAAATCTCAACATTAAGGAGAGAGGGGTTCGCTACGACTCTAATGGGAGGACAGAGAAAGAAACGGGGAAGAAACTAGAGGACAAAGCTTCCCATCGATTCAGGCATAGGGATCAGAAGTAGGTTAAAAAAAAAAGGTTGAAACAACGGGAACAGGGGAGGAAAAATCCCGATTTTCAGCAGATAAGCAGAGACTTCCTTTGAGCAAGTAACAACAACAAGGGCGAGGGGAGGGGGGGCTCTCCCTCACAAGCCTAAAGGGGAATACTAATCCGGGGACTTAGTGGATACCAAGCCTATGAAACCCGAACTGATCGCGACGTAACAAAATGAAAGAGGGGGGCTAGAACGACATGCAGTGCTGTTATATGGGGGTGGAAAAAAGCCAAACCAGGGAGGGATACAATGTAGGCCCGGCGCTTTCGGATGGGGGGGAGAGGATAGTATCTGACTGGGGATGGAGCAACAGGAGTGAGGGGGGGTCGTTCGGCCTCATGAATTTCGACCAATGGAAGGTTTCGTGGGAGGGGAGGGTTTACAAATCTCTCATCCGGCGCCAGAGACAAAAGCACGCGTTCCGCTAGAGGTGGTATACGGCCAATGGATAGACAAAGTTGAGCGGGGAAAAGAACTCGTGTGGGGAGAAGAGGGGAGGATGTCGGGCGATACAGCGCCGACGGCGTTTAGAAGGAAAGCCTGAAAGGACATTCTGACCATAGCCAAGGGGTCTCGAGGAGGTCTGGCTCTGGGGAGGAATCACCATCACACCTGTTTCGGTAGGGCCATGAAAATGATTCCAAGACCGTCTATTGCGCGCGGATAGAGGAAGAAAGACAAGACCTGTTCAAAGAAAACATTCGAAAGATCAAAATAGCAGCGCCACTTGGTTCGATTCATAGAAATCTAGAACGGATTACAAAAATTGAGGGACTATACCTGGATCTGCATTTCTTTTAAACCATGGGAGAAGGGGATTCGGACGCAACGGAATTCCGGAAGGATTTGGAATCGTCATATCAGCCCTCTCAGAAAAACAACAACGTATTGGGAAAAGATAGATGCACGAGAAATCCCGCTGAGGACGGGTTTGAAAATCAAAGAAGGGGGACAGCCGGCAAAGACGGGCATGCGATAAGTCTAGGAGATAAAAGGGATAAAGGGTGAACACTGATATGAGAGCAATCCACCTCTGATAAGGGCGGCGAAGAGAAGTCGTAGAACAAAAAAAGGTGGTGGGGGGAGGGGGTGCCGAGCACCTGACTCGCAGAACGAGAGGTGCTTGAATGGACACAGAAATGGCAAACGGTAACCGTTTTTAGGGGTGAGGAAGAACACGCCTCGAGAAGATTATGTTGGGAACAATTATGAACTAATGCCGGCGAAAAGGAGGTGCAGCAAACTTTATCTGCTGAGAAAAAAAATATGACGAAGCCCCAGCAAAACAGGAAGGTCGAAAGAGGAGGGGTCAAAAAGAGCCAAGAGAATCATATAAAGGGAATTGGGACAGCGCTGTTCAAAGATCCATCTAAAGGACACACCCTTACTGCGACAGGATCAATCGCCGCAGAAGACGAAATCTGAAAGAACACGCGACCAGTATTGAAAAAGAGAACCTATCCACAAAATCGCCATGTAATTGAGACAGACGGAAGGATTGGAAACAGGAAGAAACGCGCCAGCATTGCGTAGATCCAAGGGGGGTCATTAATTCCCGTCTAGGTATGACAGGGAACAGCAGAAGGTGAAGTAGAGGGAATGTCGATAAAGTTGTAGGCCAAGATGACGGGCTGGGAACGAGCATTTTCGGCAACGGCTTCCAGATGATCGGGAAGGACTGAGAGTGGCAAGGGACTATTGGAAGAGATGCCAAGTGGTGATGAGGTGGTAAAACAGTATTCGAAAGGACAGGATACCGTAAGACTAGCTGGTCCCTCGTAAAGCTTTAATTCCGGAGAGAGGGCAAAGTTCTGGAAGCTGTCTCACAGCAGAGTGCTCAAAAAATGCGCTCATGTCTTATCACGGGATGTCTCATTGGAGAGATGAGGTGCTAACGGCTTTATGCGCGGGGCAGGACTACGAAAATTCTTGTGGCTCATCTGGCAAAAGTGACAGAACACTCATTGATTCTCTCGCAGCTGGATTAGGACTGTGCTCACTCAAGTCCGTCGGAAAAACACGAACAGAGCAGGCGTGGCGCCGAGCCATTCCTTGGGGGGGGGGGCGGGAGGTTCAAGCGGTAAAAATGTGAGGGGAGTGGGATTCTAAGGGGGAGGTGCAGTCCAGTATTAAATATTGGTTAGAGGGGAACAATCACGGGAAGGCAAAACTGGTGGCCAGGGGGTGGGAAGAAACACAGAAACGCAGGGTGGCAGCATGAGGGGAAGAGGACGAGCGTCAAGCTTCTGGGCATATGGGGACAAGGGGGGGGGTCGGTGGGGCCGTGAACTGGACAGAATTACTCACCTGTTGGACCTAAAAGGGGGAAGAAGAATGGAAATGGCTTTGGGGGTTAAGAGGAAGACCGGTAGAAAAGGGGGATGATCTGTCAAAAGAGGTGATTGGTATGCGAGACCGGGCAACAGGCGTCGGGGTGTCGGCAAGCTGACTTAAAAGGTCAGGTAAGGGAAGAGGCTGTAATAGAACAGGGGGGCTGGATGGGGAGTGAAAAAGTGACTGCGAGGGACTTTGGGATACCGCATTTGATGTTGGGGGAGGCTCCTAGGGGGGCCCCTCAGTATTGAAGGACAAAAAAGAGGCGGACGGAATTCAATATTCAGGTATTGATGCGTGTAAAGGGGGGTGGGGGTAAGCAGGACTCTGACGAGAAAATATCCGCGTAAGAGTGAAGTATTTGAAGCTCCATTTGGACGCAGTTCGATTGTCATGCCGGGGCAAAAGTTTTACCAAGAAAGAAAAAAAAAAAAAACAGAAAGACTCGGAGAATGGTCTCTCTCATGACGTCTCCGCAAAAAGGCGCAGGGAGGCAAGTGCCGGGAGAAAGGCAGAAAACGATGTGTCAGAAAAACCACTTGCTTCCCATAATCAGGGGGGTAGGGGACGAAAGCCGGAAAAAGGCCAGGCTCGGGGAAAGCGCCATCCTGCGGTTCTTTAGAGGGTCCGGACGGATTTGAACTCAAGGAGAAAATGAGCAAATAGAAACGGAACCGTAGAAAAGAAGGGGTGGGCTCAAATGAAGATCTATATCTCACGACCGACGAACGACCAAACCCTTTTGGGGGGCCCAAGACGAGAAAAACCCACTTAAGGTTGCGAGATAGCCGCAATTTCTGAGTCAAAAGATATTCAACGCTAGTTTGAAGGAAAAAAAAGGGCCCAGTCATGCGGTTAATCCCAAATCGCGTGGAGGAGATTGACTGAGGGGGAGGGGGTCCGCCAACTAAATTCGCCCGAAAGGGGGAGTCCGCGATCAGAAAAGCTGCACGTTTAGAAACGTTGTAGAGAGAGTTTAAAGAGCCAACTGAAATCCTAGATCGAGAAAGGCAGTCATCACTTCGGAATGAAACAAGAAAACAACGGAGAATAAGAAGACGCAGAGCGAAGAGAAAATTTGGGGCCGACGAAACAAAGAGAGTTGTTTAAAAAATTTTCAAGAGGCCTCAGCCAGGGAAAGAAAAGGAAGATATGAGGAAGGCATCGCAACCATGGGGGACCCAGACTGTCATCATTCGAAACTATCAATATAACAAGGGATTCATTGAAAAATCCAAGGTCACGGAGGGAGGGTTAGAGAGCGAGAGCAAAGAGAAAGATGTTGGTCCTGTCAAACGATAGAAAAGGTAAACCAGGGTCCCTGGGGTCATCCTTAAGAAAGTCGCAGGAACCAAAGAAGAAGGCAATGATCGAGATTTAAACCGGTCTCTCGCTCCTCAGAAAGAGAGACAGAGTCAGCACTGGACGGAAAAAAAAAAAACATTACATAAAGGGGGAAAGTGACCCCCCAACGAACAATGCCGGAGGGAGATTAAACCATTAAGTCAGTAAGGAAGGAGCCGCGCGAACCGGAATAGGCAGGTGCTTCAAAGGCTTAACGGGGGGGCAGATGTAAAAAAAAGAGGAAAGCCAACGACTGGGCAAGACACACCAGCGAG
>Ga0179591_1247409_pt1 | contig 12672 bp, 14 predicted proteins | sample CZOMad2_1_08_16f_FD_182891 | JGI IMG/M metagenome (GOLD analysis project Ga0179591, IMG submission 182891) | Vadose zone soil fungal communities from Angelo Coast Range Reserve, California, USA - CZOMad2_1_08_16fungal (PacBio error correction) | ecosystem: Environmental > Terrestrial > Soil >...
AAGGACAGGGGGGGTTGGGGGGTCTTACAACAGAAATTCGAGCACACACCGCAAGGCAGACCGGAGCCACGGGGGGCCAGGAAAAAGGCGTATTCGCTTACTGTCAGAAAAGGGGGACGACACAGGCGCTCCACGGAAAGGAAAAAAAAAAAAGGAGGGGAAAAAACAAAAAACGGGGGCCTAGGGGGTTGGTGCAAGGTCAGGGGACGAACGGGGCCGCGTCGGTCCAAAAACCTTTAGAAAAAAAAAATAAAGGTTTGGATCGATGAACGTAAATCAGGAAAAAGGAGTCTTACACGAAAGAAAGATGGCTCGTCCAAGGGCATCCACCAAAAGAGAGGTGTTGGGACGACGAGCAGAGGGAAAATCTCCGGGCGAAAAATCTAAGGGGCCTGCACCACCGAAACAAAAGAAAGAAAGGGCTCTTTGTCTAGGAATACCTCTGAAGGGCCAAACAGGGGGACCCGTACGCGTGTTCTAAAGGACAAAAGAGGTTCCTGTTCAAATCCGCTAACGAGCGTACAGGGGAAGGACAACAGTTCACCAAAAAAAAAAAAAAGGGGGGCTTGTGGGCACATGAAGAGTACCCCTAAGGGAAAAACCGATCACGAAGAACGGAATGAAGCACGACGGAAAACAGCGTGGGGGTATCAAATTCAATGGAGAAAACAAACAGGGACCGCGAGCCGCATCGGGAAGAAAACAGAATGAGAGTGAAGGGTCAAAGAACGCGGTGGGGGGCAAAATGCGACACAAAAACGGGAAAGAAAGACGCACAGCAATAGCAGAAAATGTAAAAGGGTCCTCAAGAGCGGTACAACAAAGGAAAAGGGGTGGGGCACTCTACGAAAAGACACCGGTTAAAGCAAGGAAGTAGGGACCGAGGAAAAAAAAAAAAGCAGCGCGATTGTTCGCCTCTAGCAGAAAGGGTTCCAAACTGCCCAAAAGTGAAACGGAACGGAGGAGAAAGGAGACCACGGAAGTCAGGACTCTTACGCAAAAAAGGGGCTCACACGCAACCACGGACAAGCCCGGGAGGGAGACAAAACCGCGGGGAGGCCCAAGTCACAAGGTTGGGGATTCGGGAAGCAAAAACATGAAGCGTCCACCGGAAAGACACTTTGAAAGGGTTCACGGAAACGAACATACGGCGGTCCGAGTTGACACCCCTCGGACGGCGCACCATAAGCGAAATGAGAAAAATGCAGTCCGGAGACACCAAGGTGGGTGTGCCTAAATCCATGACGGGAGTTTCCCCAAGGAGGGGCACAAAACGTCATGTAACCTATAGGCGGAAGAGAGGGGTGGGGCCAGTAACGACGCCCGAGGATCAAGAATAATAGAGCGCAGGGGGGGACCACTAGCTCATGGAGGTCCTCCATAGAAGTCAAAAAAGGTTAGGGGAGAGGCCACCGCCACGCTCAAAGGCCTAGACAAGGTCCTTACAAGCGCGTCTTTCGCCACGAGCAGTGGGGAAACAGCCCGGCGGTCCATGTTTGCTCTGCAGCAGAAAAAAAAGCGACCAAGTTCACAATAACCGTGAATCGGTGAAGCCAAAAAAAAGACGATGGCACGGAAGGAAAAAAGGTCAAACGCGGGGTTGGACATAAGACGTCTTCCAAAAAAACGACGCGCAGAAACGGAAATCCATCAGCAAGAAACACTTAACAGAAGGCGAAGAAGATCAAGTTAACGCAATTTCAAAAAAAGAAGGTGGGGCCTCCTCGGTCGAAAGAAGAAAAAAGAAGAGTTCCGCCCAAGGGTGGTCTTTGAAAGGGTGCAACCACGAAAACGACCCAGTGGGTACGATACGATGCAAGCAAGCACTGTGGGCCAGGGAAAAAAAAATTAGTGAAACGGACCAAGCTGGAAACCAAATAGAGGCGCTCAACCAATAGAGCGCGGGGAAAGCCTGACTCCAACCTAAATTGCGCATCGGGGTCAAGACTACGTCTTCTACGCCACCAATCCGGAAGAAAAAAAGCGCCCCGACGACGAGTTTGGGGGATAAAAAAAGGGGGGGGGGGAAAAAGAACTGGGCCACGGCTGGGAAAGACACTACCGAAACCTGTGCCTGCACAAATCGCTAAAGAGCCTAAAAAAGGGCCGAAACGCCTCAGAAAACGAGAAGAAAGGCTATGGAGGCCCAAGAAAAAAAAGGATAGACGCAAAACGAGCGCCCAAGAAGCTATGGCAAGGTCTGCAATCTGTCACAAGCGAAAAGGTGGGCACATGCCAATACGGCCACAGGCGAAAGGAGCCGCCGGGAAAAAGATGCCGTCATTCAGACGTGACCTGATTGACTACATTGTGTCGCTACCCTGAAGGACGCCACAATACGGGCTCCCCACCCGGGGGGGAGGAGCACGTCACTGTTTATTGCGGTTTGAAATGTAAAAAATACAAAACCGAAGCAAAGAAAAAGAGGGGGGTGCTGACCGAGCAGCACACAACGGGGGGGGCACCAAAAAGAAGGCACAAGGCCATTAATCAAGTGGCCCCCACTCTTCCTAAGGGGCAAGAAAAGAAAGGGATGGCCCCGCAAAAGGGCTCGGAGATTCAAGGCGAAAGGGCCGGAGGTCCGACGGAACACATGTCGGTGCCTAAAAACGGGACGGGAACACTTCATAGATGAAACAAGAATTGATCGGAAATACGCTCGACTATTAGGGTGGAAACGGTCGGGGTCACGTCAAACAGAGACCAAAAAAGAAGATCAAACCTGCCGTTTGAACATCGACAGGGTCTGTTGAAGCCAGGGGGACCCCAAGGGGGAACACAAAAAAGGAAAACAAAAACCAACCGGGTCGAAAGCCATGCACACAGCCCGACTGGAAAGGATCAGTACAGAAAAAAGCGCACAGGGCACGCCTTTGTTCGAGAACGCCGAGAATGAAGGCCTGATCGTGGAACACAAGAAACGAGAATTATTGACGCGAAGACGAAAAAATTCGACTAATCGAAAAAACTCCACAACCAACAAAGGAGAGAAGGGGAAAAGAAAAAAGGGAAAGGCAGGACAGTTGGAAGGAGGATCGTCAGGAAAAAAACCTGAAAAAACGCTGACTGCTCCCCGACGTACTCGAAACAAATTCGCTACTGGGCAAACTGGGGGGGAAAAAAAAGCCATCTAAAAAACGCACTTGAGAACGGGGACCCAGCCAAGCGCTTGTGAATAATCAACGAGTTTGAAAGCTGAGGGGCAGCGAGAAAAAAAAGCTGCACTCCATGGTGAACGAGAAAAAGAAAAAAACCCTACTACCAAAAAAGATTTGTAAAGTCCATAGTAAAAAAAAAAAATCGGAACCCACCGGCCGTGACCGAACAGAAAGGGGGAAAAGAGATACGTTCGCTGCACTGAAATCCGGAACAACTATTGCCGGGGGTCAAAAAGAGATGCGTGTAAAATTCTTCGGCAAACACGGACACGGCGAAGTTCGCGTCAAAGCGTGCAAAGATTACCGGTTACAAGAAAACCGAAAAAAAAAAAAGGGAAACGGGGAAGACGTAGTTTTTTGACGAAGGAACAGGGGGGGAGGGACGCGTGGAAACGAAAGGCCGAGGGAGGGTTCACCAAGAGAACGCAAACGGTGGTTGCCTCGAACGGGGTGAACTGAAAAGGAGTTAAAAAAAAAATGAACGATTTCGTTTTTTATTTGAAACAATGGGGAAAAAAAAAAAAAAAATACAGCAGAACGGGGCGCCCGCAAAGGGGGAAGCCCGTTGCGGATCGAAGGCGAGCAGAGACCGTCCATTAAATTAAATGTGGGGAACATATCGTTTTCGGATTGGGGGGAAAAACGGAGACTTTAGGAAAGCAGAAGGGGCCGACTCCTCCTGTGGGGGGTACGAGGCAATGGTTTTGACCGGGAGAGGGAAAAGAGGGGATACCTTTGCCTCGAAAAAACGTGTGCGCTCAAATCAGCGCCGGGGACTATCTCTTTTCGGATGCCTCCATAAAAGGGGGAGTCTCGGGGGCAAGGAGGCCACGGGCGGTAGGACCAGGGGGAAAACTTTTGATAGCAAAACCTTGTCAAGCGCGGAGGATTCACAAAAGGCAAGAGTAACGGTGGTTGAACAATCCGGGACAGGCGTGTTGGGGGCACAAATCGAATTCACCCCAAAAAAAAAAGCGTCCGTAAGGGGGGCGCCGAGCCTTGGTTTAGTGCAACTAGAAGGGGTTTAATGGGGCTGGGGGTCACCCAGAAATGCGCCAATGAAGGTTCCCGAGACGGAAGAAAACCGCCCTCTATGGAGCGTTGACAGAAAAAAAAAGGGGATGGGGGGGGGGTGAAAACGGTGAACCGCACTCCGTAACAGAGAAGTGGGGGATCTCCAACAAAGGTGATAAAAAGGGACACCTCGTAGGACGGGGGTTTAAACGGGAGGACAGTGGGGGGTTGCCAAGAAAGGACAACCTCCCATAGCGGGGGAGAGCAAAGGGCGGGGCATTAAGCCAGGGAGGAGGCCACACCCGTGAACGAACGTCCCGTGAAAGGGAGGACCATCACCTCCGACGAGGATCAAGGGGTGGGAGGAAAAAAACGATAGATGAGCATCTGCGGAAAAGCAAATGGCGGAGGGAAGAACGCCGGCCTACTGAGGCCAAAACTCTTGGTCAGGGGGGGATCAAAGGGGACGACTGCCCTAGGCGGGTGAAAAAACAAAAAAAAAAGCTTCAAAATCAAAAAGTGTATTGGGGGAACGGGGCCGCAGGGGACTCTCCTCCCGGTGGGGACCCTTTGAGATCACCAGGAAACATCAAGGGGGAGTGGGGGTAGGATACTCCCCGCCTCAAAGAAAGAGCTTTGGTGGCATAGCAAAAAAAAAAAAGTGTCGAGGCTAATCTCAGAGAAGCGGGAGGGGGGGGGTCCGATCCACTTATAGTGAAATCCAGATCAGAGAGCGACGTCCACACGGAAAAAAGATTGCGGAGCTTGCGTTCATCGGCCTTTCACGGTACCCAGCTGGGGCAAGCCAGGTCGATGTTGACGACGAAATCCACACGACGTACAGGGGAGGGACGCCCACGGGTGGAAATAGGGGGGGGGGTCAAACACTTACTATTTCGAGGCGCACCACAATGGTGCAAGGGAGCACGTTCGACGGCCCGGGGAACAATCGCTAGGGGGTTCGCCTGCGAAGTAGAAAAAAAGGACTCGCTTGGGGTCAGGCCTACCGACTTGTCTGAGGAACCGAGTTCAATGGTGTTTCAGAAAAACAACACAATGGATTGGAGTTTTTGCCTGAAAAGAAGGGACTTTGGAAAATGTGTGGGGTGTCGGTCGGAGGGGACCGATCGGGGTGCAAACCGAAGACGACTTCCAGCGGGGACACGGAAAAGGGGAGGCCCTTGGCGAAGAAAAAAAAAAGGGTTGGCACAGACGGCTCCTAAAACCTCGACAAAAAAAAAGCTTCCGAAAATTCGGGGTAGGGTAACTGACTTCTGGGGTCGACGACGGCAAAAACGGAGAGAAAAAAAACATAAAGATCTGAAGGGACTGGGGGCTGGCAAAAAAGGCGACGGGCGAACAAGATAAGGAAAGAGGGGGGCCAGAGGGTCGAGAGCCTGGTGACCACAGCCCGGTGAAACGGGAAAGGACAACCGAGAATTTTTCGAGTCAAAAAGATGCAGGCGAGCGAACAGGTAACCGACGCACCAGGTGGAAATCGAAACACACGAGGGGAAAAAACGTCCGGGGCTTTGCAAGAAGGGTCATGGGGGGGGTAAACCCCTCCTTGTGGCTAGGGAATGCGAAAAGCACGCACTACAGGGGCGGAATGGAAAAAGACCAAAAATAAGGGGAATCGGAATGTCCCCTCGATGGGTCAAACACAACAAAATCCCGACCGGGAGGAAAACAGGCCAAGGAAAAAAAGGTGTAAAGAATACGCAAAATATCCCACACATGTTGGGTGTACGAAATTTACCCTCCACGGATCCTCACAGAAGGACCAGCTGTGACCATCGCTCGTAGGGACAACCCGAGCAATTGGGTGATGCCCCTGGGGGGAAAAGGAAACCCGATTTAGTTGGTGCGTTGGACGAAGTACCCGGAAGACTCAAGGGGACCATCGAGGACCCACAAAAAAAAAATATCCTCAAGAGTTTCCAATTTGAAACGAAAGCGCCCGAAGAGGCGAAGGCACCCCAATAAGCAAAAAGGCCAAAAAAAAATAATTCTCTGAATGAGTGAAAAGCCTTGTCAAAGGGGGGGGGGGACGAAAAGAAAAGCATACGAAGAATTCCCCGGAAACGTTCAGAAAAGGAATTAAACACCTGACTCGAAAGAGCGACGGGGACACCACCGAAATCTGAAAAGCGCAACGAAAAAACAGGGAGAGTTTAAATATAGATGGAGGGGTGGGAGCCCCTCACATGCTCCTTCGAAGACTGGGGGTCCCAGGCGTCTGACCGGGCCGGGGCCAGTAGTCTCTCTTCCCAACTTAAAAACCCTGAGGGAAAAGTCGACTAAAGAAGAAGAGGGCGTGGCCGGCCAGGATGGGGGTGCCGGGGAGGGAAGAAGGGCTGGGGCCAGTCGGGTAAACCAAAGGGGAAACCTCCTTTTTTCGCGACGGGGGTGGGCTCGATGGAATGGATCCTTCACCGGGTTAGGGGAAAACGCGAGGGCTCGTGAAATCACCAAAAAGACGCCGGTGGTGGAAAAGGGGGAACGATTGGGGAGCATGGCGACCTGGCGAGAAGGAAAAATGGACCGTCCCACTAAAACTATATGGGCCAAGCATTGGTCAGAGGAAGTACTCGGCGGGGGCTGGAAACGGAGGGGGGCAGGTGGGGTGACTAAAACTCGGATGGTTCCCAGCCAAGATCAGAGAGGATCCATGAAGACGAGGGCTTTTGGGTTCGAAGGAATGGAAAAAAGGAGTGGCAGCCCATAGAAGTACTACGACCTGAAAGAAATAAAAAGAAAAGGGGAGGGGTTTTTCGTACTAATGAGGGAGGGTCAACACCGGGGGCGCCTCCAAAAATAGGGGGGGGGGGACTTGTTTCGGAAAAGATTGCGGCTGGGAGTCCCCTAACCGAATTTTTCCAAAAAAGCGGAGTCAGGGCTCCAAGAACGCAGGAAAGGGAAGAATTGGTCGCGTGTCGCACGAGCGGCCAGAAAAATCTGGGGAGAGCAGGAAAACAACCAAAAAGCGGGGAAACTGAACCGGTGGCGTTCAAACGATTAACAGAAGCAACGTCTGAGGATGGTCAGCCAGGGCTATCCATAGCGTGCCACGCCCTGGTCGGAAAGGGGAAAAAGGGGTACCAAGGCCCTATGAAAGCGTGCACTGCCGGCCCAATAAAATTGGGGGGGGAATCAAACGACCCCAAGTACAAACAAGCAAGGACCGCCGGCAGAGCGCCCACTTAAAAGGTGAGGAAAGAAACATAAGGCGGAGAGACACGTCCGTAGGAAAAAGCTACAGCGATGCCGAGTACGAAGATGACTCGCACCACGAAGAGTCTCCCATGTCCTTGGAGGGACTACGGTCACCAGGGGAAATTCAGAAGCGAAAAAGGCGGAATTTTCCGCCCAAAAAAAGGAAAAAGAAATGGGACTAAGAGTGTTGGAGGGGAAAGAAAAAATTCAAGCAAGAAGGTGACGAGGGGGGTGAAGGAAAAGCCAGAGAAGCGAAGGTGCAGTCCTCTGCGATCATAAGAGAAAGAAAAAAAAATATAAGGGGAGCTAACCCCACCCCAGGTCGCGGCTCCAAAAGTTAAGAGAAAGGGCGAAATGGGCAGGGGAGTTGGGGGACGACGAGCAGGGGAGCAGGAAAACGCAAAAAAAAGGGGGCGCGTAACACGGAACGCGAAAGAAGCGGGCGCAAAAAAAAAAAGGGTGACAAAGAACCGGGTGAGGTCGTGATCAAGGAACAGATGGAAACTAACCAGAAAGGGTAACCCAATGAAAACAGCAGGGGGGGTCTACTAATGACGGCGTTCGCAAAGACAAGCGAGCCTCAAAATCGATAGCAAAATAAAACGACCAACCGAGGATTAAGGGCGAGGTTAATAACAGACAGACACGGTGGAAACCATGAGAGTTCCACGGGGGGGGCCCTCCTCCGGCCGAGAAGCGCCCGCAAGAAAGGGGGGTAAGAAAAAAAAACCCGTCGATGATGTGGGGGTCCCATCAAAAAAAAAATAAAAAAAAAACAAAAAATTGCAAAAAAAACCCTACGCCCCGTGGAACGAATACTAGAAAAAACACTTGAGAGCCTCCCGTTACGAGTGCAAGGAACAAAAAGGAAAAAAAGGAAAGGAACGCGACACCATCGGAGAGGGGGGGAAAAAAGGGGACCCTCAAAAAATCAATGTCCTCTGATTTTTAACCCTCTACGGGTCGCTCGCAATCGACATCAAGCTCTGCGAAAAGAAACGTACGCGTGGGGGGAGCGAGGTGAAAAGATCCCGGAGGGGGGACCCCAATAAAAAGAAACTAAAGAAAGGTGCCTTAACATCAGAACGGCGCAAAAAGATCGACAGTAAAAAAAGAAAGAGAGAGACTGCGAGAGAAGAGACTGGAGGTCAAGCAATCGAGTGAGGAAAAAAAAAGCGCAAATAACGAAGGCAAGGGGGAAAGGGAACGCAACCGGAAAAATGCCCTCCGAAAAAAGGCGGGAACTAGCCCCTCTCGCAGAAAATGAACAGCCTGAAAAAATAAAAGATGGGGGAAGGCCTGAAATGGGAAAAAGTTACCGTCCTTCGCAAAAAGAACGCAAGGGGGACCGCCCCCTTGGGGGGGGGGAGGGGGCTCCCGTTCGACTGGTATGCGTTTGGTCAAGCAGGGGTCAAAGACAAAAAAAAAAAAAGGAAGCCCGCCAAGAAAGGGGAAGACGTTTTCGACAGCGCGCAAAAACCGTGGAAAAAAAGGCAAGACGAGGTCGGACAAAGGCCCCATCGCCGGGGAACGCCGAAAAAAAAAGGGAAGGAAGAAAACCGGCCGCGCCGGGCTAGAGATCAACGTCAGATGCAGAGGGTTGGTTCCCGAGAAGGAGAAAAAGGTCAGGTTTCGGTTGCAAGGAACCGGTAACGTTCATAGAAGACCGCCTTGAAGTGAGAGAGCAAAACTCGAAGATCAAAAATGAACGTGCAGTTTCAAGGGGGCAGCCAAAAGGGGGGGGGAAGACCGCTACTGGAGAAAGGGACACCCTTTTTCAAAATAGAAGCGGTGAGTCAGGGAAGGAGAGGAACATGATCCCTGAAGAAACTGGGGTTCGAGCGGAAACAAAAAAAAGGGAAAAAAAAGTGAGGCCATGTGAACCAGCGCACCCATGAGTCGCAAAAAAACCAAACCCAAAAAAAAAAAGTTTTTGTTTCGCGCATCGGAAAAAAGGGAGACGAAATGAGGCAAGAGTAGGTGAACAGAAAAAGAGACAGTATACCGGCTTATCAGAAGGAAAAAAAAAACAAGGCACGGAGAATCTCAACACAAAAAAGAGAGTAGGAAAAAAGAAAAAGATTTTCGTCGCTTTTGCGTAAAGGGCGCGGGTCATACAAACCTTCAGAAGAGCTTTTGAAAAGATCCTATCCCTAAAAAAGTGTCGCGAAACAGGAAAAACTTTGCAACGAGGCGACCGGACGAAAAGAGGGGGGAAGACCCGCCCCCGGGGTGGACTTTGAGATTGAGGAAACAGGGAGGACCGCGGGGAAGATAAAAAGGCTTGCATCAGTCAAAAAGGGGGAAACGAAACCGACCTCAGAAAGGTCAGGAAGGTGGAAAGGGGAATAAAATCAAAGAATTTCCTCCGGAACGGGTAGCACGTTCAAGATCGTCGAGGCGGGAGGTCAAGGAAAACTTTCAAGGGCAGTCAAAAGAGGAAAAGGGTGGCGCGGCACCGAACCTGAAACAAGGCACTACACGGTCGCTGGAAAAAAACTCTGCGGAGGACTCTTCCGACCCCTGGTGCGAGGGAAAAAAACGGGAAGGGAAAAATTGTTTCAGGACGAACCCAGGTAAACGCCGAAACGTGAAAAACGGGACAACTTATTGGAAGGTGGTCAACTACCTCAAGGGGAACACGTGCGGCGAGGGGGGGCCTACACGGCCAAGAACTCTTGAGGCTTTGACGGTTTTTTTTGAAAAAATTGTGTGAAAAAAAAAAAACATGACACGAACGGGGACCGCCCCGAAAAGGGGGAGAAAAAGGTAGGCAAATCATTAGAGAAAAAAAGGGAAGTTCAATTGAAGGTCAATCGAAGAAGGACGAACGTCCCCTCAGTGAGGGAGGGAAACGCTGTCTCGGGGGGGCGCAAGGTGTCGGAGGGCACATGTTGGAAAAAAAAAAAGAGCGCCAAAAGGGGCCCAAAAAACTAAATTTGCCCGCTCATGGGCGCTGCCGCCGATCGGAACTGGTTAGGGGAAGAAAAAATAGGAAGGGAAAAAAATCTCCGGACGTTCCGTGATGGGGGCTTTATGGAAAACTGATGTCTTCAACGCCCGTTTTCGGATGAGGCAAAGGTCGAGTAGTCGTGGGGGACGGAAAGGGGGAAACATCGGACACCCACAAAAAGCCTTCAAGGCGCGAAAGGACGTGAAAGGGAAGAAAGAGAAAAAAGACGTAGTCGGTGCCAACCTAAACAGGACATGAGTCGAGCGGCAGTCAAACGAGATGACCGGGGGGGAGAGGGAGAAACTTTCGGGGGGGGGGACAAAGTGTGGAACCGGGAACACGTCGTGAAAAACGAAGGGGGGAGATAACAATTACTGGACCTTGTCACTCTTGAGGACCGTGAACGGGGAAACCGGTTCGTTTGGGTCAAGAAGACCACCTAAAAAAGGAGAGGGAGAAACGACCCTCTCTCTTTTCAGGACGCAAACCCAACCTTTAACAACGCGAACAAGTGATTTCTTCCAGGGAAAGAGACGCCGGGGTCTAGATATAGAAAAGGAAGACAGCGCGAAAGCGCGCGAACGACTACTTGATTCAGGGGGGCCCAAAAAAATAGTTGGTCTGGTGATAAAAAAATTGGAAGGAAAAAAGAAGCGGGTTCGGGGCTTTCAAGAAACAAAAGGGGGGGAAAGGGGAACTGGCGCCCAAAGCTTTGGAGACGACTTCCCTTTAAGGGAAGCAAAAAAAAAAAGTGAAAGGGGGCGTGGGTCGAGACACAACGGGCCTCAAAAAACCGGCAGTGCAAAGGGAGACAACCAGTAGAGGGAAGATCCCCACGAGGAGCGGGTGGCGGGGTCTCTCACCAAATGATGAGGGGGAATTCACAGAGATCAATAGGGAAACGAAAAGGGGTGGGAACCTGGTCGCCTGCAGTCTCAGGAAACGTACCACGGAAAATGCGCCCTCGAAGGGGGGGGTAAGAGGAGATCCCGCAAGCTCCGGTATGAGGAGACGGGGCCAAGTAACAAAAATCTCACCGGCCGCTTTTTTCGGAGGCGCACCACCTGGGGGACAGAAAGGAAAGAAGGAAGGGATAAAGAATCGAGGGGGTCTCTTTCGATTGAAAGGACCGGACTCGAAAAAAAAAAAATGCTGTCGTCCCAGACTACGGGGGTGGCGGGAAAAGAAAGGGGCTCCAGTTTTTAAGCTAAACCCCAAACGGAGGGGACGAAAAAAAAAAATAGTGGGGGGTGCACGGGGAAGGTAAAAGGCTTTCAGGGTGTGCGTCGAACACCCGCTCGGGACGGGGAGGGCCGCAGACTGAAAGGCGCCGTTAGACTCCCGTGTACTAAAGAAAAAACTTGGTGGAGACTCTCCCAACCCAAAGGAGGGGGCCGAAAAAAGAGAGCCAAAGACGGGGGATCGAACAGAAAGGCAAGCACAGGGGGGGACAGAAAAAGAAGGAAAAAAAAGAAACCAGATCTGGCCGCCATTTCCAAAACAACCCGAAAAGAAAATTCTACCAGCTCCTGTGGGGTGGGGGAGGGAGTCGATGGGATCCGAAGAGCAGGGACAAAACATTGGGGGGGAGGAACAAAACGAATCTTTTCGATAAACGGGATGCGGAAAAAAAGCATGCCCGGGGGGGAACGGAAAAAAGGAAGAGAAAACACGAGTCGGGGTGGAAGGGAGGCAGAAATTCTGGGAAAGGAAGGGGTGTTTTTCACCCCCGGGGTAAAAGAGTGGCGACAAAAAAAGCAACCTCGAACGGCGTGACCAAGGATCAAAAGAAACGCTGCGGGTCTTAAGGGCACTAGAGGGGGAAAACAAAAAAACAAGACGCGTACCAACTGACCGCGAGGAAAAGAGAAAAAAGATCACAACTCAGGGGGTAAAAGTGGGAAAACCCAAAAGCATGGAAAAGGACCTGAAATATCCTCGATTCACAGATTATCAATCTCGGAGGTAAAACCAAACAAGGCGGTGGGTGGGGACCGTTGGAAAAAAGAAATCAGGTAGTTCGGTTTTGGTTAGAAAAAGAGTAAAACCGGGGAGATCCAGTGGAATCGTAGACAAAAACCGAGAGAGACGTGGAACCGGGTGACAGGGAAGCGAAAAGGGAAAACGGGCAAAACACTCAGAACCGAAAGACGATATGACTGGGGGCGGAAGGAGCAAAGTGGGGGGGGGGTCGAGGGGGGGGGAAACGAAAAGAGCACTAAAATACGGGATCCAGGCCAAAAACAAAAAAAAATAAAAAGGCATGCCCAGATGAAGAAAAAAAAAAATCGAGGGGGGGTAGAAAACCAAAAAGAAAGCGTCATCTAACGC
>Ga0179591_1327501_pt1 | contig 12672 bp, 10 predicted proteins | sample CZOMad2_1_08_16f_FD_182891 | JGI IMG/M metagenome (GOLD analysis project Ga0179591, IMG submission 182891) | Vadose zone soil fungal communities from Angelo Coast Range Reserve, California, USA - CZOMad2_1_08_16fungal (PacBio error correction) | ecosystem: Environmental > Terrestrial > Soil >...
GGGGTAGAAGGAACCCGTCGAAGGGGGAAAGGACCAACCCCTCTCGCGGACGATCGGGACTTACGTCACTACATGGAATGAATCAGTGAGCCAAGGCCGAAAGTTCCCCTAGGGGGGGAAAAGGCAAACAGAGCATTAACTATTCTTGTTTGAAAAGGAAGACGCGAGCCCCGTAATCTACTTTATGAAAAAGGAGCGGGGAAAGGGGGGGTTCCGGATGTAAAAAAGATAAGGGCAAGGAAGGGGAAAAGGACCTCCATTGTGTTGCAGAGGAACGAACGTGACGAGAAGCATGCCCCTCAAAAAAACACCTCGCCTGAAAGGAAAATGAGGCTCCTGCAAAAGCGGAAAGTGGTTCGCCGCGTGGGGGAAAAGATCTCAGGAAAGAAAAGCGCTGAGAGTCGGGGACGCACGGGGGGGTCCCGGTCACGCGCTGGTCGACGGTTGACGGGCTGTTAAACGCAAAGTAGACCCTCGGGGCCCAACCGGGAGGAAGGGTGGGTCACACAAATGAAATCTCCATTCCGAGCCTGGGCCCAACAAAACGGACATCGCCCAATTGTCGGCATGAGTGATGAAAAGAGGTCTAACTGGCATAAGCGGTATCGGAAAAAAAGACGTTTGCGCAAAAAATGAGGGGAGAAACTGCTCCCGGGCAAAGATGGATTCCTGCTTACCGCTCAATCGTCGAAGCATAAGAAAAAAAACTGGTACCGGAGTGGAAAGAGGATGGCGGTAGTAATCAGCTCTACGATTCGGGGGCGGGGCAGTTTGTCGAACAAGCAAGTGGACCCGTAGGAAAACTACATAATAGAGGGGCCGGGCAATCCAAGTTGTCAAATTGAGCAGTATTCCAGGTTCAACGGGTGGGAAATGAAACGCCGTGAGAGGGGTCAGTTTCACTGTTGCGCATAAAGAAGGACCCTTCAAAACAAGGACTCGATCCTTGCGATATAAGAAGGACCCCCGTCAGGGAGGGAAGGATGGTTCGCGGAAGACATTTTAAGAGGATTCCCGTCTCCCACAGAGAGAAATAAGAGAGGGAGGTTCATAATCAAGCAAACGGCCGAACTGCTCAGGGAAACCATGGAAGGGGAATCGGGGCTATCGAGAATTTGGGGTTGAAAAAGGGTGCTTTTAACCGACCGAAGGGCGGGGTTCTCTATGAAGTGTAATTTTGGCTTAATTACCAAAGGGAAAAAAATGCCGCGGCCACGAGTCCCCCTTCCCGAAAAGAACATCGAATCAGGTCGACAAGAGGGGGGAAAAAGGGGGGCAAAAAAAAAAAATGCGCAAATTCGAAAAATCTGATGAGGAGGGGAAGGACCTTTCAGGTGGAGTATAATAAATTGTAGTAAATAGGTTCCACGGGGACGCGCTGTCACGCTCGGTGGCGGGAGATAACAGGAAAACGACCCCGTCGGGGGAAAATTGAAAGCCACACGCCAAGGTCGCTTTCAAGGAAAAAAAGACGAGGGAAAAGAACTACCGGAAGTGAGACTGCGCGGGGGGTCAAAAGAGGGTTTTTCCAGGACCCAGCGACGCATCATCAAATACGGGAAGGAGACGAAAAGGGAAAGCGTTGGATGCGCTGGCGATGTTCCGGAGTCTGCACAACTTCCGGACAAAGAGGACAATCAAGGGGAAGGGACTTAGCATGGATCAATGTTTGGGATCGAAGAGAACGGGACAGATAGGAAAATAACGGAGACCTGAAGAAGAAGTCTAGCGGGGTTCTGATCCACTGCAGGGGGTAGGATTAAAAAGACAACAGACTCTATAAAAGCGAGAAGTGTGTGGGGAGAGGGAGCCGAAAAAAAAAAGAAAGGAAAAATGGAGCCAGCGCGGTAGAGAACTCTAGTCTAGTACAAAGGAAAAATCAAACCAAAAAGACATAATTGCGGCACCCTGCAAAAACCAAGAAAACGGACAGTAGGGGGTCAGCAGGGAAAGTCGTAAAGAGGAGGTAACAATGAAATGTAGGAGCTCACTCAAATAGAAAAAAGGGAAGGAAAGAAGGGGGAAGGAGAACGTGCAAACAATCGCCGGGGGGCGAAGCGTGAAAAACCGTCATCTACGTAGAGGAGAAAGGACTGAATTATGAGCTTCATAGGGAAGAATTCCCAGGCACAGCACTGACAGGGGGGGGAAAAGGGGGGGGGCAAATACTAAAGGTTTCGATCGACGGAAAGAAAGATCGTGTAGGGAAAATCCCACAATAGTTGATCAAAAAAGGCAAACTTAAAAAAACACCCGAAAATCGGGCGGGTCCGTTTCGGGGGTACCGGATTGAGTACTGAAAGGAAAGGAGGAAAGAAAAAGCGAGTCAATCACAGCGCTTTGGCAAGACGAGCGAAGAAAACCGGTTCGGGAAGGAGGGAAGGGCATGAAGAGTAAGTCAAGGAACAGCACTGTGGATAGAGTCCTAACCATAGGGGACCAGGGAGGGGGAGTTTGGTTATGACCACGGTAGTCTCTGGGGAGGCATGTAAAGGAGGACAGTCCGAAAATAGGACGGGAAGTCGGGGAAACGAAGCCTCCACAAAAAAAGGGGAGAGGGGGGGCTTTGAAAAAAAGGAAAGGGGGAGAGGGTAAAGGGCGGCAAGTTGACCAGAACATAATGCTAGCCCGGTGCTGACGGAAAAAGGAACGCCAAGGTGCTCATGTTAGAAAAAAAAAAAGAGCTGAGAGAAGGACCAACAAGGCAGACATAATCCTAATTCAAAAAGAGACTTGCCAACCACCAGAGAAGTGAGGCGGTTGAAAGAAAGAAAAGAAATGGACTGGAACTCGAATGAAAAAGGTAACCTCTAAGAAGAGAAGTAGCATCCATACTGACCCACAATGACCCCAATAAGGAGGCCAGAGGGAAGGGGGGTCATCGGGAGGGAGATTTAAGAAAGTGGAAAAGGAAGCCTAGGCTCCTCCGAAAAAGGAAAAAAAGAAAAATCAGCAGGGAAAAAAAGAAAAGGTTCGGGCACACAACGTCTGCAACTAAAAAGGCAAATGTGCCGTTGCGTAAAAACCGGAGGGCGGGGTTTAATAAGGGCCACGAAAAAAGAAGAAAGCAAAAAAAAGCAGCCGAGAAAAAAAAAGAAAACCTAGTCGGGGGGGGAGAGAAAAAACGAGGCTGAAAAAAGTCATGGCTTGCCTCTATTAAATCACGATCTCGTCACAAACATCTGAAAATAAAGAGAGATCTGGGGGAGGAGAAAAATAGGGAGTGGGAGAAAGGGGGAGGGGTCAAAACAGGGAAAGAAAAGACTGTCGAACGTCTGGAAAAAACGAAAAAATCGGAAGAGAGAGGAGAAGGTGGGTGCCACTACTGAAAGAGGTGATATCCTTGGGTTAGGGAGGTTTCATGTGAGAGGAAAAAGGGGCACTTATTTGAAAAACGGACTGAACGAGTAGAGTGCAAGGGGGTCCTGGGTTTTGAGCTGCACCATGGCTTCACTTTAGCCAGGTTGACCCTAGTGAGCGAGGAAAAAGGCTGAAACGGTAAGAAAAGAAGAGGAAAGAATCGGAGCCAGATTGTGCTAGCCCTACGAAGATGGGACTAAGGGAGGGGGGGCGGCGAATTGCTAAACAAAAAGAATTTTCAGGCACAACCTCTTAAATTCGAGGAAAGGGAAAAAGGGCTTCTTGACGGGATCAAGCCGTACCGGGCGTAAAAAAGGGTTGCGGGAGGAGGAAAAGGTACAGGATGCCAGTATAGATACTTATGGTGTGGGGGGGGGAAGAAAGAAAATTTCGTAAGAGCGAGAAAAAATGAAAAGAGAACAAGGCTTCGTGGTTCATCACATCGGTAAAGGCTTCTCATGGCTGTTGGAAATAAAAAGGCAGAGACGGGCGCACAGAAAGAAAAAAAAAGAAACGCATCAACAAAAAGGGGGGGGTTAGGGGGAGGACAGTCCCCAAATCCAGTATACTCCTATTCCAATGCAAAGGAGAAGCCCTCAATCTGCTACCGGCCAAGACACTATGGAAGGGGAACGAAGCATGAGAGGCACTCTCGAAAGAAAAAAAAATAGACAAAAGATAAGGGGGGAGAAAACACGATCTATACGACACCATGCATTCGCTGCAAAGACCCTAGATTTCCTACGGGAAAAGAGCTGGGGAAAGAAGTCGCTTAGAAGTCCGCCATCAAGATTAAAAAAAAGCCAAAGGTAATAGTCAGTAGTCGGTTTAGAAGAGGCGTGGGGATGCCCAAGTCGGGGAGGAAATAAAATACGAGGGGGAGGGAAAAAATGGGGGACGGAATCTACGATCTCGAGCGCACCTCAAAAAGGACTAAAAAAGGGGAGACGGTTTTAAGCTACCCGCACGTCGGAGTAAGGCCACCGCACGCGTAAAACCTGAGACGAAAAAAGAGAAGGGAAGGGGGGGGGGCAAATTGGTTCAACGGCGACGGCCCGGAAAGGAAAGATAGTGAGGGAGAAAAAAGAAGCAATGTAAAAACCCATCGTAATCTCTCCACGCAAGGGGGAGAAGAAAGAAGAGGGTAAGGGGGCGGGTCACTATGGAGTTGGGAGGGGGAGGCATGCAAGTCGGTGAGAAGGATAAAGGTTTGGTCTAGGAAACCTCTACGCGAGTCGAAGGAGAGAACTCGGACATGGTTGAGAGACAATGTTTCGGGGAAGGTCCGGCCCGGATAAAAAAAGTCAAAAACAAAGAGGGAAGGAATATCTATTGTAGGGGGGATCATCAGAAAACAATGGCCCGGGACGGGCAAATGAGGCGTGCTTAGTTGAAGAAATCGAAGGTCCCCGTTCTGCGATATATCACACCTTAAAGAAGGGAAGCACTGTTCCGGAAAAAGGGAAAGACTTTTGGCTCGGGACATACAAGATCAGGAAAAAAGAAAGGGAAAGAGAGAGGGGAGACCTTCGGGATGATCCGCTTGCGAACTTTGGGGAATCAGACCAGCAAAGGGGACTGCAGAAAACGGAGGGGAAACGACTCGTCAAAAAAAGAAAAAACGGCTTAACAGCGACATCGCGGCGAAGAAGAGGGAGAAGGTAAGCAAAAAGGTTCGCGACAATGAAGACTCGAGCCCGCAGAGTTTGAAAAAAAAACAAAACCACCGGGAAACGCCCAGGAAAGGGGCGAAAGGGAACGGAAAGACGTCCAAAACTGGAAACCGAGAGTAACCAGGTAACGTGCAAAAGCCGGAACGGGGGGAAAAAAAAAGAGGGGGGGATAGGCGCTATGATGTTCGGCACGTTCGGCAATTGAGAGAGGAAGGAAAGGAGTTCCTCGTCGGGGGTAGTGGGGGAAGGAGGGTTCACCAACGGGGCACGGAACACGGTTCAGGGGGAAAGGAAACTCCTCCAAATCACGCATGACAGTAAACGCAGTACAGAAACACAAAAACATCCTATATTGCGACCTGAAAGGGAAGGGGAGGAAGAGGCAGGCCGATTTCTGAAAAGAAAACGAATTGGGAGAGAAGGGGGGCCCAGAAATAAATTATGAAAAATCCGAAAAAAAAAAAACTGCCTACGTTGATATAGGGGGAAAGTAGCGAAGAAAGGGGGGGGGGTCAGGGTGTTGAAGGAGTAATCTGAAAAAAAGAAAATGGATGACTCCGAAACCGAGGGTCAGCCACATTATAATGTTCCGCAACTTACGGGGACTGGGCTTAAAAGTTTAAGGAAAATCATTCACGTGCAGTTAGACACCGGGAAAAACAGTACCAGACAGGCAGCGCTCGGCTTATTGAAAGACCGAATTAGGGGAAAAGCTAATGTAGTGGGGAGGAGGAAAGAATCGGGGGATCGCGATGGAAAAAAAAAAAAAGGCCAAAAGAACGTTGGAAAGAAAGTCCGCGACGTGCCGCCAGTCGCGAGTAGGCGCTGGCGGAACGGAAAAAAAAAAAAAAAGGAAAGAAGAAAATTAGGCAGATGTCCAAAGGGGGGGGTGCAAAGCGGAACGAGCATGGGAATCCTTTGGGGTGACCACGCGAGGGTTGGGAAGCGGATGTAATCTGCTTAATAAAACTTAAATTTCGGGTTGAAACTTAAACATGGAGGAGAAAAAAGAGAAGCATCAGTTTGCTTTACTGGAGCTGCGAACAAACGGCGATGTCACCCGAATGTCAGACGCTTGGAGAATTAGCATTTAGTCGCTTCATCGTGCTGTGTGCGGAACTACTGGCATGCACGTGACGAGAGATGGAAAGGCATAGACAAAAAAAAAAGTACAGCTTAATTCTGTGTATAAGAGGGAAAACAATTTAGGAAAGGGGACGGGGTGGGGAAATATTCCCGGGGCGAGATTGACAGGGAAAAAAGGTTCCGTACGATAATGACCTATCTGGGGGAGGGGGGGAGGAAAAAAAGGGGGGAAAACGCAATATAAGGTGGGGAGGAGACGAGTCTGGGGAAAAGTCCGATTCGCTTTTGCCGCAAAGCATCAGGAAAGAGGGGAGTAACATAAAGGGATACAGGAGTTATCCATCATCAAAAAAACCCGGATGAAAGAATAGAGGAATAGAAAAAGTGGCACTGAAACCTGGGGGATTTGAAATCAACTTCCATAAGAGGGCGGAGAATTCTTGGGGCAAAAGCCAGACAGGACATTCAAAAAAGAGAAATCCGTTAAAAAAAAACCACCCAAAAGGAAAGGTCATCGCCTTGGTTCGCGAGGGATCTAGCCCAGAATAACTTATGGAAGCTCAGGAAGGGGGGGAAAAAAAAAAAGTAACGCCACAGGAGGGGGGGAAGAGGAGGAAGGGTGATCTTGATCGCTGAAATTGCCTCGCAGTCCTAAAGGGAAGGACTCCGGAAGGGAAAAGGCGCCAGAAAAAGGATCGAATTATCAAAGCAGATTCGTGAATCAAAAGGGGGGGGATAAAACCTCGAAATCAAATCCTTTAGCCGTGAAAATCAGGGGGGGGGTTTCCGGTTCAAATACAGGGTAGGGGGGGCAAGAAAAGGGACCGATTGGGACAAAAAAGGGCAGCCATTTCAACCTAGAAGATCATATGTTTTTTACATTTTAACCAAAAAAGAAACAGAAAGAAAAAGAATGAGGAAGGACGTTGCGTTACCAGATAAAAAAGGAAAGAGTCCGTATAGGAACTCAGTTCGAAAGCGTGGTCGGAGATGACGGGGGATTCACCAAGGGGGGAAGGGGTAGGGGACGCGATCACAGAGCGGATCCACGGCGTAAACAAAAAACTCCGGGTAATCGGTATTCAAGCGGAACGACCTAATAATGCAGACCCTCATGAAAGACTGAGCAAAGAAGGGAAGAGGTTCAGAAAGGGGGGAGCCCACCCGGGTACGAGCACATTCAACGGGGGAAAGGTGGAAAGGGGGCCCACGGGAAGAAGAAGCTTGCTCCTGTGCTCAAGCACTACCACGTCACATGGAAAAAAGATACGTTTCGAATAGGATGGGAAAAAGGAGGGAAGGGAATTCGGGGGGAGCTTACAATTTGCCGGAAATTGGGACTTCGGCAGGGGAAACCCGAGGGCTCAGAAGGAGGGTCTATTCCTCAGGTCAACCTGAATCGGCCATATCGGATATTGTTTTTGGGGGTCTGGGGGGAGGGGGCAACCAGGGAGAAAGGTCCTGGCTTGGGTCACTATGAGGGCAGTTTGGACTGGGAAATTTTCGCACTGGCCAAAGGCAACCCGAGGGGCCAGGCTTCCACTCGTGAAATTGGAACCGAACTGTACGGAAGGTTATGGAAAGCGCGCCGGAACGAAATGGAAAGAGAGGCGGGGAATATGCGACGGTAAGGTTGCTAGGTGGTAGGGTAGGGGACGCCATGAAAAACATGAGAAAAAAAAATGGGGGAATGTTGAAACGGGTGGGGGGCGCTCACGAAAGAAGGATATCCCGGGGAAAACGAATTGCTAACGGTCTTTATGGGCCAAGGCCTGCGCCTGGGCTTGTGACAGCAGGGGACAATGGAAGGAAAGGGAAGAAACAGGAAAAAAGTAAGGGGAGGGCCGGATTTGACCAAGTGGCCCCGGGGGGAAAAGAGAAGCAGGCGATAGAAGAGATGGACTAGTGCAGCGATCGCTGACTCGATGTGAAGGGAGGGGGGGAGGGGCAGGGCACAACGAAGGCAGACGCCGCGGGCAGAGGGGGGGCAATCTGGGGCATATTTCGAGAAGGGCATATTCGGAGGCTGAAAATAGAACACGCACTCAAAAAGGGGGAGGAATTCAAGCGCAGGCAAGAGCGAAAAAAGAAAAAAGACTCTTCTAGATTGGTGTTTTGGGTAATCCGGCGATCCAAGAAGGGCAGAACACTGAAGAGTTGGCATAGTGAGGGGGAGAAGAACGGAGCCGAAAAGAAACCACCTGAAGCACACAAAAACTATGCGGCCAGAACCTGGCCGACCCGCAGGAGGTAGTTCGCAAGAAGAGGAGGGGAGAAGGATAAAGAATTTAATCGTTCCCATGAGAAGGGGGTATAGAGGTCGTACAATTGAAAAATTCGGCAAAAAGCTTGGGGGTAATAAATCGCGTTAAGGACACTTGGAAGGAAGAAAGTCTTCGCGGGTCAGCGGATACGGAGGGGGGAAAACAAAAAAGGTAGGTCAGTACTTGATAGTCGGAAATCTCGAGAAGGAATGGCAAAGAGGAGGGAGAAACCGGTTACGGGGGAAGAGAGATAAACGGCTTCGCTAGCCACAGGGGAAGCGTAAGACAGAATTACTTCGGGAGGGTCGAAAAAACGCGAAGGATAAAAAGGAGGAAAGAAAAAGCTTTTTAAAAAGAAGCGGGGAACGCAAAGTGGAAAAAACGAAAATCTCATGAAGGAGGAGGAGCGGGGTAAAAGGGCGTGGTCAAGCGGAACGAAAACTTCAAAGGCGAGAGGAGCGGGGGGGTCAAGTACAAGTGGAAGAGAGGGGAGTAGGGCTAAGCAAAAACCGTGCAACGGATACTTCTTTCATGCGTGCGCCAATCCCAACGCTTCAGGGTGTGTGGAGGGAGGAGGTGCAGGGGGGAAGAGGGGAGAGGTACAAGAGAAGGGGAAAAAGGATCACGCGCGGCCATGTCGCCTTAGCAAAGGTCGACATGAACACATTCAAAAAAGGGGGGTTTGGCCAAGGGACGCTGAGAGACGGAGACGACAGCGTCCTTCAGACCAAAACATACAATCCAAACTTAATCATATACCAGCACGCTCGCCAGATCAATCACAGAAAAAGGAAGGGTGAAAATGAGACTAACTTGAAAAGATTGGCGCGCTCAACAATAGACAACACATGGAGGGGGCAGTTAGCCAGTCGTGAAAAGGGGGGTGCTCCAAGCATGAGGAGACTCGCTAAAGGCCGCGCCTATCTCAAAACGGTCAAAACACGGGAATCTCATGAGAAAAATTTGGGGCAGCGTTCCCAAACGAAGACTCACAACAGGAAGGGGGGAGCAAACTCAAACAAGGGGGGGGGGGAAGGGAATTTTACTACCGAAAAAGAAACTATCAGTCACCTCGCAGAAGAAATACAAGTGAGGGGGAAAAAGTCGGAGGGTTCTTAAGGGGGAAAAGAAAGGATCGGCCTAGAAAAACGTGACTAGCTCAAAAGAAAACGTATGGAGAAAAGGAGTAAAGAGCTAGGAAGGCTTTAAAAACCACGCTTTTCCGGTAAACACGCCTCAAGGTCAGGAACGTAGGGGGGGGGGGGACTCGAAGTCAGAGGAGGTGTCCTGTTTTGGAGGGTATAGGTGGAGTGGAACATCAAGTAAACTTGAAACGGTGGGGCCTGCCGAAGGGTATCTTGGCATGTCGGGGTTGGGGGTAAAAGGGAAAAAACAAGTGTCAGAGACATTAAGGGGCCTTTTTGGGACCAGTTTCGGGTCAGAAAAAAAAATGGAGTGGCCTAAGCACAGCAACTCTGGAACCCTGCGTTGCGACCCATTGCGATTTAAGGGAAAGGACAGAGCAAAGGGGCTAATCCGCTAAAGTGGCTCTAAAAAAGGAAGGAAATGGCTCAGTGCCTGGTGAGGTGCTACAAGCCAAAAACCGCGTTGAAACGCATATTGCGAAGGAAAAAGGAAAGAGTTGGGGAGAGGAATTGAAGTGGGGATAGGAAAAAAAAGAGTCCGCTCTGAAGATCGACAAATGGCTGCTGAATGTCATCGAGGATAGGTAAAGGGGAGCAGGCTCATGCAGAAAAGGGGGAAATCACTCGAAAAAAGAAGACCAAGAGAAAATAACCCATTTCGGAAATGGAGCTCACAGTTAATCACATGAAAGCCGCGTCGAGGGCCTTCCTAGGGAGAAGGAGGGGAGAAGCATATGGAAAAGAACAACAGGACCTTGCAATAGAAAAAAAAAGATAACTGCTTTCCGGAGATTGAAAAAATCAAAAGAGGGGGGGGCATCCAACCAAGGTAAAGGGGAGAAAAAAAGATGCTGGCAGGACCAGGCCAAGTAGGCGCAGGACCAAACCACGGTAGGGGACGAGACAGGGAAAAAAAGGGAAAAAATCACTGTCATCAGCGATTTGGGTCGACAGTAAAGTAATTGTTGAGCAAGCCCAAAGTTTAGGGGTGGGGGGGGCTTCAAGAAAACTTTTTGATAAAAGGACCTGGAAATTTGTAAGAAGAACGAGCGTACAGTCCATCTCAAGGAAAAACCTCCAAACCGCCAAGAGGCTCCGTGGGGGTAAGAGTGAGAAGGAAAAAGAAAGACTACGAAGGGCCGGAATTGCAAACGAAAAAGAAAGGTCTAGGAAAAAAAAGAAGGAAACAAAAGACTCGGGCTCCTGTTTGAACGTCACCTTTGTAGAAGAGGAGGGTGCGGAGAAGAAAAAAGAACACAGTGGGAGGGAAAGCGTGAAAGCAAGCTCACGTGGCAATACTCTTATGAATGTCTTGGGAGACACGCAATCGAGGAGGGGGGGGTATTGGAGAAGGGGGGGAGGGGGTCTTCCAAAGCAGAAGGCGATCCAAAAAAACAACAAGCCGGGGGAGGGAGAAAGGTTACTTTTCTCAAAAAAAATACGAGTATGGTTGTCGGGATAAAGACCAAAGAAAAGGAGAACTCAAGACTGGGAGAGGGAGGCTATGTTGAAAAGTCGAATCCTGTGAAAAGTTATAGGAAAACCAAAAACAGTTGATGACATACCAAGAAAGGATGGGGAAAAAGGGGGGGGCGGAAAGTAAGTTTTTGCCAACCTAGAGGAAAAGGTGCCAAGACTCAAGAAACGTATGTGTGACTGGAAGTACGAAAGATCTAAAAAAAACGAAAAAAAAAAGTGAAGGATGGAACGGAGGGGGCCAACCGGATAATCAGGGGACCACAATCCTGGCTCTGGGGGACGACGGCCATCGCCTCCACTTCAAACCTACGTCGAATCTTGTGTAAGGAAAGAAAGGCGGGCTGTCAAAGGAATATTGCTGACACCGATAGCTTGAAGCCGTTTAAAAAAAAAGGGAAGAACCAAAAGGAATAAAGAAATGGAGTCTGCTAATACAAAAAGGAAAAAGGAAGAGCCACCAAAAGACAGGATCGATTGGAGAGGAAGATTGGGGGAAATTTCTCCAGCCAAAAGTGGGCTACCAATGACCTAGGAGGGGAAGAGCGATGGAATTCAATAGGGGGGAAGGGGTAATTTGGAGGGGGGACTGGTTCGGACAGTCTCACACGCCAATTACTTCTAACAATAAGAAAGGAAGGAAGGGAGAAGTGGGAAACCTCCCCAAAAAAAAACGAGACGAAATATTCATATGGAAGGTTGTCACAGTTCGAAGGAAACAGTTGAAACCGGGTCAAGAGATGACAAGAAGCCAGTAAGAGCGCTTCCAAAAAAAAAAATTCCGGAAAAAAAGTAATAAAGGAAAGCCGGGAAAGAAACTTAATCTCTAGAAGAGAGGTGAAATGGGGGGTAAGTCTGAGATAACAAACCGGAGTCAAAAAAAAAGACGGGTCCATGAAGAATTGAACGGAGGGAAGGACGAGACTATGAAAAAGGGAAGTGGTCATGAACAAGGCCGAAAAAAATAAGGTTGAAGATGCTCCTCATGAAAGAAACCTAGAGACCGGCGAAAAAAATGTGCTGAGACTACCTCATTATTAAAAGGGGGCAACCCGGGAAATTAAGGGTGAGGCATTATCAGCCAAATTGGGGATATTTGAAGAACCGAGTCCAAAAAGGGGAGACATTACGCACGCGTCTAAACGGAATCGCCGATACGATGAGGAAACATGCAAAAAATCTGGAAGAAAAAACTTCAATAAGAGAGTAGAGTGGAGATGTCCTTGGGGGAAAAGCTGAACATAGAAGATCTTTTCTTGAACCCGGTGAAAATTGGGTAATCAGGGGTCTTGGAAGAAATTACAACGGACAAGGTTCATGAAACGGGGGAACCATGGGCGGGGAAACTCAACGATGGGCAGGAACTTGCGGCCTAAGGAAATTTGTAATTAAGACGATCCAGGAAGAGGAATGAGGTTTAAAGCAGGGAAAGGGCGCATTAATCGCGAAAGGCGCGCTGAAAAGGAAACCAACATTACTCCAAGTTCCGATGGAACCCATTTCGAAATTGTACATTAATGCCTGGAGGACAAGGATATCAGGAAAGGAATGGCAGTGAAAAGAGAGGGGGGGGGAAGGGGGACAGGGGGAAACTTTGGGAAAGAGGGAACGGGCGGAACTCAGGGGAGTGAGGATTACCTAATGAATGCCACCCTTCTACAAAGCCGT
>Ga0179591_1192552_pt1 | contig 12671 bp, 16 predicted proteins | sample CZOMad2_1_08_16f_FD_182891 | JGI IMG/M metagenome (GOLD analysis project Ga0179591, IMG submission 182891) | Vadose zone soil fungal communities from Angelo Coast Range Reserve, California, USA - CZOMad2_1_08_16fungal (PacBio error correction) | ecosystem: Environmental > Terrestrial > Soil >...
GGCACCAAAAAGGGGGACGGGGGGGAGGAACAATCATCCGGCTAAAGGGGATCAGATCGGGGGAAGAGGTAAGAGGGTCTAGTTAGGGGGAACTCCATCTAGGGGACAGCCTAACAAGAAAAGGGGGAGTATTCTTTGTGTTGGGGGGATGGACAATCTCCGAAAAGATTCTACTCTTCTCCTGGAAAAAGAACTTGAACTCCTGAATGAGAAAAAAAATGACTGGGGGGTACCTCAATCCGGCAAATGCGGGAAGGGGGGGACAAGGAGAAAACTGTTGGGGATATGGTGGTGAAGAGGGTCAACTGGGGAAATGGAAATTCAAGAGTGAAATCTTGCTGGAATACAGACTTGCACGTGGGATCAAGACGAACGCATCCAACTAAAAAAGTGCTAGGAGGAAATACAATGGAAAAGCGACGGGCAACGGACGCCTGGGGAGAGATAATGCTGGGGGTGGAAACCAAACGGACATCACTCTCGTCCACAAGGGGAATTCCAAACCCTAGTCAAGGACAAAACAAAAACAAAAACGAATCCAAATTATTAAGGGGGGGTACAAAAAGTCAAAGGATCTGCAAGGCGTCCACGAATTGGGGGGTGAAGGGGGAAATAGCAAACTAGAAATCGCGTGGGTTGGAAAGGAAAACCAACAGAAAAAAAAAAAGGACAAATTAAGACGAATTGTTAAAAAACCAAAAATACGTGCGGTGACGCACCGCCTGGTCTAAAAGGGAGGGAGAAAACCAAAACAAACGGAAAAAACCGGGGTGTTTCTTGACAAGCACGAAGGGAAGGTCCAAAAGACAATAAAATGGTTCGTGGAAATGGGGCCCCTATGGGGGGGAAAGCTCGGGGGTGCTCCGCAGAAAAAAAAGTTACTGGCTCGTGTAAACAACGCAAAGGAACATTCAAGAAAGTCATAGGAAGTAAAAGTAGGAAGGACACCACTAATCATAGACGAATCACAGCTCCCATAGGAAATCCAATCAAAAGGAGGTAAAAAAAGAAAAGGGGAGATCTTCAACCAAATCAAGGGAAGGCCCGGGAAGAAAGATCGCCTCGGAGGGCAAAGGAAAGGGAAAGAAGCCAGAAAGAAACCTGGGGGGGGAGGAGATCCGTTAAAAGTGTTAAATCGAAAAAAAGCGTGACGAAAAAAAGGACCTTCCCCAACGAAAAAGTCAAAAAAACTTTTTGAATACTGGGTTTATGAAACCTTTAAAAACTGCAAATGCAATGAAAAGCAGAGCCACACCAATGGGCGAGAGAGGCCCGGGAAAAAAATCGGATACGGAAGCTTGGGCACGGGACCAACAGGTCTAGGGCAAGGGGTTCGGGGTATTTTTCCAAAACAACATACAAGAAAACACAAGGGACTCGGAAAAGGACTACTCAAAGAAGGGGGAGACCTTCAAAAGGGGCCCGGGCTTCTACTGAAGGTAACCACATCAGCAAAACTATTCACGTGAGGCCTGGCTCTTGGCGGTTAAAAAACATACCAGAGGCCTAGGGTCCTGGACGCTCTCTGGAAGGTTAAGGGAAATTCTGTGGGGGGTCGGACCAGAGGAGATCTGGAAAAAAAAAAGGACTAGAAGCTAGCAAAACTGTCCAGAACTCAACAGTGAGAACTCGGGCGAGAAAGGAGCAAAAAGCAAGCCCAGCCAATGTGGATGATTCCCAAACGGGAGGGGGGAACTAATCCCCGTACAAAGGGGGGTGACTACTGGGGGAGAGGGGAGATCTGGGTGGGGGGTTACCATGGGCGTAGGGGGGGAAGAAGCGATGCTCAACCAAAAAAAGAGAAAAAAATGCGGGATAGTGCAGGGGGGGAAAAAGGTCACTAAATCCGAAAAACATAAAGTAGTGCAATGGACAACACTGAAAAAAACCGAAAGCCAAAAGTCGAGCCTAGGCTGCCAGCGGGAGAGAGGAATGCGGGGGAGTCAATGAGGACCAAGGATTGTCTCATAAAGAAAAAAAAGGGGAGGGGTGCACTTGGTGCCAGGTAAAAAAAGGAACGGAATGGGGGGGGGTTCAGAATCAAAGGGGGGATGATTCAAGGAACCCATTGAAACTGACCTTCCACGGAGGGGGTCCGAAAGGGTCCAAGACAGCAGGGGAAAGTTTGCCCATGGGGGGAAAATCAAACGTCGAGAAAAAAAAGTGGAGGGGGGGTCAGGTGGGCAGGTGAAAAAAAAACAGGGAGAAAATAGCCCTTTGATACGATTCCGCAAGGGACCTTGGCACGGGAAAACCCATCCTAGGAGGGCATTACCGATGGGAGCACTTGGGGTGACTGGAATACCGGAAAAGGGGGGTGGGTCCCTAGCGGGGTAACTAGGAAAAAGTGGGGTTGGTACGGAGGTTTATCCAGATCACCCCAGACAACGGGGGGGGTCACCGTAAACAGCTCCGTCATTTTAACTTAAGGGAGAAGCAAGGGGGGGGGGCGGAAACTACTTGTTCACAAGGAACACCGATAATAAACCCCCTCCCCAAAGGAGGGGGGAAAGATTTCATCTTAGAAAACGGGAACCCAAAATGAAGGGAGGAAAAAACACCAGGTCATTAAGCTAACGACGAAAAACCTTCCTGAGAAAGAAACCCTCTAAACAAGGGGGGCATAAGGGAAAGAGGTAACGAATTTATTGCCAGAAATCCGAACGACGGGGGAAGGGGTCCTGTATCGAATTGGGAGAAGGGGCTTAGTGGAGGAAAGGGACTTTCTTGGAAGGAGCGACATCGCCGGAGGGCAAAACCGCCCCCCTGAAACCCAAACATCCAGTGGGGGGGGGGAAACCTATATCGGAAAACAGGAAAAGGGGGGGAGCTAAAATCAACGGGGGGGCCCTTGAAGGGAAGAAGGAGGCTTCCCATCAAAAGAAAAAAAGGTAGGGAAAAACCCGAGGAATTAGGTCAAAGGTAACCCAGTGGAAAAGAGGGGGGGGTGCCATCTCCCTCCAAGGAGCAGCCCCTCCCACAGAAAAAAAAGTTATGTCATCAGGCAATATCGAAAATGGCGGGGGGAGGGGCCTCAAAAGGGAGGGTAGAATGGGTGAGCGTAAAGGACTATCCGAAGAAGGAACGAGGGGGGGGGTTAAAAGACAGTCCTGAAATGAAGTTTCGGACCAAGAAAAACGGGTTTAACTCGACCAAAAAGGGTAAACCCGAGACACGAAGTCCTCACGACAAAGGAGGCTGACCGTTGTGTGAGAAAGAAACCGATTGTGTAAGTCATCAAAAAAAGGAAAGGGATCACTTCTCACGGGGGCCTTGGGATCAAAAAATCTCACGGAAGGAAAGGAAGAACAGAGATGGCCGCACCTGGGGAACATCTGAAAAAAAGAAAAAAGGTTAATTGGCCGAGAATCCTCCAGACAAGCGCCCTCAGTAACTAAAAGACCACAGGCCTACAAAATGAAACCAAGAAAAAAAAAACAGCGGGAAAGAAAAAAAAACAACAAAAGGGGGGGAAGGAAAAGACCGGACCGATCCAACCGAAAAAAGGAAAAACCGGGGGTAAATCTTCCAGGGGCGCCAAAAGGAACGAAAGGAAGGGGGGCGGTGGTGTAATCCTTGCGAAGGGGTAAGACTATCTCAGCCCAAAAGCTCGTGGGAAAGTGTATGCTTCGTGAAAAACGAAAAAAAGAAACCTCGACAAGACCCCAGCCGAAAGACAACCACAGTCTAACAGGGAAAAGTCGGTCGTCGAGCTCTAGGGTTGGGGCTAAAAAACGAAGCTATCATTCCGTCAAAAATAAAAATGGAAGAAGACACAGTTTGGAGCTTTGCAACGGACCGGAACACTTCCTAAGCCACGACCTGCTAAGAACAGGGATTCGAGGGAAAAAAAAATAGAATACGAAACGGCGAGAGGGGAACTTAGGGGGGGAAAGCCTGAAAAAAAAAGTGCAGGAGCCCAAAGGCCGAAAAAAAAAGAGGGGCGGCTTGGGGGAGGGGCCCGACCGGTCTAGCACAAACTATAAGAGGAAATTCAAGAGATGTTGCTGGGGGAAAGCGAAAAGAGGACGGACTAAGCGGAAAAAGAATCCGGGCCCGAAACCAAGGGCACCATCGAAGGTGGCAAAAAGCAAAGGGGGGGGGCACTAAAACAGCGGAAGTGTAACCACTGAAAAAGGGAAACAGTGACTCCAGCATCGGCAAAGAAAAAAAAAAGGGCTCATTCACGCTCAGGGGAAGGGGGAAAAAAACGTAATTGAAGGGGGGGGGGTTGGGCAAAGGGTCTCAAGGAACCGCGTTATGATAAGCGCGGAACAACAAAGGATGATACCTAAGCAAGGAGAAAAAAGAGGAAAAAAAAACTGGGGAACAATCTTATCGGGGGGGAGAAAGGTAAGCGGGAAAGGTTCTAACGGGGGTGGGGGACTCTTCTCTAGGAAAAAAACTAAGGGGGAAAAAAAAAAAAAAAAGATCGCGTCGTACCAAAAAAAGGTAGAACGTGGGCCCGCCGGCACTACCACAAAAAGCTGAGAGAAAAGAGATTATGGGGGGGGGTAGGAAGACTCTATAAAAAGGGCAAAAAGAGGAGGACCCGGGGCTGCAAAGGCGTGCAAATCAAGTGGAAAAAAAAAGAAAAACGACCCACAAGAGAAAAACTTCTTGCAAACTGTCCAAAGAAAAGCAACGCAAAGGAAAATGGGGAGGTCCCAAGAAGGGGGGTTCAGGAATCGAAGAGGGAAGTTTCCAGGCCCGGAAACGCTAGGGAAGGAAACGCATACTTTGGAACAGCGACCTAAACTCAAAAAAATGGAGCTTTCCCAAGGGTGCAGAGAGGATCGAAAATAAGTGACCTCCTGGCAGTGATAGGAGGAAGCCTGGTTCAAGCGACTACACGGGCGAGCGTATGTTTTGTGCAAAACTCGTGGGGGCGCCAAAAAAGACTAAGGGACAAAAAACAACAAAAGGAAAGGAAAGGGAATTAAAAATATATAATGGCGAAAATCCGGTACGGGGGGAACCAATAGCCAGGGAAACAAAAGGGAAAAAAAAAGAAACAAGAGGACTTGGCCAAAGGAAAAAAAAGGAAATGAAGACTGTTTGTCTCTATTATAGAACCAAAATGGACGCGGAAGCCCGCAGGGAGGAGGGAAGTGGGGAAGACTGGTCCCACAGGGAGCAGTTCCTCATGGGCGGAAGGGGTGCATAAAGGGCAAGGTCGGGACAACAAAGACAGGGAAATGCAAGGGGCGCATCAGGGGGAAAAAAGGAAGAAAGGGAAAGGGGACAAGGGGGCCTCTATGGGGGGGGGGGGGGGGGGGGAGGAAGGGGGGGGAGGAGGGTCACTTAGGAAAAAAACTCCGAGGAAATCCCCGTTCCAAACTTGGGGGGGGGAGAAGCTCAAGCCCTCCAGGAGAGCGACTGGCATTCAAGGAAAGGGCACCAAAAACAAGTTCTGGGGGTGGCAAAAAAGGCAAGGGGGGGACACGTCGAGTCGCAACTAGGAAACCAGGATGTTCAAAAAAACAGTCCAACCGTTAATTCAAAAAAAAAGAGCAAAAAACCTATAAAGGGGTGAGGAAAACAAAAGCGTCGGTGAAGGGGGGGGTCCGACCTACTTGGTGGGTTGATGGGGAAAAAACCGAATGAAGAGATAGCCGCAGGCCGAGTGCAGAAGAACAGGACAAAAAAAAATAAGGTAGCGGAGGGCAAGGGGGGCGGGGGGGAAACTCTCTGTGTGGGGGAACTCACTGTCAGTCTAACGGTACAACCCAAAGTGGGTGGAAGGAAAAAAGTAAACGCCCCTAAGTGGGAAAAAAACGGGGGGGGTCTTCCCTTTGCTGGGTGGGACAAGGGGAAAGGGGGAGAGGAATGGTGGACAAAGGGGGCGGGAAAAAGGGAGTTTTTGGCAAGAAAAGGTTATCGGCAAATGAAACAAAGCATCACCTCATCGCTCGGAGCAAAAAAGAGAACAGCGGGGGGCCAACACACCCACCCAAAAACCAACCTCAAAAGAAAACAGCGGGAAGGCGCCACAGAGAGGAACCATCTTCCTGGCTGAAACAGACCTCACACAGGGCAAAAGGGAGAAAGGGCTGGAAGGCTGGGTCGGGGAGGGAAGAACCTGGGAAGGTTCCTATGACGTGAAAAAAGGAAAGTTTAAGGGGACCGACTTACTTACCAAAAGGCAAAAAAAGGATACAAACTTGGGGGGAAAAAAGGGACGGTTGTTAACCGTTGAAAGTTGGGAAAAGGAAACCTTGCAGTCTCGAAATGGAGAACAACTTCTATCTCGTCAAAACGAACGGGGTCAACACGGAGGGCTCATTTGACAACGGGGGTCCATTCAAGATTTAGTGGGAAACGAAACCAGCAGCAAACCTCCCTAGAAGGAAAAGGGGGAAGGAGTACCGCCTCCAAAACTGGGAACGGGGAACGGTGGTCAAAAAAACAGATCGAGGGCGCAAGTGAGGGTAACGGGGGGGCTGGCAAAGACCAGAGCTTCAGGCAGTTCCACAGACTCTGGGGCCTGACCTTCCTCCGCAAGGGATGTGGGTGAGGAGACTCGTAAAAAAAAAAAGGGAAAAAAAAAGGTAGGCCGGGAGATAACTGGAAAAGGGGCAACCTAGCATCTACAGAAACAGCGCGTCGTCAAGTAAAAGGCGCAAGATCTGTTTCTCTGGGAAGTAACACCTCCAAGAAAGAAGAATGGGAGGGGGAGGAAAAATTCAAACAAAAAAGGAGGGGAGCTCCACGGCATAGGGTACGCGAGGGGGGGGGGGGGGGGGGACTTCTGGAAAAGCCGTGTTTACCAAAAGGCGATCCATCGAAGGATGAGGAGAAACAACGCCAAGGAAGGGTCTTCGCGATTTGGGGCGAGTCTTTTCAAATAAAACCGGGGAGACGATCTGAGAAAACTCGATGGGACAGCACCAAGCCAATCAAACGAGTAATTAGCCGTCTCTAAAGCTAGGGGGGACACTTTATTCAACCCCGCGAAAGAATAAGGGAACAACCGGTAGTCCCCCCAATAGGTCCCCGGGGTTGAAACGGAACAGACTGCCATTTAAAAGTGGTGGGGGGAACCACCAAGTATAGCGACACAAAACGGACCTCCATACTTCTCGTGTACAGAATACACATCAGGTCTACTCGGGGGAATGGGAAAAAACGACAGCGCTGAGGCTGCCTCTCGTATCAAGAACTAAGGAAGAGGAAGGAGAGAGGAGTGAGAGGAGGAGGATGCGCCCTGTGATCTGATGAAATGTAAACACTGGTGAGTCAAAAAAAAAAACTAAGGGTGTACACACAGAGTTTCACACATCGTGTGTTGGGTGTGTTAACAAAAATAAGGGTGTCATCAAGATCCCCTCAAGTGGTATTCACGCTGTCAGTCAGGACTGCTCTGCAGAGAAGCGTGCAGATATATGAGGGTCACTCTTCTGGAGGAGCCTCAAGAAAAGGGTAAACAAAACCAAAAAATTCCAAAACAGCCCTACCCATTAAAAGAAACTAGAAGAAGATTTTTGGGGGGAATGGGGCAAACTGCAGGGGGGTGGTTTAAAGGGAGGTCAGATATACCAGGGGCAGTCCGCATTTTGGGACATCAATTGTCACTGGGGGAAAAGGGGTCAAGCCCTCGAGGTGTTGACAAAAAATGGGGACTCTCTTGAAATTCTCTAGAAAAAAAAAGGGAGAAGGGATGGGATCGAGACTAACCAACTGCTCGTCGAAAGACCCTCACAGCGGAACCGGGACTAGACCCTTCTCTGGGGGAAACCAAAAAGAAAAGGCAAACAGGTTCTTGAGAGAAGGCACCAAAAAGGTCTCAAAAACATGACTCAACGAAGAAAGGGCAACCCGTCAGGGAGGGAGGTGGGGGGGAAGTTCCGTTGGGGAAGAAAAAAAAACGAACTCTAAAATCCGACCAGAGTCCCGCCCACCTGAAAAAACAAATGAAGGGGGAGGAAATCGTGGTTTCACAACATGGAACGGGCAGCTGACGGGAATGCCCGTCGAAGAAGGCCGGGTGCGGGGAAAAAAGGGAACCTGACCATCCGGGGGGGGGTTGAGGACAAAAGGGTAGGCCAATAAACGTTACACATCAAAGGTTTTGGAGAGACCAGAGGCCTAGGGAAATAAAAATCGTACTCAAGGATAAAGCAAAAGGGGAACGCAATGGGGAAGTGGGGCGGAAGGAGGGGTCAAGGTTGGGAAGGATTGGGGGTCGTAAATGAGAGAGGGGACCCCAGAAAGACAAAACAGACACAGGCAACAAAACGGAGGATCTTGCATCTGAGGAAAAACATGGGGCCCTTAAAAAATAAGAACTAAAGCTGGGGTATACCTCAGGACGTGAAGGAACTCCCAAAAGGATAAAATAAAAACCAGGCTCGTTCCCAGGGCTGCTGGGAAGAATAAAATCAAGAAAAAGGAAGAAAACAGGGCTAGGAGAAAATACTTAAGCAGGGCTGGGGAAGCTGGGGAGGGGGGTTCGTTCAATCTAAGCCCTCTATGGGAGAAAAAAAAAACAGTCAACAAACCATCACACCCTCGCTGGACGAGGAAAACGAGTCAGCGTGGGACCACGGTCCTCCAAAAAGCCGAAAAGAAAAGGACAAAACGGAAAATCTAGTTCCAAGGGGAAGAAAAACCAGAAAAGCCCAGCAGCCTTTGGTCCAACCGTGCTCCGGTGAGACGAAACGCCTTGGGGCGACAGGTGGACTTTTAGGGTCCGGGGGGGGGAAGGGGGGACTCCCAGTAAAGAACAAATGGGGGTGAAGGGGAAAAGGTCCTACCTGGGACAGACGGGGTCTTCAAAAACAGGCAAGAGAGGGGGTGTCGAACGGGGAGGATGAAAAAAAGAAAAAAAGAAAGACAGAAATTTCCCCAAACAAAACGTAGAGGGGGTTTGAGGGGGGGCGGGGGTCCCTGAGGTATGAAGCTACAAGGTCCAAAGACTCCTATCCAAGCACGGGGAAAAGGGGCGGAAGCGACCTCTAACACATCGAAACCTAAGAGGGGTGTCTTAGAATGGAGAGGCCTGTGAAAAGACTCGAGCGCCGGACCAGACCAGAAGGGGGGGCAAGGACCCTTTCTTAAGCAGAGAAAATGGGGGGGGGGGTGGGGGGAAGGTAGGGGAGGGGGGAGGAGGTGCTTCAGAGGAGAAGGCTTCCGCGGGAGGCAAGAAAGGATTAAAGTTCTCGGCAAGGGAAGCAAAAAAAAAAAAATGTGGGGGGGCACACCTCATATGAAGCAAAACTAGGCAAAGGGAAGAAAAGTGCAGGGGGGGATATAAAATTTCAAGGCAAAAAACGCACCTCTGCCAGGCGAGTTGAAAAGTAAAGCGCGAGCCTAGGGGAAAGGAAAAAAAAAGAAAGGCGAGCCATGTCTATCCAGGTATAAAAGAAAGGGGAGCGGACAACAACCCGTGCGGGAACGGCAGAAAGGGGACATCATTAAATCGTGGGGGGGGGCAACGGGGTCTTATGTTTTTGTGCAAAATAAAACGGGGGGTGGGCCAGCCTTGGCGCGAACACCACGACGTCATTTCACACCACGCGAAAAAAAAAGGGAGCCCAGAAGTCAAGAAGGAAACCCGTCCAGGAATCCGAAACGAGACAAAAAAAAGGGTCCAAGGTCTCGGTTCGGGGGGGACGGCTCGAATCCGGCACGAGGGAAGGGAGCCGGAGCAGGCGTTGTTCCGGAAAAGAAAAAAGCCGCAACCCTCACAGGGACTAGAGCAAACCAAATTCCATTAAGGGGAAAAGGGTACTCAATCCCAAAGGGACGGGTGGCCATCAAGGGTCGGAACATAAAGGGAATTTCTGACACCAAAAAAAAAAAAAACCGAAAGGTAACGCTCAGGCGGGCGCAAAAAAAACTACCACCGGAGAAGGGGGGGGGAAGGGGGGGGGCGGCGGGTCTTAAGGGGGGGACTCCCGCAAAAACAGGTAAGGACGAAACGACGGGAAAATCAGGGAAAGTCACGAGATGCGGGTGAAAAGAGGGAAAAAACATGAGGTTTTCTAAACACCAAAACGACCTGAGGGGGAACCAGTCCAAACCGGAAAAACGAGAACAAACAAAAAAAAAGGGGAGAAAAAAATAAAAGAAGATGTCCGCCACAAAAACCAGGGTTCGGGGCAAGCCCATCAACCAAAGCAGAAAAAAAGTAAGTGAAGAGAAAAAGACAAGAAGGCTTCAGTGGCGCGGCGTCCCTTAGGTGGAAAGTTTTGGAAAAAGAAAAGGGTGGACGAAGAAACGACAACAGGCAGATCTTTGGGTGTAGCAAAAAAACCCAAGCCAAAGAAAAAAGGGAGGGAATCGGGGCGCCTTGTCAAATGTTCGGACCCTACCACTACCGGATGGAACGACCCAAAGAGGGTCCAAAGGTATACGTACACAACGGGGTTGAGAACACGATGGGGAAGGGGGGGGGTCTTGAGGGGGGAAACTGAAATAACTCCTTAGAAGGAGTCCAGACGAGTAAAGTGGATCTAGAGATGGAAGATCAGTAGCAGAACAGGGTGCTGAGTAAAATGGCCGAGTCTTCTTGCAACGGGAGGGAAGTGGGGCACTGGACTCACGGGGAAGGGGGACAAGGCGTCGCTACGAAAAACGGCCAAAAAAAAAAACAGAATGTTCTCACTAAAGTGGAAAAAAATACCCACACACCAGAACAAACACCCAACCAATAATAATGTTAGCACCCAATATCCTATCCTGGTTCAATGCAACCCTTCTGCAGAAGACTGTGGGGGGGGGGGGTTGATCTATAAATCAGCTGAAAGCGCAGGGGAAAGGAAAACCTTAAAAACCAAGCATCAGCTAAGTTAATTGGGGAGGGTCAAAACAGGACGGTTGGGAGAGGGGGAGAAAGTGCTTGCTGACAAGTTTTCAGAGAACCTCCTGTTCCGGAAAAACGCCCGAGGGACTTTGAAGGGGGGAAACAGGGGGGGTTTTCTGGGGGTTGAAACAGCAGCACCTATCGACGGATGAGAACGGTCTGCTCGCAAGAGGAAAAAAAAAAGGTTCAGACAATCTCCGACAAGGCAGTCTCAACTAACGAATCGCAAAATCACAAGGCCTTAAAAGCAAAAGAAGAAGGAAGGCCAACACATAACATGTAGAGGAATCAAAAAAGGGACAACGTTCAATGTTGGACCCGAAACAACTCAATCGCAGGAAGAATTTAATAAGGCAGAGAACGAAGAAGGTATGAGGGCAGGTATACAAACCCGAGAGTGGAACCTCTCCAAACCCGCAACAAGAGAAAAACAGGTTTGGAGGGGAAAGGTTGGGGAAAGGGAGGGAGGACGGCATCCCATTGTCAGAAATATCAACCGGGGTGAAGAAAAACGAGCAAAATCGAAGCCCCCAGGACGAAAAGAGCGGTCGTATCGAAGGGAAATTGAAAATGGGTCAATGGCGAGGGGGGAAAAATGGGGGGGGAAAGCAAACACCTCCTCTACCGCAAGAACTCAACCATGCGCGCTGAACAAGGAGACAACGTCGGGGAAAGCCCGGACCCTGCACAGACTTATTTGGCTCAAAAGGACCAAAGAGGGGTTCCCTTTGGGCGGGGGGGACCAGCTTTAGGGCGAAAGTGCCCTAAAGAAGCTTCACTCGGACTCGGGGACGTGGAGTTTGGAAAAGGAAGACTGGGGGAAGGGGCGAATCGAAGTCATGAGGAGGGCAAAAACTTCAAATGCAACAAGGGGAACACAACAAAGAGGCCCTCGAAAAGATACTGCAGGACTGCTCAAGAGAGGTCGAAGCTTGAGGAACAAGAACCGAAAAGAAAAGTGGGCGAAGGGTAACAAAGCAGGGGGGGGGGGACTAACCAAAAAAACAGAAGGGGTACGAAATTGCGTCTTAAGGAAGTTGTGCAAACAGGGGACGAGCAGAAAATCGGGGGGGAAAAGAGGAAAAGAAAAGACCCCAGGGACGAGCAAAAATGACTTGTCCAGGAGGGGGGGACAGGGGGGCTAACCAAAAAAAAAAAACGCACTTTATCAAAGCAAAAAAAAGACTGGGGAAGGGGGAAATGGACCTTCAACCGCAAACGCAAAGAACTCGAACAGAAAAAACAGTGCCGTGTAGTTACTCAAGGAACTCCTTCTCGGGGGGGAGGACCCGAAAAAACCTCAAGCACGGGAAGGGCGGGCAAAGAAAAACGAATTGACTCCAGGGCCAAAACGCACTGCGGGGGGGTTCCGAAAAAGGGAGGCAACGAACGAAGGCACGGCCGGGAGCCCAGGCAGTGGGAAAAAATGGCAACTCTTAACCCCGGTCCCCAGGGTGGAAAGAAACCGAATGCGGGGCAACTTTAGTTGTTTCAGGTGGGATGTGATCGCAAAAAAACGAAGTTCTTCTACGGACTGGAAAGGGAAACGAGGTACTTTACCTACCTCAAAGAAGAGTAAAAGAGAGACAGTACCTATCTCGACATGGACGAAAATGAGGTGTCTCCGAGGGCGTTTAATCGCTACAATGGGTTAATTTCAAGCGGGGGAGCGGGCCTTGGAATGAAAGTCAAAGTTCTGGGGGAGGGACCATAAAGGGGGAGTACTACTTACAGGTGTTTCTCTTGCACTAACGGAAAAAAGAAACTCAAAACAACAACCACTTCCTGGAAAAAAAGAGAGATCATCCTAATCCAGGAAGAGACCAAAACCGCCGAACGTACCTGACACCCGTCCAAACGCCTC
>Ga0179591_1183597_pt1 | contig 12670 bp, 15 predicted proteins | sample CZOMad2_1_08_16f_FD_182891 | JGI IMG/M metagenome (GOLD analysis project Ga0179591, IMG submission 182891) | Vadose zone soil fungal communities from Angelo Coast Range Reserve, California, USA - CZOMad2_1_08_16fungal (PacBio error correction) | ecosystem: Environmental > Terrestrial > Soil >...
GGTGGCCATTTCAGCGGAGGGGGGGAGGACAGTCAGGAGGGTCGCTCATTTAAGTATGGGGGCTGTAAAAAGACGGACGACACAAAGGGTGCCAGGTTTGAAAAAGGTCCGCCGGTGTGAGCGAAGTGGAATGCGGGTTTGGAAAACTAAAGAGCGAATCGGGGGAGGGATTTTGGTGAAAAAGGACTAACGGGATCTGAAGGGCAAGCGGAGAAAATTTAGTTGAGACTAGAAGCAGTTCTTGGACGGCTACTCAAACCCTTAGTTCCTGCCCAATCCCTTAGATGGTTTATAAATTGTCATCTGACCTTCGTTTTTTTTGCTGTGACAAGTTCTGGAAGTAAAATTCTTAGGCATTTCGAGTACGTCTCAGGGCCACGTATTCACCCCACGTTCTGCAAGTACACAAAGGACAAATCTTCACTTCTGGTTTTTGGCGTGTTTTGTTAGCTCCTATTGCGGATGGACTAATTTGTTGGTTTCTTGGAGGGAAATCCGGGGAGGAGAGAAAGACAGACGAGGGGGGTTGCATAGTTAGTTAGTGAATTGTTCACTAATGCCATCTGTACTGAGAATTGGGGTTAAGATCTACTGCAACTTCTGGAAGCGATTTAAGAACATCCCGAAGCTTGAAAGAAAGGGGGGGGGGATGGTCAAGGGGTATCTTAGATGTGGTCTTGGGTAAAATCACGCTGGCACTAAAGGCCAACATCAAAGTATTCGGCGGAATTTCTAAGGACCCCAACTCAAAGGGGGGGATGTGGACCGACACCAGGGACGGGGAGATGAGATTCTGACTGGTAGGATAACGGAAGTAAAAGGCGCTAATTCAAAAATTCTCGAGAAGTGGGCCATCTTACGGTGTCAAGATGATAGGGGATACTGGAGACTGAAAATGAAACGGGGTCACGAAAAAGTAAAAAAAATAGGGGGGGCGGGGTGATTCTGGTCGGGGGCAGGGTGGAAGTCGCAGGAGATGGGGGGGGAATCGCACTATCCTTATCAAGTGGGAGAAAAAGATCGTTGGAAGAAGACCTCAATGTAAAATGAAGCTTCCAAAGCCCTACGAAGCGGCTGTTTATGGGTGTGGCATGGAACTTTAGAAAAATAATTTGGATAAGCAAACTTGGAGAAAAAGGGAAACGATACGGGTCAGCGAGCAGCAAGGGTGAGTGTAGAGGAGCGGTCAGCGAGGCTACTTCCGCCATGATGGCCAAAAGGAAGAACTCGTCCCGTCGGGAAAAAACGAAGAAGGACTTTAACGCTCAAAAAAACGGAGAGCTTACGGTTGAACGATTAATATTAATGGGACAAAAAAGCCGCGGGACGCCGGAAAGGGATAGGACTCATGAATTGAGGAAGGGCAAAAAGAAGTTTCGCGAACTGGTAGGGAGGATTTCGAAAAGATTTTTCATTATTGGAGCAAGGCTGCGGCTTGTGGGGGCAAGGTTCATATCAACGGGAGGTTAAACAAAAAGGCGCCGGGAACGGGGGGAAAGCATGCGGAAGGGGTGATCGTCCTTATTAGTGGGGCCGCGATCATTGGAGGTGGAATCCCACAGGATATAAATGAGGGATTCCCAAAAACGGTGGATTGGCTCAAATACCCGAGCTATTTTCGCAACGTTCAACCAAGAAAGAATAAGCCAGAGAAAAGGGGGCGATATATGAGACAAGGGAAATTTCATAAAGAAATATTTCATCGGACGACATGTAGGGTCCTAAGCGGAAAGTTAAGCAGTGCAACAAGGGGAAAGGTATGAGCCCTACATCAACGTTCAAGGGAGGGGGAATAGAGAGAACGATCTTCAAGGGATGACTGAGACACAGAGAAGCGTCTTGGGACGTCTCGCGCTCAAATCATTAATCAAGGCGAGGGTTTCACTGTGCCAAGATAGATTCAGGGGAAGTGCACCTTGAAATCCGGGCGGGAGGTAATTCCTAACCAAAGGGGTGATCGGGGATGATTGGAATGGATGAAGAAGGTTCCCCTGAGTCAAAAAGGAGGGGACAGTACAAGAAGACTGTAGAAGCGACCAAAACGAATCAAACCTACGGGCAAAATACAACTCGGGAAACTGAGCTATGAATGGGGGAAAATCAGGCCTATTTCGTAAAGCGTTGAAGAGTCATTTGCCCTCTGAAGGAGAGGGAAAAAAGAGAGACCAACACAGAGGTATGGAGGAGGGGGAGGTTTCAAATCGGATAAGAAGGGGCAAAAATAAACGGCCACTCGGGGAAGACTTTCTGAACAAAGGAGAGAGACAAGTTCAATGGTGAGGGTACCGGTAGGTTGGGATTTTCGGGCTGAAGGGCGTGTCTCCTGAGGGTAGGGAATCATTAGGGGGGGTGACGAGGAAAAGAATAGGACGTTACAAAAAAAGGTGCTCATCGAAGGCCCAGGAACATCATCGATACTCCCGTAGTTTAAAAATGGGCTGGATGAAAAAGACTCATTATATTGGCAGGGAAGACAGAAAGATGATAGGGAAAAATGTTCCCCACCGAAATTTAAGAAGGTAAGACGAGAGCAAAGATAAAGTCGTCTAAATAATTCAACATTGAAGATTCGGTCCATAGAGTCAAAGGCACGAATCGGGCTGGGAGGAGTTAGGCGAATACGTGTCACCAGGGGACACAAATTCCGCGTAAAGTCGTGGATGACGACACGTAGTGCTGAAATGAGACTTTGTCCAACGAGATAGTGGGAAAGGGTGCGAGGGGGAAAGGGATGGTTGTGACATGGGAAAAAGAGAATGGCTATTGGCGAAGCTCACACCGGAGGAGACGTCCAGCGCGGCGGAAGGGATGAAAAAAAGGAGCTTCGCCATCGAATTACTAATAGAAAAATTGCCGCAAATGGACAGGCCAAAAGGGAAGGAAGAAGGTTAAAAAGGAAAAGGTTAATATAAAACTTCCAAAAAAGAAGCGCCGCTATACAACGTCAGCAAAATCTGACTGAAATAGCTAAACCTCGTAAGGTAAGTCTAAAAGAAAGGAAAAGACAAGGAGAAGAACGGATGAAGATGGTTTCAGATAGCCGGATCAAAGCGGCTTTCTTTTTTTGTGGACGGAAGACGACTCAGAAAAAAAAAGGATATCATCTAGGAGTAAAGAAGAAGCTGAGAGTGGGGTACCCATAAGAGAGCGACTAAATTTGCCATCAATGGCGGAAAAACTGTGCTTGAAACGGCTAACTAGAGACAGGGGAAGACATGGTCTATCTGACAGATAGGAGTATGCTGGTTAAAGTGGGTCTCGCTAACGGAAAGCTTTTGTCAAGGTAATGGACACAATCAAGAAAACCATCCGGATAGGAGGTATCATGTCGACGGCCCAGAGGGGAAAAGACTTGATGTCGGCGCCAAGCTATGTAAAATCCTTGATGGGGCGAGAGGGGGGGGGTCTTTTATAACGAACACCGGCCAGGAATGGAACAGACAAAGAAAAGGACATTATCATCGCAAAATTCCTGGGGGAGCAGAAAACTTATTGAAGCGCACGGGATGCTAACTCCAAGACTCGGTCCGACCGGTGGGGGGAGGAGACGGGTCAGTTATAAAGGACGGGACTGGGGCATGTTCAACTTTCAGCCTCTAAACGAAAGGAAATGTTAAAGGGGGCAAACTCCAAGGTGTTAAAGGGTAAATCGCTGCTCAACGTAATACGCATAAAATAACTGAAAGTGGTGAAGGGAGGGGGGAAAGAGTCAGCGAAAACTTCGTAGATAACACAGAGGTTCAACTAAGATAACGCCAGTGAAGTGAGAGGACATTAGGGGGGTTTCGGGCAATTGGGAAAAAAAAAGACAGTATAAACCAAAGAAAAGAAGAATTCCCGTTCGGGAGGGGCAAAATCATGATAACAATCCCGTGGAAGGGGGGGTAATTACTAAAAAAAGTCATAACCACAAAAAGGTGCCATCCAGCATATCTAAAAGAAAACACCAATTTTGTGCAAGGAAGTGCTGTAAGGGGGGTGGAAAAGGGGGAGGAAAGGAGAAGGTGAAAATTCAATAAACTGACGTCAGGAAAATTTGAAAACAAAACCACGAAGTCTCTTGACGGTCGAACACACTCGCATGGAGAAAAGATCTTCGGACTCGGGCAACGCCGTTTTTCCTCAGGACAAGAAAAAAGTTGCTTTAACTTGACCAAGATATGATAGGGGGAGTCAAGGGTACAAGAAAAGATCATTGACTGGCTCAAAAATCACGTTCACTGAGTCAAAGGGGAGGAAGACCGAGGCATGGTAGGAAGACTTTGTGCCCGAGAATATTGTCGGAAAAAAGACTGAATGAAGACCGAAAGTGGGACAAACAAAATTAAAAACCCGGGAAGGAATGAAAATGGATAGGTGGAAACCTTCTGTAGGGGGGGCTGACATCATGAAAACTGTATCAATAAAGGTCAGATGGAAAAAAAAAGGAGCAGAACTTTGGGACAGGTTTAGGTGTGCCAGAAGTGGGTTTGGGGGGCTCCGTGCAACGGGATTGTACAATAAAGAGAGAGGTGTCAGTGGATATTTGGGGGTCATGGTACAGTCACGATACTATATGCCGGTCAAGAGGAAGCTTATGGGTAAACAAGTCACTATGGTCAAGCGACAAATAGAGGTCAATCTAGGGGGGAAAGATTAAAGTCTGTGGTTTGAGTCAGGGTGGGAATGAATTCAGTAAAAGTTGAGTGATGTAACGGATAAACGAGAGGGCCAACATTACAGCAAGGAAAAGTCAAAATCAACACTGTGTTGTTAAGTTTTGTTAGATACTGATGGGAGGGGTAGGGGGGGGGTTTATTTCTGACCGGGGGGGGATAGCCAAACCAAGCATCCGTAAAGTGCTTTCTTGAATATTTGGCGCGAAGGGGAAAGAGGGAGCTTATGGGGTTACAGAGATCCAGAAGAGCAACGTGCAGAAATGAAGACCATAGAAACGAGACAGTAATGAGGAAGGGGAAAAAGAGTTGGGGGCTTGACAGTTCAAGGGGTAAGGTCAAACGGGTCAAGAAAGAAAATCAAAATTATTCAAAACGGAGGAGAGGAACGCGGCCTCGAAAACGCAAAAAATTTATCAGGGAACGGCAAACGAAGGAGGGGATTAGTTCTGGGAAATGGGGAGAAAACGGAATTAACCGGCCCGTATACACTGGCTTCTCAGCCGGGGTATGGCCAGCGCGGGGGTAATCTGTCATGAAGCAGGGGAACGCGAAAATACGGTCCGCTCAACGATTTTCATGGGGTGGGGATGCAAGGAGAGGGGAGGTTTACACGAGGAAGAGGGATATCAAAAGGCATACAGGCGGGGAGACAAGGCTGGCCGAGTCAAGTTAGTGAAAGGATTCCGGGCTTAATGCATTGATACGAACTGGGAAGGGGGTTATGATTTGGGAAGGTTCCAAGGAACAAGCATACATTAAACAAGTAAAAGCTAAAGCTGTCAGGACGAGCGAAGTGTGACCAGGAAAGCTATTCAAAAGATATTAAGTAAGGAAGGAGGTCAACACGGCAAAAGGCATTCAAAGGAAAAACGACATCCTGTCAAAAGAAAAGGAGAGAAGTTTAATCGGAGTCGAGGAATGACAGACCAAATAAAAAAATTTCGGGAAGAATCGCGGGGGGGACAAGACATCAAAAGATTTAAGATAAGGGAAGGAAGACTAGTAGGGCGACGTCGTGGAGAGAGGGGTTGGGCTGGGCGGGGCGGGCTGCGGCTGTTGGGGCTGCTCAAACATTTATGGGGAGTGACAACGTGTCAGGACTGGGGAAGAATGCTAGATGAAGCGGGGTTCATGGGGAAGGTGAAACAAGAGGCCGGGATAAGAGAACGAAGAAGAAAAGGGAATGGATAGAACACGGTGGTGGGCTAAAAAATGAATGTAGGGAAACTGGGCAAAAAGAGGGCCTCGGGGGAAATCACACTATCTTTAAGAATTTGAAATACGGTGGAAGGAAGGGGACGACCATTTAAAAAGACAATGGGGAAACGGACAGGTAGGCGCCAGACAGAGAAAAGGTATGTTGGAGGAGGGAAAGACGATTCGTATGAATGTGTGGAAGAAGAATCTAAAGGGAGCTAACAGGGCACACAAGTTCAGGCGAGGTTGAAAAAAGGGGTCCAACGCTGTACCAAGCTCTGGTGAGAGGATATCGCGGCGAAGAGGGGGGGGCGCGGGAACAATCGGAACCACTACAAAAATCATGGATAGAAGAAAACTCCCAGAAAATAAAAAGGCCCCCAAATGGAACATACCGTTAAAAGAGTGAAAAAGCTCCTAATCCAGCAAATCACAAGGCAACAGAAGCAGGTAAACGGGATTTAAGGGAGGTTCAGAGCGGAGGGGAAATAGTCGGGAGTAAACTAGAAAAAAAAACGGGAGGGGATGAAAAATATATATGACATACTTAAGGGGGGCAAAAAAGGGGGGTCAAAGGGGACGGAAAAAGAAAATAATATGCGCCTGATGAGGCACCAAATGCTGCGAGGCACCAGTGGGGAAGATAAAAAACTTCTCCACTGGGGCTAAGGAGTGACAAGGCAAGTCACCTCAGTGGATAGAGCACGCGAGCGGACACGGGAGGAGGGCGCTCTGCATTTGGCAAAACCGTAATTGTGGAGGGAACTCTACCGTCGCCAGAGGAAACAAACAGCGAAATAAAAGTCTGTGGCCGTCGCATAGTTACCGCGACAGCCAATGGGGGATGACGGGAGGAGGGGAGACTGAGGGCAACACAAGCGTAATTGAACATTTTGGAGAAAAGAAAGGAGCAGAAAGTGAGAGTCGGGGCGAAAAAAAAAGTTCCAAAATTGAAGAAAAAAGAGAGAAAGTAAGACGTTTGTTGAGAAGGAAACGGGGTAACTTCGAAATTGCCGAAGGATCAATCGGGCAGGCAACTAGGGAAACGTTGGGGGGCTGAAAGGAAGGGGTAAAGAGATCAGTGCCCGTTGTGGACTGGGCCGAGCATGGTTCAAAAGGGTTAAGCGTTGGGGGGGGAAATATATCTAAAAATGCGACAGCAGCAAAGGGGGGGTATGCGATCCTGAAAGAAGAATCCTCAATTCACCGACACCGGACGATCTGAAAGGAAGGAGTACGAAAAGTATCGCAGAGGGAAAAACGTCGCAGACCCCTACCGTTAACCCGGGATCCAATGGGTCAGCTCAATTGAAACCAGGAAATGTAGTAGGGCAGGGGGAACACGCGCAGAGAGGCAACATACTACAAAGAGGAATAGAAAGACTCAATAAAAGGGGACTATTCTTCAGAAGTCGAAAAATGTGCGAGATAGTCGGTGTCAGGAGGGCCGGAGGTCCCGCCTTTCTTCTTGGGGGGGGAAGAGGACGAAGACTAGGAACCGAAGAGCGCGAACGACGGGGAAAGGGGGGGGGGAAAAAATCCTTTACCTGCGCCTGACTCGGATGGTGTTAAATTCAGTCTTCCGTATAAGGAAACCTCTACTCTATCAAGACACAAATGTCATGAAACAGAAAGGCGCGTTTAAAAGGTGTTCAAGGGAAAAAAAAACTAGTCGAAAGTAAACCATGCAAAAATCATACCAAATCAGAGCGAAAACTGGAAGGGGGGAAGCGGCCAAAGAGTTCAGTCGAAAACAGCTGCTCGGGAGTCACCCGCCGTTATTTCCATATGGAGAGGGGGGAGCGTACAAAAAAACTGGAGACTGAAACACTTGATCAAAATCAGAAATAAGTCAGTCGGAGACTGGAAAGTGGGAATGGAAGAGTCAGGGCATAGGTGAACGCGGCTGGGCCACAACCGGGATGAGGAAGACATTGTATAATTAAGGAAATTTCCTATACTAAAAAAGTTAAGAGGACATCGCATAAAGCCGCTGTTGAGCTTTAAAAGGAGCCAATTTGGAGTGAGGAGGTGGGGGAAAGAGGCTCGATAACTAAAAAGGGGGGAAGGGGGGGGGTCCGGGGACATCACGGTCAGGAGCCGTATGGACAAAGAAGATAAGAAAAAAGTTTAAATGACTAGCCCGATTGGGGAAAAAGGAAAAAGAAGCTGGTGTCGGGTCAGAGGGAGTAAGTGAGCTATCTTAACCACAAATCCTCGAAAGATGCACGTTAGCCAGTCAAATGGCAGAGAAAATAAAATTTGGGGACACAAGTCCGGGGTGGTATAGAAAACGGTGACGAATACAAACTATGCACAAAAAATGCAAAAGGCCGCAAAACACGAAAAACAAAAACACATCCTTCACGTGGAAAACTGGAAACCAGGGTTCATCGGGACGTGACTTACTCTCAAGCGGCCTCATTACTCAAAGAAATTTAAAAAAAGAAAAAAACCACTAAATGTCTCAAACCGGGGGAGAAATATAATCAACGGAACGGGATCAGTCTCGCTTTCCCCACTTTTACTAGTCGAAAAAGAGCTCGGGGGTCTCAATCCAATAGTCGCTGGAGTATAAAAGAATATCCAAACCCGAATTAAGTCGTTGGAGAAAAGGAAAAAACTTCCAAACCGGCATTAAATGAAACGAGTAATGTTCTCCTGTTTGCAATAGTAAGAATGTCTGAACATTTATTAGAACCATAAAAGCTTAGAAAATTTCGAGGGCTATAACACCCAAAAGTAGGTGGCCACTAGAAGACGTTATGATAAAGCTCCGATGTAGTTTTAGTAATTCGGGTAAAGAAAAAGGTCATTAGCGGTGGACACGGAAAGGTGAGCCCATTTTGGAGTTTTATGATCCGTTGGATCTGATTTCACTTGAGGGTGACCAGATCTGGTCAACGTGATAGGGGGGGGGCTGACCTCCGCGAACATACCTGGAAGGGGGGGGCAGACGGTAGACAATGGGAGGGACTAAAAAATCCGGAGGGGGGGGAGAAGGCACGCCGATCTTGAAAAGAATGAAATGGCCCTTCGAGTGTGGTAGAAATTTGCACGAATTCTGTTGTTAGTCAATTTCTTGGATGCAAGGGGCGGCGCTTCGTAACAGGGTGATAAAACGAAATGCAAAAAGAGACTGGAGGACGTCCAAATTTCAAAGTGTGTTGGGGGGGGGGGTCACATTTTGGGGTAGGAGCCTGGATGTCTTGAAATAGTGTGTGGGAATACTAAAAACGTGGGAGGATATACCAAGAAGGAAGAGATCGGGGGGCTTGGATTGAGTGACACGTGAAAAGGTTTAAGGGTACGGAAAAGGTAAGAAAAGTGAAGAAAAATAGCCGAAGCTGAGAAAACTTCAAGAGGGAGGTAGGCCATTAGGTAGAGTAGGGGTAAAAGGGAATGAGGAGCATCGGGGAACAAAACCCCAAGTGTATGAAAAAGGCGGAAGTAGACCTACGTCAAAGCAGAATGTCCGGGAAATATCAAAAGATTCCCTGTCAATGAGAAAGTTTAAGAGAATCGGAAAATGAACTGGGGCAAGAGGCGCCCGGTGAATGGGGCCCGTCGGGGGTTGATCTAATAAGGGCTCTTCATAACGTCCGTTCCCGAACTGGGGAGTTGGGGGCAGATGTTATGTAAAGGCGAGGCGGACGCGAAGTACTAGTTAGGGTTACTCCACGACGGGTAGAGCTGTGCTCCAAACGAACGGGCCCGAAACCTAAAGGGTGGAACAAAAAAAAAAGCAAGAAAAAGATGGTTGGAACTTGGACGACAAGAAGGAATTGACGGAACCGGGAAACGGAGGAAAAAGCAGCAGGACGGGATGGCAGGACGCTGTATTACAGCCGGCCATATATGCCACAGGAGAGGGAGGAAATTACTGAAAACCGCTGAATCAGGTCTCCATCGATTAGCAGTTGAAATTCTATGGAAGGGCGGGACGCCCGGAAAGAACGCATGATTATCGACTTGGAAGGTAATACTAGGGGAGGGGAGGAAAGGAGGGGGATGGATAGTCATTCTGATTGGGGAAGAAAAGAGATGGCTGGCTGTGTGTCCGAATGAGGAACGGTCTTGGGGGGTCGAAAACGTTCTACCTGCCGGTTTCATCAAAAGGATTGGGATAGGGAGAGGCGATGGCAAACATGGTCTTTAAAAAGAGACGCCGAAGAGGTTAGAAGAACGGGGAGCTTAGACGAGAATTCTATATTTAAACGGTCACACAGGACCATAGACAAAGGGGGCAGTTCTCGGAAAAAAGATTGTACAAAAGTGCCTCTCCAAAAACGAGAATAGCAAGCGATGCTGGAAGTGAACCTGGATGCACATAATAGAAAGACGATTAGGTAGTGCGGTTCAAAGATCAATCTTAGAGGATGACAAGCGCTGAAGAGCGGAGAGAGCACAAAGGATTCTAGACGGGGGGGAAGAGGGGTGAAAGTTAAAAAGGAAACAGGAAAGAAACTGGAATCAGTCGTGGTAATTCCACCGGTGAATTATAGTGTTGGACTTCAGGAAGGAGGGGGTACATGAGTCAACAGATGTATTTCCGAGTACAACTATTGCGCGAACCAAGGGGAAAAGCCCGAGAAAGGGCAATAACTACGGTAAGAGCGAGGGAGAGCAAGCTTTAGGGGGGAAAAGAGGGGTGGACAGCTAGGGCCTTTTGCCCAAAGTAGGGGTAAAAAGATCTCTCAACAACAAAATAGGGAAAAATAGATGAAAAAAATAGTGACAGGGGGGGGGGGGGGGGGGGGGGGGGGGGGGGTGGAAAGGGGCAAATGACTAACGGTTGGAAGTGCCTCTTGAGCTCAACATTAACGCTCAGTGGGAAACGGAGTGGGGGTGTTGTCCAGGAGGGGGTCAGGTCTGTCGCTGCCTGTAGTCCAGTCACTTCTGTTTGGCTCGGAAATTCTGCAATAGGGCAATAGAAAGTGCCAGTCAATAAATCACCGGAATGGGGGGTGAAAAATATTACCGACTACAGATTGAAATGGAGGATACTGGAAGACGCAAACAAACCATTGGACCACAACGTAAATAGGAAATCCGGGGTGCGAGCGCCAGTGACAGCAGGGAGAACGAAGACATGAAAAGGAAGGTAGTATCTCAAGAAAATAAGAGGGTTACGATGTGGGGGGGGAACTAAAACTGAAAAAAATAGGTGCAAAAAAGAAATTGCAAGGATAGGGGGAAAAGAGGGGACCGATTGTCTGACGCGAAAGGGGTCTAGAGGAAGGTCTAAGGGGGAAAGAGGGCGGTTGGGAACGTTGAAAGACTCGGCCGGGGTGTCGGGGCTCACACTGGGTAAAGAAGTATAGGTCACTCAGTGGGTCTTCACCGAACTGCTAGAAAGAAAAGACACATGGATTAAAATATGATGAAAAAAAGAAGGTGGGTCCCCACTCAAGGGGGGCATACGAAACCATGAAGACGCTACAAAAAAAAACACCACATCGAAAAAAACATCCTACTCAGACTCACGAAGGCTCGGAAAAGGGTCTTCAGAGGAGAAAGAGGAAGGCAGATGATCTGAAAAAAAGCAGTAGGGAACTCCGAGTGGGTTTGGTAAAGGTCCTCTACTACTTTACAAAAAAGAGAGGAGAGGGAAGAGGAAGCGGCGGACTTTGGGTGGGGGGAAAAACGCCGGGAAACCCAATTGAAGACAGAGGCCGAGGAACCTGACCGAGATAGGTAAATAAAAGTCTTGGAGCGCGAAATAGCGCGTCGGGTTTAATGGTGAATCGGGATCCGTCATTCAGGGGTATCCATTCAAAAAATACAAGAACAGACTTCGGGGTGTAGGGACTTCGGGGGGGGAAGACGGAAAGTGAAATTTGGGGGGAAGGGGGAAAAACACGATTATTGAGCCAAAATATTCAAGCGGGAGGGTGTCAGCTAAAAAATAGAACCTGACACTCCAAACCAAAGCATGTCGGGAAAATCATGAAGTGGGGAGAACGGAGGGGGTTGGGGAAGGCGAGGAGGTAGGTATTGAAGACGCGGGGACCATCCCTGCGGGAGAAGAGGAAGTAGAAAGGGAATGTGCAGGGGAGAAATTTATTAGAAGAGCATAGGCCGGCCGATAGTACTGATCCAAGGTATGGGAAGGGAAGCGCAGGGAGAATGATCAAAAATAAATTGGGGGCCGTGGGGAAAAAATGGGGTAACAGAAAGCGAAAAGTGCAGTACATACTAGACACAGAGAGGGGAGCAGTCAGAAATCTGTAGGGTAGAGAAAGAAAAAGCAGTGTCTGCACTCGGGAGGGAAGTTGTACATTAGTAGTAAAGAATCAGATGAAGGTTCGGAGCAAAGTCACCTCATGGGTTGTGAAACACAGAAGGGATGGGATGAAAAAAAGGGTTCAAGACACAATATTCAAGACCAAACAGGGCTAACAAAAATAAAAAAAAACACAGATGGAAGATTTTGGCAGGAGACTTGAATTTGGGTTTCATAGGGGTCAGTGCGTAGAGGGCAAAGCTAAAGGCACAAAGAAAAAGTTTAAAGATAAAGAACCACGAAAGGAAGACCAAAGGTCAGACCAAGGATGAAAACAGATAAAGGAGAGCTACGAAAAACCGGGTTTCATTCACGGGCTCACGAAAGGGGTCAAAAAAACCGGGGAGGTATTCAACCATAAAAGTACCCCTAAAACTATGGAGAGGGTGGCAAAATCGCATCGGTAAAAAAACGAGAAAAAACAGGGGGAGGAATGGAAAAACGGGTCATTAAAAAAGTTGGGAGGGAAGTAAATTTCAGCTTAGGGGGTCTTAACAAGAAAGGGGGAACAAAGATAGTAAGGGAAAAA
>Ga0179591_1232717_pt1 | contig 12670 bp, 14 predicted proteins | sample CZOMad2_1_08_16f_FD_182891 | JGI IMG/M metagenome (GOLD analysis project Ga0179591, IMG submission 182891) | Vadose zone soil fungal communities from Angelo Coast Range Reserve, California, USA - CZOMad2_1_08_16fungal (PacBio error correction) | ecosystem: Environmental > Terrestrial > Soil >...
GGTTGCTGAAAACTGAGGGAATCAAGGGGGGCCGCCAAAGAAAAAGGCCGGGCAAAAAGGCGAACGTTCACTACAAAAATCTCAAGCACACTCGTTTGTCTGTCAAAGGGACAAAAGACAAGCAGAACGGGAGGGGGACGGGTGTCTCAAGCTCTCAAAAAAAAGAATTGAGGGGGGCTCAAGAGAAAGAAAGTTCAATGTCCTACGGGACCGTGGAAATGATCAATGAAAGGTTGAAACAGAAATCGACACGCCACTGAGGTTGACGAGAGAAGCAGGCAACTGTCTGAAAAAAATCGGCATCACAGAGACGCCACACTTCAGAAAAAACGTTAGGGGTGAAAATCGGGGACACGGACGGAAAAAGGGAGGGGGACACACGGGGGAACCAGCAGAAATTTATCACAGATTCGGGAAGGGACAGCGGAACAAACTCATCCACCGTCGTCAGAACCGCGGAGGAAGAACAAGCGGGGGTTGGCTCCGTAACAAATCGAAACAAAGGGGGAAAAGAAGGACCTCCGTTGAATTACCGTGTGTCGCTCGTGGAACACGGTGACAATACGTGATCTGAATGACGGGGTTCCATCGGATATTAGAAAGATAGAGCAAAGAAATTAAACAACTAAGTATTAACTGATCCTGCGGGGGGAAAAGGTGGCAATCGAGTATGTAGGTTGTGGGGGGGCGGGGCCAGAATCAGCAGTAACTGAAAACGAGGGCTCTCACATGCGCCAACGGAAGAAATGGTCACACTGCTTACTACCTAGTTTCTGAGTAACGACGGACTATAAGAAATACCGGTCCTTAAAGCAGATCAGCCGAACGTAGGCTGAAGTTAACTGCAGCGCCTTTGCTCAATGGAAAAAAATACGGCAGAAAGATGCAGGTTGGTGCCTATAAAGGCGAGGCAAAAAAAATGCAGGAGCGTGGGTCTGGAGCACAGAGGGAGGGTGGGGAGAAGGACAATCAACTGGGGGGGGGAGGGTCGGGGTAACCAAGGGTGCCTGGAACCATACCCAAAAAAAGGCTGCAAAGAGTGCTGAAGGGGGGAGGGGCCCTTCGACAACTACCACCAGTAGAAGTTTGTCAAACAAAGCAGTCAACGAAAGTCCCACAAAAACCATAACACCAAAAAAACACCTGAGAAACCATTGGACAGCACTGTTCATATAGGGTAAACTGGGAAGGGGCGTCAGACAGCCCCACTAGAAAAGTTCGCCAGGGGGACCTGCATTCAAAGGGTTCGGTAAGAAAATCCATCACTTATGAGGGAAAAAGGCCGTGAAGCTTAAATTTAAAATGGTAAGGGGGGGGAAATCCAGACCCCCGTGAAGACCAGACGGGACGGCACCGAAAGAGATCATGGCGTTGCGGGAAAAATGCGGGAAAGGTGCGGAGTACGTTGGGATTTGCGGAAAAAAAAAAAGGGAAACGCGGTCTAACTAACAGAGAGGCAAAAGTAGGGATTTTAGACCGTGGCAGCGTAACGAACAAAAAAGGACGGGGGCAAGGCTGACGTCCTGACCGTTAACCGGGGTAGGGCGATGGTGGACAATTCAGGTTTCCGGGGAGCACCGCACAAGGCAGGTTGAGTGAGAACAACCAAAAACAAGACGGGGAGCCATTACCTAACAGGAGGGGAGTGGGGTTAGCTCCGAACGGGGAGGCGCTTTAAAAGAGTCAGAAGCGTCAAGTAACAGCACACGGAACGTCAAGGGAGGGTACGGACGTGCCTGAGCATCTTTTTAATAAGGGCAGACAGCAATGTAAAAACGGGGAATGATCAGGGTCCGCTGGAGGGGTTCCAGGGAAAGTGGAAAAGTGCGGAATGAAAGCATACCAGAAAATCTCGGGGGGGACTGTACCATGATAAAAAAAGGGTCAAGAGGGGGGAAATTAGATTAGATCTTTTTACTGCAAGTTTTCAGAAAAGGGCATCCCAAATTCTGTGACACAGAAGGGCGTCAACAGATAGGGGACGGGAATATACCGAAGTGAGTCACATGACGGCCGGGACGGCGGCGGGGCAAAAATTCTCTCGTTTTGCTGGACAGAGAAAGAGGCAGGTCAGAAACAGGCCTATTTACAGTCCGGGCTTTGGAAAAAGTAGGGACCCTGGATTTGGGGAATGGGGGTAAGCGAGGAAAAGAGTCTTCAGGCCCTGAAATGGACAGACAAATCGAGGAAAAGCCACTGTTCTTAGGTGGATCGGCTGGGGAAAAAGAGAGCAAAATCGGGGAAAAATCTAAGGAACCAAGCCTAAGGAAAAAGATCAGGGGCCTTCCCTAAGCAGATCCATACGGCCTTGAAGGAAAGGGGGAAGGGCGATAACTTAAGCCCTTTAGGGGGGGGTTCCTTTAAAAGAGAACCGTAGAAATGGCACAAAACATTCAAACGGGGGGAAAAAGAACTCATGGGGGTTCGCCGGGGAGGGAAGAAAGACAAAGAGGAAAAGAAACGGATCTTCTGAAGGGGTTTAGCGGCACTAGTGAAAGTTTTCAAAAAAAGGGAAGCCCGGGAATTTTCCAAAAACCCCTTGAGGGAAAAGAAACAGGAACGGGGGGGAAAAAGGAAAAGACGACGCCCTGTGAACAGCTTTGGGGTGTACACGGACAAAAGGGACCATCCCCTAACGGAAGCTGGAAACATTGCAAGGAGGAGTTGGAGAAGGGGGAACAGTCGAAAGACCCGGGAACCAGTCTGCCGGCAGGGGAGAGGGGTTTTGAAGTACCAGACGGGGGGGAGGGAATTTTGATTCCTCGCCGGGGGGGTTCAGTACAACGGGGGGGGAGCGAAAAGCGCGACTGCTTTTGAAAGACTAAAAGTCAAGAAGAAAGAGAACATCGATTAATAAAAAAAAAGATCACCGCAAAGTCAGAAGACGCCAGAGGAAACCCAATTGGGAGGAAGGTAGAAAGAGCGTGTATACAAACTGACACCACATACAGGGAGACGAAAAGCGGGGGAGGAGCCCGTTTGAAAAAGTGCTCACGAGTGGACGGGAGGAGACAATCGGGAGGAAACAAATTTCCCACATAAAGGAATAGCAAAACAAGGCGGTCCAAAAAAGACGTCCAGGATAGGCGGGGGGGAGAGGGGGCGTAGGCCGGGGACGAGCGACAGACCACACTAAAGATGGCCAAAAGGAAAATGGGGCAAAGGAAGGTTGGTCGGGCAAAGCCGCAGGCCACGGTACCTTTGGGGAAAGATAAAAAGAACTGTATGGGTAGGTTGAAGGAGGTAAACAGGCCTTTGACATAAACTTAAAAACGAGACCACTAAGATTCAGACCAGGGGGAAATGTCCTAAAAGATAAACCTTAGGGCAAGAAAGATAAAAAAAAAGAAAAAAAAAATCGGCTTAAGTCAATAAGAAAAGCCGGTTTGGAAGAAATATTGTTCTTAGTGGAACTTCACCCATGTAAATAAGAGGTTGGGTGACAGCCGAAAAAGAAGTAAGGGAAGCAACTCCACCAAAAACAGACAACCTTGTAATATCCGAAGGAGGAAGAGTAACACCGAAGAGTCTTTCACGGTAGGTGCTTACAAGAAGCACAAGGAGGGGAAAAAAGTATAAGACCTGCAGAGGACCCAGTGGATGCACCATAAAGCCCAAAACCGGTGTAGCCTAAGAGCCAAAAAAAACTGAGGAGAGGAGAAAAAGAGGGGAGAAGAAACCAAGGTGCGGGGAGTCAAATGGAAGGGGCTAAACGAGGCTCAGGCAGGTCCATTAGCGGTTATCCTCAGGTCTGACAGCACTAAAATACGGAACAAAAGAAGAGCGATTCGTCACGTAGGTGAACTTGAAGTACCGAATACACTTTTTGAAGTGGGTGGGGATGGTGATGACACTTAAAAAGATGGATGAGGGAAATCAACGGAATAAAAAGGGGCTCGAAGCAAAGGATATCACACAGCTGCGACATAGAAATCAAAAAAGGTAGGTCGGAGAAAATCGGGTGGGACTGAAAGCCGAAAAATCACAAGGGTCCGCCCTGCGAGGGAAGACGGTGAGTCCAAAAAGCTACAAATAAAAACTAAGAAAACAGAAAACGACAAATCGTCGGCACCAACGGAACCGCTAGCTCTTTTGCATAAAAAAAAGGCTCAAAATAGAGCAATAAGTCAAAGTCGGTGAGATTCTTCCCTCCTAGGCAAAGCCTACCAGACCGAGAAGGTCGGGGAGCCAGGCAGAGTTACAGGGAGGTTAAGCGAACTTGGACTTGAGGGGGGGGGTGTGCCTGAAAGAAAACTTGAAAGGAAGCCAGCTCGTTTGCAAGAATCAAGGAACCAGTCTTGCTACTCGCTGTCATCGGTCAGTACGCAGGAGGAGCAACGAAGCTTCGGCTTCCTAAGGGACCTGTCGAGCGAGGGGTGAAAAAGCGGAAGGGTTGAGTAAATTGAAGAGACGGTGGAGGACTTTGGAAACTGGTCTGTCCGCGATAGGAGGTACCTCAGGACTGTCAATGAGCTCTTTAGCAAACAATAAGACGGCAGGAGACGCGGAAGTAAAAAACAACCCCCAGCAAAACAAAAACAAGAAAAAACGGGAGAAGAAACCCATGGTCTGTCCAACCACTCAAAACATCTCCTTCTGGGGAGACGGCACAAAAAATAAAAGAAGACCCACTAAAAGGCCCCTGATGTGAGAGGGGGGTCCGAAGCCACATGACTGAAATGAAGACTCAAAAGGACCTATAAGAAGATGGAAAAAACGACAAGAAATAAAGCATCTTGTTCAAAATATTTTAACGTGGAAAGGGGACGACGTGACATAGTAAAATTGTAAAATCAACTGGAAGCTGGATGAAGTTTTGAAAAAGAAAAAGGGAAATACTCCCCAATTCAGCGACAAAGAAGGGGAAAACCGAAAAATCGTCGGAAACTTCCCGGCTAAAAACACAGTGACTAGAAAAGGGAGGGGGGGAATCGTTTATCCTGAAAAGGGACGGAAAAAGAACATTTGGACGGAAGGGAGAAGAACCCCCATTTCGTCCCATCAGTTGAGGGATTATGCGGAGAAGGATGAAGGCATTAAATGGAATTTAAAAAGGGGGTAGAAGGGGTCCGAGTGGTGACCCGGGGGTAGGGTATTTCAAGACCAACGGAAAAAAAAAAGACAGACACGTTGTACGGCAATTAAGAGGAAAAAGTTCTACGAGCGTCATTCGCCCAAACTACTAATGTTGTTGTCGTCTCGGGACAGGGGGCACGAAAACCACATCCAGTGGGTAGTCCGGGGACAACGAATTTGAAGAAAGAAAAAAGTACGACCTCTTTGTCAGAAAGGAAGCTACCCTCCAGCAAACGGACGAATTCAAAAAAACAGAACAAGGGGAAGGGTTGACCTCTCGGCAAGAAGGCCTTCACTTGTCCGAGAAGAACTAAAGAGTACGTGTTTTTTAGTTTCGGAACTGAAAAAAGCGGAAGAAAGACATGTCGGTGCCGCCTTTAAGAGTAGAACAAGGGGAAGGGGGGGAAACAGAGGAAACGGGGCATCTACATTTCAAAGCCTGCAGGGGAGGCAACCGAACGGAGAACGCTGTGCAGGTTACTCAAAAAAGTGTCGAAGAATGGCCTGGGCACAGGAAATAAAGATAAAAAAGGGGGCACTTAATCAAAAGGACAGGGGGCCGGAATTCTTACTGTCTTGGGAGTTTCAAAGAGTCAAAACGCCAAAGATGACTCAGTGCGTGGGGTTGGAAAAGAAAACGAAACAAGACGTACGTGCCGGGAGATTAACTTCTAAGCACCATACAACACCTGAATGAAAGGAGTGAGGGAATGACAAAAGAAGAAGGGGTTCTTCCTGGCCGTTCGTTGTTGGATCACTGCTAATAGATACAAAGCGGAAGAAACATGGAGTGGGACGGGTAAAAAAAAAAAAGAAAAATCTCCATCCGTATTGTTGCCGTGCAGGAAAGGTCAGCCAGAAGGCACGGAGTGGGTTGAACAGAGAAAACGACAAAAAAAAAGAAAACGTGAAAGAGGCCGGGCGCGGGGATAAACGACGGGGAGCGGTAGCATCATACAAACCAGAGGGGAGAAAAAAATCCAGCATCACACAGAAGAGACCAGGGGGGGAAGAAAAGGTGGGTTATAGGGCTGGGGGGGAATGGTCACAGTAAATTACCAAATTGAGACAGGAAAAGGAGAAAGAGCCAAAAGGGGGACGAGATCAGGAAAGGGAAACGATGGGGGGAAAACACGAAAATCGGCGCGGGGGGCGGCGACCGCGTCCCTCAACTATAACATGGACGGGGGGCTAAAACGGGAAGAAAACGGCCGAAACTACGGAAGTAACGGCCCTAAAAAGGGCAGGGGGAAGGGGGAACAATCCTGACTAACGGGACAGATTAGGGGATGAGTACACAGGGAAATCCCCCAACGAACGCAGAAAACGTTGGAAAAGGGGGGTGATTCTGTCTTCCAAAACAAAAGCCGCACCAAATCATTGATGACCCCAGCAAAGGGAAAAAGGCGACGACGCGTACCGGCGCCAAACGTGATATGGTAAGACCGGGCCAGGGTCGACTGGGGGGTGGCTGAAAAATTGGGGGGATTTCCATCTTATGGGCTATCGGGCTCTAAATAAGGAAGGGCGAAAAGACTGGGGGTTAAATACAGTTTACATGGTTGAATACTGCCCGGGACCTGGGGGGAAGCCAAGATTGGAGACCAAAAGAGTATCCCGTCAGGTCCGGAGATCAGAGAAGGAGCTTAAAAGGAAGTGAGGATTCTCACAAAACACTCAATACCTTTAAAAAGAGGGGGAGGGGGTACTCCAACATTGAACTCGTAAGAGTCTGAATGCAGGGCCAGGCGAATATAATAATGTTCCGAGAGAGCGGGAACATTCGCATAAAAAAGAACGAATTAGAGCGAGGATTTGGTTCAAGAGCACCAAGGATTTCACTGATGGTCAGGGACGAAACCTACAAATGGGGGGCGAGGGGGGGTGGCTCATTGCTAAAAAAACACCTGAAATTCCAACTCCCCACGGCTTTAGAAGTGGCGGTTATCGTCGCCGGCGGTCTGAGTACTTAGAGTCAGCGGTGCCTAGGGAGGTTGGAAGGAGGAGGAGCTCGGGGACAGGGCGTGGGACATAGAACGGCGAGGGCGAAAGGAAACGATGATAAGGGGTAGTAAAAGCATTAGAAGGGACCCTAATAAGCATTCCAGAGGGAGGGAGAAAAATCGTGGTGGCTTCTGCAGTCACCGCTTGGGAAGTGTTCCAAAATCATGAGTCAAGGGGGAAGCTTGGTACACAAAGTAACAGTGACCATGATAACTAACTGCATCAATGGGGAGTTTGAAAATAAAAAACTGCAGAGGTGGAAGAAACCTGAAGGGCGAGGGTAAACAGGAGGGAAACTTCTCATAAAAAGGGGTCATAGTGAAAGTAAAAATTTACATTCAGAGAAGATTGGGAACAGTTGAAGCGATGGGGAACTGCTCGACTGGAGAACTAGATTATTTGGGGAGGGAGGGATGGAGGCCTGACGTTATGGCAAAACTCATTTGGAGGGAGTTGTCTTGTGTTACCTAATAAAAGAAAAAAAAAAAACACAACAGGGGTCGACTTAAGGGGGGTTTCCCATTGGACTTGGGCCGGGAAAGGGAGCTACTGTGGAGTTGGCAGTACTAAAGAGCTCTAGTGTGCTCCGTTCCAATGTCTTAGAAGCTAGACAAACACGGGATTTAGATAGAGATTGGAAAAACGCGGAAACATGCTGTATCGCCAGAAAAGAAGACACTCCAATCCAGCGCCCGCTCCCTGACAGAAAAAAAAAACATCGAGACCCTTCAGGGTTTCATGAAAAGGGGGGTACAAGAACACTGGACACTGACGGGAAGGCGACGTACATATAATTGTGTCTAAAAAAAAGAAGGTGGCGTCCCGCACCGTACGTTGAAATTAAAGGAGTACGCAAAATTCGGGCGAAAGGAAATGAACTGGCAAAATACGGGGGACACAATCTGGAAAGATTTAAGAAATACCTCTAAAACGGGGAGGAAAAAAAGGTAGCAAGCTCTTCAAACCACAGGCGACTTGTAAGGGTTGGGAAAAAATCATGCAAGGGCTTTCATGGGGGGGTAAACATGTGGGGAAAACATGCACATCAAGGGAAACGACGTTTCTGAAAAAGGGAGGAGCAGAAAAAGAACCGAGGCATCTAGCTGAAGAGACAGGGTGGGTGTGACTCCGATTCCCCTAGACCCAGCCTTATGGGGACGAGAAACAGGCAGGAAGGCGGGTTCACGCTTGAAAACTGATACCTGGGAAAAAAAAAAGTAAGAGAGAAATGGTAATGGTGTGAGGAATTCTTAAACTCGAGGGTAAAATCACCGCTGGGAACCTTTCCCAAAGAAACGAAAGATGGAAAGGGCTTTGCAAAAAAGCAACTAAATTCCCGTAGAGTCGTGATATAATACCAAGGGCACGGACCGAACATTGACGGGTCACTCACGATCTACCAAGAGGGATCGTAAACGGGCTGAAGATGGAGAGAAAGAAAGCCGGAGGGAGAAAAGCCGGATGTAAGAAAGCGCCGGGGACGGTAGAGGGCAACCGGAGTCCCTCCGGCCTGGCAGCCAGGAAGACGCGGAGAACCTCTCAGGTTTGAAGGGGGGCATAAAGGAAGAACTGAAAAAGGAGTGCAGGAACTCCAAACTGGAAGAACCCAAGAGTTGACTAGTGGCAAATTTTAATAATGAGCAATAAAAAAAAGGTTAATGGGTCAACTGGTCTTGAAAGGGAACTCAGAAGAAGATTGAAATTGGAGGTACATATATGGTACAAGGGGACATCCCAGGAACGAAACGCAGACTGAAGAATTTTGGCAACACAATCCCGCCCAACCCAAAAAAAAAAACAAACCACTTGTAACCACAGGCTCCACACAACCCCACAAAAACAACCCCCCCCAGAGCACCAGACAAGTCCTCACGGGCAGTGTCCTACACGCTTGACTTGCGCGAACAAAAAGAGCCCGTGGAGTCAAAACAGGGCCGGAAGAGGGCCACAAGCCGGAGGATGTTTGGAAGCCGGATTCAGTTGTCGGGGGAATGGGCCAGTGAATAACTCCAGACAAAACGGGGGATGCCCATCATATTGGGTAAAACGGAGAGTGAAAGTAGGGATGAGGTCTGATGCGCGAGGGAAAGGAAAAAGAACAGAGACAACGACTTACAGCCCGACAGGGGAGGTCGGAACTTCGGTTCCTGTGGGGGGGGGATGACGTTAAGGTCGAAAAAAAGGCAAAAACGGGGCCTCTACTAGCACGGGCAGAAGAAAGGAGGGCGATGTCTGTAGAAAAAAGAGACTGAGAGAATGTGAAGATCTGATAAATCCCACCAGAGAATCCAAGGGCCATAACAGGGACGGGGAGGGGGGTGGATCATCATCCCGGTTAGGTGTTTGGGTTAAAGAAAGGAATAAGCCAGGACGCGTCCAGCATGGAACGATGGCGTCGGTGAAAATTGGCACAGGTCGAACGTGCTGATTGTCCAAGGCGACCGCAAGGGAAAGATGTACGCAAATTCCTTATAAAAAGTTTTTTCGGCTTGGGAAAAAAAAGGTGTCATGGCGGAAGTCCATTCTTAATAACAAGAAGCGTGTCAACCAGGCGTAGCCTGCCAGGGGCCCCCCAGCCAAACACCCCCGTGGTAAGAAGGCTAGGGGGGAAAAGGATATGGACTCCGTTCGGAAATGGGGGGCAATAACGGAATGTCAACACTTCAAGGGAAAAAGAACCGGGGCGGGGGACCATCGTTCCGGAAAATAATAAAGAAGAGGAAGAAGCACAGACAGGAAAACACTTCCTTCGTTGATTCTCCAGGAAGGGTGGAGGAACAACATCCTGGCAAAAGCAAACACTTGGGCTTTGGTAAACACATTCATGGTCTGGCAAGAAAGGGTAGGTGGGGGGTACCGGCACGGAAAAAATTGGGCAGGTTTGTGCAGGAGGTTCCTCGAAGAATGTAACATTCGAAAATGGAAGGCCGGAGAATGATAGTATTCTCCCAGTTGTGAGAGGATGGGACCGCAAGAAGACAACCTTTCCAAAGCTGAAATTCCACCATATGGGAAGAAATAATTAATCATTCGTCCCGAATGAGGACCATAAGAAGTAAGCACCGTGGTGCGGGAGAAAGCAACTTGGGGGAACAGGGAAAAAAAGAAAGAAGAAGGGAGAAAAAAAAAAGTCAAGAATTTTAAGAGTAAAACGGGTGTCTCCGGACGGGATCAAAGCGATAGGAGGAAGGGATACCTGAAGAATGGGGGGGAGAGTCTACCAAAAGGGCAGGTGTGTTCAAAAAAGGGAAAGGAAGGGGGTGTTCCACAAGTGGTGATTGAAAAATCACAACCCGAAATGAAGGGAGGGAAAGGACCGTAGATTCTTCTTGAAAAGACAGCCAAGGGGGGGAGTTCAATTTGGTTCCTCTTTTTGAATCCGGAAAAGAGAAATCCTTAACAAGGGGAGGGCCAGGGGGTGATGGGGGAGGGGGGGGCGGCACTTAACGGAGAGGGTGTTATGTTGCAGTCTTAAAACAGGGGTATGAACGAGAACTTCAGGGGGTCGTTTTCTCCCAAGGGGGAAAACTAAACATCAGTCGAAGAAACACGAGACGCACGGGAACAGTAGCTTTTAAGCGAATAAACAGATTCGAAAAATAAGGAAAAGGACTTCGGTTCGGAAAAGTGAGGAGAAAGGCACGTGAGACGAGGAGGAAACAGAGCTGAGGCAGAGAGTAGGGAGCACGGGGGTTTTGAGAGTCTACGCTGGGGGGAGGACCGGCGTAGGAAATGGAAGAAACCACTAAGTACTACGCAAGCGGAAAGGAGGAAGAAGACCGCGGGAGGTTAATAACAGGAAATTCGGGCTACCGAATGTAGGGCAAAAGAGGGCAGAACTTTCTTCTATGGGTTGCGAAACGGTGTTCAGGGGGAAGCGAGAAACGCAGGTCCTGGGGGAAAGAGCAATAAGCTGTACTTCGGTCTGGGGCCGTTAAAACGGGGAATTGTTGGGAAAACCTGTACTCCGGTAACCCTATATTGCTTACGGGGGAGAGGGGAAACATACTAAAGCAGAAAATGCAACCCGAAAAAGAAAAATCTGAGACATGCACGGAGGGAAGGAAAGCATTGTGGATCAGGGGATTCAGCGAATTTAGGGATCATTTAAGAAGAAACAAAAGAAAGGAAGAGGCACCTCCCAACACGGAAACAGGGGTAGACTCCCCTGGGGGCAGTAAAAAAAAAAATAACAAACTAACTAATCGTTGATGGGGGTCAGAAGACTGGGCCCTACCCAAGAGGCGCCCGCCGGAAAGGAAAAAAAGCCCTGGAGCCCGGGTCAGAAAGGCAGAATTTGAGGAAGCGCACCGGGACATCGATTAAACAAAAACAAAAAAGGAAGGGGGAAAAGGAAGGGGAAAAAAATCGGAAAAGTACAGCGTCGGCTTGACTGCAAAAATGAGGGTTAAGACACGAAAACCCTGGGGTTCAACTGTCTCGGGGGACATAAAGAGGGGAGGAGGCAAAAAGAATAATAAAACCTCATTACAGATTTGTTGCTGTTGCAACGATGATTGCCTGAGGATTACACGTTTTGCTCAGTGTTGGTGGGGCTTTACAAAAAGTAAGGATGGCGGAGGGAAAAGAAGAGGACCCTATTTTGCAGGAAAAACGACCGAGAAATCAACCGCATCATCAGACAAAAAGAGCCAGAACCAGAGAGAGAAACGGCACTGCTTCCTGAAAGAGGACCATTAAGAAAACGACCGTCAGGCCCGAAGCTCACTCGGGGAACCAGGAGTGCCGCGTAAAACCTGCCGTCACCCTCCCTACAAGAACACCCATCTTCTGTGGGGGGGACTATTTTCGTGAACAGAAAAAAAGGGCCGGGAAAAGACAAAAACCGGGCTCCAAATCAGAAGAATCAGAAAGGAAGAGGTCAACAGGGAGATCGGGCGCAAACAGGAGGGTCGGCCCGTCGGTGCTCCTAACGGCAGAGGAAGGGCGAGGCGCACTGCCACTGGGGGCCCTCGGCTTGGAAATGAGGGGGTGGAGAGTTGTGCAAAAGATCAACTCCTACAGAGTGTGGATTAAAGAACTTAGTAGAAATAAAGTTTTCTTGGGCGCCGCTGTGCGACGAAAGATTCAGATAACACGCCCCCATCAGGGAACGCTAAAAAATAAATAAGGTTCGTATCTGCTTTAAAGTGAGGATTCGATGAAGCGAGGGTGGGGGGAGCTTGGGGGTTTGCCAGGGAAGAGAAAAACGAGGGCGGAAAAGGAGAGATGTCAGGCAGAAAAAACGCCGAGAGATCCTTGAATAAAAAACCCCAAAAAAAAAGGTTACTTATTCTGTCACCCGAAAAACATCTTCCTTTGGGGTCTCAGGGAAGAAAAAACAGCAACGAGCCCGAGACTAAGTATGGAGAAATGGTAAAACAAAAAGGGAGAAAGCCCAGCAATGAAGCAAGTTAACTGGGCCTGAAAAAACGAGAAGGAAGAAACGAAGGGCGTTGAAGAAAAATTGTCCCAGTGAAATAGGTGACACGAGAGGTCCTCTGGGTCCGGGAACGGGAGGAGCCACGGGAGAAGTTGAAAAACTGAATAATGAAAGCTCCAAAAATGTCAGGAGGATGGAACACGTAAG
>Ga0179591_1303179_pt1 | contig 12670 bp, 13 predicted proteins | sample CZOMad2_1_08_16f_FD_182891 | JGI IMG/M metagenome (GOLD analysis project Ga0179591, IMG submission 182891) | Vadose zone soil fungal communities from Angelo Coast Range Reserve, California, USA - CZOMad2_1_08_16fungal (PacBio error correction) | ecosystem: Environmental > Terrestrial > Soil >...
GATTACGGATGGAGAGGTGGCGGACGCGAACCGATTGGCGGGACATTTTGCGAAGAAACTGCAGATGGACGGGCGCTATCCGCCAAAAAAAGGAACCAGACTGGGTCCGGAGCACAGGAAGATGGAGGGGGGAAGGATCGGGGGGGGGTGTCAGATTACTACAGCAAGTGGGATAGGACCATCTGGGAGAGCAAGGGCTTTCTCGGGGAGGGATGCGACAGAGAAGCAAATTCAAATTCTTCCCTACGCCCGAAAACACTAGAAAAAACTGGGGGACAAGACATCTCGTAGGAGGGGGATGGTAATGAAATGGAATCAGGGAACTGCTGGCACTTAATTCTAAGTGGTTACTCGCAGAAATCGTCTATCCTCGGAAAGACGGAGGAAGGGAGGGACTCTTGGCCGGACCGGCGAAAGAATCTTTCCTCGTCAACCCTGACAAAGTCTGCTCTATTCGGGGGAGCTACTCCTTTGAAAGGGAACGAATTGAGCCGGAAGGGAGCCTCTGGGAAAGGCAGAAAATAGGAGCGGTGGGCGACGCAAAGGGTCTGTGTCGAGGAAACATGGAATAGCGTGAGGGGGGAAACGAGTGCGCTAAGAAAAAACATATCTAATCGGGTGTTACAAACAGCTCCAAGAAAGTCTTAAAAAAACGGGGGCGTTTTCTCAGTATAGGGGTAGCTTCCTCTCCGAGGAAAAACCCGGTCAATCAGTTAGGACCAGACACTTCAGGTGATCAGACCTCCGGCGAGGGTGTCGTAAAGAAGAGATAACCGGGGCCTAATGTACCTCACTCTAATCAAAGTTGGGAAGGGACGCAAGGCAGGAGACTGGACAATACTGTCTGATATGCTGAGTTATGGCTGTGTCCTAGGGTTTTCAGAAAACGCGCAAGTCACGCGCCAGGTCCCCGGCAATCACTACGGGGAAACGTGGTTGTCGGGGAAACCGGCAAGAAGGGAGGGGCCACACAGAAGCGAAAGGGGAAAGTCAAAATTAAAAAAAAAAAACAAAGGGAGAGAAATCATTAAAAGCAAAAAACAAAAAAGAATGAACAATACATCGAGAAACAACGCGGGGGGGAAGTGCCGGGAGGTAGGAGTGCGAAACTGCAGCGTCGGTGATCTTCCACTGATGAAAAGAGATACACAAGGTGTGTCCGCAAAAGAATACGTGGAGCGACACAAGAGTCGGAACATCATCATACAAGGGGAAAGCTGGCATCACCTGGGGATTCAAAGGACCACAGTCAATGCGCGAACCGCATGGAGTTACGGGGGAACTGCATGGCTGCCTGAAGGACGCAGGCACTCGGGCCTGAACGAAACTACAACGAATTGACAGGATTTACGCACAGGCCTGAGTCAAAAAGTCGGATTCAATAGAGGAAGGAAACTCGGGGAAGAAAAAAGAGCACCACGGGGAGCGGGACTTAAAGGAAGCACGGCGGAACAGAAATCCGGGGTCCCGAGATACGCTTACCCCCCACGAGGCAAGTCAAAAGGGTGGGGTTTCATTGGGAATCGGCAGAAGATAAAAAGCGGTTACCATCTTCCGGGGGAAAGCCACTCGCGGGAATCTAAATGGGGGCGATAGGAAGGGCAACCTTCGATGGTGGTGATTACAGGGATCGAAACCGGCAGCAGAAACGGTGGAGAAAAGCCGGTCTGCGCGGGGGCTTATGCTGGGGGAGGGGTGAAGATCACACACCTCAAGTGGAGGGGGGTGGGGGGGTTAGTCCGGGGGGGGGGTGTTGGGGGGGGGCTGGGGATTTGGGGTGGGAGTGGCATACATGCGAACTCATTTTAAAGTAATCCGGCAAGAAACCAAACCTCGGAGGAAGGATAAGGAAAGAAGACCAACGACAAAGATGACGGGTTCTTTTGCACTAAGCTCAGAAAACCGGGGAAGGGGTGGATCTACCAGAGAAATGGGAAAAGGGGGGCAGTAAAAGAAATGTCTATCAACTGAAAAAAGATATAAAAAGAAAAAAAACGCAGTGACACATGTGACAGCAAGGACAGGTGCAAAAAGGACATGACGTAGCCAGGGCAGGGCAAATTGATGGGGGTGCTGGATAAGGACAACCCACAACCCAAAAAAAATGTAAAAAAAAACAATCCGTGGGCGAAGCATTGTCAAAAAAAAAACTTCGCTCGGTTTAAAAAAACAAGTTAACCCAGTGCAGACCAACAGGACGGGCCACGTGGAGGTCCGCCAACTATGCAACGGGGAAAAAGCACGATCAAGGAGCGTAGTGAAGGAGGGAAGAGGGACTATCGACGCACAAGAAGGTCAAGAAGCTAAAAAAGGGGGGGGGTAACTTCCAAATGAGCATAGTAATACCAAAGCTTTCAATTCTACTCATACGCAGACCTTCTTAGTCGAAACCGTGACGATGCGGACGGGGCCAAGTCCAGATTCTTTCGACTGAGAAAAGAGCCGACAGCGCGACAATTGAAGGGCGCGGTCGAAAAGAGGGAGATGGAAAAAGAAGGAAGTCAGTGGACCCTTCAACAAAAAAAAAAAATCAAAGGGAAAAAGGAAGGCGGCGAGAAGTAGGCGAGACTACACTGCTCTTGCGATAAAGTGACAGGGGGGAAGGAGGAGGGCCAACCGGAGGGCTACAAAGGTCCAAGGGAGGGCCTCGAGCAAGTACACCGATTGCCGAAAAAAGCACGTCAGGAGGGCTCGAAGAAAAAAAGTCTACCCACAACGTGCTAGTCTCGCGAGGAATTTTTGTCAGAGTCAAAAGGGACGGAAAAAAAGGGAAGAATTACGCAACAAAAAAACAAGGATCAAAAAAAAAAAAAAACAACAGGCAAATCTTCAAAACGCCAAGCACAACCCCTGCGAAGAAAAGCAAAGGGGGTGCGAACGAGGAAGGGGGAAGGAGGTTGTGCAACTGTCAAAGTATGAAAACTGCAAAAAAGAGGAAAAGTGCGGTCGGAAAGGCACTTTGGAAGAGGCTTAGGGCTGAAAGGGAAGAAAACCTAGTAGAACAAAGGTCAAGAGGTGAGGCGCTCGCCAAGGCGGGTAGGAAACAGTAGGCACCAGAAATTCGCGGGGGAGGGAATATATCAGCAAAGGGGAAACATCAGTCAAGCGGAACAAAAAGGGTAGGGGGGGGGGGGGAGTGAAATGGAACAGAAGGAAGATAGCGGCCTGAGCTATGGATGGATAAAATGCAGAGGTGGCACGCACTCAAAAGGGTACTCAGTGAAAGAAACCCCTCGGAACCTGTGAGAGAGAGCATGGAAAAAAACAGAGACAAGACCGGAGAAGTTGAATCAGAATATAAAGAAAACTCATCGGTAAAGAAAATACGTACGCCGATAAGTTTAAGGATGAGGGGTCTCACATCGGGAGAAATCGTACCGGAAAAAGACAAGGCACAGAGGTTGGCAGCTTGAGAAAGGGAAATGCGGTCTGTAACGACCATGGGGGATACTACTATCATCGGTACGGGAAATACACCGAGGTAGCCTCACGGATTCATAGGGAAAGGGGGGAGTGGGGGAAAAAAGAACAACAAGAGAAAAAAAGCTGGCCCGCAAATCATAACGAAATCAACTCTCTGGAGGGGAAAACTACCTTGCGCCAGAGGAATGCTCCTACTGCGAATACAAGGTCACAAGCGGGAAGCAGACTCTGGGCTGAGAGGTCCGGTGCTGAGGAAGAGTCTCGCACGCAACCTTAATGTGCAATCGCCACGCTCAAGGGGAACCATCGAGACTTCTCAGAAATTCAGGGACGCATCATCAACGACAGGACGAAATGAAAAAGGGGTGGTAGTTAGGGTTGCAAGTAGGGGGGGGGGGGTCGGGGAAATGGGGAAAAAAGGGACAAGCCTAAAAGGGGGTCAAAGGCATATTTCAATGGGTGCACACTGAAAAAAAAGGATGCACATAAAAAAACGGCATGGGGAAATGGAGGGGAAACAAACCAGAGCAATCCCGGCTAGGGGGGCCGGTGGCCGAAAGGTAAGTGCAAGTTCAGACGATACCGAATCTCAAGCGGCTGAAAAAAGGGGGAGGGGACATGTGGGGGGTGGGGGGGCTTGACGAATCAAGACAAACGGGAGAAAAGGGGAGGGTAATGGGTGGTCAAAGAATAGACATCGTGAACTCACGAGTGATTCCTGGGGCAGTGACGCTGCCTAGTGGGGGAAGGGAACGCACCGAAGCACATCCAAGCAGGTTGTAGGAGGTGGAAGGGGACCTAGAATCAGAAAAGGTGTATCTGCACTGACAGCAGGAGTGAAGGGAGGAACTCCTGCACACAGGGGACTGAGAAACGGCAGAGTACGAACAGAGGGAGACACCCCTTATGGGAAGACGAAGGGAGGGGGTCTCTTCGATTAAGCACTTCTTCACTCCAGGGTTGAAGAACGTAGGGGACTGGCAGATCAAACAGCAAAGCGCGCATAGTAGGGGGTGTCGGCATTGATTTTCCTCGTTGCAGGACGGCTCGGCAATTTCAGCCGAACTACGCTTAAGAAGTTAACATTCGGAAACAAGACGGAGAGGCAGTGAGGGCTAAAAGCCGCGAAGGGGTATGTCAGAAGGAATAAACAAACAGAGAAGAAAGGGGAAAGGTGGGGGACTCTCCCTGCAAAAACCTGACGGTGGAGGACCGTGCGCTGCAAAAAGCCTCTGCCAGAGAAGCACGAGGAAGAGGGGGAGGGATAGGACGGTTCTTCGAAAAGCACAAATGAGAAAATGGAAACGGCAGTGGAAAATAGTGTCTACGTGGAGAGGACATCTATCAAACTTCAAACGAATAGGAAAATTGACGTCCGACTAGGCAGGTCTTGGGGGTTTCCGGAAGGGGGGGATTAAGCGGGCGAAGACACCAACCACAGACTATATTAACCGAGGAGAAGGGATGACGTCAGGAAATCAGAATCGGAGGCATCCTGAGTATACGTCTGACCAGTGGCAACAGAACAGTGGATCCAAGTGGGTAAAAAAGCAATGTGTCAAAGATCCTCAGGGGGGAAAAAGAACGTGGTGTTTACGGGGGACTTGATGGTAAAGCGGGAGCATAGGAAACAAGTCAATGCTCCGAGAGGGAGAACAAACCTGCAATCAGGGTCAAACCATCGGACGTAACGGGCCTAGTCTGCTAAGGCGTGGGAAAAAAACAAAACCCGGAGCAATTGATTGGGACTAGTGCCCTATCACAGAGCGAAGAGGTGATGGTCAAGCGCCGGCAAAAAAAAGGGGCGGAACATGCGGGACATTCAGGGATTGTGGGGGGGGGGGGTGGGGGGGGGGGGGGGGGGGGGGGGGGGGGGGGGGGGGGGGGGGGGGGGGGGGGGGGGGGGGGGGGGGGGGGGGGGGGGGGGGCAAGGGGGGGGGGGGGGTTGACGGTCAACTTGAAGATTTGTCGAGCAACAAAAAACAACCCAAAAAAACACCCTAACAAAAGCCGGGGGAATGAGAGTCGTTTATTGGGTAAAACTTCAAGGTACACCACAGACACTTTTTCACCGAGCAGGGGCAGGCCACTTCTTCCGAACTCTCAGCGCAGAGGAACCTGGCAGTTCAAATCCCTGAATTAGAGGGATCGTGGGGCCACGACAGGCACCTCCTCTAGTGTGTACGTAGGGGGGGGGGACATCGAAAAAGTGGGGGAAAAATGCATGGAAGAACGGATGGGAGCAGCTGAGGAAGAGACTCCCCGTAATCGCGGCAGAATCGTGTGCTACTCCAAGGATAAGACTGTGGGCGACAGGAACGAGCGTTTTCAGGGAAACAAACAGTATCCAGGAGTGAAACGTCACGTGGGGGGACCGACGGACTGGACCATACCGAAGTATTCACAGGATGGGGATATCAGGCACGAACTTCTAGGGCGGAAGGCCAGATAGTGGGGTTATGGGGGGGAGTTGGGGCGACGTATGGAAGTGGACGGCGCAAATTGACAGTGCAGCAAAAAACGATCGCGGGGTGTGTGGGGGGGGGGGTGTTTGGGGGGGGGGGGGGGTGGGGGGGTGGGGGGGGGGTGGCCTACTCCTGTAGGTGATTGGGATCAAAAAAGGGTCGATGGTCGACTCGAACAAATACATTCTCTCATATAAAAGTACACTGACGAATAACGAGACAGCGCAAATACTCTCGACATTTAAGGGGGTCTTTACAGGACCAGAATCGGCGCGCCGAGAAAAGGAAATTCCCCCTTCGTCAAAACTGTAAACCCGTATCGTGTCCTGGGGGCTGAGGGGGAAGTACCACGTAAAAGATCGGGTCTGATTATAGATCAAAAACCGCAAGGATCCGCAAAGGGCCTTGCTGGTTTTGGGCGTCTGGGTTCAAAAATCAATTGCACTACGATTGGTGTCCACAAATATCAGGGGGATGATTTGATCCAAAACGAGGGGCGGAGGATCTTAACGAGTTGTAAATTTAAATTACAGAGCGGGGGCGTCAGGGGGGGGGTGTTGAGAAGAAAGAGGGGGGTGCCCAAACCCAGAAAAGAAGGGTAATGTCAACGGGACTTTGAACACATCTACACAAGAAGTCATAAAATGGTAGACTGAAGGCACGAGAGGCAGGAGGGGACACACAAACAAAAAAAAAAAAAAACCCAAAAACTACTCCAAACAAAAAAAAACACAAACGAGCTCTAGCGGGATATGCTCATGATGAGTATGAAAGCAAAAAAGTAGGAAATAGGGGAATGGTGATGGAGCCTGGGGGGCAGTGCACGGGGGGCTGTAACCCTCCACTAAAAAGAGGGGGGACTTTCGCAAAATTCAAATAATATCAGTGAGGAAGGGTTGGGCCAGCGCCTGACACTGTGCTAGGGTTGTCTCGTTCCTTGGACTAGCGTTCGTGACTTAGGGGAAGATCTGCGGCTGCTAAGGTCAACGTAGAAAACGAGGGCTCACACATCAGTTTCCACAAAAAAAACTAACGATCTAAAGGCAAAAAAAGAGCGAGAAGTTGCAACAAAAACCTCTTAAATGCTTCGGAAGAAATGGAGAGGATCCCTGGTCGCACAAAAGCAGCACCCTGCTTTCGGGAAAATCAAAAAAAGCAATTAGTTTTCGGTACTATGGGAATAACGAAGAAACGGTCCGCTCAGTCAACAAATAGGGAGACTCAGAGTGTCACCACAAAAAAGGGGAAAACAAAAGGGAGGGATTCGATGTCACACTACATGAAAGCATATCTAGGGGGGTGTCTCGGAACTACGTGCAGATCCACGCGGCCACACATCAAACTACTTAAAAGCAGGACATGACTACTAGGGTCCACGGAAAGAGCCGGCACTCGTGAGAAGAAGAAGGTATGCATCAAATGCGAAGCGACGAATCAAACTGACGTCGACACAAATCTACAGAATAGGTTGATGGGGGGGGGGGGGAAAGGCAAGAAGGAGAAATCACGAGGGGCCTTGAGGGGTACTGAAACGGGGGGAACAAAAAAAAACGAAAAGGCACACCTCCGTAAAATATCACAGCCTTGGGGCGGAAATGGAGGAAGAAAAAAGATGCCCGGGGGGGGATTGCCTCCCCTCCAGTCAGCAGGAAAATACTTAAGGTGAATGAACAGGCCAGCGTGTCACAAAGGGGGGGAGATCAGACGAACGAGAAACCGGGTCAGAAATTAGAAAAATCAGGAAAAAAGGAGCTGATGTCAGTTTTTGGTTCAAGTGCGGGGAAGATCGGCGCATGAGATCCGTGGGGTCAAAGGGTCACACACGGAACTGAGCCTGGGGGGAAGAGTCGCATGAAAGGGGGGGGAGAAGCATCTTGGGAACCAAGGATCGAGACATCATAAAGGGCTTGGGCCACAAAAAAACGCGACATTCGGTATCTAGCGCCTCTACACCCCAGTTTACACTCTTGAGAGGGAGACATAGAAGGCTGGGAAGCAAAACGGACAAGAAAGAACCAATGCAGAGCAAGCTTGTGAGGGGGGGCCGGGCGCCGCACCTGGTTAAATGGGGGGCCAAAGTCCCTGACAGACATCAATGACAAGCTGGAGCGCAGAATAAAGGATAAAGAGACGGAACTGCAAGGTTCATGAGTCGACGAAGGGCATCGGGCACTCACAAAAAACTCATGCAAGAACGCCGAGAAATGGAAAAAGAAGCTAAGTCATCCGTGTGGAAGATTGCCACCATGCAGATTGGACAGTGCTCTCGGGTTGCTTGTGGGAGTTTTTGGAAGATGTGGCCCAGAAAAAACACTCGCCCTTTGGTTCGGCGTAATTTGCAGGGCAACCGTACGCAGGGGGGGGAGGAAGCAAAAAAAACTACCGCAAAAAAATTAAGAAAAAACGCGGATCCCACGGATCCACGAAGGCGATCACCCAATCCTTCGGCGTAAGTGGCTATGATCACACACGAAAACGGGAATACAGTAAAAGACGGGATCGAAAAACGGTCAGCCGGGATCTTCACTCGAGCTACCTCTAATTCACCAGGGATTACGAAGACCAGACTAGCAGCGTGAACATCAGAGGGGGGCGACATCAGACCTCGGAGCCTCAGTTCCATAGGCTTTGGTAGTCTTCAGGTGTGTCATGCTATAACAGCAAAGGGCCAAAGCAGCACGCAGCAAGGGTCGCGAAGGGTGCCGTGCGGCAAAAAAAAAAAAAAACGAGGGTGCAAGGACCTAAAGCACGAAAGGCACCACGGGGAAAGTTGCGAAGGGGAGGACAAAGTAGTAGATTTCGGGTGGGGGAAAAAGTGTACTCGACTCAATCCCGACAGAGGGGATGCCCGGACCGTCAGGGGACAGGGGGCTTGGCTAAGGAGGAATCTGGGGATGCGAATAGATGCCATTTGGGGCTGGGTTAGGGACACAGGGTCAAAGTGGGAAAAGGAAAAAAGAGGAGGTCAAAGGTTGACAGGTCGCAAGGTGAGTCATACCAAACAATAAAAAAGTAAAGAGGGAAAGGGATGTGCACGGGAAAGGCACAAATAGAACTCAAACCAACACTCATACGGCTGTCCAGGTCTGGCAAACTCAACTAGAAAGTCGGGTAAGAAGGAAAAAAAAGGGCGGGATGCCGACCGGACTTACAAGGAGGGCTCTCAATGCGGACGATCACGCACAATGTTCTTAAAAAAAGAGTGCGCTGCTCTACAACGCGCCTCGAGATGGAGCGGACTGCGAGGTCAAATCAATGAAAAAAGTAGCTTACGTAGCCAAGCGGAGAGATGCACGCTCTGCGCAATCGTGGGGGGAGGCTCGTAAGGCTTCATACAGTTCTAGAAGGGCTAAGGGTAGTGTGGACGTAGCATGCTGGGGGGGCTTAAGTTCGCTAGGCGTGTGGGGGGGGGGGGGGGGTGGGGGGGGGGGGGGGGGGTGGTGCGGCGTGTCAATTTCCGAACGCTTCTGGACGTGTGGCAGAGGACAGTGGGGGTCTCTCGTATGGAACGTCCCTGACGCAGACAGAGACTAACATCCGGGGACTCGAACCGTGCACGCCATGAGGGGCAATGGGAAAAAAAGAGCCCAAATAAGGAAAAAGGGCAAGCCGATTCTGCCAAAGGAGAAAAAGGGATCATTTGACAGAGAGAAGAAGAACAAGCAAATTACGAAGGGTTAGTGAAAGAGCTAACCTGGATAGGGGGACTGTGAAGTAGACCGTCAAAACAAACAAAAAGTCGTGGCTGAAAACGAGGGCTCAACCTAAAAAAAAAAAAAAAAAAAAGTTTTTGACTAGGGAAACAAGTTGAAGGCGCTCAAATGGCACTCGCATCATCGAAGATCACACAAGTTGTACCGAAAAGAAAGGTCTCTACCGATCAACATGCGTGTCTCTATGGGCTGGAGTATCAAGCCAGCGATCGGGGATTTACCATCTAATTCGAGAGGCGTCGGCCAGCCGCTGGCGATGTGAAAGGTGACGGAGGGATGCCGGACCGTGTTAAGGTATTTTTCAAGCAACGTCCGGAGGAGGGCTACCCACACTGCGGGTGGTTGGGGTCATCGGGAGAGACGGTGTGCTTCAATTCAAAAAAGCGTCATATGTTTAGACAAAACGGGAAATTACGTTTCGGTTAGATCTCTGTCAATCATAGGCAATATCAACGGAAGGGCAAAAGCTAGTCCATCCGAATATCTGGCCAATATTATAGGAGACGAAAAGGAAAGTCTTCATACGAGTGAAAAAACAGCACGGGGTTCGGAAAAAAACATTTACACGCAAGAAGGAGCGGCAGGGGTGCCCGAGATCGGAGGTGTCGACAGGTCGGTGCAGTAGAAAATCGGTCAGGGGAACAACTGGTCGCGTGCGTACGTCTGAAGATTTAAGCTATAGGCTACTGTAGAGACGCTGCGAAGGGGGGGAGCACTTTAAAAGGGAGAGGGAGTGGTAGGGGGGGGGGGGCGGTGGTCACCTTATTGGACATGTGTCGGGGGGACAATAAAAGGCAAGATATTGAGGCTCGTAGGGGGGTACGCGCTGACACATGGTCTACGATATTACGGGGGGGGGGAACAATAGCGTGGTTCGCGTTTTGGTAGCCAACCGTCGTGGAAAGGGTCCTGCTTGGAAGAGGCGCTTCGTTTCTTGGTATCCGTGCAGCTTAATGTCAAGTCGAGGGGGGGGACTATTCACGTTATCGAGAAGCGAAGTTCATGTCTAGAACTCACTGATCCGTAGGAATTCGGGGTGTAGGTCCGGCAACCTCCCTGAGCGTCGGGTTCAACCCGGGACGGGGGGGGGACGTGGCGGTGGGGAATTACGGTTGTGTATAAGTCACAAGTCTGGTAGAAACGACTGTGCGATTCACGGGTCCATGCATATCCATGGGGGGGGAGGGGAAAACATGCTGCCAGTTTCCCTATCGCGAATCGTATGGGGAAGAAACTGATCAGGGGTAACTGAGGGGAAATCAGGGGGTCTGAGGTTCCCTTTTATCCAAAGGGAAAGGATATTTTTTTGTAACGGTAGGGGGCCGTGTCTAATGGTGACTAAAAGAAAAAGGCGAGATCTATCTCAAAGATCCTGGAGAACGCAAAAAAGATTACGAAGGCGAGAGAGAGGGAGGCGAATAATGGGCATCTGTTCATAAAGAGGCAAGGCTGGGAATTTTCGTGACACCCTTACGCCAGCACGCCACTTAGCGCAAATTCAGCAGTAAGCCATTGGCTTCTGGGAGCAATGCAAAAAGAGGAAAGGAAAAAAGGAGCACTACAGTCGAGGGGTCTTTGACTGTCAAGGGTGTGTTTGTTTCATGTTATACTTGCGTAGGGAGAAAGGAGGGGTGTGAGTCCTAGGGGGGAGGGGCTATGGCTGACCTGTACAAGTGGGTCGCGGACAACAAAGCAACGGGTGCTTAATCTGATCATGTACAGGAATCTGTAGGCGAATTGGGGCTGGCGCTAGTGAAGACCTTACGGGGCCAATCGTAGAAGTGAAGGTCATCGACCAGCAGGACAAAACCAACGGTCACGGGAGACAGAGATCAAAAAATAAGGAAGTAACCTGCTCCAAACTAGTTGCCGAGAGCAGAATGGGAAAAAGGCATCGACAGCTTACAAAGCGGACTGTAGCAGGGGGGAAACTCCAGGGGGCAAGCTCACAAGGGCATCTGGGGGGTCGCAGATTACAAGGATCAATGTGCAATGGTTGGCATCCAGCGGTGGGGAGAGGGAGGGGGGTTCCTTTTTCGGCTTTACTTTGGGCCAGCCAAAAGTGACACATGATCACGGACGGCACAATGACTCTGTTCTCTTCAGGTCACGGGGAAGAAAGGAATACATGATACCACTAGGGGGCTAGACTGTCTACTGGGGGATTGCGCAATCGATCACCGAAATGTCTGGCCTTGGTTCTAGACGCTAAAAAGGTGCAGGGCGCCAAGTAGGAGACGTGCTGTGAGGGCAAGGCGGAAGGACCAAGGCGCCCCACGACTGCAGGGTCCAGGCCGGAAGGGAACGCGATAAAGATGATAAGCTCTCACGCTTGGCGATGCACGGACACGATTTGGAAAAACCCCATGATGCAAACAAAACTTGGGGGAGAATGAGGGTCTATCTTGAGCAGATCAGGGCCAACCAATGGCACAGGCTTTTGCTAGACGACTTGGTGAAAAAATATGGCGTTGGAAAACTGAACATTGTGGCCGGGTTTTCGTTATCGGGGGGAAAAAAAATCCAGTTCCCTATGACAGATGCGAAAGCGGAGCGGTGGGAGCGCGTGAGGGAGGGGGGGGATCCGAGAAAGGGACTCATTTGCTCCCGGGAAAAGAATCCAGTGTCAGACTCAGAGGGCCATCGAGGGGGGGGAGCAGGTAGGCCAAGTGAATCCTTAAGGCGCTCATACAGTCTCGATCAGACGCTCTGAGTAAGAAAGAGGACTAGCTTCGGGGGTCGAGAAATCTTTTCAAGTTTATCGAATGGGTGCAGTTCGTGACAAATATTGATTTTTCTGGGGGCTGTTCTCTTTACGGGGACTGATTAGAAACCGTCTAGGATTGGTGGTCTCCCTTGTGCCACCCCTAATCTTCACATCCTGCTAAGGGCGAAAAAAAACTCCGAATGTATAATGAGTGTGCGTAAAGGCCAGAAAACTATACAGGGCGCCGGCGGACCCAAAAACCAAAAAGTAGGGGGTTGGCGCTGAACGGCATTTGGGACGAGTTCGTAGGCGGGTGCGGGGGGAGCTAATGCATATGTCATATATACTTTGTGGTACGGGGA
>Ga0179591_1334139_pt1 | contig 12670 bp, 7 predicted proteins | sample CZOMad2_1_08_16f_FD_182891 | JGI IMG/M metagenome (GOLD analysis project Ga0179591, IMG submission 182891) | Vadose zone soil fungal communities from Angelo Coast Range Reserve, California, USA - CZOMad2_1_08_16fungal (PacBio error correction) | ecosystem: Environmental > Terrestrial > Soil >...
ATGGAGAGGGGTCCTTGCTGATAAACTCATTGGGGTCCTGGTCGGTTGAAAAAAATGGGCTTTTCGAAATCGCGTGGAGACGCGAGGAGGATGAAGATGAAAGTCGTCGGAAGGCGCAGAAGATCTTCAAAATTAACGGAGTGTGCCGTTGGCTTAAGGGAGAGGTATGGGCGGGAAAGGAGGAGGACGACTAGGAGAACGCTGATGGCGGGGGGCCAGGAATAATCGCTCATCGGATGTCTGTAGCTTTCGCTCAGGAGAAGACCCACAGAGTTTGAAATCGAAAAAAAAGAACAGAGGGCTCTAAGGTGCGAACGTCGGGGGAAGAGTATGGTTGGTTCTCTATGTGATTCATAAGATAGAGCATCACTACCAAAAGAGGGGGGTTTTCCAAAGATAAAGCTTAGTTCTTAGGCGCCGGCCGCGAGAGAGATATGGGGGCCGAATTCGTATTTCTACCTCCAATCCGGGAAGGCCCAGAGGGGGTGTGGGTAAAGTCTAAATCTCCAACCGCCGTCAGCAACAAGTAAAATAAAAATTGGGCCTAAGGGAGAAATCTTATCAACTAAGAGAAAAAGAGTAGGAGAGAAACACACCTCGGTGTCACTAACATTTAGAGGCACTACTGCGGCGTAGCGGACTTTACGGGGGAAAATGGAGATGGTTGCTCTCTTTTCAAAACAAGGGGAAGACGGAGGAGGAGACGGGTAGGTTGTTAAGAGGCGAAGAAACGTCCCAGACGGGAAGAAGGAAAGCTACCTCTGGCATCGTAACGTTGAAACTAAGGACAGATACAGAGCGCAACGCGGAGCGAAATAGGTCAAAAAAGGGATTTGGGTGACTCAAAAGGGAGTTTCGGTCTCACATCACTGCTTAAAGCAGGAGTAGCTGCCATGAACGCAACAACATAGAACAACTCCGGAAACCGAGGGAAATAGGGGTCTTGAAGATTTGGGAAAAAACTTCATGTCCGTCATCAAGGTACAAGGCACTTGGAAGGAACTCAAGTGAGGGCATAGGGGGTAGGAATGCTAATAGGGAAATAAGGGGTGTTTCCAAGTTGGAGCTGTGTGAATACCATAATCGTACGGCGAGAAGGTTCGTTTTGAGAGCGTCTAGTGATGGAACGAAAGAAACTGCGGAAACAGAAATGAATCGGGACCTTTCAGAAGAATTTCACTCAAGGGGACTTACCGGTTTCTAGGATAGTAGCTGACCTGCCAAGCTACGTGAAGAGGGACAGGGGACGGAAGGAAATCTTCCGATCTACATTATCTGGAAAGGAGGGAGGCGGACGTGCCCTTCGGGCTCGGGAGCGATGTAGTAATAACCTAAATCTATTTTGTTGAGATTGAAGTCGATGGACTAGGAAAGGAGGGGGTGAATGGTTTTTTGGAAAGAAAAAGGTCAGGGAAAAAGACCTTCCAAATAAGGGGGATTCTTCTTTTCGAGTTTACTATAATTCGGAAGTTCAGAGGGCGGCGTTTCCGCTAACGTTGGAACGACTGCCGAGGAAAGCCAAGGACGAGAGGAGTCCGGGCACAGAGAAGAGGAGTGTCTCTTACCTCAGGGGGACCCGGAACATGTTGGACGCGCGCAAAAAAAAAAAACTGTTTGCAGAACTGGTCCGAAAGACTCGAAGCGGAATTCGCGGCGTGGTAAAAACAAAAAAGGTCCAATTTTTCGTCCATAAGAGTGAACAGGACCGAGATAAAATCGCAGAGCGCTCGGGAATTCGCAAACTCTTAAAAACTATAAAAACGGGAGGGCTGCGAGAGGAGGGCGAAAGACGGAGAGGAAGCGCTAACGACGGAAGAGATCCGCAGAAAACACGAGAGAAAGAGATTCCGTTACTCAGGAGCCGGCGAGGGAGACTGGAATAACGTTAGGAGAAAGAGGTCTGGAGTGACGAAGCTGTCGTGGGAAGGGGAGAAACGTCATGAAATGAACTCATGGAATCCCCTAGCCAGATCGCAGGGTGAATCGGGAACCCGACGTGGGGGTTTCAATGGCTCAGAGGGAGCCGGGACGGGACAAAAACTTAGAACGTAGAAAGCAGATCGCACAATTTAGACAATGGATTCAAGTAGTGGAACCGACGACTGGAGCGACGTCATCGAGTCAGGCAAATGATGTGAGTAAAGAGTTCCTTATAACAATATGTAGCTGTCGTTGAGGCTGAAAAAGGCCTGGCAGAAGATAGGCCAATATCTTATAGATTGAGGAGGGATATATGTCACTCGAAAACCGCTCCCCCCTTTTTAAAGACGTTTGCCGATCAAGCAAGTTTCAGGGGAAGGGGGCATCAGAACATGGAGAAGAGGAGAGGTGATTCGAACCTCGGGAAAAAGGCCTGTACAGTGGGAGGAGATTAGGAGGGAAATCGCCTAAGGGATAGTATAAAAGCGCGGTAAGGTTTTAGAAGTATAGAGGGCTCTTGCGATCAAAACTGAGGAGAGATAAAAGGTCCTAGCTCGGGCCTCAGAAAAGTTTCTCAATCAGGGACAGAGAGCCATGAAGAAATCCTGGACGGTAGTCTCCTATGGCATCACATCGCTTGAATCAGAGTTCGAGCTTTTAGACAGAGAATACAGTTACCAGTCGATTAGGGCGGACGGTTAAAAAAAGGGGAGATTATCTTTCAGATGATCCACGGAAAGGGAATGAGGCACTTCGTTATAACACTACTCTCAGCTCCCATACCTCTGGAGAAGAGGGGAAGTTATTGAAACGTCTAAGGAGAAGATGTGAAGAAGTAGAATTAGAAGAGAACGGGCCAAGAAGAAGAGATGTAGAGGCAAACCTTAACACGCATTTGCTCAAGAGTACAATCCCAAAGGGAGTGAGAATCAAAGGGACTTGGAATGAAGAAGGATCTAAGGCAGTCGAAATGAAAAGAATAAAACCATAGTGAGGCCGGCCCTCGCCTAGTCTGGGAATTGGAAATCGTTTGTGCACAATGTAGTACGTTAGCAAGACTTGGGTGGAATAATAATTGAGGGATAAGTGGTTCAGGGACAAGGGAAGCGGACTCAGGAATACGCCCTACTCTTGTGGGTTCGACCATTGCGGAAAGAACACAGTGGGAATATAAGAGGAAAGAAACCCCTATCAAGAAGGGACTGATTAAACTAAAGAAAAAGGGGTCGGTCTTCACGTATCACTATCAAGGAACTATGAAGGATACCGTCCGGTCGTGGTCGGTCTAATGGACGCGTATATTACGACAGGGGGAAGGCTAGGGAAAGTTAGTGGGTCCGCCAAACACATCGAAAGAACGAAATCAGAAGTGAAATTGAAGACTCGTGAAAGGGGAAGACGAGCGCTCGTCGCGCTCCCTGGATGCTACCAAGGGGGGGACAAAAATTGGAAAACCGAGGAGAGCACGGCAAACGTGCGGAGTGTTCATCCTCAGACCTGACTAATCTCAAACATCTCAAAAGCAAGGACCAACGAAGACGCGGAGAACCGACCACGAACTTCGTTACGAGCTTGTACTAACTAAAAGCGGCCGGAGGGCGCTGAGGGGCCTCAAACGGGAGAACCGGGAGGGAGTAATTGGGGAAAAATATCTACGAACGTCGGTCAGGCGAGCAACGTGGCAACAACCACTAAACTATAAGTTTAACGTGATTTGAGTGAGAAATCTGACAAACGAAGGACTGCAATCCCTCTCTGCTCTAAAGACTAAAAACTTGTACGGCATCAGCAAATGTGAGTGAATTGCATCAGAGAGGATTCAGTGGGAGAATTCTTCTATCACAATGGCGGGAGGGCATCATGGCGCAAGGCGAGATCACGAGTGGGGATAAGAAGGTAAAAAGAGTTGATTCATCGAGAGAAAACGTAGCGATTGAGAAGGATAGATGTCTTTTAAACTGGGGAGCTTGCTAGGCCAAAAAAGGCCACGAAGCGGGGCAATAAAATTACAAAGGAGAATTATGATTATTCCGTATCTTAGTCCCGAGAGTAGATAAGGCCTACATTTCTATTGAAAAAAAAAAGAGCTAATTCGAACAATACGACAGAGAGATGATATAGAAGGCCTACTTCCAAAGAAAAGAAAAAAGAAGGCAATCAGCAGAACAAAACAGAAAAGTTTGGAAAAAAAAGAGAGAAAAGGGAGGAAGGCTCCATTACAAGGGACGGGCTGGAGCATTTGCTCAAGAAGAAGTGGTAGTGGGACCCATATTGGAGGGAGCAGTTAGAATCGTGCAACAAGAACTATGGATTCGGCCGAGATGAATCGTCATCGGATCTACGAACGGTAAGCCTTGAAAAAGGTCAATTTGCAGGCGAGAGAGTGAGGGGTTCAGGAGGAAAGGAAAGGGACTCTTCCGGAAAATTTCTGTGCGTATCAGAAGCCCAGGGTGGTGCGGGGTATCCGTATGATAGTCTAGAGACAAAAAAAAGCTTGAATCTCAGGGGGAGACAGGAGCGCTGTAACTAGGGGGGTAAAAAATGAATCAAAAAGCCGCTCGAAACCCACACGGTGGAGGATACCCTTATAGAGGAGGAGTCTTATGCGAAGGGCGAACGGCGGCTGACCGTCAGGTTTTGTGGGACCCATCAAACGGCGCGGGGGGGGGGTGTTGGGAAAAGCACGTCAGCAGATCACCGAAATGCCCTATAAGGTAGAACCTGTCCCAAAAAAAAACACGATTCCAGCTCCCAACGACTCGGTCTGGGGAAAACCGAAGAGGAGGTCACGAAAGGTATTAAGCCTCTTCGTCAAATTTCCTTAATGATGCTAAAGGATTGACGCCGTTGTCGGGGTGAAAAAAGAAAAGAGTCCTGGAGAGAAGGCCATCTGGTAGGGCGGGATTCAAGAAGGAAACGATCAACGCTCTGCAGCGGGCAAGAATCATCTTATCACCCATGGGAATCAGAGCGAAAGAGCGAGCCGACGCGAAAGAAGGAAAATCAAGGAGTAAAGGTTGTGGGAGAAGCAGAACGGGAGTCTAATTGACTAACTAAAAAAACTCTGCTCCTACGAAGCCATGAGAGCAAAACGGAAACAGACGCAGTCAGCGTTTCATAGATTTTTGTCACAGGCCAGACCCAAGAAAAAATTCGAGACCTAGGGGGGACGAAATGGGAATTCCTCAGGGGGGGAGGGAAAAAAATAGGGGAATAGCCCACGTGATACAGTACTGTTTTCCTGACAGGGAAAAATCAAACTTAAGGACTTAGAAATGGGGCTTGGCTACGGGCGAACCGAAAGAGTATTTAACTAACGGGACGGGCCCTCACCTTTCGGGCACAACGGAGGTTAACGTCAAACTAACTTTGAAAAGTCAGACCATCTGACAGGCCGAACCGGAATCTCGCGGGGAGGGAAGGACTAAGTTAGTTGGGAGGCTGTAAGAAAAATGACGACCTGATGAGAGATTCACATAGGGATATAAGTCTATGCAGAGAAAACTATCTTAATAGGGGTAGTCATAGGCGGTGAAAGAGGGACAAATCTTGCCGGGTGACATCTAACAAAACGTTCTTATGACTTGGCTGAAGTTATCCGAACTAGGCTTCCGCACGTTGGGGCCAAGAATGAGAAAAAGAGCAAGACCAGATCAGGAGACTTCCTTAACTAGGTCTCACGCGCTCTCCCTAAAGGGTAAACTTAACCTTGGCGCGCAGAAAACCGACGATCGGCGGCAAAAAGAATCCCTCCCGGACTCTCTCCTTTGGGGCTGAAGACGGCTTAAGAAAAAAACGCTCGTAGGTAAGGAACGGCATACTTGAGTTAAAGATAACTCTGAGTCGGAGCTGAAAAGTGGACGAGATGGGTCCTGAGCCTAGGGAAACCGTTCGGCCGCTAAGGGTCATAGGCCTGAGAGTAAATCAAAAAAAAAGCGAAACTTACTCTTCAACCCGCTTCAGCAAACCAAAGCTAGACTCAGCCCATGTTCTCGCGGGTGGGGAGCCGGAAAATCTGATTCGTAAGAGTCAGAACTAGAAACGTTCGCTCTGGGTCCCTGCTGGGGTTCCAAGGGAACCCCAAGAAAAAGGGACTCGGGCTAGGACCAAGGTAGGCCCAGCAGATGTAAGGGGAGGAGAGGCCAAGGGTGAAAATTGAAAAAGCCTCGGGGAAGGAATATACTCACAAAAGACGTCGCCAAGGCCGGGAGGAACGTCCAGGCCTGTTAGCAGGGGCCAGAGAGGGGGACCACTCGTAAAAGGATTCGCATTCTCTCACAACTATGTATTAAAGGGTGGGACCTGGGCAAAAAAAAAAAAGAAGCCCGCGTCCAGGGCCGCGAACGGAAAAGTCGGAGAAAGGGGAGAATGAAGAGGATACGGGGTGTCATTTTATATCTCTCTGTAAACAGCGCCCAGGGGGGATCTTCCCACTCCTAGGGAAAAAATAGAACCTCGCAAGGTGGGCCGAGGGAAGAGTAGGCCATTCCTAGATGCTCACGACTTATCGGCAATCCGAGGAGGCGTCGCAGGGGCCTCAGGTTGCGAGGAAGCCAATAGATGAAAAAGGGTTAGAGGTACGGGGAGTGGGAAGGTTCGTCCTCGATCGCAAGGAATTATGATCTGCTAATAGTAGAGAGGAACCTGCAGCAAGGTAAAGGCGGAGATGAGGAGCCAGGAAATACAGGGGGGAGAGAGGGGGGTAGGCCTGTAGAAGAAGAAGCAGTTAATCAAAGGAAAGGATTCTCCACGATCCTTCTTTCAAAGCACACAGAACTCAAGAAAAAAAGTACCATTCAGGGTTATTGGGAAGGCACGTATTCGGCTGGAGGAAGAAAGGAAACCATAAGGAGAAAGAACTGGGCTACCACTCCTCTCTCCCTAAGATAAAAGGATCCTGAAAAGAATCAAGGGTGAGCTATCTTACGATTCCAACAAAGTTCGAAGGCGAGGAACAAAAAGGGTAACAAAACCCACCCCCCAAAAAGAAGAGAAAAATGACCTGTCTGGCAGGGAAACCGTCACATGTAGACAGAATAAATCTTCAAAGACCTAGATGGAAGCAAGTGGGGAAAAGTAGAAAGGGAATCGGAAGACGGGCATGCAGGAGAAGACATGTAGAACAGTCTACATTTGAAAGACAAAACAAGCGTCAAGGACTCAAAACGGCGACGGCCATTAAAGGGCATGTCCAAGCAACGAATGGTTGGATTACACTTGGATGAGAACGTTTAAAGGAAACTAGTGAACCCAGCTCGCAGCGTTAACCTGGGGGGGGGAAACGTTCAAAGCACGATCAAGGAAAAAACCCAGAAGCCAAAGATCGGGGAGATTGGGTCAGCCCGAGAAGGAAGTTTCCGGAGAACCGGTACTCCTTAAAAGGGAGGCCTAACGTTGCGTCCGGACCGAACTCGCCCGCCTGAAAAGGGAACGGATCCCAAGAAGAAGAAAGAAATGTCCTGAGAACTCTTTAAGTTTCGCTTTAAGTGGGGGAACATGGCAAACTCGGTAAAAAGTTCGCCGAGCGGGGACTTTAGTGGTGTCCTCCAAAAAAAGCTCGAAAAGGAGAATGCACACAAATGCTAAAAAGGGATGGACTTCAAGAGAAGGGCTGCGCTCGCGTCCGCACTGCTGCGAAACTATGGGTAGCTGCGGGTCAAGATCCGTACAAAATCTGGGCTCTGTCAAAAGGGGTCGCCTACGAAAGACAGAAAGGAAGAAATCCCCTAGGAAGGGGGAACCTGAAAAGGAAAAGGAAACTAAGGCTAAACGCTCCCCGTCGCCTTGCCTCCGTAGAGAAAAACAAGCCAGGAAAGAAAAAAGACGAGTGCGTGGTCCGTAGGGCTAAGAGGAGTATCTTGACTAATTTACACTGTCGATTGTGCGTAGGGGACTGAAAGGACGACAGGAAGGGGGCCGGCGAGCGATTGAAAAACCAATCATCTTGGTGCAAGGTCTAGAACAAGACGGAGGACGGTCACCGCTCGTAGGTCCAGGAAAGAAAAGACGACAAGATGCGTTCCCGCCCATTTTAAGGGTGCGAAAGAACGGGAAAAAAAAACAGCACGCTGCGAAGGAAGTGCGACACGGCATCTAAAGGTGGAGAAAGGCGGAGAAAAAAACGGGGCCGAACTACGAATGAGGGCCAAACCCCACTAGAGATAGGCAAAGGAAGAAGTAAAACGCCAGAGAAAGAAACGAAAAAGTAGAGGAGCAAGCAATAAGAAGACGACTACTCCTCCAATGACATAAAGTACCGGGGGTAGGCGAACCAGCTCTAACGGGGGAAGCCCGAAGGAAAATGAACGCTCGACCTCGAGAAGCCAAGCTGGGCCACTACGACACGGCGTATACCAGGCTATTGTAAGAAATTAACATAAAAAAGAGACCTTCCTGTCAATGGAGGACTCGCTACTAGGGTTGGGTATACATTACGGGGAGAGTGAAGGGTAAGTCTAAGAAGAGGAGAATTACGCCGGGTGTCGGAGTTGCCCAAGCAGAAAATTGGGGTAGTCTCTAGTGCTCTTTCACTCACGCAGATTCTCTCTCTACGGGCTAATCTCTCTCTAATAAGAGGTACTGATTAGGTCAAGTGCGGCGGAGGCAGTTTTGCGGGAAGAGACCGAGAACTACTGAGGAGACCGCAGTCTTTCGTGTCTCCTGTGCTCAGCGAGCGTTTTCAGAAGTCAGGAAGGATAGGGGAAGCGACCCAAGGGTTCTGGGGGCTGATCGAAGGGGGACGAAAGGAGATTCTACGAAAAGGGGAAGTCGTGTCTCATTGCCTCTTCGTCAAAGGGATCAGCTCTGCTCAGAAAAGAGTGTGTTGGAGCTCCCCCGTTTCGTGTTGCTGCTAGGGGGAAGCCTCAGATACTTAAGTGGAGACGTAGGGAGCGACTAGCCCGTATTCGTTGAGGTGTTGTAAAAATCACGCCGGCCCGGCCGGAGTCGAATATCATGGAGAACAATACCGTAGAAGTTCGAGGACGGAGAGCGCGCCTCCTCAGAGAGCCTAAAAACCTACCAATCGTGGTGGCCGACCGGGTTTCAGGCGAATCAGTCAGGTAAGTGGGAGAATGTGACGCGAGTATTTATCAGGGGTGAGGGAAGAAAAGGGGACGGCGATCAAAAAGGGAAGGATTTCGGTTCGGCGGAGAACCAAGAGGGCGACTCGGCACGTGTCCGAGAAGGAAGTGAGAAAATGTTGGCAGAATGAGCTCGACTAAGCTAGATAAATGAGCGTAGAAGGGTAAAATGGGCTGCGGAGAACTGTCTGGTGTAGAGGGAAAAAAGGAACGGATACAAAGGAAAAAATTCGTACTGTCTTCGCCAGAACGAGCTTAGCACGCCCGGAGCAACTCTGAATCCGTCCATTGTTGTAGAGGGGAGAAGCATAAGAAAGGCAAAGCGACAAGAGGTCGTTCCGTAAGGGGGAATCAATAACGTTGGGTCGGGCCGGCCTTGAGAACCAGGTTCCGCAAAGGGAAGCGTGAGAAAAAAGAAAATAGCTCGATTACTTTCGGCCTGTTGGGGATAAGGTCAGGAGAACTGACCGTGGAAAAACGGAACAATTCTAGGTCGCAGAATCTGGTTCAATCTACAACTGAAAAGAAATGGAGATCGTAAAATCGGACAGGAACACTCGACTGAACAATTCGTAGTACAATGGGGGGTGGGGTCTTATGTAATTCGACGAGTCGGGACAGTATGCATGCACCTAGAAGAGGTTAGTAGAAAAAAAGGAATGATCGGGTCTTCGGAAGAGGGCTGCGCCCGGACTGGAATAAAAAGCTTGCCGTGCTAGGACATCTAAGTCGGAACTATTCTACTGAGAGGGTGAGGCACGACAAGAAAGGGTGAGATACGTTCTAGGTTGTTCCGACGTCCTAGTAAGGCAAAGCGAGCGCTAAGCAGTCCTCGAAGGAGTAAATCGTCTAAGAAGGAGGGGAGCGCGGACCGCCCGCCCGGCCCATGTCAGGGGTCGAGAGAAATGACGGTGTTCACTCGGCCTCCTCGAACGCTCGTCCGCGGGGATGCCAAAGCCAGGGGAATCCGTCGAGGCACGGGCATCCAGGACGGTTCCCCGCGGGACCCTGCTGCTAAATCTGGAGAGTAGATGAAAGGAAATTTACCTTGCGAGACCTCAGGAAGAAAAGGACCTAGCAACCTCGAGAGGACAAGACTCTTTAAGGAAGCAGATAAAGGAGTTGAGAAATCCGAGGCGCCCCGAGCAAAAGCGCTACTCTGAGGGGACCCTTCTCAAGGGGGAGCACAGAAAGGAGGCGCTATCTGCAAGTGTAGAAAGGAGAAGAGAAAAGGGCAAAGGGGAGGGGAAAAACGTCGTGGGCGAGAAAAGGGAGCTTGGCCTCCCGCAGCTCTGAGGGGCTCAAGAAAACAGCGAGTGGGGAAGAGGTTATGGGCGCGGCGGGGAGTTACAAGGGAGAAACCTGAACCCTTCGAAATAGCCTATGCCATAAGGGAAAGACTAAAAAAGAAAAGCGCAAAAGCGACGCGGGAGGACGGCTCAGAAACGAAGAAGACGGAAGGAGGATAAGAAATATATATAATTCGAGTCGGATCGCACTTCTTGAGGGAAACTCTGGTCATGATAGCTGAAGAGAGCGCGGCTGGTCGGGGGGGATTGCTCTTCCGCGAGGCAAAAAACCACCTCGCAGTCCCTGGTTAAATATCCAAAGAGCGTTTGGGGGGGGGGGACAAAGTCAACCTCGCATGAGGTGGCTAGGATCATTCTCCCTCCTAAGTCGGATACTAAAAAGAGAGCTTCTCGACCCGTTATGATAAAAGAGGAAGAGAGTTGGCTCTGCGGAAAAGAAGGGGAGTATTAAACTTTGCTAATTCCTCGTCTGCTTTTAAGGGGGATTATAAATGACGATGAGAAAAAAGAAAGGAAGAATCAGCGTCTCGCCGCCGAACGGAACTGCGGAACACGGGGGGGGATCTACTAAGGAAACATATCATTTAATCTCACTTCGCGGGAGCAGCATCTTCAACTTTCACAACTGAAGGGACCAGGAAAAGAAAAAATAAAGCGGGCAGACCCGCCCGCGAAGCAGCGTAACAGGTGGGGAAAGGGGAGGTGGCCAATTACTTGAGAACGTCCTTCGGCGCGTAACACTTCCATCCCACGTGCCGTGCTCGATGCCCGAAAACTCGGGGGACAGCTAATAAAGGATGCGCCTGGGGAGGAGGCCAATCCGTCGACAACGTTTGGTAAAGTGCCTCGATGGAGGGTATCACTCATAAAAGTCGTCAACAGGAAAAGAAAAAGGATGTCGAATGCGAAACCCGGCATCGCTTTAGACGCGGTAGCCAGAGGGGAAAAAAAAAAACCCTAATTAAGCTGGATTAAGAAAGAAGAATAAGCGGCATTCAAAAACCTGTCAGCGAGGACAGGAAGAAACAAAAAAAAGGCGAGTCAGAACGCCCGCGCCGATTTAAAGACCGAGCGGGGGCCTTTCTCAAAAGGATGACTAACTGTATAACGACGTGGCCTCGTTTTCCGAAGAGCTCATTGTAAGGAAGGGTCGTTAAAGGAAAAGAAGTCATGACGCCTAGACCCCTAGGGAAAGGCCGAAGGAACTAGACTGTTGAGAAAAAGAACATGACTGCAGAGTGGATCATCCAGCGAAAAAAGGAGTCAAATACCGGACCTCGTTCACTGAATTGGCGACGGAGCCAACTAGCAAATTGCAGAGGGATGAACTCTGTGATGCAAACGGTTAAGAGGGTGGGCGGATCATGGGAAGATCATAGTAGCAGGGGAGAAGAGAGTCAAGGGGTGTTGAAAGGCCTCAACACATAAGCACATAAAGTGGGAAAAAGCAACATACAGCCGGGCATTTCTTCTCCGAGGAGGCGAGGGTCGGTCGAGGAGCCTGATGCTACCAAGGGGTAGATAAAGTCGTCTTTCCCCAGTCAATCCTTAAAATCGGGGATTGAGCATAAAACTCAAAGAAGTGAGCATCGACCATCGGCTTTGGTCCAGAAGAAAAGCTTCCCCTACCGAGACTCGCCCCCCTTGAGGTCACATGCCTCCGGTCTAAAGCGGCCATCCGGTAGTGACTAAGGAATAGTGTAGGCGGAGCAGATGCGCGCCGGGCGAATTAAGCCGGACGGATCATTACTTAAAGAAGGGGGCAACGAATCTTCAGACTGCCAGGGGCTTCAGCTGGAGGGCAAAACCAACGACCGTACGTCCTGATCCTAATCGACGGACTCAGCAAGGGCGGGGGAGGGAAGGGAATGAAAGAACTAAGTACGTGGAACCTCCCACGCTGGGCCGTTTCCAAGAGAATTAATGGAAGGACTCGCACGCACCCAATCTGATAGTTTGATCACTTCGAAAGGGCCTGCGAAGAAAAAGAAAGACCGTTGACGAAAGGGGGGGGGGGGGGGGGGGGGGGGGGGGTGGGGGGGGGGGGGGGGGTGGGGGGGTGGGGGGGGGGGGGGGGTGGGGTTTGGGGGGGGTGGTGGGGGTAATAGCATCTCTGCTAAGAAAAACTCCACGAATGCAGACTCGGGGGAGGACCGCCAAGAGCGTGCTCGAGGAGTTCGAGGCGCTCGGGTAGAGAAAGACTAGAGAGAAAATGAAAGGCCCTCAGGCGTAAAAAGGCGGGTCAGAGACGTCTCCGATAAGACCGCCTAGAAAGAGGGAAGAGATCATAAAAGAGAAAAAAAAACTACTAAAGGCAGATGCACAAGATGTACGACTCCAGCAAGAGCAGCCGCATGG
>Ga0179591_1376452_pt1 | contig 12669 bp, 22 predicted proteins | sample CZOMad2_1_08_16f_FD_182891 | JGI IMG/M metagenome (GOLD analysis project Ga0179591, IMG submission 182891) | Vadose zone soil fungal communities from Angelo Coast Range Reserve, California, USA - CZOMad2_1_08_16fungal (PacBio error correction) | ecosystem: Environmental > Terrestrial > Soil >...
GTAGGCCCGTTGGAAAAAAAAGTGGAAGGGCTCTTCAAATATGCCCACGCCCCTCAAAAAGAAGGGGCGAAAAGAAGATGCTGTCGCATTTAGAAAGACCTCCTGCACTAGAGGAAAAGACCCAAAATTCCTGAAGATGAGGGGGGAGAGTTTCTCGGAAAGGCCCAGAGGGGGAAAGGAAAAAGGGGGAAGAGGTTGCTTTGGGTCAAAAAGGGGGGGGGGGGGAGGAACCGTCGTTGACCGAGGACAGGAAAAAGGGGGCCCCCCCTTATACGGGGGAAGAAAAAAAAAAAAAGTCAAAAGAAAAGGGGACCAAGACCCCAATCAAAGAAGAAAAAAGAGAAAAGTTGAAAGATCTCTTAAGAAAGGAGGGAAAGAAGGGAAAGGAAAACCCCTTTCTTACGAAAAAACGCCACTAAACCCTGCCGCTGTTAAAGGAAAGGAAAAGGAAAAGGGCCGTCCCCTTTTGGCGGCCGGCAGAAAAAAGGGGGAGGAGGGGGAAGGTGGGTCTCCTTGCATCCGGGGAGAAACCTGAGTCCTACTGCTGGTGCGGCAAAAAAAAAAAGGGGGGGGGAGCTCATCTCTTCCATACTCATCCAAAGAAGAAAAAGGGGGGGGGGAGAAAACCTCCCCTCAACCTAAACCCAAAAAGGAAAGGCAGGCAGAAGGGAAACCTTCTCCAAAACCTGCACTAAAGGGGGGAAAAGGGAGCAGCCGTGCAAGAGAAATCCTAATCTTCCCGCAGTGAGAAAAGGAGAAAGGGATCTCGCAACAAGGGAAGAGAGGAAAAGAAGATCAGTTCCCGCATCTACTCGGAGAAGGGGAGGAACAAGACCCTGCTACAATGCGAAGGAAGAAAAGAAAAAACGAGCCAAACACATTGCCCGAAAAAAGAAAAGGGGGGGGGAAAGGAAACATCAGCGCCTCCCTCCACTGGACGGACGAAAAACAATCCTTTCCCGCGAATCCGCCAGAGAAAAAAAACAGAATCGTCAGAAAAAAAAAGGGGAGGAAAAAAAAAGCCATTTTTGCATCTGCCCTTGCCAGAAAAAAAAAAAGGAGAATATTTCGTTTGCTTGAAGGAGGGAGAGAGGAAAAAGAAAAGGAAAAAAGGGGGGAAGGGCGCTTATCTTTCTTGTAACGAAAGTCAGAACTTCGCTTAAAGAAAAAAGGGGGGGGGGGGGTGGAAAAAAAAGGACGATCCAATCCCGCTTCCCCCGGAAGGGGGAGGGGAAAAGAGGGGGGGAAAGAGGATCCCATAATCTTCAAGAAAACAACAGGAAAAAAGCGGAGGACGGTAAAGGGGAGTGGTCTTCGTACATAACGGCCCCGACCAATGAAGGGGAGGAAAAAAAAAAAAGAGGGAAAAGAAACGTCGTTCGTATTTAAATCCGAAGTGAGGGGACAGGTTGAGAGTGAACCTCCGGAGAGGAAGAGGGAAAAAGAAGAAAGAGAAACACCAACAACGTCGGAAAGAGGAAAAGAGAGGAGAAAAAAAGGAAGGAAAAAAAAAAAAAAAAAGGGGGGAGAAGAGATCTGGCGGTTCAACTCGAAAGAAAAACCAACGCGGGTTAACTACTCAAACGACGTGAGGGGGGGGAAAAGGAAAAGGGCCATCATGGTCCTGGGCCCGTTAAAAGAAAAAAAAAGAAGGAAAGCGCCTTCAAACTGCAGCCTGCAAAGGAAAAAAGGGACTGGGAGGCTGGAATATATTGGAAACGGAACTGGCAGGAAGGAAGGCCGCGGGGGAGGAGGAGGGGAGGAAGGTGGCGCCTTTTGAAAATTTGGACTTTTTAACCTAACGAAGAAAACCCCTGCCCGTTAAATAAGATGAAAAGAAGGATAAAAGGAAAAGAGGAACGTTCTCCCTCTAGAGAAAATGCGGAATCAGTCCAAGGCCAGAGGGGGGGGGGGGAAAACAGTCCGCGGCGCCGAGGGAAAGAAAAAAGGAAAGAAAGGCTTCGTTGTGTGCCGGGGGACTAACAGAGTGGGTCGACGGGAGGATAGGAAGAACGCTTCCTGGGTTGGGAAGAAAAAGAAAAAAAAAAAAAGAGGGAAAAAAAGGGGCCTTTGGCCCTCAAGTTTTCAAAAGATAGGGCCATTTTTGGATGTGGAGAAGACGGCGTCCCCTCTCATTGGAAGGGGAAAAAGGGGGGGGTCCTGGTTTTAACGGGCCTTGAGCGACAGGGGAAAGAAAAAAAAAAAAGGTTGCGAGACTCGCGGAAAAAAAGAAGTCCCCTGGTATCAAACTGGGAAAAAAGTCTTATATAGGGAAGGGGGGGAAGAAAGACGCTTTTCACGGGGGGGAGCCAGACAGAGGTGCCGGTGCGAAAGGGGGAAAAAAGAAAAGGCGCCGCCGGTCCCAGGAAAAAAAAAAAAAAGGGGGGAGCGGGGAGCCCCGGTTTGGCAAAAGGTAGTCTAGAGCTGCTGCGACCAAAGGAGGAGAAGGGGTTTGTAAGGGGGGGGGGGGGGAAAAAAAGGAAAAAATCGCCCTTAGGGAGAAGAAAGGCGAAGGCAGGAAAAGAAAAAAGAGGAAGAACTCTCCAACAAAAAAAAAAAACCGGCCCTCCTGCCTTACCAAACCGAGGGAAGAGTCTCCTTTTACTTTTACATTACATGAAGGGAAAGGAAGCACATTTCCTCTCCAGTGGGGCTAGCCAGGGGGGGGGGAGAGGACTTTTTTAAGGGAGAGTGACGCGAGAATTTTTCAGATAGCGCACAGAGGGAAGAGGGGGGGGTCTCTCCGGGTCCAGAAAAGGGGGGGGGGAAGGGGGCGCTCGCAATGTCACAGGAAAGGGACTATGTCCAACGAAACAGGGGGAAAAAAAACTGCCCACACTTTCAACGAAAAAGGAAAAAAAAAAGGAAAGGGGCCTCTTATTGCGAGAGCCGGGCAAAAACCACCATTGTTTCCCTCAGCAAGGATAAGGGGTGCGATCGTGCCGCCCGTGGGAGAAGCTCCATAAAAGATCCCTTATGCGCAGGGGAGGAAAAGTTAGGGCGGGGGAGAGAAAAAAAGAAAACACGGAGGTGGGGCGCGGGGACCAAACTACATATTTTCGGAGGGGAAAGGAAAAATCTATTGCGGTTTTTTGTGGGGGAGGGAGAAAAAAAGGAAAAACCGCTCCCAAAGGGGGGAAGGGGGGGGTGTAAGATTATCTTTAGGTAAAAAAAAAGAAAAGGGCCTTCGATTATCCCAGGAAAAAAAAAAGAAAAAGAAAACCAATGGAGCGAGGCTCCGGAAAAATGGTTCAGGAGTGGGAAACAAAAAAGGAGAGAAGAAGGGCGTCCCAATCTTAATGGAAGGAAAAAGGAAGGGGGGGAGGGACTATCAGGGAAATCAAAAAAACAATGCAGAGGTACTTTATTCAATTCAGAGGGGAGGGGGGACGCCGGAAATTTGCGAAAAAAAAGGAGAAATATTCCTCCTGGGGAGAAAAGGAAAAAGAGAAAAAGGGGGAGAGGGGGAGGAGGCGAATAAAGGGCGGAATGAACCGTCTGAATGGGGGGGGGGGAATGAAAGGATGCGCCTATCCCCGGCCCGAAGGGGGGAGGGGAGGGGGGCTTTTTTTTCTTTAAGGAAAAGGGGAAAAAGGGCAAAACCTCCTTCCGATGAAAAAAAAACTGAGAAAAAAGGGGGGAAAGGAGGACCTGAAAAGATATAATTGAAGGAAGGGGATAACCATCGCCCACACGACGGGAGAGGGAAGGGGGGTTAACTTAACTTGGTGGAAAAAGAAAAAAAAAAAAAGGAAGCCCGTGGACCAATGAACCGCATGAAGGGGGAGACCGATCTTTGACGGAAGTGGGGGGAAAGGGAAGACGACGCCCCGGAAGGAAGAACCAACCAACGTGACGGACAAAAGCGGCCACGGAGAAAAAATGTGTCGCTTTTAAAAAGGGGGAAAAAAAAGACAAGCGCACCATCGTTGGAAAAAAAAGGGGACTGGCTTTATCTTCAAAAGGGCACGGGAAAGAAATCCCTCGACTGGAGGAAAGAGGAGAGGGGAGAACTCCGCCTTTGAGAGAGAAAAAAGTCGCGGGGGAAAGGAAGGGGGGGGGACCCGTCATCAAGAGGAGGAGAAAGGGAAAAAAAAAACTTCTTGAAAAGAGTCTAAAACGTTTTCTTTCACGAAAAAAAAAAAGCCTAGGAAAAAAAAAAGGAAAAAAAGAAGCCACACAAACACCACAAAAAGGGGGGGGGTTCTCCTCCCAAGGAAAAAAAAAAGGAAAAAGGGGGGGGAAAAGGGGGCCTACTTTTAAATCGGAAAACCCAAGAGGGGGAAATTGCCGAAGAGGGGAAGAACGGAAACAAAACAAAAAAAAAAAAACCAGACGCGTTATGTTCGAAAGGGGAGGGAAAAGAAACAAAAGTTTTCCCTCTTTCTCAATACCATGACAAAAAAACTGCCGGCCGGGGGTAAAATAAAGGATTACCGAGGAAGTCGCCCGTCGCGGAAGGTTCTGTTCTCAAGTTTGGGGGAAAATAACTTCCCCTAAGAAAAAGGGAAATTCCCAACTTTTATACAGAAAAGGTGCTTCTCCGAAATAAGAAGAAAAAAAAAAAAGATGTCGAGGGGAGAAGGAGGACTCCTCTAATTTTGGGAAGATGTGATGAACTGTCCTAAAAAGGATCGAAGGATCTCCTAGAAAAGGAAAAAGAGGGGGGGATTGGCCCCAGGGAACGGGAGAAAGTTCGAATTCAGACAGAAGAGAAAAAAGGAAGGATCTCCAGCGGAAAGGGGAAAAGAGGGGGGGGGGATGCTTGATTTTAGCCGAAAAAAAGAACAACGTGCATGCTTAGGGGGCCAAGGAAAGAAATTGAGAACAGCAAGAAAGGGGGGGGGGAAAAGGAGAAGGGGGACGCCTAGTTAATCCGCCCGTGCAGAGGGGGAGAGGTTGATTAAAAGGGGGGCGGAGCATTGTGTCCCCGAAGGGAAGAAAAGGGGAGGGAAGAAACTATCTGCAGTCCAAAAAAGGACGTGGGGTTCCGATAGAAGAGAGGCCACTCCCAAAGCGAATTGAAAAGGGGGGAAAGGAAAAAAAAATCTCCGTTTGACGCCAAGAAAAACCGGAGGATCTACGCCTAGGGTATGCAATAGGAAAGACGAAATACCCGTTATAACAAAGACGGGAAAAAAAGGGGAAAAAGGAAAACTTGCATGTGATCGGGACATTAGAAGGGAAAAAAAACCCTCGAATCTTGCAGATCAGAAGAAAAAAGAACCGCGTCCGCCTTTCCTGACTTTCCTGCAAAGGGAAGGGGGGGAAAGGACATCTGTCCCTGTTGGAAAAGGGGAAGTCTCAGCGCTTTGCCTCAAGAAAAAGAAAAAGGGGGGAGCCGTGTCTGTGGAAGTTAAATCAAAAGAGGGGAAGGGGGGGAGAGGGGGGCGTCCACGTTTTGGAGGTCCGGGGGGCTCTAATTTAAGACGCCCAAGAAAGAAGGAAAAAAAAAAATGATTATTCCACTGCGGGGGAAGAGAAAAAGGGGGGGAAAAAAGGAGGAAAAAAAAAGTAACCCTCTTCTTCCTTTGAAAAGAGGAAAGGTAAGTAAGACGAACGGCCTTCCAAAGAGGGAGAAAGAAAGAGGACGTCCAATCCATCTTTATCGGGGAAGGGGAAAAATAGGTTTTCGTAATCGTAAAAAAAATCACATCCAGAGGCGGGCGATCGGCAGGGTGGGAAAAAAAAAAAAAAAAAACCATTTCAGCCCGTCCGAGGAGGGGGGAGAAAAAAAAAAGCAGCTCGAATCCCGACGAATGGCAAGAAAGGGAACCAGAGGGCATCGGTTCAGGGGGGAGAAAAGGAGAGGGGAAAAAAATTGGATTAGTAACGGGGAGGGGAGGGAAAAGAGAAAAGAATGCAGGCAAAAGATTACCGATGATTTGACAGAAGGGGGAGCCCTGAGCCCCCCGCTCCGGAAAAAAAAGGGGAAAGGGGGGGAAGCAACCGGCTAATTCGGGAAAGAACCAGCGGTGGGTCGTTTAGGAAAAGGAAGAAAAAAAAGAAGGGGGAAAATCGTCCCGTTCGCCTGAAAGGGGGGAAAAAAGAAAGTGGGCGCTTGGCTCAAGGAAAAAAGGAAAGAGGGGAAGCCCTACCTAGCTTAGGAGAAAAAAATGGTAGAAGGTTTGCAGCCGCTCAGGAGGGGAAGGGGGGGGAAAAAAAAAAAGACATGCCCCGCCCCCAAAAAAAAAAAAAAAAAAAAAAAGAATCCCCAATGCGCCCTAAGGAAGGTGTATGCGATATCCAAAAGGAAAAAAGGGAAAAACGCTCCGGTCAATTCGGGGAAGGGGGGGGGAGAAAGGGGTCGCGGAAAAGGGAGAAGGAAAACATAAGACTCCATTGTACCGCCCTTGGAGGTGAGTTGGTGGGGCAGTAACGTCGGTGAAAAGAAAAAAAAGAAGAGGAAAAAAGGAGACGGTGTACATTCGAGCAGACAAAGGAAAACAAGGTGACCCTAGACCCAAAAAAAAAGGGGAAGAAAAGCGCGCCTAAGAAGGGGGAGAGACAGCGTCCTAGACTGAAAAAAAGACCACAAGGGGGAGGGGGGGGAGAGAGAAGCAAAAATGAAAGCCGCTCGCAATGAAAAGAAAAAGGAGGGGGAGAATGTTTCCCAAGTCAAGAGGCCCCGGGTTGGCAGTCCCGGACGGGAAAAAGTGGGAAAAAGGGATGTTTGGCATCGGGGGGAGAAAAAAAAAAAAAAGGCGCCTTGCATCCTACGAAAAACGGGCAAAACCAATTATAAATCAGGGAGAGAAGGGCAGCCTCGTCCAGAGCAGGAGAAAAGGGGGGGGAAAAGAACCCGTGGCTCCGCCGGCAAAAAAATCCATTTCAGGCGGCGCGGAAAAAAAGAAGGCAAACTTCACCTCCTGGGAAAAAAAAAAAAAAGGAAAGAGGAAGCGTCCGTCGCAAAAAAAAACTCTCTCAAAAAAAAAGAGCGTCATTTTCTCCAGAAAAGGGGGAAAAAAAAGATCGCAACCTTCAGGGAAGAAGATCAAGCATCTGACTCATCTCAGGACAAAAAAAAGGGAAAGAAAAAACAATGCCTAAGGGGGGAAAAGAAGAAAGAAAGAGAGACAAGGAACAAATTGTCCCTCGAAGGAAAACAACGGGCTTCCCATAAGAAGAGGGAAAAAAAGCCCGCCACTGCCGACTTCCCACAAAAGGAAGGAGGGGAAGGGAATAATCCCAGGAGAGAAAAAAGCCAAAAAAAAGAACACACCGCAGACGAAGGAGGAGAAAGAAAGAGGCGCCTCTACTTCGTAAAACTAACACCTCCGGCCTTTGACCTGGGAAGGGAAGGGCGAGCACTGCTATTTGTAATAGGGGGAAAAAGAAAAAAAGAAAGGGGAGGAACTCCAGTAATTGCGGATAAGCACCCAAGGGGTGGGGGGAAGAGACAAAAAAGGGGCGACGAAATCCAATCCCCGCCTGCCCAGGGAAAGGGGGAAAAAAAAAAGGGGAAAAGAAGGGAGGATTCCCTTTAATATATCCAGAAGGGCACTTCAGAGCTGCAAGGCTGCCAAGGGTGGAAAGCAAGAGGAAGACACGGCCCGACCATGAATGGCGGAGGAAAAGAAGAAAAAAAGGGGGGAAAAAGAAAAAGGAGGTCTGTATTTAAATCCGGCCGGGGGGGAGGGGGGGGGGCTCGGAACCGCCCGATCGATCGACCCTCCCAGGGAACAGAAAAAAACAACAACAACGTGAGGGATGAAAAGAGGGGGAAGGAAAAGAAAAAAGAAAGGAGTCGATCTGCGGTTTGTTCCGCAAAAAGTAAACCCACGCCTTATTTTAAACTAAAGGAAAAAAGAAAAAAGGAACCGGATGCGCGTCCTCAGGGGGGAGGGGGAAAAAAAGGAAGAAAGACCTTAGCAGGAAAGAGTCAACTTCAGCTGCACGAAGCAAAGGAGGAAAAAGGGGGTCAACGTGCTCCTCCAATAGTGACAAGAAAGGAAAAAAAAAAAGGGTTCAGCTTGATTGGAAGAAGGAAGATTCCAACCCCCTGTGGGTGAGGGAAAAAAGGGGAAGCGCCCCAACCTGCGGGAAAGGTTGCGCATATTTCACAGAGAAGGGGGAGCCGCCTTTCACGCCACAAAAGAGGGGGGGGGGGGGAAGGAGGGGGGGGGAGAGCAGCCGGGAAGGAACCAAAAAGTGCAACTTCTTTTACCGCAGGGAGGGGGGGAAAAGTGCGTCTTTAGCCTCGGGGGGAGGGGGAAGAGGAGGACGTCACTTGCCGCGTTTCGGAGGCGGCAAGGGCTGTAGGCGCTGAAAGGAAGGGGCCAAAAGAAAAATTGGCAATGTTCCCGGGGGCCCATTTAGGGAGGGGAAGGGGAAAAAAAAGGAGGTGCGGGCGGCCCCAAACGCATTGTCGCGGGGGAATGGGGGGGGGGGGGGGAAAAAGGGAAGGGGAAGGGGGCATCTCGGAAATGCTTGGAAGAAATGGGGGGTGCTTTCTCCGAGGGGAGAAACTCCGGGAAATCACTGCGACAAGAGGGTCCTTCTCCGAAAGAAAGGGTAAAGGGGGAGGGAGCCAACCATTTGCCTTTGCAGAACCTTCGGCCGCGGACAAGATGGGTTCCCTTTGGGAGAAAAGGGGGGGGGGTTCCCATTTTCCAGCCGGGAGGGACTAGCGGCTTCGACAACGCAAGAAAAAAAATAATTTGGGGGGTGGGAAAGCATCTCCTTGTACTGGGCAAAAAGGGGGGAAAGGGAGACAGTTTGAAAAACACTGCCCACACAAAAAAAAGGAAAGAAGGCCCGCCAAACGACGGAAGGGGGAAAAAACACACTATTTGTTGACAGTCATTAAAAAATAAAAAAAAACAGGATCCATGAATCGCTAAAAAAAAAAAAAAAACATAGAAAGAAAAGCCAGGGGGTGGAAATCGTTCATTCTCCTATCTGTTCAGATAGAAAAGAAAAAAAGAGGGGGATCGGTTCCAGCGTGGGAATAAGAATGTTCACCCTCAGTAAGGGGGGGGAAAGGATTAATGCTTAGGGAAAATCCTGAAAACAGGGGACCAAAGCAGGGCGGGAAAAAAAAAAAGACTTATTAATTGCGAGAGAAGGGGGGAGAAAAAAAGTCTCGCAAAAGGTCCTCATCTTCAAAAAGAGGAAGGAGAAACTTATTCTATCAGGGACCGGAGAAAAGATCCCTTTCAAAAAGAAGAAAGGGGGGGAAATTGTTATTTACTGGCGGCGGGGGAACAAGATCTCATTAAGAGAGAAAAGGGCCTACCCATATTTCCTCGAAGAGGGAAGAGAGAGGGGCGGTTTGTTGATAAAGGGGCGCCGGGGAAAAGAATCCCCACAGGGAAGGGGGGAAGGTTTTCAAATAATTATCGGGAAAGGAAAAAAGAGGGGGGGGGGCGGCCCCCGAGTCAGCGGGGAAGAAAACCAAAAATTAACCCCATTTCGCGAGCGATAGGGGGAGAAGGGAAAGGGGAACCCTAGTCAAAAATCAGAGAAAAAAGGGGAAGGCAATTGTCCCTTCCATATTTTTGAATCCTTTACGAAAAAAAAGGAAAAGAGAGGCTCTCCCGAGAAAAGGGAAAAGGAAGAGAAAAATTCTCTTGTGCTCCGGGGAGCCGGAGTTCGTCGGATCGGAGGGGGGAAAGGAAGGAAGTGACAAGGAAAAAAAAAAAGGGGGGGAAAATTTCCTGAATTGGGGGGCCAGGGAACGCTTCATCCAAAGGAAGGGAAAAGACCTCGAGTTGCTGTGCGGATAGGGGAAAAGGGAGGGGAGTTAACTATGTGCGTGGGACCAAAAAATCCCTTCCGATAAAGAAACCGAAGGGAAAAAAAGAGGGAGGGGGAAAACCGCATTCCCCTGAGAGGACTTGGGGCGTTCCTTACTCCATTCGCTGGGGAAGACCCCCAAAGGAAGAAAAAAACGCGTGCGAGGGGGGAAACTTGGTTGAGAAAAAAAAATTATATAAACCCGCCGTGGACCATGAAGAAAAAGAGGGTCTTACTAAGACTGGGTAAAAAAGGGAGGAAAAAAAGGACCCATTCTAATCAACGAATGAAAAATCCAAAACGGGGAAAGGAAAAGAGGAAAATGATACCCAAAAGGTCGAAGACCTCTTTAACCGGCACTAAGGAGATCAAAAGGTAAAGGGAAATCCTCGTGGAGAAAAAGGGGGGGGGAAAAAACAAGCTTTCTTCAAAACCAGGAAGGAAAAGGGGGAGGAAGGGAACATTCATGAAATCTTACGCGGGGGGAAGACACTTGGGAAGATCATGACAAAGAAAGGGGCTCTTCTAAGGGAAGAAAAGGGGGAACCAAATTGAAAAAAACATGGGAATTTTCCAAAAAAAAGAAAACTTCTTGACAGGCTTGGGGAAAAAAAAAAAAAGGAGGGGGAGAAGTGCAGCATAAAATATGCAACACCGGGATGGGAAAAAGAAAAGCGTCACACCGAGGACTTTTTTTTTCGAAGGGAAAAAAAATCCGAGGGGGGGGAAGATGGGGGGGGGGGGGAAAGAGGACCACAAGAAAAAAGGGTGCCCCCGTGAAAGGGGAGGGGGGAACCTTAACCAAGACCGCGTCTATGTAGGGAGGGGGAAAAGGGGAGAAGACCAAAAACAATAGAAATTCAACGAACAGGGGGAGGGGAGGAGCGGAATTACCGTCGCGGCGTCACAGGAAAGGAAGAAGGAGTGGCTGCCGGGAGAAAAAAGAGAGGCCCGGGGAAACTAAGAGGAAAAAAGAAAAAAGAGGAAGAGGCTCCAATCAATCATACCAGAGAAGAAAAAAGAAGACGCTGGGCACTTTCCTGGAAAGAGAAGGGGGGAAAAAAAAAGGAAAGGGATGTTACTGGTCTAAAAGGGGAAAGAGAAAAAAAAAAAAAGGGCCAATCCTCCCTCTCACAACACAGAAAAGGAGAAGATTGGTCCCTGACGATCAGGGGAAGGAAAAAGAGGGGAAAGAGAGGAAAGAAAGTTCCCTCGAAAAAAAAAAAAAAAAGGAGGTCTGCTTGATGGCGCCGATCACGGGAGGAAAGGGGGATGCAAAGGTGGCCCTGAAAGGGGGGGAAGAAAAAATGCCGTATACTGTTCTACTCTACGATTTAATAGAAGGGGAGAGGGAAAAGGGGGGGGGGAGAGGAATGAAAAACGTTGCGTAGCAAGGGGGGGGGGGATCATCAAATATCGTCTTCTGGTAAGGAAAGGAAAGAAGAAAAGAAAAGAAAGGGGGGGTTCCGATTTTCCAAGTCGGCAAAAGAAAAGGGGAACTTTGGGCTTCGAAAAAAATGGAACCGTTTACGCGGGCCGAAGGGAGCGACGCTTATTGCTGCATAGGGAGAGAAAAAGAGGAAAAAGAAGGAAGGTCAATAAAGGCGAGGGAAAGGAAAAATTTGAGGAAAATTAAGCCGGCCAAAGGCAAGAGGGGTGCAATTATCTAATCAAGAGGGGAAAAAAAAAGAGGGTCCGTCTTTTTAACAGAGGGGAGCCGAGAATGACGCGTTTTGGGGGGGGGGAAGAAATGATATAATCCAGTCTCACCGCACAGGGAGGAGGAAAAGGGGGGGAGCTGGGTTGGGAGACAATTAAGATCGACCATTCGAAGGGGACTGGTCTCTTTGGCGGGACAAAAAAGGGAGAGGGAGGGTCGTTTCTCGAATGGAAAAAGACTGAAAAAAAGCTGCGTCAGCAATAGGGAAGGGGGAGGAAAAAAGGATCGACTTGCAAGGGAAAAGGGGAAAAAATCGCTCCTTTTAATCGCAGCGTGGGAGGGGAACGACACGGGAAAAGGAAGAAAAAGGGCATGCGGCCTAACAATAAAAAGGGAAAAAAAGGGAGGGCAGGAATGATTGGTAAAATGCAAAGAAAACGGGAAAAAAGCCCCTTCGCACAGCAAAAAGGAGGAGGGAGAGGAGAAGGGGGGAAATTATCTTCAAGTTGCAAAAAAAAAAAAAAAAGAGGGAGGTGGGTCAGCTACGAAGCCCTTAGAAAAAAAGACGAAACGGGATTTACACTTAGCCCCCCAGAAAGAAAAGGTTTCACGCAAGTCGATTCTTCCCCTCAAGCCGCGAAGGAAAGAAAAACCGCCTAAAATAATGAAAGGGGGGGGAGCGATTGACCGGGAGGGGGGAAGAAGATATTGTTTTCCAAAAAGGAAGAAAAAAAGGAGAAAATACGAAAAAGTGAAAGAAGGCACCCTGCGAATGAGGGGAAAAAAATTTTTTAATAAGATCATCGGGAAAAAAAAAGAAAGGAGGGGGGGGGGAGGTCTGGTCCGAATTGGTCTCACGGGGGGCAATAGATCCCTAACTAGCATGAGAGGAAAAGGAAAAAAGGAAACGCGTCTGCCTCTCCGTGCAAAAGAAAAAAAAAAAAAGAAAAAAGAACCCGTAATCCAAGAAAAGGAATGGGATTGCGATATCCACGCCGGCAAGAGAAAAAAAGCCCATTCCTTACGATGAGGACCAACAAGGGGGGGAAAAAGGGGGGAAAAAGGCTAAAAAAACCTGAGAAAGAAAGGCCCTATACTCCTCAAGGGGAAAAAGGGGGGGGGTCCCAAACCGTAGTGAAAAGGGGGAGTACTAGCATACTCCGCTGGGAAAAAAAAAGGGGAAGCCAATGCAATCCACGAGGGAAAAAAAAAAATCGATCCGAAAAAGACGGCTATCGAAACATATCTCGGAAAAGGGGAAAAAAAAAAAG
>Ga0179591_1207975_pt1 | contig 12668 bp, 13 predicted proteins | sample CZOMad2_1_08_16f_FD_182891 | JGI IMG/M metagenome (GOLD analysis project Ga0179591, IMG submission 182891) | Vadose zone soil fungal communities from Angelo Coast Range Reserve, California, USA - CZOMad2_1_08_16fungal (PacBio error correction) | ecosystem: Environmental > Terrestrial > Soil >...
TTCTGGGCGTACGCATAAGGGCGGACAAAGGGCAAAGGGGGTAAATCAGAAAAAAACGGGGTATTGACGCTTAAAAGGTGAACACAACAAGGGCAGACATGGCCTTCAAATTAGCACTCGTTCCAACAAAGAAAGTGGGGGGCCTGCCCCGGCCATCACGACCTGGGGGATGGACTACACCTACGGCTATGACGCTGGGGGAGGCGGACGAAAGGGACTGTCGAAAACATAAATGTAGAGGACTAAACAAAAGAGATGGGGCTTTCCACATTTCTTGGGACTCGATAAAAGAGCAACAAGGGAAAAGGAAGTCAATAAAAAAACAGCAGGAAAAAACATAGGGACCTTTCACGTCGAAAACGCTTTCCCAGCGAACGACCGGAAGAAAGCCGTTCCAGTATCGGTCGGATCGTCAAAATGTTCGGAGGTCCGGACGGGACGATCTCAGTTCGAGAGAAGAAAGTGGAATGAATGGGACGCTTGTGAGAAGCGCTCAGCCTGATCTCATCATCATCAAATACATGTGGTAAAAAGTTGGCGCGGAGAGGGGGAAAAAGAAAAGTAATACCAGAAGTCCTTGGAAAAAGGCAGCCATGTAAAGATCAAAAAAGAGGAAACGGAAAAGAAGGGTGACGTAATGGAACCGAAGAACGTGAAGCTCAGCTTTTGGGGAGGAAGAAGCACGCCTACTCCTCGCTACTTGAGAAAGTAAAGTAAAAAGGGGGGGGGGGCAACAACAGGCAACATGACATTTTCTTGAAAAAAGATAAAATTAAACTGAAAGCCGGAAACGAGAAAACAAAAAAAAGGGAGGGAGGAGATAGAGAAATCACAATGAAAGAGCTTCCCGAGTTAAAACTGGCAGAGTAAATGTGATCAAGAAACTCTCCTTGTTGCAGGGGGAAAACAAATCTACAGGTCGCGCCAGCGCAGAGGAGGAGAGACAAGAGAGATCGGACAAGGGGAGGTCGGAAACGAGAAAGAGGGCCTACGGATATACGCACCATCTTGGAGGGAAGACTTTCCTGGATTAAGAATACGGGTTTGAAGACTTCTGAAGGGCGTCTGGAAGGCGACTAGCAAAAAAAAACAAAAGGAGTTTAGCATTATGTATCTCAGGGCCGCTCTGCTAAAAAAGGGGAGAACATGACAGGGCTGCGAGGAGGAAACGGACTGGGCATCAAACAGGGCTGATCGGAGAAAGGAAGGTGCCGGGGAACAGGGAGGGGTCAAAACGGAGACCCGTGCAAAAAGGTCAACTTGGTGGGTCAAGACGTGACCGAGTCGCGGTACAGTTTCGTGCGGGGCGGGTATAACCAGAAATGGGAAGAAGAAAGAAATGTAGTGTTCAGGGGGGAAAGATTGAGGGAGGGGGAAACAGGCAAAAAACATGGGCGTCGAGTGAAACGTTTCACGCCGTAGGTGGAGCCGGGCGAAAAACACGGTCGGCGTTGAGGAGGAAAAGTGAACTAGGAGGGGACAAACAGGGGGGGAGGAGCCTCATGTGAGTTGACACGCCCAGACCTACATGGTGCCGAAGGTCAAGGGAACGGCAGAACAACTTGAATTGGAGGAACTCCTACCTATTGAGCCGAAAAAGGGAGAATGACCGGAAGAGGAATGCCGGAAGGGGAGGCAGCTCTTCCAGCAGAACCCCTAGCAAGAGACAAAAACCTTTGACTCACACAACCACTACTAATCAACTCCGTAGCACTTAGACTGGAAAAAGGTGGAGTGGTGGAAGGAAAAAAGGACATGGGAATACGAACAAAAAGGGGTGTTATAAAAGGAAGGGTCGAAATACAAGAGAGGTCTTCCCGTGAAAAATTATCCAAGCGACGCCAAACAATTACCACCGGGAAGAAGCATCATGCCGCGAAAAAGGGAGGCGCGGGGTCGGATTAGGCATTTTCATATCGTGAAAAGGACTCTGGCCGGTTACGGGGGCTACTCCTGAAGGAAACCGAATAAGCCACTCGAAAGGAAAAAAATGTGGGGAGGGAAAAAAGTCAGAGGCCGGAGGGAAGTTCTCCGACGTACAAAGGAGGACCTGCAAAGACCTTGAATGTGGAGTCGCGGGGAAGGAAATGGCTAGAGTCCTGTTGACGAGTGGATGTGTAGAAGTCTTTAGCCGGCAGGAAAAAGAAAAGGGCTTGGAGCTGAGGAGACCCAATCAATCCTCCTGGAAGGTTCCGCGTCGAAGAATAGATAACAAAAAGAAGGAAGAAAGAAAAAAAAAGGACGGCAGCAAGAAAAAAAAAACTGCTAAAGGGGGGTACTGGCACACAAGGGGAAAACTTATAAATCCTTCACGCAGGAAAATGCTTGCGGGTTGGGACTTCCGGCGAAAGGAGGGAGAAACGAAAGAAGGCGGAGGGGTCTTTTAGACGGCTCACAGAAAGGGTATACGGGAGCGCTGGGCCCACATTTCCGTCATCCAAGAAAAAAGGAGGACAGTTCTCTTCTGGGGATCACCAACAGGGATAAAGGGGATTGCTCGTAATCCGCATTCAAAGAGAAAAAACTGGTGAGTCATCGGGGGAAACTGGGGGGTAGACTTTCTTGACTGAGAACCGGCTAACCTAATAGGGGGGTACTTTTATCAGATAGGGGGGGACGATACGTCATAATGGGAAAAGTCAGATATTCGTGAGAGGAAGAAGAGTCAAAATGAATATCTGAAAGGAGGAGGGAGAAAATATACCTTCGACGCTTCTAAAAAGAAGAAAAGAATAAAAAAATGAGCTGTTTAACTGAAGAGAACCCGGCAACTAAGGGGGAGAAAGAGCATACTGCTATAAAGTTTACAGAACGAAGGAAGTCAAATACGTACACCCGATGCCAGACAAAATATTTTAATAGTGCACAGCGCATTCTAAAAAGAAACAAAGTGAAGATCGAATTGAGGGCGGAACGAACAGGAAAAAATTTGCATACGCAAGACATCGTCACGGGTCGAGTAGCAGGAGAAAAACTGAAAAGAGCCATGGACTTTCTGATCGAAATCGGCGTCAAAAAAGCATGTGGCCGTCGTTGGACAGGGAGGGTAAGGGGGAGAGAAAAACGTTCAGAGGGGGGGGGGGGGGGGTTGTTCAAGTAAAGTCAAACTGGGCGAAGGACGCTAAACGTCCTTGGGAGTCTTCGTCGTACGCGGGAAACAAGGGTACGTCGTCGAGGGGGAAATCGACAGAAAAAAAAACAACTGGGAGAGTCGGGTTACGGATAAACAAACTGGTAAAACGAAGTAATAACCACTAGAGGGGTCACGAAATGACTCTACGCCCCAAAAGAAAAGGGAAAAAACCGGCCAGTCCGTTACTTGGAAGAAAAAGTGACGGAGGTAGCACCTACAGACCGTCACAGACGGCATAGTGAGGCTTACCGAAAAAAGGGCGCGGCTGAACTCATTAGGCTGTGTGCTTCTTAGGGAAAAAAAGGCGGCTAACAAGGTCACTACATATACACAAAGGGAAAGGAAGGAAGACATAGGAAAAATTTCACACCCTTATTCACAGTATTTCTTGGGTCAGGTTGGCTGAGGGCGATGGGGGTGAAGGGGAACTTGAATAAAGGAGACGAGGGGAGGGACGGGAAGGTCCGGTGACAGGAACCAGAGGTGGAAGACCTTGTCCAAGGGAAGTGACCGCCACCTTGACTCTAACGTGCTATGGTGTAGGGGGGGGGGGGGTGGGGGGGGGGGGGGGGGGGGGGGGGGGGGGGGGGGGTGGTGGGGAGTGGGGGGGTGGGGAGGCAGGGCAGGGTTGGGTTGATCGGGAGGTTGTTGCTGATGAGAAAGAGTGACTCAGGGATTCGTTTGTAACAGAAAAAAAAAAAAGGCCTAAAGACTTGGATACCTACAGACAGGCGAGGGACGCGTTATGTAGGTAAATAGGACTGGAAGATACGTAAGGTGGGGGGGGGGACCTTCTGAGAAAGTGGTCTTGCGTAAAATGGGCGACATGTAATGAAGCACGTATTTTCCAGCGCCCACCACACCCCCAAAAAAAAAAAGAGGTAACCGTCCTTCCAGCAAAGACTCGTGGGCTGGAGGTTCAATGAAACACCGAAAGGCATTAAGCTGGAGTTTCGAGAAAAGCACATGGTGTTACCCATAAAGGAGACCGTGAAATACTAACCAGAGGGAAGGTTCTGACAACGACTGGGTAATGCGCACGATATCTAACTGTAACACGACAGCATTACCAACAACCATAGTTTGAAAAGAGAGGGGGAAAGGGGGCATCCCGCTGTTCCAGCACGAAGGTCGTCACCGCTGAAAGTTGAAGGTACGAATAAGGTCTGAGGGGAGACCAATTCCGAAGGGTATCGCCTGCTTAAGCCCTTCTGGAGCACTTGTGAACGAAGGGGGACAGGGAGGAAAGCTACAGAAGGGACAGAGAGAAAACCACCTAAACAGTTCAGGGTGCTCGCGACTTCAAATAAAGAACATAATTCAGGGGAAAAAAAAGAAGGGGGGGAAATCCAGGGAACGAAGCCACTACACACAAGCAGTGCGTATCACGAAGGAAAAGGAGGGAAGAGGGGGAAAAAGAATGGACCTCAGAAGAATATCTCAATTGAAGAGAGAAAAAATCGGTCTCTTGCGAGGAACGGGGGTCTAGTTTTTGGGGGGAAAAACCAGGCACGGGGCTATTTTCTTGGGATAAAATGGATACGTTCCAGAAATGATGGCTAAAATCTTCCTTGTGAATACTAAAGAAAAAAAAAAAAAAAAAAGAAAGAGTTCACGGAAAGAAAATCTTCGCAAATTTCGGGGAAACGTATCGGGTTCAAAGGTAGAACGTTTGGAAGGGGTGCCCAAAACGAAGTACCTTCTACGGAGTACCAAAAAGAGGGGGGCGATGAGCCTCGAGGCGCTTCAACGGATTCGGTCCATTACGCTACAACGGGGGAAAGTCAGATAAAAGAAAAAGTTCGCCAACGGAAGGGGGGAAAATTTCTGGGAACGGTCCAGTTTCAAGCTTCTCGTCTGACGGAACTGGGGGACGTCGGAAACGGCGTTATCAAAATTCAAACGGGAGGTTTGAAGGGGGGATAAGCAAGAAAGCGACTTGCGAAAGTCGGGGAACCAAGGGGAAAAAAACGCATCGATCCACGAGAGATACCACGACACGGCAAGGAATAAAAAAAGGACGGGATCTAGAAGGAACAGGGGGAAAAAAGTTCATTTAAAAAAACTTTATCTCGCTGGCTGTCCAGACTGGGGGGAGGTACCAAAAAGGGGACTATTTCCACTAGTTTTTTTGAAATTGACCTATGTATGAGGGGGGAAGAAGATTCGGACAGCGAAACATAAAATGTGAGATCAAAAAACGAGGTCGTCTTGCGGAGAATTTCGGTTATCCCATGTCAAAGTCAAAAACCGAAGGGGGGTTAATCTCCTTATTGTACAAGGGGAAGAGGGGAAGGCAACACTGCTGGGACACTGGGCCGGTGACGGAAAATCTTCTGGAGGATACGGGCGGCATGAGGACAAAAGCATTTTTCGAAAGCCTAAAATGGTGCCGAATTTAAATTTCACCGTCGACGGGGGAAAAAAGAGGCGTACAGCCCATATAAGGAGGGAAAGAGAAATACGGACAGAAAAGCCCAACTTCAAGGAACGGACTGTGGGCGAGCAAGCTCTCCAACTCACAGCCCGACAAGATCATGGAATCCATCAGCAACAAAGGGGGGAGAAAAAAAAAGGGTACGAGCCTTATCACAAGGGAGAAGGGGAGGGGGGGGGGAGTTCCTATGGCAAAGTCTAAAAAACCCAGGAATTCTGGGTTGGAGAGCATGAAATTTTGAGAAACACAACAGGAAAAAGGCTCCACCTTAAAACTCGAGCAGAGGCCCCCACAGGGAAAAACCGAAGGAAAGGAACTCCAAGGAACAACAAGGGTACATTGAACGTTGCATTTGACAGAGAGTCGGCAGGGGGTGCGACTCTACCTCCGATCAACACCGGAGCAGATGGAAAGCCTCTGCAAGGGGGGAGGGTCCTACAATAAGCGGAAAAAAGGGAGCTACTCCGAGTTTAATGCCGGCAAAGGACTTGAGGGCTTCGTCTGGAATTAGGGGAGTAGAGTTACACCTGGGGGGAAGAATAGTGGATAATTAAAAGGGGAAGGAAGGGAGCCTTAACAGGAGGGCGCCCATGAAGGGGAAAGCTTCTTATCCTCGAAGCGCCCTGGCAATTCACGTACAAAAGAAAATCGGAAACCCTTCCGGTTATCGGTCCTTCGACCCCAGGAAAAGGGGGAACTAAAAAAAATCAAACCTCTTCAAAAGGAAAATCAAGTTGGGTTGAACTTAACAAAGGCAAACTTATAAAGCCTTATACAAAGCCAGAGCAAACATCTACGGGGGAAGACAGGGGGGAGACTTCGAACAGATCCGCACGTCATTTGTCTGATTAGTGTAACGCGTCCTAAAAGGGGCTCTGATGAAAAGGACTCCCAATGAGCGGGAACCTCGGAACCGAATAGAAAAATCCGTTTCGCGTTCGCTCACACAGAAGGGCAGTTCATAGTCGGACTCGTCTTTAAAGAAGATGGGTTCCCGTACGCAGCTTGAGGAGAAGAGTTCCGTGGAAGGAGGAACGACGTTCGGGTCTACGCCCCGAGAAAAAACGAAAAGACGACTAATTGTATAGGTCCTGATGAAAGGACGAGGGAAGTTGAAAGGGAAGTTCAAAAGAGGAATATAAAGAGTCGGCGAACAGGGGGGGATCGCTCACAACAACACCTTCTGGGGATGAATATAGAGATACCGTCGGGCGAGCAATGAAGATATTAGTTCGCGATGTTGAGGAAAGTAGGAAGGAAACCGCCTTAATAGAAAGGGGGGGTAGAAAGCGAAGTAGTAGAGAAGAATCCGGGTCTCCTCTACACTTTCAGGGCCAGTCGGACCCTATGCAAGATAACCCCAATGGTAAGGAAAGATGCGGAGAAAGCACTGAGCATCACTAGTTTTCGATAACTCGAAAAAAGGGATGTGGAAAGGAAGGGGGTAACTAATGTTTAGAAAGCTAGGAAGAATTCAAGAAGAAAAATAGCGTTCGTGACACTCGAAGCCAAGGAAGACTAATCTAGAAAGTACGTTCCCCCCGCAAGAGTTACCTTTCGTGTTTGAAAAGCTATTAAGGAGGGGGTGAGGGGAAAAAAGTATGAAGGAAGGGGAATGGTTCAGGGGGGACCTTCGGAAGATAACGACAGCCGGGGGTAGCTGTCAAAAGGTCTGAGAGGTCCAGGAAAAGGCTTCTGTGTGGGGGAAGAGAAAGAAAAGAAAGGTCGCTAATCTTTTGGAAAACCAGAGCAGGAATACCAAAAAGGAAAAGAGGAAAGAGACAGACCGCTGCAACTCACAGCCGTTCTGGTCCGGATAGGAAGTTCGTAAGACCTTCAACGTCATAGTGGAGCGGGGGAAAAGACGGGGGGAAGCGGGATTTGTAGAGAAAGGAAGCGGTGTGACGCGGGAGGTAGAAGCCCACTGGGAGGAAAAAAAAAGTACCCTTCCGACACAGAAAGGGCAAAGCCGAGTGAAGTACAGGTACTTTACTGTTTTTAATGGTGGGAGAAAAGAAAGGGGTAAGGGCACAAATCACTTCACCAGCTTTCATAAGGATGCTGAGTACCCCCTGGTTGTGGAGCAAGTTCCAAGGGAACAAAACAAAAAAGTTATCTACGCGAAAACAGGAAATGTGGTTTTTGGGAAAGACCATGGGAGTGGGGAAGAGGGAGAATATAGTTCGAGGAGAACGTTTGGGAAGAGCGGATCACACAGCAACGCAAGACTGGGATCGCCTCGCAGGGGGCGAGAACTCGGGGGATTAATCTAAGGCTTGAACTTCTCCAGGGGTTCAATTGAGAGGAAAAAAATGGCAGGAGTCTTCAAAAGAAAAAAACTGAAAGTAATGCAGACCCGTACTGTTTCAAGCAGTTGGCCGTCCCTGCCAGCACGAAGAGTGTGGTGGGAGACGGGAAGGAATCCGGAGATGAAACAAAAGGAGGGGAGAACGACGCCATTGGAATGTTCTAAATATCACGGCAAGACTACAACCCACCCCCCCAACACCCCCCAACCCCCAACCAAACCACCAAACCCCCAACCACCCCAACCCCCCAAATCGAGATAGACAGTGCTTGAGAACAAAAAGAGAGAGAAAGCGTACCAGAAAACTACAGCCTGGAAACCACCATGATGGGCCCTCGTGAAAAACTAACCGCGGGGTCCAGCACCGAAAATGACGTCACAGTCCGAATTGACATGGAGAAAGATCCGTTCAATGTGGGACTGCCGCCAGATGACGTGGGATAGCTCAGGGACTAGGAACGTAGGAGGCAACTGGTCGCCTGAAAAGCCGTGGTCGATCCTAAGAGCAAAACTCCTTGGGGAGGAGAAGGGAGAAGGCAAAGAAGGAAAGGTCATCACCCGAAGAATTGAGAACGTGCAGCCAAGTGCAAAAGAAGTAAAAAAGGGGAGTGAGTACGGAATCAAAGATATTGGGGACTGGGGGGGGAAAGGGGATCCGTGAAGAAGAGGGGGACTCTTGGAGGAATATAAAGAAGGCGCGCAAGGGGATTGGCTATAAAATATAAGTACCTTCGGTGGGTGGGCCATTAGCAGGTCCAGGGGTTGGTGCAAATGACGAAACGGGAAGAATATTGGCAGGGAGAGCGATTTTGAATAGCTCAGAAAAACAACAAGGAGGAGTCGAAAACAAAAGAAAAGGGAAAAGGGAATAGCGTACGCAAAGAATGGAGGAACATATCGGTCCAGGGTGATAAAAGGTAACAACTTCCTGGTTGCCTGGGCCCCCCAAACGAAGGTACCCTATAAACTTGCTAGCCACCCAAGGGCGGCTGTCAGGTATTAGGTCTAACAAAAGAAAGAAGGAAGGTCGGTCCAATTGAATAAACTTGGCCCCGACTGGAGCCTAACGCCCAGGTGGAGACCTTGAAAGGGGGAGAACAAGGTCCTGTGAAAATGGATGAGGGGCGAAGTGGGTTCTGCGGCTTGAAAATGGAGAAAGGCGCAATGCAAACAGGTTGCTGCGGGAGGTATCTCATCGCAGAAGGCAAGAGGGAGAAAAAAAGGAGAAGGGAGGAGGGAGAAACGGAATAACAACTCCGTGGGACGCCGTACCAGCACTTAAAAGGGAGCAAAAGGGAACCAAGTCAAGGTGGAAGGGGACAGGAAGGGAGAGAAGTGGCACTCAGGGCCCCGTGAAGAGGTCAACTAGTGTTCAAGCTGTTACCTAGTCGCGTCCTTGTCAAGGGGTATCGTGGGAAATACAAATGTGAATCCCAGACCGCAACGAGGGGGTCGTAGGGGGGGCCGCGAGGTCTTAACAAGGCTGTGCAGGGCAAAGTCATCAAAGGGAAAAAAAGCGTTCATAGGCCGGGGGAAAAAGGTTGGAACACGGGAAGCAGAAAACGGGGAAAATACGGCATTGGGGGGAAAATAGCTGTCTGGAAAGAAGGAGAAAAATGAAGGGTCATTCATGTGAATCAGGTAAGAAAAGGAAGACAATTGGGACCGGGAATTTCCCGGATGACTTCCCCAAGTATGAAGGAAACCTATACTCAGGGATCCCAGAGCATGGCGGTCAACATCAAAGAGGGACCAGGGGACAGGGATTGTGCATCCAAAAATCTGTACCAACTAAAAGTAAGTGAGACCATCACAGCAAAAGAAATTGATCACACAGGAAACAAGTATCACGTAGCGGAAAGGTTGCTGGTTGGGGGGGAAGAATCAAAGGGGACAAAATATCTCAACAAGGGGGGAAGGGGTAAAAATGCAAGGCCGTGCGAGAAAGACTGTGTCCCGTGCGTAATCCAGATCGACCGACAACAAATGGACACACCGAACATGTCACTGGAACGAAGAGTGCGAAGAAAAGTGACGCCGTGACGGGGGGGGATAAGGGCAGATCGGGACAGTCTGTCCAAGAAGACACCTCCGAGGAAGACCAGACCGCTTGACAAGGGGAGCAAGAAAGACCCGGGGGGCGGAAAGTGGAGAGAAAGAGTCAGGGGGAGGGCAAGTAACTTGAAGGAGGGAAAAGGTCAGCGGGTAGAGTCCGTAAGTGTATAGAACAGGATTCTAAGGAGGGGGAGCCGACCTTAAGAGACACGGGGGAGTTTGAGCGGCCGAAGAAAAAGAAACGCGACGAAAACGCCGGTCATGAGCGGTCGAATAATCTCTACCCAAAATTCCTTGCTTCTTTTCCGGGAGAAAACAAGGACTCTCTAACATAACCCGAGGCGAAAAAGGGTTTTCCTGGGTCGAACACGGGAACTGATAATCCTGTCACACTGACAAAAAAAAGATGGCGTTGGGCGAACTGAAGGAAAAATCCGCAGCGTCACAGTTCGAATAGGAATATCTCGACCTTCGGAGGCGGAGTACGAGGAGAACAAGCGTTCATCCTCGAAAAGGGTCATGCCAATTTAGATTAGGGGAAATCGTGAGACGGCGGTGCTGATTCAAAAGAAGAATGGGTCAGGGTAGCCAGAGGGGTTAGGCGAGGGAAAATTGGGGCCTTTAGTGCAACTTTCGTCGGAAAAAGGAAAACGTATCCTCCTCCGCGAACAGAGAGTTGAAGATCAGTAAAAGAAGTTTGAAAAATGAAATTGAAGTTCAACATCGACAAAAGTTCTTAATGTCTGGACTGTAAGAAGAGTCAGGTAGATCTGAAACAACAAAACACAACGTGATTTGAGGTTAAAAGGGGAGGGGGGACAGAAAACCTGGAGAAGAGTCTTCTAAAACTAAGAAGATCTTATTGACGCTGTTTAACCATGAAGGCAGTCCCCAGACCGCTACGTAATACAGTCCGATGAAGGGGTCGCGAGATCCTGGGTCTATAAGAAGGGGGAAAGCGCAACCGGGGAAAAAGGTTCGACGAAAAAAGGTAGACAAGCGTATGGGAGACGAGACCAATGAATCACTAGGGGTTAAGCCTACTCAGGGATGGGGCGGGACGACATTAGGAAAGGGGGGAAGAGAGATCAATCTACAATTTAGGGAGGGGAGAAAACCACCTAAAAGGCGCGGGATATCAATCGAAGGCGAATGCAATCATTGTCCTGGAGGATATATTTAGAAGTAAGGACAGGAAAAAACGGATTCGGCAAGTGGGGGGGGGGAAGAGGCAGTCCGGGGGTAGAAAGGGTGAAGAACAGCCGGGTGGTACTATTCGTCTAAAAGCGGCCTTCCGGGAGAGGAGGATATTTGGAAGAGACTAAAAAATCCCGAGGAAAAGAAAAAAAAAAAACTCGGTTCGGCCAACAACTGATTGAAGCACTCTCGTCAAAGGACACGCCCACGGGTAGAAAAAGAAAAGAAAAGAAAGGCCTTGCACTGGGTCTAAATTTAAATGCAGAGAAAAGACAGCGTAATAGGGAAAAGAAAAATGCAGCACGGGATGGATCGGAGTCAGGTTTGTCTTCGTATTGGATCCGCCGAAGAGAGGGAATTTCAAAGCATAAGGGGAAAAAAGGTATTAATTAAAGAAACTTCAGGCGTCAGGGGGAAAAGGGAGTCAGTGACATTTAGTGGGTGTCGTCGCATGATGAAATGGAACTTGAAACAAGGATGACAGGGGGCTTTCGTAAAGGAAGGGGGGAGAGAAACCCAGAATCAGGTTGGTAGGGAAAATTTTCAAAAGAGGAAGGGCCACCAATCAACCCGCTAAATAAAAACGTCGATTTGTGGGTAAAAAAGGAGGGGGGTGAGGAGGGAGCATATAGTGCGCTGTGGAGGAGTGGAAGCGGGCAGAGAAGCACTGCAGAAAAAGCCGGGATTAGGCCCGCCATTGGGGCCAGACGCCCTCGGGAAGGTCGACGCATAATGCGTGACGTAGACCGGGAGAAAGGTCGGAAAAAAAAGGGAAGTGCGTGCGGAAAATTCTACATTCAAAGGGAGAGGCAAGTACTGGGAAGAAAGAGAGGGTCCCCACTGACGCCCGAAGTGGGGGGGTAGGGTCACGGCACATCACGCTATTAACTCTGAAGCGCAAAACATGGCCTTTTCAAAAAAGTTCCCGCAAGGACTACACCCTAGAGCGAAATTTCTTTGAAACTCTCACAGGCGAAATGTACCGGCGAAAGTCAGGTCAAAGATTTAACCAACAAGAGGTACCTAAGTTGCACGGGGCAAAAAAAGAACCGAGGGGAAATGCGCCGCTGAGGGGGAAAACTAAAATTCCTGTTTAATTTACGTCGATCCGTTAATGGGACCTGAACGTTGAATGTTTTACTATCTGCCGGAGAGGGAGGGAAGAAACACACTGCTGGAGGGGCATGTCGCAAGGGGCTGCCAATGGAGGGCCGCCTGCGATAAAAAAACCGGAACCTTGGATTGTGACAGAAAAAGTCGACTTCCCGCCTCCACTTAGACCCAAAGGACGGGAGGGAACCGTTGCAGACCATTTAACTTGGACAGAAACAGAGTGAGAGCGATCACCGTAGGTAAAGAGTTGAGAATAGGTACCGAATAAAGAGAAGAAAGAAGAGGGGGGAGTAATCTAATGGCCGAGGCAGACGCTGGGAGGAGAACGGATAATGTTACATGGGGAACCCCACCCAGACGAGTGTTTCAGGGGTAACCATGGCCGATACGAAAGAAAGAATGGCTAATCTCTTAATTTGTATAGG
>Ga0179591_1316261_pt1 | contig 12667 bp, 14 predicted proteins | sample CZOMad2_1_08_16f_FD_182891 | JGI IMG/M metagenome (GOLD analysis project Ga0179591, IMG submission 182891) | Vadose zone soil fungal communities from Angelo Coast Range Reserve, California, USA - CZOMad2_1_08_16fungal (PacBio error correction) | ecosystem: Environmental > Terrestrial > Soil >...
CCACCTCGCGGGAGCGGTCGGGCCTTCAACTGGCAGTATCCTAAAGTGGAGAGAGGCAGGTGGTGCAGAGTTCAAAGACGCCGGACACAGCTTGGGACTACCAATGGACGCAGGACCTTGTCTAGAAATGGTTTTGAGAGGGGGCTAGACACACGGGCAGGCCAGGCGAGCTGGGCAAAGATGCAGGAAAGGGATAGAAACTAAAAGGACCGGGGGGACGAAGCACTAACGGGAAAAATGTTCTCGAGAGGTTGTAATAAGTCCAGAAGAGAGAGGACAGCGTCTGAGAAATATCGGGAAAATAAGATGGTAGAAAGAGTTGGTCGCCTTCCCATGAACTTCTATTGGAAAAAACGAAGGGGGGACTTCTGTGGGGAGAGAGGGCGCTGGGGCAAACGGCATTCGATCTGATTTTCGAGAGGGGGACGGGGATACGTCCAAAAGCTGGGGTCCGTGCCCAGGGAATAGACCAGTGCTTTGGGGGGGAGCCCAACCAGAAACCACTGGGACTAAGGGAAGTGATTGAGGAAAAAAAGGGAAACCTAATTTTCAAAATCAGCGAGGGGCGATGGGACTGCAAGTGCTCGAGAAACTCTCTTCCCGGCGGGGGGAGGCGGAAAGTTGGGAGAAATATACGTTCTTGCGAAAAAAATTACGGCAAAACTTAAGCAGGATTTGACACTAAAAAAGGGAATCTTTGGAAAGGGGGTCAGCGGCGCAGGAGAAAAATGGAGTTGTAAGAATGGCCTGCTCGTGAAGTTAGCTTGTACCTTCACTCTCCTCGCCGAGGGAAAGGTTGGCTCAACGTTTGGAGAGAAAGGGGTTCAGATCTGAGAAGACGTCACTCAAACCATTGCAGCCAATTTCACAATGTGGGTGAGCCCCAGATTCTTCAGACATCCTTGAGAGAGGAAAACGTGAAATTCACACTTTACCAGTCTGTTAGAAAAAAGAACGGAGACGCAACTTGTAGCAATAGATCAAGAGGATGATAGACATGGAGAAACGGGATCGTATCCTGTCCAAGGGGAGTCGTGACCTTTGGGGGGACGAACGTCATGAGTCAACGGTCAGCGCATGCATATCGGTATGTAAAGTGGAAAGAATAAGAACGGTCTTGGTGTAGCCAGCCGTTAATCGGTAATCAGGGGAAGCGGGCGTGCTTTGCGACCCTAAAAACGGTGTGCCGCTGGGAGGGGTGGGCTGAATCACCCCGAGGAAAGAAACATAGACCGGTCCAGAGCTGGCAGGATTTCTGGAGGTCGGTGTAGGAGGACTCGGTAAATTTAAGAAGCGGACTTCCTCTGAACAGTTCTAGGGGACCGGAGCCTTACAATCAAAATGGACGGCTGAAATCGGCCAGCGAACAGCAACGAAGAAAACCTAATGGCGGGCGTTGGCACAGTTCCCCGAGCGAGAAGAAAGAAGAATACGGTCCGCGGAAGTAGTGCCCGTGAGGAGTCGAGTGGGAACACACGGAGTTCCAATGTTCAACCAAGGTTAAAGAGGCTTCCCTTGACAAATTCAGAAAAGGAAAGTAAGGAGAAATCGCCTGACGGGAATCCCTCAGGGGGAAATGCGATTCTAAGTGGGGGCAAACCCAGAATTATTGAAAAGGGAAAAAGCTGCAAGACTAGCATCGGAGGTCGAGCAGGGAAAAAGGATAAGGAATGTATTTAGATTAACATAAAAGAAATAGCCTATCCGGGGATAATCTATGGACACAACGGCAAGTATTCTTGCTGGGACTTTTGGTTTGCAAGGGGGAGGAAAAAAAGGGAAAAAAAGAGTGAGAGCCGCTGGCGAGGAAAAAAGGTCGGAGGTGGATTATGATGATAGGTGGGGTTGTCATGGATGCTTGGCGGTACTGTTGCCAAGACAAACAGATCGAGGCGTAAAAAAAGGGGGAAAGTAGAGGGCGACTAAGTAAGTCCGTCTGCGGGAAATTGGAGGAATCTCGGATATGCAACTTAACCGGAGAACCCTCCTGCATTGGAAAGGGGGGTACTAAGCTCTTTGGAGACCGACGAAAAAGAAAAAAAAAGTAGGTTGGTATTTCTTTCTCGTTCCAAAGGGAATCTAGACAAAAGGGTGGAAAGGACTCAGGGCGCGTCGGGAGTAATGACGCTAGCGTTTGGGAGGAAACGAAAACGCCTGCATTGTCCGGGCTTGGGGGCAGTGGAAGGAAGAGAAAAAAGAGAAAAACATTCATCTCTCGCAACACAACAAGAGGGAATTGGGACGGGGCTGCTGCGGCAAGGGGAAAAAAAAAGAAAGGAAAGAACCTATGCTGCTTTTAAACCCTGCCAACATGCGAGCCGAAAAAGATCAAAATAAAAGGAAAAAAGACGCGGAAACAACTCGTTGGGATAGAAAGGGAAGGACGGAGGAGAAATAACAACTACTGGTACGTCAGGGGGGAGGGGCGGGGAAGGAAAGTGCGGTCGATTTTTAAAATTGGAAAGGGACCACGCTTACCGGTTCAAGATAAGAATCAAGCGTTTTTTCATCCGCGAGAGGAGAGGTAACAGCACGGAAGGAAATTCCGGCATGACGCTGCGACGGTCAAGAGAAAGGAAAAGGAAATAGAAATATCGATCTGTTTGGGGAGATGAGAAAAGTAAGCCGCCAAGCATCAGAGTCGGAAGGTTTAAATCATAATCAGCGCACGGAGTGGAGAAACCGGCGGCTGCTACGGAGGGGGAGAAGAAAAAAAGGGTCCTTTCCTCAACACGATAGCAAAAAAAGTAAGGAGGTTGGAGGTGAGAGAATAGAGAAACCGGGGTGGGGTCGTGGGGATCTATAATACAGGTCTCGATCGGGAGGAAAAGGAAGTACGAGAGGGGAACTGAACGCGCTGAACCGGGGGGAAAATGCCCGAACACGAGATTGGGGAAGCGGGGGGAAAGATTTCGCTTCGGAAAACCCGGCAAAGTGTCTCATTGACTGGGAGGGAAAGGGGTCAAGGGGACAAAAAGGGAAACTTCGGAAAAATGTAACTTGACTCTTGGAACAAGGCACTCACCCGCGACCATGAAAAAGTCAAAAAAATGAACTGTGGCGAAGTCCAGTTCTCGAGTGGATGTGAACAGAGTGATGGAATCTGATGCGAAGGGGTAGAGATCGTACATTAGCGGTCAGGAAGAGGAAAGGGCACCGCTTGCTCCACACAAGAAGGAAAACCGAAAACTCCGTTTGCAGCGCAGACATTCGAAAAGGAGGGGTGAGTCAGCATAAAAACCTTCGACCGCCACCTGAGGAGCTGCTAAAGAAACGAGACCGGGAAACATCTGATCAAAAAAACATACAAGGCTGGTGGAAGACATCTCCTCTGACCAGGATTTTCCAAACGTACTCGAAATACTGCCATGCTAAGGGAGGTTTTAGTCTGCTGCCGGAAACAATAAGGTCATCTGGGCCGGCCGGGCGGGTTGTTCTTCCTCTGTCGCATGCTGGTTCATAAAACGGGAAGGGGACGATTTGCAATACAGTGGGGAGTCGAGAGCAAGGGAGGAGCACCGACTGTAAAGCTTTAGAAAATAGGTGAAGAGGGTAAAGAATATGGGCTTGCAGGGGGAATAGTCGGCAAGGGAGGAGCGAGAAAGGGGGCGGAAAAGCCAAAAGTTTAGAGAACATAGGCGTGGGGGCCGAGGGGAAGGACTCCACATGCCACGGCCAGGAGCCTGATGAGGCTCGGCAGAAAAAATAAGAAAAACCCAAAGAGGCCCGCTAAAATCATGTCCGGAAGTGAAAAATTAAGGGTAGCAGTGAGAAAACAACGCAAAACAGCTCGCCACTGAGAGAGGCGATCATTTCATCACCTAAGCTCTATGCCTATTCGCAGGGCCATGCGCCGGAGAGGTTGAAACTTTCGTGGAAAAAATAAAACAATCCATAAAAGAGACACTTGAAGAGTCTGGTGGGGGGCTCGTGGAACTGGTCTCAGGAGGGGAGAATGGCTTTGGTAGGGAGGAGGAAGGCTACTCGACAAGCAGCCGGAGTCGCACACGCGGGCAATGCGTCTCACAAGGCGTTGGGGTCCCAAAAGGAACAGCGCCAATCACGATTACGCACAAACTGTCGGGAAGCACGATGAAAGGAGACAAGAGAATTTTAGTTTGAGAAAATAGGGGTTGGAACCGCGTGAAATAATTAAAAGCCAGGAGTGGGGAAAGGCTGGGGAAAAGGGACTCCTCACAGCGAGAAAGGGAGCGGGGGGGGATAGCCAACATCAAAAATCCAAAAACACGGCTCTCTTTACACCCAGGTTATCAAAGGTCTTGGGGTCAGCAGGGAAGAAATAATGCAAAACTGGAATTCAAGGAGTAAAAGCGGCCAGAAAGAATGAAAAAGGACAAAGATTTGGAATCCTCAAAGGGGGGAAGAGAGTAGATTCACCTCGGGTGGTGAGGGAGCATGCTGAAAGTATCTGGCGGTAGGAGGAAGGAATGGTCCTTCTGGAGAAAAAGCGGTGGCCATAGAACCCGCGCGCTGCAGTGGACCGAGCGTCGCCAGATTTGGAGCATGTTGAGAAGTAACCGCGCGACCTAAGGGGAGAGATGAGGGGCCAGAAGGTCGTTAAAGAAAAGTACAGACGAGCAGCGCAGGAAACGGGTTTGAGGACAAAAACGTTGGAAGAGAACTGGTAATGCTGCGCAGGGAAAGACAAGAACCGATGGAAGGCGGAAATAGGGAGGGGGGGGGACTTAAGTCGGTTCCCAGATTGGAAGGGGGGGGTCAGGGATTTAATCTTGCCTATTGGGTCACAAGAAAATTAAATGATGAGTGGGGCGATCGGAAAGAAGAAAGGGGAAACCGGGTCCGTGGCCCCAGAAGGGACATTGGGAGCACCACCATAAACTATGGACGGAGACAACATTGTTTTTGTAGAGAGCCAAGGAAACCGAAATTTTCCAAACAGAAAAAAAGTGAGGGCAGGTCAGTGCGGCTGCGCAGGAAAAGAGGCATCTTCTGGATGAGTCGGGGGGTGTGTATTTGGGGGGGGCCTAAATATGGCTGCGGAAGGAAAGCCCTGATGGAAGGGGAAACCCTCACACTCGATTTGGGCCCCGTGGAAAAGCCTCACCGAGGAAAAGTTGCAGAGCGATTGACTTGAATCCACTCTCCCACTCAAATAAAGAGAGGGGAGACTTTGGGGGATCTACATGGGACTTGAGAGGGGAACGACCGTGCCGCAGGGGGGGGGTTAATCCCATCTGACAAGTCGAGGGGCAAACCGCGAGTGCTAAAGGACTTGTACCGTCGGTGTCGGGGGGGAGTGGAAAAAGGGGAAAGCGCAAACGGTCGGAGGACAGGAACTCCTTATAACAGGATGGAAAGACTTAAACCATCTACCACTTGAACGCCGACCTTTTGTGGGAAACGCAGCAGAGTTTTAAAGAAAAGGGGAAGGGAATAAAGAGCGTAGGTAACCGTTTAAAAAAGAGAGAGGGGGGATATTGTACCATCCCAGGACCATAGGGTGTGGACGAGGAGGAAATGGCCGAAGAAGACGGGAGTGTAAAGCATCACTGGGGCCTGGGGGAGTCGAATCACTCCCATGCAGACACTACATAGGGAAAAGATAAGTCGGCTTGCGCGATATTGGGATGGGGAGAGTCTGACTTAGGAGAGGCGAGACTAGTCGATCGAGTTGACCTTCTCTTAGATCCAATAAAAGGTACGGGGTGAACGGAAAGCGAAAGACGAGCCTCATTGAAAAATATCATCGATCCTATACATCTGAATACTGTCGGGTGAACGGTGAGCTAGAGGTCAACACAAAAGTCCGTGGTCACCAAAAGTGTCAGGGAGGTGACCTTCCAGGGAAAAAACAAAGAATGACAAATGAGAAAAATCTACCCGCAGAAGGATCAACAGGGTAGTCGATCGAGTTTTCGGAGAAAAAGCCTGATTCCACGGTAACGGAAAGGGAAAATCAGAGTCGAATTCATGGCTCAAGATAAAGTAGAGTCAGCATAAATCGAACTATAGGCCGTGAATCAATTCACAGACCGACCTGCCTTGCATGTATAGCTAATGGGTTGAAATGGAAGGAAGCGACCGGGGAAAAAGAGAGGGGAACAAAAAAAAACCTACACTCCGTTCGGAGGGGAGGTGCTAATTATGTGTTGGGTTGTTGGGGGAGGGAGAGGGGTTCTCCAAAAACATGGAGAGAGGTAGGAGTAGAGGGACTGTAGACCTGGAAAGGAGGGGAAAGTTCCTTTCTGGTACCATATCAAAACAAAATAGCACGAATGAGCAAACGCTTGAGGCCGGTGGGGGGGACCAAGGGGGAAGAGGGGAGATGGAATAGAACGCCGCGTTTACCAAGAACCTGCAACGAAAAGATATTTGTTAAGACTTACGGTACGTTCACCGCAATCGGGACGGAAAAAGACAGGGGACGATGGATCGCTCGAGCTAGCGTTTTGAAGGAAAATAAAGACTAGGCCTTCTGTCCGAGTGCAGTTGGGGAGGAAAAAAGAAAAGTTAAAGCATCTCGCTCCACAACAACAACGGGGGCGTTGTGGATACCGTTGCTGCTGACAAGGAATAAGCCTAGGCGATCATTAGGTTCAAAGGCACAACGGCTAGAAGAAAGGAAGAAAAAGAACTTGAGAAGAATGTCCGAGAACACTCGGTGGGAGATAGAGTCAGGGGAAAGTACTACACTAAATACAATCGGGACGGTGAGCTTGAAGGTATTGAAAACATTGTCCCACCGCGGGGCGCAAAGGGAAGCAAGCCCGTGGAAACACCGATTACATTGATCTTGGGGTACAAGAAGCAGTTACTGGAGGGCGAAAGAGGGGTAAAAGTCCTTAACCGATCCATCAGCTCGGTCGGGAGACATACTCATGGGGGCAAAAAACCAACAACACACATAGCGGGGTTAGACACGACCCCCGGAGTGCAAACCTTCTCGACCAGCGGGGGTTAAACAAAGGGATGCTTTCCTTTCACATGCACAAAAGGGAAAAAAGAAACGACTGCCGGTCGGGGGAGGGAAAAGGACTGGGGCTGGGTTTCGAGGATGCTCTAGTCAAAGGGAACGGCTCAGAATTCGAGAAGATGATGGTACTGAAAGGAGAGGGAATGGGGTCATGATGGGTTGACAAGATAGGGAGGAACGGGCGGAGAATTCGCTGTAGAGGAGTTCTCCAGTACTGCAGTCCGCAGTGGGGGACAAGTGAAGCACGAAAAAAATGGTTGGAAGTTGGAAACGAGTTTGTGCAACTATCAGGACAAAAGACCATGAAACCCGCGGACCGTACTCAGGGGGTAATAGTGCTAGAACTGTCCGAAAGGGTCTAGGTGGGGGGGAGATTTCGATGACACAAAAAAGGATATGAAGGGCCGAGCGGGGAAACGAATCGCAAATTGAAAAGTCTCCGGACCACCTCAAAGCCGACATCCTGCTCAGCAAGTGGGGCGGGGCGGGGTTCTGCCTGGAGTGAAAAAAAAGAGCCACCATTAGTTCTACAAAGTGGACCATCTTAGCACAGACTACACTATTGAGGGGGCCTTGACAAAAAGAAAAGGAAGAAATATGGTGTCAAACGTACCTACCGAAGGGCTCCTGAAAGAATTGGCCTGATTTGAACAAAAAGCCTTTCACTGCGAGGATTGTCTCCTGAGGAAATGGGGGGACTTTCTAAAGAACTCTATCTAAAAGGCAATACCATTTTGAAACGCTCTCGAAGGCGATAAAGTGGTCACAACATTCCCAAAGGAGGAGGGAAAAGGGCTGTTAGAAGAAGGGGAATGAAAAAAAGGTGGTAAAAAAAAAGAGGGCTGCAATGGAGAGGAGCCGGCAGGAGAACCTTTAAGCATAAAGTTGGAATGACGGGCTATTGAGCTGAACGAAAGGACCGTCGGCAACTTTTTTCCATGGAAAAAACGCCGAACCTAAGGACTCGGCAGAGACGCAGAGGTTGCAATAGTCCATGAGGGCCATAAAGCCTTGAATGAACTTCAGGGGTGGGCGGACAAAAAAATATTACCCACAAGACACTTTCCGCCGACTCATTTCACCGCCGGCGGTCCGGATCACGGCGCAGGACAGAAGAAAGGCGTTTTGGGAAACAGTTTCAAGGGGGGAAGGAAAGACCATCCATGCTGCTCGACGGAAGGGTTTCTGGGGGGCTCAAAATATGGGGGGAACTGGTCTCATCTGGCCGAAATGGCTTTGTAGGCGTCAAGTGGTTCCTCTAAAAAACGACAAAAAGGCTGGGCTAGAACCGCGGCAAGGTCAGTCAATCAGAATCCATATCCAAGAGATCATTCACATACTTCTCCAAAGCACTAGGAGGGGATCGAAGAGTATGGTAGCTCGCTGTGCATGGAAGCTTTAAATTCTTCGGATCCAAAGGGGGAAAGAAGAACTCCTTTTGTACTCCGCCTTCATTAAGGAGGCCATATGAAAGCGGGATTTTAGGGGGGATGTGCAAGGCCCGCCAAGCGACGAAATTAGAAGCGTTTTAAGAACCCCTCCGGCTCGGAGGCCAGCGCGCCACAGGTTGATTAAAGCTGTTGTGCAGGAGGGAAACGGCATGCACTGCGTAAGAGGACGGGAACTGGGAAGGAAAAGCGCCATATACTCCCCGGGGGCTAGGGGAATCCGCTCTCTGAACACGAAAGAGAGGTTCCACTCAAGCGCTGGTCGGCTGAAACAGGGACAATCTCTGGCTGTTCTAAGAAAGATGGAATTGGTGAATGCTTTCACGAAGAACAGACAAACCAGAAGTGGGCGCGCAGGGAACGAACGATTGCATTGGATGTTGTCTATGACAAAGCCCGAGAAGGCGCTCTGGGAGAAGGGCAAAGGAAGGGTAACTACCTGAAAAGATGGTTGGGGAACAGCGCAGGGAGTGGACACAGGGGGAAAGGTGGGATACGCAATACTTTTCGCGAGCGTACTCCGATTGAAGGCGCTAAGAGAGCGCGGGCCTGCGATTGGAAAAGAAGGGGTAGGAGAAAGAGCGTGCGCCAGCCAGCGGCGACATGGGGGCGTTAAGAGTGGGCCGCTAAAAGACAAAGCCTGGTCCTGTGGCAAAAGCTTGAATACATTTTGAGTGGTAACAAGAGAGACGCTGCTCAAGATGCGCGGGGGCGGGCTCTCCTCGTAAAGAAAGGACCCTGCTGGAGAGATGGCGCTGCCGGCGGGGGCATTGAAAGAGAGAGTCGCGGGGTGATTAAGCGGAAGTGTTCTGTTTGAAAAAGAGATAGGAACCTTACAAAAATGCCCTGAGGGAAGACACGACCTCGGGAACAGGCCGTTGGGGCGCTCTTACCTCGCGTAAATTAAAAATTGACGAAGTCTTACTCTTCACTCGCCATGACCGAGAAAAAGAAGGGGTGCTCTAGCGTGGGGGGCACTAAAGGGCAGCTGCCCAAGAGAAAAAAGCCAGGGCGCCATAGTTTCAAGGGGTTAAATTGAACATCCTGGATAATTAGCGCTGCGAGGACGGTACCATTCGGGAGCAGGGGAGAAGGAGGAGGGATAGAATAAATATTAAAAGAGGTGCAACCGGAGAGCGGGGCAGAGAAAGACTGAATACATCCACGCACAGCTGGGGGGGGGGGAACTAGCAGCAGAAGTTAAAAAGAAAAAAACAGAGGAAAAGCCTAGAGGGAGGGGTAGTTTGGAAAGAGACACGTTTGTGTACCAGCCCAAGGCCAATAGGGGATCAAATGGCCATTTGACTGGAGGGTAGGACTCCAAAAGGTCTCTGTCAAGGGGAGGAGATCACTCCCATGCACACGACGAGGCTTAAAGCGGAATGTCTGCTTAAGCGAGGGGGGGATCAGACGGTAAAGTCTAAGATTAGAGGAGAAAGCCTCAGAAGGGAAATCGATGTTACCTCGCAGGACGATAACCAGGTGAATGCAAAAGACGAAACAGAAAAAAGAACCTGCTGCCGGCAAGGTTGTCCAGGGGGACCGAAAAATCTTCTCATAGCGGGAACAGTCGTGAAAGAAGAGTTGAAACCGAAACGGGTTTCCACAAAAATGGTCGGCGATTTTATGGGCCACAGAAAAGAATGGCAGAGCGAAAAAAAATCGGAAAAGTTCATCTAAGCAAGATCCAAAAATCCATTTTCGGAACCGAAGGGTAAAAGGGAACTCGAGGACATCTAAGATGGAAAGGCAGGAATCAGAAAAAATGTATTTTAGTCAGCAAAACGGACGCCCTATCCGATCGATGCACTTTTCAGTGAAAAATGGGAATAAAAGGGGGGGGGAAAGGAAAAGACGCAAAGCCGCCTTGCCGACCGTACAATCCGGGCGGGAGAGAAATTAGATCCCTTAATGTGGTTTTGGGGGAGAACGGGTTCGAAAAAAGAAACACAGGATGTGGGAATGTTAGACCCTTCGGAACAAGGAGACGTAAGGCCTAGGGAGTACCATAAGATCGTGTAGCGGCGACAACAAACGCATTGATGTCCTGGCATCCAGGCCGGAAAGGGGGGCCTATGGGGGGAAAGGAAAGCCGCACAGAACGATTTTATTCTGTCTCAAAAAAACGGACGTCTCTATAAACTAGGGTCCTCGTACATCTGCGCCAGAAGATTGTTGGAAGAAAGTGAAAGGGGGAAACGATAATGAAACCTGGAATTCTAAAGGGGCAGAACGCCTGGCACAGCAGCACGGACCAACATTCAAAAGAGAAGAGAAGAAATGTTGATACAATGAGGGAGGGGGCTCGGGCTGCAGACAAGAAACGAAAACCCTGTCGGATAAGTTTCAAAACGAAAAAGCGACACATCGACTGGGCGCAAATGCACAAAACACTCAAACGGGGGTAAGAGATAGAACCGAGTTAACGGTAGAAAGAAAATACCAAAGTTCGTGAACGAGGGGGATTCAAGGGGCGCTCGCTTCTAGACAACAGTTACCTTGCAATGGATCGCAAGTTGAAATCCGATCTAAAATTGTATATCATTACGGAAAGCTGAATAAGTGGAGGAAGGGAAGAAGCGTCCGGAGGTCTGTGGGAGGGCAGGACTAAAAAAGAGAAAACAAATGCGAAATTAAATTCAGCGAAAAAAGGAGAATATTGTCAACAGGGGCTGCGGCGCGAAGTTCGGCTTTCCTTTCAATTGAGTAGATGTCCCAAGGAGAACTACGGGCGGGGCCTGGGAAAAAACTAAAGAGAGTACAGGAGGATTGAGCTGGGGAAATCTAAGAGATTAGAAGACATGAAGAAAAATCTGATTAAGCGCAAGAAATCAGAAGGTGCAATAGAAAGGAATGGGACAAAGGAAAAGGCTGAGCGTCCCTAGGCACGATTCGAGGGGGGCCACGTTTGTAGGGAAACACAAGGGGGGGTAAAAGGGGAGCAAAGTTTTGTGCAATCAATCAGGGATAGTTCGCGGTCACACCAGTAAAGCGAGAACAAAACTTATTCTCCGGTATCGCGATGAACGGAACACCGGCATCAGACATGTCTCGGGTGGGGCCAAACGAAGTGTATTGGGATCTATCCGGAAATCGACCTGAGCGAGAGACGACTAATCACAGAAGTTACAGCACCAAGCATAGCGCAAGACGAAATGTTGGAGGAAATACCTGACTATTTCTTTCTGGCTACAAAGTAGGGCACCATTGATCTGGACAATCAGAAATGCGAACCATCTGAAAAATAATGCGGGGCACAAGACCGATCCTGTTCGTTGGAAGCAACGTTTACCTACCGGATAAGCGCAGAATTTTGGGAAGGAGAGAGCCTGATGTTCCAAAAGGGGGCGTGATAGTCTTCCTTCTTGTCGCCATTGAGGGCTTCACATATACTTTGACGAAGGGGAATGCGCTTCGCGATACAAAAATTCGCGACGAATGGTAAAGAGCATTCACCGAAAAAAAGTAGTGCATAAGATGGTAACCAACATTTGTAGGAGTGCGTTTAGCGCGCGGGGAGATGTATAGCAAAAGGGTCAAACAAAAGTTGTAGCTTGGGAGATGGAAGATGAAAACACTCCCTCCGCTCCACTAAGGGGAACTCCTGCAAAAGAGGCTTCAACAAGGGGGGAGAGAGAGCCGAGATTAAAGTTCGTCAAAAAAAAGGCCTTCAGTTGGCGACAACCGCTCAAAACAGCGACAACGTAATATAACCTGAGCATAACCGAAATCGATCACACGGCGACCGCAGACCAAATAAAAGAACTTTCGGTTGGCGAGGAGCACGAAAGAAAAGGAGAAAAATCCTTGAGCACGTAGGGAGGGGTGGGTCAAAATTGGAAAGTCTTAACATAGGGAAACGGACTGTTAGTCAGGAATTTTCACCGCTACCAACCATGCGGCTGGCGACGCAAGGGGGGATTATCGGGACGACGTTTTGGCCAGGGAAGGGACAGAACTAACAATCAAGAACAGCCAATTAAATGGAGGCGCAGTTTCTGCCGCCGTACAAAACCTGGTCTTAGAAACAGAAGGGGTGGGACCACATTGAAGAGAGACAGAGTAAAAGAGGGGAGTCATGGGAAAGGTAATCAACTGGCGCAATGGTTTTCGCTCGGTGGAAGCATGGAAACCGGGGAGACGCTCGGTACACGGGAAAAGGCCAGGTTGGAGGGGGAAAAAAGCGGTGGGTCGGAGGGAGTCGAACTGCCTAACACTCGTATAAAGCGCATAGGAAAGTCCGAAGGTTCACAGCTCTCAAAAA
>Ga0179591_1212425_pt1 | contig 12666 bp, 10 predicted proteins | sample CZOMad2_1_08_16f_FD_182891 | JGI IMG/M metagenome (GOLD analysis project Ga0179591, IMG submission 182891) | Vadose zone soil fungal communities from Angelo Coast Range Reserve, California, USA - CZOMad2_1_08_16fungal (PacBio error correction) | ecosystem: Environmental > Terrestrial > Soil >...
AGACTTAGGAGGATGGATACTAAAGGAATAAAGCCGACTTAGGTTAGGGGGAGGGGGGTTCAGATGGTATGCATTCCGGATCACCCTAAAAAGTTGGGGTAGGGAACAAATTCCGTGGACGGTGGTCATAAGGGCGTTGAGCAGGCCGCCAGTGCAGGTAAGGGGGAGGGGGGAATAGTTCGGGGTCACACGCCACCACCCCAAAAAAAACCAAAACAACCACCAAAACAAAAACAACAAACCCCCCCACCCAAGGAAAAAAAAACTACACAAACAGGACAACCACACCTAAAATGAAACCTACAACCACACCAACTCAAAACACCCAAAAACACAAACAACCACACACCCCTACAAACCAACACACCCACAAAAAGCACAAAAAAAAAAAAAAAAAAGCAAAAGGCAAAAAACATACAACAAACACCCCCCCACCAATGCTCGACTGCCGGTGAGGGGCTGCGCAAATTTTCAGGGAAATGGGAACAGTTCTTCGATGCTAATGGACCCGCAGGATACAGTCACATTTTCGGGGTCTCTCTTTGGAACTAGGTGTATGCTGCCGGAACCGTTCGAATCAGCCGTGGAGGATGTGTTTCTTGGGTGTCCCCCGAGAAAACTCCCCAGAAGACAAAGAAAAGCTTTCAACAGACAACGCCCTACAAAGGAAATGCTAGTGTTACCAGGCAGAGAGGGAAAGGGCGAGACTGCTGGCAGGGCCCAAGCGCTCCAGCACTAGATCGCGTACTAATGGATACGACTGAGGTGAGGGTGCCCGGCGCTGTATGTTTGGGGGATTTGTGGTTGTCGTAATAACATAATTCTTCGGAGGAGGGATTCTGGTGTTTGGGTTTTGGTACTCGCGCCGCGCTTCTCTCCCATAGGTTTGAATGATTCCCGGCACGGAAGTGACGCGTCTGGTGTTGGTGTTTCTGAAAGCCTGGACTAGGCCCAACCGCTAGCGCGAGCAGACAGTCCAAGCGAGTCCTGCACAGCAGTAACGGTGCACGGAACTGGAATGCCCAGTCTGGGACGTCTATGTCTTGTGGCGCTGAGTCGGCGGGTTAGGGGCGGGTCTCGGTGCACGCCATTATGGGAGGTCGGACTTGTACATGGGGTTAGGGTAGCGAGAGATAGACGTCAGAGGCCACGGGGCGGGGGCAGAGGATGCAGAGGGGGTGGGACAGAAACAGTGTGAGGATAAGCATTGTCGGGCGTAGAGGGGGGCTTGTGTGAGAAGGCAGGGCAACAGGGTGTGAGGGCAGCGAGGTTGAAGCGAACGGCTGGTGGTCGAGTAGGAAGCAAAGGTCGGGCAATCCCCATAGGGAGCGGGAATGGGTAAGTTTCTATGGGTTCGGCGGGCTTCTGTACCTGCGGCTCGGTGGGGAGTAGGCGGGGGGGATGTGGAGGGTATCGAGGTCATCCGGCTATCGTACATCACTGACGAGGGGGCTGGTGGGTTAAAGAAAAAGGCACCACAACAGGTTGCGGACTAAGGAAAAAAAAATAACCCAGTAAGTGGGACAAGCAACCGTGGGAAGGGAAAATATCATGCAACAGGCAAAACTATTAGTGGATAGAAGGAGAGTAGGACGCATTCCAGGTTGTACTCCTAACGGGGAGCATAAAGGTTTGTTGTATTAGGGTTTGACAAGTATGAGAGTAGCGGGCTGCGGGATTGGGCCGAGCCGTCACGTGGTAGAAGATTTAGCCGTCAAAATCCATACCTCGTGGTACTGTAGTTGCGGGTCTGGCAGGAGGAGACCACTGAGTCGGCTTACGGAGGTGGGGACCATACTCCGCCTACTATGAGCGTACCTTGGGCAAATATAACATTAAAGGAAAGCAAATTTCTAAGGAAACCGATGGGGGGGGGGGGAAAGCAGACTTGTGTATATGTGTGGGCAAAAAAAAAACGGCAACAATAAGCCTTGTCAAATGAGACCCTTGACCTCTAAAGAACCGCTTCTACGTTAAAACAAGTGAAGATAATTGTTAGGGAAGATGTTCCTAATCCCTTCCTTTCAGCCTAAACCACTCGCTCCGAAAAGGAAATAGATTGTACTATTAGGCGCACCTGATCTAAGAGGATCAGGCCTTCATAACAGAGACATGAAAGGGAAAGGTCGATCGGGATCCGCTGCTCAAGGAATACCTTACCAGACAAAATAGAACTACTGGTGGTAACCGTTTCACCTGTGGTTAAAATAGGAAAAGGCCGTAAGAAACCTAAAAAAGAGTGGAGAAGTTGGAACCGACTAGGGGTCCAAAAAAGACAATAACTGGAGGAAATAGCAATAGCCCTCCTGGAATGCCAAAGGGAAACTTACTGAAAGGAGAATCCAAAGCCTCAACGGCAGGGGGTAATTGACATAAGACAAGTAACACAACCGGACAAAAGTCCGAAAAGACATATCATCTTCGGGTACAGAACCCGTCCACGTACTAGGAAAAAAAGAAGAGAGTCTGGGGCGAAATGAAAAAGAACTCAAAACGCTGGGAAGAGGCCTCTTCAACCTTCAGAAGGGCGAGTCCCTTGGACCGGGAAGGGAGTCAGAGGAATAATAAAGGTTAATGGAGGAAGGTGAAGGAAAATCAACCTTGAAATCAAAGACCAAGACCGCACCGACGTTAAAAAAAGGAAAAACATTGGAGGTGGGCCCTATGAACCATGTCCAAAAGGAAAAAAGGGAAAAAGAAAACAAAGAAAAAAACCTGCCACTAGAAAGAGAAAGGTGAATTAGAGCAGTAGGAAAATAATGACGGTGGCGGGAAGGGTGTCCACCACTGACCTTAGGAAAATAAGGGAGGAGAGAAGGGGAGAAGGAAGGAACGAATGGTGCCGGGTTTGGGGTCTAATAAGGGGAGGACCCAGTCTATTGAACTGGGTCAGGATTTCAGTGAAAAGAGGGGTCACTCCATGTGGGGGTTATATGCGCCAATTTGTTCGAGGGAGCTACCAAAAGGGCCCTGCTACTAGGGGGGTTGGGTTGGAGGCGGGGCTCATTCTGGAGGAGGGTGAGAGAAACTGGGTTCGAGGGTCATTAAGGTCCTGGTGATGTGGGGGGGACGTAAAGTCTATGCAATAAGCAGGAGGTGGGGAAAGAAGGCTGTTTTCCGGAAGCTACCTGCAATGGATCAGAAAGCAGAAATCACTGAACTTGTGGGTGAGTTGGTGGGCGGCTACACGAACGTGGTGGTGTTGTGCCGCAGAGGAGGGAAAAGAAAAAATATCCTGGGGAGGGGAGGGGGTGAGAAAAAGAAGGGCGTCTGTGGGGGGTGGAAAGAGGCAATATGTTAACCTGCTGGGGGGGAGGTCTTGAAGGAAAAAAAGCAGGGGGTTGGTCAGGAAGGTAGGAGAGTCTGGTTCGTTTGGGGGGGGGGAGCAAAGAGGTAGGTGAGAGCTATTAAGATGAACAGAAAACTTCCATGGGGATGGGGCCCCCAAACAAATTTGAAGCTCGATCGCGAACAAGGGAACGGGGAAAGGAGAGACGGATTTATCGTAGTTTGAACTGGATCGGTCGGCGCTGGGACTTTTCGTACCGGCAAAGGGACCACGTAGGGAAAGAGAGAAGTGTGGGGTCAGTCTGGTAAAAAGGGAGGTCACAAAAAAAATTTTAAGCAATCTGCGCAAGGGGAAGGACGAAATTGCTGAAGAGTGGTTGGAAATAAAGGGGAGTCCGAAGAGAAAGGAGAGTCACCCGCTAAAGGAGGAGGAAAATGTAAAGAGAAAATAGTATCATGTGACTGGAAAAAACCTAAAAGGAAGGGGGGGGAAAATTGGGAAGTGTTTAAACTGATCCACACTCGGAGAGTCCAACCTACTAAAGGTCTGGGGAATTTGTTGGTCGGCCAGAGGTTTTTGTGAGCAATTGGAAATGGGAATTGGCGCGGGCTTGGGGGGGCTAGGAAAGGCCGTCCTTTGGAAGAGGGTTTTTCCGTTTCGGGAGGGGTTGAAGTTTCTGAAGTGGGGCATGCGGCGCAAACAAGATCAGGGCAACAACAGTAAGGAAAAGAAATGGAGGAGGAAACGCGCCTAGGGACCCAAATGAAAGAAATGTGAAAAAAAGGCCAATGCACAACAAAAAGGGAGACACAAGACACTCTGTACAGTAAGCCTACTCATCTACGAAACAAATCCACAAACAAAAAGCTTCACCAAAACAAAGAAGAAGAACCAAACTAAATACCAAGATGGTCAGGGGAAGTAGTTGCTGAGGGGGAAGGGAGTCGTCTTTTCCGCAAAAATAACCTTCAATCCCTTGGCTGGGGAGGGGGAAACTCCCCTAACTGGCTTACCAAGATTTAAGGGGATTGGTGAATAAGTCTTTCTGGGGATCGTATGGTGTCCTTGTGTAGTCATGTCCGTCCTTTAGCCGTCAAAAACAAAAGAGAAAAACAACAAGGTGCCGTCGTGAAGCCTCAACGCAGATTGCGCTCTTCTTGACCATGCCGTGAGGGAAATGAACTCAACACCACAGCTTAAAAGCTTAAAACTAATGGAACAAGGCGTGGGCGTGAAGTAGGTCTCCAAATAATGAGAAAGAGGGTTCATACGCTATCACTGGAAAGGAAAGGCGGGGACAGACCCAGGGTGCAGTAATTTGAAAGAGAGCGGGGTAAATTTACAGGAAAGGAATGCACTTTTTGCTGTCAATCTTGGGGGGAGGAGAGGAAGACGCTCGCCTCAGAACAAGACCCCGCACGGAGAGAAATTAAATAAACAACCCCCAGGTCAAGCACATGAATTAACCCTTCACGCATAAAAACAGATTGGATCATGTTCATCCTCAACAACCTAGGGGGTAGAAAAAGAAGGGATAGATAATGCTTGTTCAAGATGGATTCTTCACAAAACAACAAAGGAGAAGAGGGAGTGAGTCCAACTTCACCCACCCAGGGGAAAAAAAGGGGAGGGTTCATAAGACATCAGGTAGAGGTTGGCCCAACAAGAAGGGAAAAAGAAAAAAACTGAGTAATGACAGCGTACACCACCCCTCAAAACAAAGACGACCTGACAGTAAGATAGCAGGTAGGGCAAACCTCCGAAAGAGAAAGAAACAAACAACGAAAAGGGCTGGGGTTTTAAAGGAAAATGGCTCCAGGACGAAATGGATATCAAAAAGAAAAAAGAAAGGTGGACCCACCGACGAGAAAAAGGCCGAATTAGTGGAAAGCCGGACCGGGGCGGGAATGAGCGCCGAAACCCAATCAATAGGAAGGATTCATCGAAACGTCTCCGATCTTTGCAAGAAAGTTGGAAAAAAAGGGAACTAACTGGGCGGGGTGAATGTGGCAGCGCTGCAGACAGTCCATCTAGGGTGGGCTCGTCGGGAAGGTTTTGTTGGTGTTTGAGGGGGGCACCTTTTTGGGCTGGTGAGCGTGAAGCACGACGAGTGTCGCTGGGCATACTTGGGGGGGGCCTAAAGGGGGGGAATGCTTTAAGGGGGAAAGAAACTCGTTTAGTTCGGAAAACTAATTAGGAAGCGGGCGGGGGAATCAGGACGGATGGAGAATTGGAAAGGGCGGATGATGCGGGGGGGGACTGGGGTCCGTGGGGGGATCCCTCTGTACTCAACGATTCTGGCTTGCGAAAGGGAGAGGGGCGGAGCTAAAGGATGATCATTAGACGTAGCGAAAAGTAGTGGCGTTAGGTTTCTTGGGAAAGTGTACGAAGCCGGACTCCAATTTAAGAGTTCTTAACTGGGCTGAAGGGGGAACCTTGTCCATCCCTAGGGGGAGGCCCCATTTCGGTGGGTTGGAGGGGGGGAGGGAAGAATGTTTCAAACATCGGGCAACAAGAGGGCTGGACTTGTGTCATGGGAAACGAACGAGGAAAAACCGTAGTGATGATGCCTGCCTGTGTCGCCAGCTGATCAAAGAAAGAAGGAATTTTTAGTTGTGAGGGAGACAGGGGAGTCGGCAAAGAGGGAGAAGAACATCCTGTAGGGAAGGGGGGTCTGGTGTGGGGGAGGCCGTCCAAATACCCTTGGCAGGAAGGTGAGGAAGGTCGACCAATTACCGAGAGAAAGGTACGGAGACACAAGGGGGGGAACTGGACGAGGCAAAGTGGCAAAGATCTGACATGCTTCGAGTAAGGGATGGTTTCCCACCTGGTTCTTCAATGGATAAACAAGTCTTGGTGGGGAAGAGAAAGCATGGAAGGCCCACAAGAAGGAGAGAGAGAGTTAGCGGGAGCACAGGAAATCAGGACCAAAAGCCCACCAATAGGAGGGAGGGACGGAAACTCCGGTCAAGCCGCTAGAACTCGTATCTCTTGTTTTCAAGATGAAACCTTTCGGCTAGCAGGAAAAAAACTTGGAACGGCAAGATAGAGTCACAAAAAAGGAGAGAAAGTAAAACAGGGGGAAAAAGAGTCAAGTAAGTGCAATGTATCCTAACTTGTTTAAGCTTTGAAAAAAACACGGCTCGCGCTGGCGCCGAAGGAAGGATTGAGCCTCCCGCCATCAATGGGACGGTCGGGAGGACGAGAAGTCCCTGAGAAAGAGGACCAGAAGAGTAATACAATCAAGGGAGAGGGAGTAAAGAGGAGCTAAAACCTCTTGTTACAAGAAAACGTCTTAGAAACATTGGGAAAAAAAGAAGGACCAGAACAGCACGAGGAAGGCAGTGGCCAGGCGAGAGGGTGAAAAACAAGAGGAGGAAGCCCCCGCACGGGCTCGAGAGGGGTTGTAGACAGAATCCCCTACAGGAAAGCTTTGGGTCAAGCCCCAGCCACAAAAAGAAAGGGAAACTTCAAAAACGTCTTAGGAAACCGATCAACGAAGAGGACTTCTCCAACAACCAAAACTTCATTCTTAAGAGTGGAAAGGAGAACAGCTCATCAGGAGAAAAAAAAATAAGGTTCCTCTTTCCGTCATCCGCTTAAAAATCAGGAGACCAATCACATTATGGGTGAGGATGGGTGAACCGTACAGGAAAGAAACAGGAACCCAAAAACTGTTCTTGACTTAAAAGAGAAGAATCCTCCTGTTACCACACCTGCAAGTAGGGACGTTCAGGAAATAAAAAGACCGCAGTTATCCTCATTCCTGTCCGTCACGCCTACAAGAAAAACAGACTAGCCGAAGAGATCATAGGAGTACTAGAGCCGGGGGGGCCCGATCGTAAACGTGAAACACAGAGGCGTCGGAGAAGAAAACTGGATAAAACCTCAACTCGTGCCAAACAATCAGCAAACGGCACCGTGCATCCCCTTGACCAAGGGAAAAAGAGGTCAGGAAGGAAGATGAAGGTTGTCATCAATAAAAATATTGAGCAACACCCCTCGCAGTAATCACTAAGCGACCTCCCCCGCACCCGAAGGAAGAACACCTTTTCGGGGTTAACTAGGAAAAAGGGCCAACGCAAGGTAAACCGAAAAAATAAGGTGCAAAACCCGAAAAGCACAACTGCTATTGGCATATTAGAGGAAACAGAATCAGACGGTTCGGGGAACAGGGGTGGGTGCCCAAGGTACGTAGTCGAAATAGGAGAGGGGGAGGGGTTAAAAGGGAAGGTTAGGACGACTTCATGGCGTTCTCATTGGGTTTCGCAAGTAAGGGGTAAATTGCCCACCATTCTATTGGGGAAGAAGTATGGGGGGAGTGAGGGGTATCATCAGGGACACGAGGGTGTTGGATGGGGGTGGATATCTGCCTAATGGGAAGGCTATTGTATGAGTCTATATCATACCAAAGCGGCCAGAATGGGGGGGGGGTTATATGAGGGGAGAGGAGAAGGAGAGCTCAAACTGCGACTGGAAGAAGGTTGTCTTGGGAAAAAGGGGGTGGTCGCGGACTGTAAGAGGAGAAAGAAAGTGTATGGGGGGATATCTCCGGCGGAAAACATAGAAATCATTGCGAGACAAGCCTTCAGTGGGGGTGTGGATTTAATTTTGTGGCGAAGGAGAAACGCCAGAGGAACGGGGGGGGGGTGGGTTGGGAACTGGCGGGACGCAAAACTCAAGGGGGAAAGGCTGGACGGGGTGAAAAACCTGTCGCGTTGGCTGTGGATGAGGGAAGGAAGGAAAATGACAGGTTGGGTCGCATAAGTTGAGGGGGGAGAAACTGAGGGCATGGGGGGGAGGAATGAAGCCAGTCGGAAGTAAGAGCCCGGCAGTGTTTATGAAAAGAGGGAAAGGGGGAATACACCACCCACATGGAAAACGCGATGGCCCCAGCAAACGACGCCATTAAAGAACTAGTCCTTAAAACGGTAAGAACCTGAATCATACCTGGGTCGTAAAGTATATAAGTGACGGTTATCAAGTAATTTCAAAAAATACTCGATTTAGCTTCAATGGACTACTGTAGTACTCTTCAAATCGTCATAATTTCGGGCAAAAGAGGGAAGGGAAAGAGGTTGGGTTCAGGAGGGTGGGCGCAAAGGGAAAGGGTTCAGATAACGGGAAAATGGAAAAAAGGAATACGATGGTTACTCAGGGAAAGGGAATGAAAACGGGACTAGAAAAACGGAAAATCCGCTAACCAACCCTCCTCACGCTTTGGCAAGAATCATCGAGCCTTGGGTTGTCTTTAAAACCGTCACGCACGATTGAAGGGAGGGGGGTAAAAGGATCCGAACCGGACAACGTCGTGACCTTCCAGACCATTTATTTTGAGTCATGGGGGGGGGGGTCGGAGTGTTTGGAGCCTTGGCCGGGGGAGAGGGGGGATCGGGAGTTAAAGGGTCGTCTGGAAGGAAAAAGCGGTACTGGGTCGTTTGGGGGACTTTAATGCGGGTTTGGGGAAGGTTTTCCTTGTAGCGTTTGTGCAGCGGAGGCAAGGTGGATAGAGAAAAAACAACAAGATTGAGGTAGGAAAGAGAAAGAAACGAGCAATACTGAAGACAACACCAAAAAAGACCAAAAGGCCATACAAGGGAAAAAAAGAAGATCATTCTCACGATGTACCCAAAAGAGGGTAAAAGGAAAGAGATAACGAAAGATACATACGAATCCCAAAAGAAAATGAACAAAACCTCCTACTACCCAAAAAGAAAAAAAAGAAAAAAAAAAAAAGAAGAAAAAGTAAAAAAAAAAAAAAAAAAAAAAAAGAAAAAGAGGATTAAAAAGAAAAAAAAAAAAAAAAAAAAAAAAAATAAAAAAAAAAAAGTTAATAACAAAAGAAAAAAAAAAAAAAAAAAAAAAGGAAAAAAGAAAAAAAAAAACAAAAAGAAAAAAAAAAAAAAAAAAAAAAGAAAAGAAAAAAAGAAAGAAAACGAAAGAAGAAGAAAAAGAAGAAACAAACGAAAACACCCATAAAAAAAAAAAAAAGACAACAGAAAAAAACATAACAAAAAAAAACCAAAAAAAAACAAGAAAAAAGAAAGACATTAAAAAAAAAGGAAACAGGAAGGAGCAGGGAAGAAAAAGAAAACACAATGAAACACAAAAACGAACACAAACACAGACACACAAATTGAAAAAAAAAAAAAACAAAACAAAAAATAGAACACACAAAAAAATTTGGACAACACCAACCCAAAAACAAAAAAAAAAAAAGCCAACGACAAAAACAACACAACAAAGATACCTCAAGCACCCCATGAATCACCAACACCACAAACACCCCGCCCCAAAGGAGAAACAGCGGTCAACAAAAAACAACACAACTACACAAAAAAACTGAATAAACCCCCACAAATGCATGTTTTTTGCAGAGACAAAAAAAAACCACACCCCACCTAACAATAACAACAACAAAAATACATAAAAAACCACACACACACAAACTAACAACAACGAAACCCACGACTACACAAAAACCACCCAACGGGATAGAAAAAAAGATAAACATAAACTAAAAAAAGAAAGAAAACATGAACCAAAACAAACAAAAACACAAATCAAAAAGGACACAAGAATCGAACCAAACAAAAACCAACACAACAAAAAAGAGAAAAAAGAAAACACACGAAGGAGAACAAAGAAGAAAACCAAACAAAAACAAGTTGAGGGGGTGGCAAACAAAAAACCACACCCCCACGAACAAAGAAACAAACCCCACCCACCAAAAAAAAAAAAAAAAAAAAACCAAAACACACCAAACCAACAAACACCACAAAAAAAAAACCCCCAACACCCCACCACCAAAACCCCCCCCAAACAAAAAAAAAGAAAAAAAAAAAACACCAAACAAAAAAACAACAAAACCCACCCACCAAGCAAACACACAACAAAAAAACCACCAACCAAAACCAAAAAAACCACACACACCCAAAAACCAAACCCCACCCCATGGTCACAAAGACAAACGCCCCCAAAAAAACAACAAAAACCACATAACAAAACCCCAAAACACCCAACCACTCCAGATAACACCACAAAACCGACCCCCACAGAAACAAGCAAACAAAAAACAAAAAAAACACGAAGAAAAACCCCACAAAAAAAAAACCAAAAACAGCAAAAAAAAAAAAAAAAAAACAAAAAACAACAAAAAAACAAAGAAACCACCAAAAAACACAAAGCCCGAGTACGAAAAAATAGCAAAAAAAAAGAAGAAAAAAGAAAAAAAAAGACATCCATTGTATAAGGGGAGCGGGTGAAGACGTGCTTATCAGGGTCCAAGTCCCCTTGTCAACGTGAGATGGGGGACCAATGAAAACTGAAGGGTCGATGGGGACATGTGGGACTCATTGAGAGGAACTGATTGGGCCGAGGGGAGGGAACGGGCCTTGCACTTGGTTCAGTCACCATTGGAAGAGTTCCCCGGACCCGGCGAGGGGACAAAGGCAAAAAGAACTCTTACCATCACGAAAAAAAAAAAACAAGAGGGGGTCCCGGATAAATGAAAAATTTGACCAATGGCGTTTCAGGTACGAGTAGGTAAGAACATCCTAGAAAGAGAGTTCAATACCGCTAGCAGTAAGAGAACCGGAAGACACAGGGGGCAGGGAGTGCTGCGAGGAGGAAAGTACGCCTGAAAAGGGAAGGCCGGTTGGATTGGGAATCTTTGTGGGAGGGGAAAATATAGGAAAAAATCCGCTCTTCATGAGCCAAGAATAATGACTCTAAAAGGAATGAATCAGGAAATACATTCCGGATAAAAGAAAAGAAAAAGGAGACCAAACTGAGTTTTGATCCGGGATTCAGCCGGGTCAACAAAACGAAAAAAAGGAATGCTCCAAGAAAGAGGAGAAGAAAAGTGTATAAAAGGCGCACCACAAAAAAGGAAGAGAGTCGAACTCACCCGCCCACGGCAGAGTTACGGGGGGGAGGAAAGTCGTGTAGAGGTGGGACAAACATCGGGGCGCACGAAGATGAACCAAGAAACTAAGGGACGCTACCGGCCGCAAAAAACAAAAGCAAAAAAACCAGAACACAAGAAGGAAACCTTACAAAGGGGGTGGGAAAAAGAAGGGAATACAAGAACGATAAACCAAAAACTCTGCAGACTTTTGGAAATTCCCTAAAAATTTTGGGCGAGAGAAAAACCACATGATTTAACCAAAGGCAGATGAGAACGGAAGAAAGCGTTCGTCCTGTGGTGGGGAAAAGAACGCTTCTGCCACACCCATACGAGCAGGAAAGAGGGAAGCTGAAAAATACGGGGTTACATCCAGAGTTTTAAGGACCTCCAATTCGCAAAGAAAAGGAGGATGGATGTTTCATACTGCTCCTAAGAAATAGGGAGGGTTTGGGATCAGGTAGGGAGTTGGGAAAAGTGGGGGGGACGGTTTGAAGGACATGTGGGGGTAAAGGACACCCGATTGCACCTAAAAAGGTGACTAGGAAAAGAATTTTTCGGGGGGGATGGTGGCGCGCTTCATGGGAGGGGGAAATACGATTGTATGAGTCAACTTGGAGGGGAGGCCCTGACAAAGGGGGAGATATGCATAGCCTGTTTACGGTAACATCGCATGGGAGGAGAGTTTCCTCCCTTTATAGGAGGAAAAAGACGTTGCTGGTGCCGGAGAAAGTCGTGGAGGGGTTCAACTAAGCTTTCTCGAAAGGACGGGGGGGTTCATCTGGTCTTTACGTCTATTCATCACGCCTTAAAGAAGAGCGGGGGGCGGAGGAGAACTGTGAGATAATGGAAGTTGGACATCAAGGTGAAGGTGATCAGTCCAAAAAAGTAGGTGGGGAGTCGAGTCAGGGTCAACACGCCAAGCGAAAGGGGATCCAGCGCTAGGGGTTCCACGAGGGGAAGAAGACGGAGGTGGTACCGCCGTTCGTCGGATGCTACAAAGGGCTCAAGAAAGAGAACCGCGCTTCCGTTGTAGGGGCGGTAGAATGAGGAAAGAGAGATCAAGGGAGGAATCCGTTTGCGTGAATTGGAGGGATGGGGGGTGGGGGAGGCTGCCAATCCCGTGGGTCGGGATAGTGGAGGAAAAAGAAGAGGACTTCGGGTCCACGGGAAAAGGGGTGTCCGGCCGCGTCCCAGAAAGGATCGAAGAACACGAGCACGAGTAGAGTTTGGGGAAAACTGTAGCAAGCTGGAGGGGGAAGAGTCCAAAGAAGGGGAGGCAAAATCCGGTCGGCCGCAGATCGTCTTCTGGTACAAACGGCGGCAGCGTCCTCCAGACAACCGCTGAGGGGCGGCCCCGCAAGAAGAAAGAGGAGGAGGGAACATCGAGGAATAGGGGGGCATAGACTCTGTGGGGGAAACGTAAAAAACAAACAGGGAGTCTACAAGAGGAAGCAACCGATGGACTCTA
>Ga0179591_1295641_pt1 | contig 12666 bp, 16 predicted proteins | sample CZOMad2_1_08_16f_FD_182891 | JGI IMG/M metagenome (GOLD analysis project Ga0179591, IMG submission 182891) | Vadose zone soil fungal communities from Angelo Coast Range Reserve, California, USA - CZOMad2_1_08_16fungal (PacBio error correction) | ecosystem: Environmental > Terrestrial > Soil >...
AGAGGCTTCATCCTACTCTCGGGGTCGAGGAAGGGTACGAAAGAACAAAGAAAAAAGAAGGGGGGACTTGCCGGGAGACCAGAAAACGGGGAGCACGGGGGGTCAGGAAAGCGCATCGTTGGGGAAAAACAGGGTGTCACAAATCCTATGTGTGGGGGGGGGGGGGGGTAAATCCAATCGGGTAAAAAAAAAAGGATGACTTCGGGAGGTCCGACCGTTCACGACTGATGAAAAAAGAAAGAAAGTCGGTAAAAAAGGGGCATATAAACCAGAGAACACAGGAAGAAAGAAAAAGTGTGCACGAATCAACCGCAAAACCAATTCAACTTCTTTTGGGAAAGTAACCCGGAAAAAGAGATCCAGACTAACTGCCACCGGTCCAAAGAAATATTTAGGCCGGATCCAAAAGAAAGGGGAAACAGTTGTGTGGGCCGAGCCCAACCGCCGACTCCGTTACGAAAAAGCGCTTTGCTGCAGTAAACAAGCCTGTTAAAAAATTTAGCCACGGGAAAGTCCCCTACAATTGCGACAGGAAGTAGGGCATCGAGATCTAGAGCTTGAGGCAAAAAGGAAAATGAACTGGTGGGGGGGGGGGTGGAAGTCTGGTCATTCTCAGGGCAGAAAAGGAAAAATAACTTCTCGAAAATCTCGTCGGGCGCCGCGAATAAAGAGAAAAGAAAAAAACGGGAAAAAAGGGCAGGATAACGCAAGGGGAAAGGGAAACCGGAGAGAATCGAATCCAAGAAGACTGCAAGTTGGGTTTCATAAGAAAGGGACAGACTAGATGGCTATAGGGTTGGCGCAGAGGGGAAGGGCTTGTCAGTATCACAAAGTATACCGTCGATCGGAGAAGGGCACGGGAAGAGAGGACGAATGTGTCGAGGTAGGTGGCAAAAACTTCCTGATGGAGAAGGAGGCGACCAATGCGGGGAAAAACAGCCGGATTTTGGGGGATGTATGATGCCGTAAAGGTGACATCGGCCAAAAAACAATGGATCCTAAAAAAGGAAAGTCTGCGCGAGGAAATGACGAAAGCGGGGAGCTGCGGAGCTTCGCGACTACTATCCAAGTACACTATCAAAACAAGTAGGGACCTTGAAGCGGTCGGCTACGCATAGGTATTGGGGCGCAGACCGTATGCCGGGCCTAAAGACGGAAAAAAACGAGGCGACGAGCTCGAGGTAGGGAAGGGGTAGCGCCGACGCTCAGGGAAGAAAATTTCTTTCAGTCCAGATTGAGGGAAGATCGTAAAAGGGACCGGGGGGACGGAAGAAAAAAGATCATAAGGGAAAAGAGCACCCCATTTGTAGGTCCTAAGAAACTAAAAAACCCACATTACGTCTTGGCCTTTACGGGGGGGGGGGGGGGGGGGGGTGGGGGGGTGGTGGGGGGGGGTGGGGGGGGGGGTGGTGGGGGTTTGAATCCATCGAAGTTTCCAGCGACCGGCCATTATGCTAAAAGGTATGGGAGGGATCTCACATACGAAAAGAAACAAAAGTAAAATAGCCAGGGGGGGTGGGGGGGATATTGGAACACAGCAGGACGATTAGGTCCGTCTCCAGGACCAACCAGGAGCCGGGGGATACTCGTTATAAGGAAACCGCTCTACTATTGGCAGGGAAGACGCGGAAAAAATCGGGGAGGAGGGTTATATCGTTTTCCCCCCCTTTCTTTTGTCAAGGGGAAATCGCTGGAAGAAGAAGAAGGAAAGGAGGGCTCACGAGGCGGAAGGGGAAGTGGAAAAGTAGCAGAAAAGGCCATACGATAACGCCCATGGGGAAATTTCGCTAGAATAAATCTGACGAATCAAAAAGAACCGCTTCCGACCTAGGCACGACTAGTTTTTTTGCGGCTTTTATCGAAGGTGTTAAATGACTCTGGTGGGAGAGGGTGGACGACGAGGGAAGGATTCGCAGTTAAGGAAAAAGATTGAAAAAAAGACTGGCAAAGTGAGGTCTCGCCGAAGCGGCCTGAGCATGGGAGGAAGATCTGGAAAGGGGTAAAAGGTTGGCAGAAAGAAGGGTAGACATGGGGAGACAGTTCAAAGTGAAAACACCGACTCGAGAAGTGCTCAAGCGCCTCTCGATCACCAAATCCTTATGTTCATAGGGGGCAGCTTGGAAATCGAAAACTGGGAGGAAGGCGGGGATCAGCCAGGGCGCCCACTCACCTTTGCCATAGCAATCTCAGAAGAAAAGGGGGACATGAAAAAAAGGAGCCTGAGAGGGGGGGAGCGCAAACCAAGGAGGGAAGGACATGCCATAAAAATATTAACGGTTGGAATCACCTCGAAAGATCCAGGATAGGGTGGAAGAGGACCAAGCCTTAGGGGGGGCCGCGACCTGCACGAATCACCGCTGAAACGTTTTTTACGAACACCATCATAAAAGGGGGGAAGGTCTACAATAGAGGGCCAGTTGACGGGGAACACGAGATGACCTAATAGTACCTAGATCTCTCATAGATACGGTAAAAACGGATCCGTAACAGCTTCTCAAAGCCTGGCCACGCCTTTCAGGATCGAGGACTTGGGAACCGCTGGCTCTCCCACAACAACGTAAGTAAAAGGGAATCGGCTGAAGCCGGAGAGCCGTCAGGGAGGTTGGGGAAAAGAGGGCAAATGCGATATATCTATGTGGGTGAGGTCGGGGGGGCCAAGTCTGAGGGGAGAAAGCTTTTCCTACAACTAGAACATTAATATCGAATGGTGGTGTACTAAAATACTCCTGAAGAACTATAGATTATTGCTGACTGTTTGCTGGGAGAACACAAAAATCAAACTCAAAAAAAGAATGACCTATAAAACTCGGGTTGATCGGGATCGTAGGGTCAGAACGTTCAATCTCTAATCTGGTTCTGGAGGAGAAAGAGGGTACGGACTGTCTGGACCGAGGCATTAAATCCGGGCTTGACTCATTCGGCTTCGTAGAGAGAAAAAAATGGGTAAAAAAAGATTCGACGGGAGGGGGAACCAAAGGAGGAGGGGGCAAAAAGCGGGGGGTTATCGAAGGTATAACAGAGTTGGATGCGCGTTGGGGAAACATCAGAGGAAAACGGGAGACCTCCAATTCATGCATGCCATGGACTAAAATAAGGAAAGGGGGGGAGAGAAAACGTGGGGAGGGGCAACTGAAGGGAGGCTCTCGTCTAGACATGCTTCATAAATGGGTCCCGGGGAGGAAACGGGAAATTAAAGAACTATCGGAAGAAATGATAAACGCAAGCTGAAACAGGAAAACCATTCGATTAAAATTGCTGAGGGAAGATGGGCGGGGATTAAAGAAACGGGGGGAGTAGGTAACCACCGAAAGATTCATCCGTGCATGTCACCTGAAGAAAGACACGAAAAATAAACAAGCTAGGAGATAAAACCTCTTTTTATCTGTGGTCCGTGTCTCCTTAAAGCACGACAAACAAAAAGGAAAAAAGGGGGGGGGACAAGAGAGGAATCGCGGACCGGGGCATATTCGGGCTGCTTCCGAACTCTGCAATTCATCAAGGAGAAAGGGGGGGGGCGGGGCCGACGGGAAAACTGGAGATGTGGGCTGCGGGGGATCAAAAAGTGGAAGGCTGAGTGGCGGCAAGAGTCAAAAGCTCCAGGAGGGACGAAGAGCAGACTTCAGTGTCAATAATATCGGAAAAGAAGACTTCATCATGAAAAATTAGGGCGGGGGAAAAATAGAGCCATGAAAAAGAAGAAGCACTGGGACATCCAGGCAATCGTCTGGGAGGGAAGGCTGGGAGAAAAAAAGAGGATAAGGGGACTACAGAGTTCTAAACGCGATTGTGGTAACGAAGCTCCTGCAGACTAGAAAACGTCTTAAATACGGGGATGGATCTAAAAAAAAAAATATTAGGGGAAAAGACATGGCACTTGAGAGAGCTCGTGCAGTCAGCCGTTGAATGGGGGAGTCTTATTCATTGAGGGGAAAACGGGAGACCGACTTGGGGGAGGGGGAGTCATGAGTAAAGGAAAGTTGGGGAATGTCGAATTATGCGAAATAGGGGGAAATACGGCCGAAATCCGTCGACGGGGGAAAAGTGTCAAAAGGCTGGCAGGGAATACCGGACTTTCAGATTAGGGCAGAAGAAGGAAAAACTAGAGACAAAAAACGGAAAGAGGAGGGACTCTGGAGGCGCTCCTGACATCGTCTAATCTTGGTCCTAGAAATGTTGGCTCATAGAAGCAGAGAAAGCTAGAGAAGGGCTTGAACTTCGAGGGGGGGGGGTTTTACAGGGAAAAGGTAGGAGGACCTCGTCGGCAAGCTCCGACGGCTGCTTGTCTCGCTTACAGGCAGGGAGGGGAGCGAGGACGGTCTCAAAAAAAAACATAAGGATCTAAGGGAATCCATGCTAAGAAAGAGTCAGATAAGCGTAAGAAGAGGTCGAGGTCGCCTGACACTTCGCAAGGGTATCTAATACGAAGAGAGAGCCAAAAAGAGAGGGAAGAGGGAGATGCCGAGCTAGGGCCGAACTGGAGGAAAGAAAAAACTGAGGCAAGGGAGAAAGAAGGTCGAGGATCAAGGGTAGCGTCCTGGACGTCAGCTCCCAGCTTAGTTCAAAAAAAAGAGATGGGGAAGAAATCTAATAAAGGAGGAATGGGGGGCCATCAACAGTGGAATTCCTCCGTTTGAGGAGCAGTTGTTGGAGAAGGGTTGAAATAGAGAAAGGCGAGAGGGGAGAAAAGACGTCCTGGTGGGAAGGGGGTGAAGAAGTGGCTAAAAGAATGGTTCCTGTTAGCGTGAAAGTGGTTAGGAGGGCAAAAAAGATTGGCGGGATGAACTGGCTGACGAAGGAGGAAGAGGGATCTTCCTGAGTAAATGGCGATCCGACTACGATATCAAATACCCTGAATTTCGACTGGCGAGACGGAAAGAAAAGCACGAAGATCCAGAAAAAAAAGGAAAGACGTGCGGGAGAAAAGGAAGGGATTGGGAGGGATGGGGAGGAGGGAAAGCAAGCGGGAGTACATGACGCTCAAATCAACGAGTGCGGTGGAAAAAGGGTAGTCTGCTCGAGGAGGGACTCAGGAAGACTCCAGGCCGCCGTGAAAGGGGGGACCAAGGAAAGGAGAACAAAGGGATGGCGCAAGAGGAAGATTTGGGGGGGGTTCAATGTTTTTCCGCACAAACACCTTAATAGGGGGTCGTGTATCGCGAGAAAAAGGAAAAAGCGAGGGAAAGGTGCGCAAATACACCATCGGAAAAAGGAATAGAGACCATCTGTGGAACGCGAGTCCAAACGGCATGAATCCTCGCGATATTCATGCCAAAAATGGGCACCGCTAAAACGCGGCCGGTTGAATCAAAAACTAAGAAGAACCACTGAAAGTAATGGGTCATCAAAGGTCAAATTCCGTAGAGAAAGAAGGTCTGGGTTGGAAGAAAAGAAGATCAAATGGGAAGGACTGGGGAAAGGACCAGTGGGGGGTGGTCCGCTACTCAACGGGGTTGTCGTTTCTAACAGGACAGGGGGAAAAAAAGGGGAAGGAAAAAAAAAAATAAAAAGGGGAGGGACCTTAAGGGGAAAATGAAAGAGGGAAAAGAAAAAAGGGGGAGGGACAGGGCACATCATCAGCGCATCATGCCGCCGGGTCTGGAGGAGGGAATGAGGGGGACGTGCGAAAAAAGGACAACCAGAGGGAGCCACTTAAAAAGCAGCGTCGACGTAACCTCTCCTTACGCTTCTCATCTGACGGCGGCCACTCTCCTAGATGGGGAGGGAGCGCGGGGAGAAGTCTCGAGGACCGATTCAATTTCAAAATCCCCTACGCTAGAGGTTAGGGGGGGGGGGAAGGAAGAAAAGGATAGGGGCAGAGGAAAAAGATCACCAGAGGAAAGGAGCCGCCATTAGAGATCCAGGATCGATGCCCGGGGGGAGGAAAGGGGGGGCGGTTTCTGATGGGAACAATGTACTAAGGCGAGTCTATACTGATCATCATCCTTGCCCTCATATCTGGAGGGGATAGGCCTTCAGAGGGGGGGGGCCTGGAAGAAAAAAAACTAATTTGTTCTCTACTCTTTATGGTTAAGCTCTACACCTTTAAGGATCGCGAGAAAATAAGCGCCGAAATAAATCACGCGAACGAGGGAAGCAGAAAGGACTGGGAGAAATAGAGTAGAGGGGGAGGCACGATTGCAAAGAGACGTGGCGGGACTTGGGCTAAGAGGAGGCTAGGCGATCACGGTTCGAGGCGTAAAAAGGGGGGGAGGTCCACCTGGCAAGGGAGGGTCGGACAAAACCTGCTCTCTTTCAGAACGGGATCCAGAGTAAAATCGGAGGAACCAGAATCGCGTATGAAGAAAGAAGAGAATCGTGCAGGACCATCCTCAATGGGTATCCACTGCGCGTAGAGTAGGAGTTTCAACTTCAAAAGAAAAATGGAAGCTGCAGCGGGGGGTTGAAAAAAATCTGGGACTTCCTTCACAGTCATCATAACGAGAATATTATGCAGTACTAAGAGGGAAAAGGGACTAAAGGGCCGGCCTTGAAGTGATCGCCAGGCCGACACCCGCTAGGAACTCGACAGAGGAAAAAAGGACGCAAGCAAGAATGCAGTAAGGGGAAGGGTAAAGGGGGGGCCTAAAATAGAGAGAACCGTTATCTCGTTCCCAAAGGGGGGGAGGGTCAGGGGTTGAAGATGGGGGAAAAGAGGGCGTGATGACAATCTGTAGCACCTCTCAACAAGCGTGGACGAGAAAGGAGCTCGGATCACAGTCCAGGGAGAAGCGAGGTCTGGGATCCTGTATCACAAAAAAAAAAAACAGGGCAAGGGGGAAACTCGCGTCTAGTTTTTGGAGGGCTTTGGCTCCTTTTCATGTTCCAGAAAGGGGGAAGAGGGTTAAAGGGGCAAAACAGAGGGGGCACGTTAGTAGCAAACCAAGGGCTTATGCAGGAGGAGCCCTCGGGGGGGAGGTGAAAAATGGCTCTGTCAGGAGCACGCGATGTAAGGGAATAGGGGAGAAGTGGAGACTGGTTATGAAAAATTACACTAACGTCTTCGTCGCAATTTGGCTGCTTCAATAAAGCTGAGACTCAAACAGCGAAACGGTAGTTTTCAGAAAGGGAAAGAATAGCGCAGCCCTCCCTGGGGATACTCAAAGCTCCGCCCGGGACAAAATGGTTTTCGCAAAGGAAAGCAAGAAGACTAAGTCAGGGAAGGAAGCTTGGGCAAAGACCTGGCATTATTCATCAAGACGATCTGTCTAATCACCAGTTGACGGGGGAAAGGACCAAGCGAGGATAAAGGGGGGTCAGGTGACAAGGGAAAAAAGGGGGCTTCGGTCACCGAACTGCGCGCCAAAACCAGAACGGGGGCGGGGAGGGGTATCGAAAAAAGAGATCACTGGGAAGTCGATTTGACCTTGTCACCAGAGAGACCCACCAAAGCTGAAGACGAGGAAGAAAAACGAGAGAGGAGAGGAACCGCAAGAACGAGGCGCACGAAAAAATAACTGTCCTTCAGGTTCTGAGGAACCGGGGGCACTCCAGAGGAATATATAGAAGGTGCTAAGAGGCAGGGGGAACCAAAAGGGGGTTGACTCTAGGGGGAGCAGAAAAAGGAGAGGTGTGGTCCCCTCGTGAGTATATTGATCATCTCTCTACAGAAAAACACTAAAACAAAGAAGCGGATCAAGATCTCGGGGGTCCCCTCGTGAATAGTTGATTCATGCATGAAGGATCCGAAGGCCATAAAAAAAAAAAAAGGGGATAAGACCGTTTAAGAGTGGGGGGGGGTGGGGATGTTGGTGGGGGGGGGGGAAGGGAGAAGGGGTGGGGGTTGGAGGAAAGTACAAAACCGGGCAAAAGCAGTTTCCTTCACGGCTCTGGAGAGACAGGCAATGTAGTAGCATAGAAAGGGCAGACTTGAAGGAGGCTGAAGTCGGAGTTGACTCTCAAACAGGCTTTTTGACAGGGGACGAGGGAGGAGAACAGAGATACCTAATGAAAACGGAGGAGCTGGGGTTAAAATATCGCGCTGAGCTCAAAGTGGCGACCTAAAAGTCATGGAATCCCAAGGTTAAACTTAGGAAAGGACTCCAAGCGGGAGTACGTGTCACCAGAAAGCTGGGATCCAAGATGACATGGGGGGCACGAATTAAAGAGGACTCGGGACAAGAAAATAGCTCAAAGCCGTTCCCCCAGGACGAGGAAAACAGGACAGAAAGAAAAAAAAAACGAAAGAAGGGATTCAACTGGGGGGAAGCTCTGGGATAGTGTTACTACAGTGGCTCAGCGAAGGTGCAAAGAGGGGGGACGGTAGGCATATGGCCCCGCCGGGAGCAAGTCATTGTCAGGAAAGAATGTAGGCCCTAAGGCATTGGGTCAATGCTACTGCCGACCCCTACGCTACACCCCCCGGTGGAACTCCACTACAGAAGCTATCTCAGGAAAAAGTGGATTACGCATCTTTAAGACTGAGCAGTTCGGGGGTCACTGGGCTCTCGTTCGTCGGGTCCGAGTAAATACAGTGGCCTCCTAGAGGACCTACAGGGGGGAGGTGGCGAAACTAGGTCAAAGAAAAAAGGGGCTGTCAAGAATTATTAAGGGGATCGGTTGAAAAGCCAGACCGGGGGAGAGGGGAAAAAGAGGTCTAAGAAAGGTAGGTAGGAGAAAGGGACAGGGGGGGGGGGGATCCTAGAGCGGATGGCCAATCTGCTTGTCTTATATCGGAGCATAGTGCTAAAAGGCCAGGGTGGGGGAAGTAAGGAAAAAGACTTCAGGCTAGGGGACCACCTCTCGGGCCATAACTATAAATCGCGGGGAGACCTAAAGGACAAGCGGGAGGGAAAACGGAAGGATTTCGGCCAAGGATTCGTCTGGGGAGGAAAAGAAAGGGAACTAAGCTTCTACGAAGGAGGGTCATTGGCTGGACTAAGGAGATATCGCTTTGAAGATCTTAGCAATGAAAGTGACTCTCAGAGAGGAGAAAGGAGGGAAGAAAAGGGGTCAAATCCGATGGGGGGGGACGAGAGACGATGCCTCAATGGATGGCCTTCTAAAATGATTTGAATCCACTAGGAGAAAAATCAGGAGAGGAAAAAATGAGGAGAAGGAGCAGAGGGCATCTGGACAGGGGAGGAGGGGGAAGCTTGGGTCCACAAACCGACCATCAACACATGTCCAGAGCATTAGAGGCCTAGTCTGGGGGCTGAGAACTAGGGGGGCTAGGCTAAGAAAGGGAGGGAACTGAAAAAGAAGGGAAAACCATACCATATATCGCCGGTATCGTGGCGCAACTTAAACTTGGCTAGGAGTAGGATTGAAAAAAAGGAGAAAAGAATCGGGGTCACAGACATGAGAACCGCAAGGGAGGGAGGAAAAGATGAATCGTAAGACCAAGCCCTAACGATGGGTGTTATAAGATTTAAAGTAAGACGGGGGTGCCTGACGAAAAAAACAGAAAGGCGGGGGGGGGGGGGGGGGGTGTGGTGGGGGGGTTTGGGTGGGGTTTTGGGGAGTGATATCTCATTGGCAAATCAGTACATCGAGACCAGAAGGGGAGGGGGGAAAGGCAGTTCAGGAGGGGAACTTCATCAAAAGAAGGGAGAAACCAATGGGACTTGACGCAGACAGGAAATGCACAAACACCACGGGTCCAACTCTTATTTCTGGGATTCACAGAAAGGGGGAGATAGTTACGTGCCGTTGGGTTTTTGAAGCAGGGAAAGTAGGAATTGAGAGGGGGGGGGTGAAAGATTCTCAGGCCCTCGTGTTTGAAAAAAGAAACAACTAAAGCATCAGGGAAGGGGGAGAATTTTGAAAGTGGAAGGAAAGCAAAGAAGGGGGAAGGAGGGGCTAGGGGATTAATTCAAGGGAGGGAAGAAGGCGTCATCCTTATAGTTATAGAAAAGTCGATTGGCTAGTAATCATGGATAAAACCGGTGGGGGTGAAATAGAAAGATGCGCAGGAAGAAAAAAAAACTGCAGAGGGGGGTCCGGGGGAGAAAAGGCCGAGGGGAATTGGGAGGGAGAGGCAACCAGAGCCTTGACAGGAGGCCCGGGGAACACAAAAAACTCAAAAACAACACGCTTGGAACAGAGCTCTAATGGAAAAGGGTCAAGGTCCTATGGAAAAAAGACTTAAACCGACAAGAAAAAACGGGGGAACCTAGTCAAGGGGAAAAAGGGAAGAGCCGAAGCGGCTCGTGGTGGGTCACTTGTCCTTATGAAAATTTCCGGGAGAAGGGAGGGGGATAAAGCCATTTCTACATAGCATGGGAGATGGAGAACGTCGAGCAAGGAAAAAATCGAACAAATTCCGAACAATCCTCTCTGGAATGTAAGCGTCTAAGATCTTTATGGAAAGAAGACACGAAGTTAGAAACGCTGGAGCTGCGCGATTTTAACGCCAAGGGTAGCCTATGGGGGGGGAAAGCAGTATCAAAAAGGGAGTCGAGAGAAAAGCTTGCTTGTAAACCAGGCTGTTGGGGGCAGAGACCAGTGGGGGGGGGGGGAACTTTAGGGAAAATGCTGGGATCGGAAAAAGGGAGGGAAAGGTAACAGAAGCAAAAAAATTCAATACCGAGAAGGCTTGTCTTCAGACGCTAACTGCCCATTAGCGGGAGAAACGAAAAGCAGTGAGTGGGGGGGAATAGTACGAAGGGGGGCAATGAGTAGGTGATCACAAGGTGTTCACGAAAACACACAAAAGTCTATAATAGAGACCCGAGGGATCATCAGATGGTAGCCCTAAAATCAGGAGCCAAAGAAAGTGTGACTTGCGGGAATCTTATAAACTAGCATAAGGGGGGTGTCAACGAAAAACCACCGCTGAGGAGTCAGGGGAAATGGGGGTTGCTAACGAAATATTTTTTTAGAACCCCACAGGACGGGAGGGGGGGGGGTAAAAAAGGTTGATCGGGCAAAGGTGTGGGTAAGGCGTTGGAAGTTCGGTCCCATGCAAGAAACCGATCTAACTCCGTATCAAAATCGGGGGGGCGGAAGCAGAGGGTGAGAATAGATAGTTCCCTGAGGCACAAAAGATTCCTTTTAAAACAGATCTTCATATTTTCGGAAAAGGGGGGGGGGAAACCTGGACGTCGAAAAGAGGAGAAACTTCTGGACGACATTCGTCGATCGGACCCTCAAATCAAGCTCAAAGGAGAAGAAGGAGGGCGGAGGTAACTCGAAGTGAGGGGGGGGGAGCAGTACCATGGGCCCCTTAATCCTTGATGGCGCTTCGCGATAGAAGGGCAGGAGATAAGCAAGAAATCCAAACTGAAGGGTAGGGAATGGGGCAAAGGGGGCAGATACTCGAGTTGACGGGGAAAGAAACAAGTATAGAGAAAAAGGGGAAAGAAGCAGGGAAGGAAGAAAGGACTGGGGGAAAAAAGACAGCCATAAGAAGGGAGGGGAGCAAACGACAGGCCTGGATTGACCGCGGGGACGAAAGATCTAACTCTATCATGTCCCTCGAATTCAAGGGGGAGAAGATTCATGGGGAGATCAGTCAGAAAAAAAACGGAACGAATCAAGAATCGCAGATCAGAATCTCTCATGGTTTACATGAACAAGCCCGGAAGGGGGGGGGGGGATCAAACAGAAAAACCAAAAAGGAGACTGGAGCAATGGACGAAGTGGCGGCTCAGTACCTGGGGTCAATACCTATTTGAAGAAACATATAGAGCAGAAGGATGAAGAGGGGGGAAGCAGTCATGTTTCCAAAAAAAGGGTAGGGGTCTTGGAAGGAGGGAGGACCTTGATGCACAGACTAATACTCTCTATCTGCTTGAGGGGAGGAGGGCTGGAAAGGGCGAAAAAAAAGAAAAAAAAGAGAAAGGGAGGAAACAAGGGATCGCGTTCTCGGGGAATCAATCTTCAGAAAGAATAACGGAGACGCTGGGGGGTGGGGGTTGTTGAGGTGGTTTCTACTTGTGCCGTTCTCCTGAGAGATTGTAAGGGTTATAGGGAAAAAAACAGGGTGAGTGACTTCTCGTCGCAGAGGGGGACGAGCTCGCGAGGCTAAAAAGACGACATGCTCAGACTGGGGGGGGGCGTGTTGAGAACACTGGGAAATTCTCTGGGGGGAAGTAACGAGAGTCGAAAAAGGCGGGAACTCAAGGGGAAAACAATCTACATTCAAATGTTCCATGGAAGTTCGGAGCGTCCCAGATGCAGGCAAGCAAGAAGAGTAGCACCTTCAGGAAAGTCAAACGCATTGCAGAGGGTCAAAGGGGAAGGAAATTGACTCCCAGATAGGTCCTACCAATCTCCCACACGGGGATGGGGCTTAAAAGGGAAAAGGGCATACCAGAGGGATGTTTAAAAAGGGGAGGGTGTGTCCGAAGGGAAATTTGGCCTTACTTTTTCCTTGAGAAACGAAGAAAAGAAAAAAAAAAATAAGGAGAAAAGGAACTTACTGGAATACAAAAACAAAGGGTGAACTGTGGGGAGAGGAAGTTCGTGCAGATCCGTTGTCCGACGAGTAGCTAAAACCAGGATCGGAAAAAATCCAGACAGCGGGAAAAAAAAGGAGAAGTAAGCCTGTCGCCTCATGTACACAGCAACTGTCTTTTACAGAGGCGCGCAGAAGGAAGGGATCAGAAAACAAAGAAAACTTATGGGTGAATAAAATGATATCAGGGAACCGACGACTATCGGTCTTTCAAATTGTCATGCCTCAGGTAGCGACGGAGTAAAAAGACCGGGGGGAGGGGGGGGTAC
>Ga0179591_1357578_pt1 | contig 12666 bp, 17 predicted proteins | sample CZOMad2_1_08_16f_FD_182891 | JGI IMG/M metagenome (GOLD analysis project Ga0179591, IMG submission 182891) | Vadose zone soil fungal communities from Angelo Coast Range Reserve, California, USA - CZOMad2_1_08_16fungal (PacBio error correction) | ecosystem: Environmental > Terrestrial > Soil >...
TGGCTGTAATGGCGTAAGGGGAGGATGAACGTAAAAGGGGTCGCGCTACTGTATTCTAGACCGAGGTGGCTGACGACTCCGGCGTTTGTTATCTTCATCATCATTCTAGGGGGCGTGCAAATAACCTGGGCTGGCCAACAATTGTAAGGTGAACGCTGTGGCAATCGTTTTATCTCGGTGGCATTGTATTATATGGGGGGGAGAGGACAAGAATCGGAGTTCGGGGGAGGGACACACGCCAAAAGTCCTCAACAACCGTCGTGCTCCGAAGCCTTCATTCGAGTACATCAATCGGGATCAAACCACGGTCTTGAGGCGACCGGCGGCGAAGAAGGCGGAAAGTAGGGGGTCTGAGATCGTTGCCGGACGAGCCCGCCGACAGAAAAACGAAGCTTCACTTAACGGAGGACTCAAGATGAGGTAAAGGGACAATGACGGAAGGACCACTGTCCGCAAGTCCTCGATCTGGGCGGATCGGCAATAAAAGGCATCTGGTCAAGGAGAGACAATGGACAAGGGGCAGAGCTCCCAGATGAGAGAATCCGGGGGTCGGTGCTGGCCAAGCCCTCAAAAGGGGGGGGGAGGGGGGGCATAGGCAAAAACTTCTTGCCTGGGAAAGCGGCAAACTGGCCGGGAAACGAAAGCGCCAGGATAGCGAATTCTGGAATTGGTGAGAAGGGCGGGTGACAATTCGCGAAGCAGACAGGAACCTCGTTCACACCCAAACCCGTCTTAAAACAGGGGGACTTTGACCGGGGTCGAAATGGAAAATACAAGGCGGATCCTCCGCGTCGAACACGTCCACGCCGAGTCTGCGTGCACCACTTTCTTCGGTACCAATCTCTCTGGGCAGTAGCCCTCGGGCAAAGCGCCGCGAGGGAAGGGAAGGGTGAGGAGGTTCTTAAGAAAAACTGGGTTCAAGAGAGCCTGGACATTTCAGAGCAACCGGACCGACAAAAGCCGTCCCTGCTCGTCGCTCTCCTAAACTTTACGCAGGGACCTGTGCAGTGGGCGCTAGGAGGGGAAAAAGTGGGGGGGGGGGAGCGTGGGAGGGGTCTCCTCCCCTTTAATACCAAGCAGCTGGACGAAAAACGCACCACCAAGGAATCCTAAAAAAAAAAAGTAGTGCTCTTAAAGGAGATATTACGTTGACAGGACCTTGCCACTGGGGTTGACGGGCAGGAAAAAATGGCGGGTATAAAGCGGGCGGAGAGCCACCAAGCAGCTGCCTTCGCACAAAATTCTCCCACAGCGACCAAGTTAAAAGTCAAGAAAAGCCGACTCCACTGAGGAAAGTTCCACAAGTGCTTCCTGGGTCATGTTCAGGGGGCAGGCATGGAAATCGAGGGAAAGACTAAGAACTCCTCCGAAACGTTCCCTCGAATAGCGGAGGGGAAAGAGGTGCGCAAACTATATCGGGGCACCGCCTACAGATTCTTTAACGACAGAGCGTAAGCCGGCGTTGACGGTGGCTCATCGGCGGTCCCTCCTAAAAATTACTTGGGAATCCGCCGGGGGGAAATGGCCCAGGGGGGCGCTGTATCTTCCAGGTGTGAACCAGCGGGGAATTTTCTCTGGAGAGAAAAAGAGGTCGTCCAAAAACGACCTGGGTATCAAAACGAAAGGGAGAGTGTCTGCTTTTCGGAAAAACCGTTGTAAGCGGGGGGGCGGAGAATCATTTTTGGGACAGACTGACAGAAAAACTAAGGGGGGTCCCGACGACTCCCTCTTGCGAGGGCTTGGCCGAGGAAGTAAAGGGGTAGGGGGACTTTGACTCATTTTCAGGGTCCCGGACTCTTAAAGGGAAAGTGTACTGGGAGACTTCTGTCTTCTGAATCGAGGTCACTGACCGGGGTCTGGAGAGAAGGAAACACAAATTGCGAAGGGAATAGGGAAACTCGTCTCCTGGTCCGTAGTTCTAAGAAGAGAGAATATCACCCGTCGTATCAACCCTTCCTATCTGGATGGGTAAGACTGGAAATAAGTATCCTCACGTAGGCTGGGCTTGGGGCTTCCTGGGCGAAGAGACAAGCTCCGGGGAAGGCCCCTAAGTCTCAGACTTATGCACGGTAGAATCAAGAAGGGGCGGTGGGCCTGGAATCACAGCCCAGCTTAGATTGGAGGACGATAAAATTTCCAGCAACCGGGGGAAAGGACTGTCAAGAAAGGAATGTGGGATTGAGGAGAATATTTCGTTTTGATCGAAAAGCGCTTTCTGAGTGGGTGCTCGGAAGGGTGGGTCCACCAGCTGCATAAGGCCCTTCGGGGGATGAAGAAGCAAAAGGAAACAGGTACCATCGTGAACTATAGTCACCTGGGCGAGTTGCATCCCAGTTAAGGGCAATCACTATCAGCGGATTCATACGAAACAAAAGAAGTGAGGGTTCTCGAGCAAAAGCGCGGCTGTCGAAGAAGCAGTACTCTCAGAACGGTTTCCTTTCCAAAGCCAGACAGCAGCTCGAAAAAGATCTGCCCTTCACCTATAACCGGAACTCGTCATCGCGGGTATGAAAAGGGGACACGGGCCGGAGGGTTGCGTCGCATGAATTCCCAAAGTCTCTTAGTCACCCCCCCGCAGAAAAGCTGAAGGCGGTTCCCGAAGATCATTGCGCCTGCAGAACAGGCGGTATATCTCCGGGTCGGAAGGGGTAGTTGGCGATTTCGTAGGATCTTATTATATCTAGGAAAGCCGACCTAGAAAACTCACTAATTCCTGTCAGGGGAAGAAGCAAGCCTTAATCTCCACTTGATAGGCCGCGGGCAGAATCACCAAGGAGTACTTTCCCAAGTACGGAAAACTATTGGTGTTTTTTTTGGGGTTTGGGTTGGGAGGGCGAGTGATCGGCGGGGAAGCCGTAGCCGCGTTCCCTCAAGCTATTAAAGAGTCTCTCCGCGGTCAGGAAGGATGCTTCAGGCTTCTGGATGAGGGAGAGACTTTGGGAGTGGAGAAGCGGGGGGGAGAGCGGACATCTCTAGCAACACAGCGGAATGTCTCCATTCGTGCACGAGCACGAGCTCAAGCTAAAGGAGCGTCTTCTCAAGGAGGAGAGTCAAAAGACTCAAAGGGCACCTCGAGGAAGCAGCTTCGGGTCATCAGAGAGGCAATATTCTCTAAGCACAGATCAACATGAGTAGGTCAAGGGGCCAATGGAGCAAGTGGATGTGCTCCAATCTGAGGTAACGACTCAGCAAACACCGGTAGCCGCTGTGTAGCGCCAACCAAAAACTCAAGAAGGTCCTCGGGGGCGGTGAAAAAAGAGCATGTGCTCCGGTATGAGAGTAAAAGCTTTGTGGGGGGGGGGGCTTGAATCCGCAAAACCGCAGTCATCGGCATGAGACACTTGGACTTTCGATCCGACATGGGCAACGGGGATAGAAGAAAGCAAAACGCTGAAGAGCAGCCAAGGGCCGAACTACTCCTCACGGTGCGTGGGGGAAAAGGGGCTATCTGTGTCGACTACATGCTTAAAGTCCCCAAAGGGGCTCAAAGCGTTCTATGTGAGTACTTATGGGGAACAAGGAGTAAGGGGCACATCTACTTTGGGGTAATTGGGGCAGCTCTATCCGGCTGAGTCTTCTGAAATAAATCAGGGGTGACTGGAAAAAGCAGTTATGTGGGCGAACGGAATCGCGCGAGCTAGGCGAGTGACCCCGCACTTCTGCCCCTCGCTTCTGGGTCAAAAAATTGAGTAAACATATAACAGGTTAAGAGTGTGGACGAGCTGTTGAATTTCGGGTGGACCATACAGCCTCGGGTCTGTCGGAAAATTCACCCCAAGATAGGACTTATGCAGGGGGGTTTCAGCAGAGAAGAGCGGTGTTCCGAAGTCGACTAATGCGCACGTCAAATGATTCCAGAGTCTGGAAGCTGATCTGAGCAAAGCTCATACAAGGACATACCAGTGGAACAAACTAAATGAGGAACTAAAATCTTTTTACTGGAGGAACCCCTCCACGACCATAGGTGAGGGTGACCAGCGTCCGGCCTGTGGACTGACATGGGGTCGCGTGGGGGGGGGTTCGAGGGAAGTGAAAGAAACTGGCGATCAGGAGTAAACTTTGGAAAAAAATGAAGAGAAAGTAGTTGGGGCCGACCTCGTCGCTGGAGTGTTCACGAGGGCGGGGGAGATACTTTGGACAAAAAGGGGAGAAACAATAAGAGCGAGTCCATAACAGGAACGCACCCGGGAGCTTCCTTCTCGGAGCAGTCAGATTCAAGAGGAAAGCTATGAGGAAGAAAAACTATAGGAAGCGTCCAAACCTGCCGGACTCTCTCTGGGCAAGTTATAAAAAAGAGTATAGGACGAGCAACCGCTCTTTCGGCAGGAGCAAGGGGAACCTCGGAGATGCAGGCCGGCCTTGGCTGTGAACGCATACAAGGAGGGGGAGAACAGCAACCATGAGGCCGGCTGGTCGAGCTTCGCTAGGGAGGCGGGGGTAGGTAGGTCATCACACACTTGGGTCTCATACTCCCGTAACACGTGGGGGAGAAAAGGGGCGCACCGGACAGAAAGGAGACTTAAGGGACTCGAATCGAATGAAGCAGGGAGGACCGAGACGAGAAATGAACTTCACTTATAAAAAACGCGCGCAAGAGACAGCTTCATGTGGAGAAAACGATCGGCTATGAGCGAGTTTAACAGACCTTAAAAAAAAAGCACTAGGGAAAAGCCACGACATAGCAGAAGTGAGAGCGTTGGCAAGAGAGGAGGGAATTGAACCGAGGAAAAAAGAAAAAGATCAGGACACCGACAACGGAGTATTGAGGAAAATATAGAGAATGTTTTACGAGGGTTTACGAAATCATCGAGGCCGCTCTCACTTGATTCGAAAAAGAGGGGGTCAAAGGGCATGCTGGGCGGGGGGAAGGAATGGGTTCTACGCGGTAGGCGCCTGGGACATGAGGAATTAGCGCGGTGGGGAGCGCGAGTCGTGAAGTAGTGCCGAAGTAAGCAAAGCCAGAGGATCCTGCTGAATCCAAAAGTGCCAAGGATTTGGGGCAAGAAGGGGATAAAATCACGCTGTGCGCCGGACTCGTGTCACAAGAGAAGGGTACACTCAAAAAGGCAAAGGAAAAAAAGAGCTCGACAGCGCTACAAGGTGGGGAAGGTTTTTGCCCCACGCTGGGTAGGGTGCCAGGGAAAAAGACGGGCAACTGCAAAAGCAACAAGGGGTCATCGTAATCACGAAAGATTAATTCAAAGGCGCAGGGGGGGGGGACCAGCGGGAGGGGCTCAAACTGGGTCAAGCTCTTGCAGCATCAAGAAGGTGGGGGAAGATGAAGGACACGGGAAACGCAGGATAAAAGGCTCGATAATATGAAAGAGCACTGAATTCCTAAAAATATTTGGAATTGCGGCTCTTCGATGTTCCAGTGGGTCACAACGTCAACAGCAAGAAGGGGAACACGACGCGAGGGGACCACAAAGGGGTCTCAGAAACAAAAATGGGTAAAAATGAAGCGTAGTTAGCGCCGAACCACAGCGCCCCCAGGTCAAGTAAAAAAAAAAAGCCGCAGGGAAACCTCACCGGTAGTGGTGCCGGAAAAGAAAAAGGAAGAGCAAGTCTATTGCGCAACTCAATTGACTTTTGGAGGGAAAAAAAAGTCTCACGATCGCAATGCACAGGAACTGACGGTTCAGAAGCAGGAGCGAGAAGCCCAGAACGTAAAGAGAATTAACCACCTCATCAGAGGGAATTTGCCTGAACAAAAATGTCACACACTAAATACAGTCGCGATTAACAGTTCGTCAAAGGGGGTGGAAACGCAGACGGCGCCAGCAGGGGGGAGGGGGACATGCGGGAAGGAAAGAGCATTGAATTCTACCTGAACTTATCAGCCGCAGTTGAAAACGCAAGCAAGAAAGAGCGGGAAATGAAACCACTATCACAGGGGGATACGAAAGATGAACCTAAGATCAAAGGTGATACTCTATCGATCAGGTCTCATTAGTCGACACGGGCCACTCCAAGCGTAAGGAGGGGCGGGAAAGGGGAAGGGACCACGGACAGGGGGATCCTTGAAAAAGTAGGCGTTGTAGGCCGATGAACGAGGATAAGCCAGCAAACAGCGGCAGGGGGGGAACTCGCTCGAAGTAACAGAGCCTGGGCCACAAAAGACATGTGAGAGCAATCGTGCTCTGGGGACGGGACTCCGCAGTGGAAAAAGAAAGAAAAACATGAGTAAGGGGGGGCATTACATCGATATGGAGGGTCTTTATAGGAGGAAAGTCGCATGCTGCGGGACGAAAATTGGGGGTGAACCCGAGGAGTGGGGAAACAGGCAGTGTCAAACAAGATGGGTTCTTCTTAACGGAGATTGCTCTCTTTCCCGACTTTCGAGACTGAAACGTAAGGCTCAAAGTACGCGCTACGCGAACAGTCCTCTCGAAGGAAAGAAGACGAAGAAGGGCGATAGTGCTTAAAGGGGAAAAAAAAACGAAGTGGGAGTCCCCCGCCGCTAAGCCAGCACCACAACCCAAAAACAAAAGCGGTGTGGAACGGGGGGAGTATGGAATGTGGAACGGACCGGGAAGCCAAGCTTAATTTGGGAGGAGACGATAGCAACGACGTGCGGTGAGGCGGCGGCAGAGGACCGAGCTCTACCTCCGCGACGTTTCGCGTCACGGAAAAGAGAATCCTGCTGCTCTTGAGACTGGGGACTCAGGCGGGAATCACGATCAAAAGGGGGAGGGGGTTCGCGCTCTCGCAGAAGAACCGCAAGTTTACCCAACCTCGGAGAGACGGCGGGATTAAGTTTAAGAAGTTATAAAAGCGGCTGCAAGGGAGGGGCTTCAAAAACCTTTCGAAGGGGCGCTGTCTGTCCGAAGCGCGGCACAACCTCGGCTTTTCGTTTCATCCGCTGCGCGAAAGGACCACGAACAGGTGAGGCACCTTTTCAAAGAAAAAGGGCCAAGTGGCCTTTGAGCAATTTAAAAAGGGAGAAGGATCACAAAGCGCTCTTTTAAAAAACCACCAGCCCGAGGGGCGCAAGGGCAAAAGAAACCGGACAGACAGCACGTGGACAATTCAATCGCTACAGAAAAGGAGGAGGTGGAGTGCCCAACCGCCATGCGTCCTAGAAGGCGAAGAGTTCGGCGGCCCTACGTGTCGCGGCGAAAAGGCGGGGAAGAACCCAAAAAAAACAAGTCAAGAAGAGAAGGAAAGAATGTCGACTGGACGACCGCATCGGCCGCGAGAGGAGGGGTCACGAAGCCGAGGAATGTGGCGCGCAAGCCACGGGGGAGAAACAGAACAGCAAAACCCAAGGACAGGCACTGCAATAGATGCCTCAACAAAAGCCGGTGGCCGGCCAAGCAGCGGGAAGCAGGCAGCGTCGGAAAAAAGGGGAGGCAGCGGACCAGCGCATAGGAAGAAAAGTGGCCAACTCAAACGGGAATGTGAACTGGGAAGGCGCGCCTGACTCAACTCTTTCACAAGGGGGCAGGGAGAGGAGGGAACCAACGGAAGAGGAAAACCCGCGCGGCACGCTGACCAGAAAACCGCTGATCTCAAGCTGGAACCGCCGGGGCCGCCCCCCGCGGTCCCCGCTCGCGAGTGCGGACGGGTGTTAGGCTTGATTCAGCGGACAGCGACGCAGACATGATCCCCGGCAACAACGGTGGCCCGGGCCCCTACCGCGGAGGAGCCACTGCCCCGGTGAAAGGCAGAGCGGCGCCGGTGTAGCGGACGGCGGGGTGCGCACCGCGTTCGGCCCTCGCTGGCCGCCCCGCAAAAAGTGGACCAAGAGGGGATCAAGAAGAGAGAACAACAAAACACAAAGGAGGAGGAGAAAAGAGGCCGGACAGGCCACGTGGTGGGAAACTACGGACCGAAAGGGGCTACCTTGCAGCTGGCGCCACCGGCGCCCTCATCGCCCACTGTTCACGGGCAGGGCCCTTGGCCGCCGCCGGACGCAACAAAGGGCTAAGGGACCGTTGGAAGTGGTAGGCTAGAAAGGGAAGCTCACTCTTGAAGACGCAGAGAAACGTGCTAATACGCGGCGGGAACCCTGGGGGCGGCCAGACGAACAGCACATCTTCTTAAAAGGCCGGGTCGTGACGGGGCGCGGCGGCCGGCGAGGAGTGCCATGCGCCGCAATCAAAGGGGGGGGGAAAGAAGAGAGCAAATCTTTTCGAGAGGCGGCGCGCATACAAAAGAGGAGACCAAAGGAATAATGGAGACTCCACATGGGTTGTTGTGCGTCGCCGTCCCCCAAAATTGGGACCTGACAAACCAATGACAACCCGAGCAGCGAGGGCGCAAGAAACGAGCGATATTGCTTTGCTTGCAAAAAAACTTTCTCGCCCCGTCGACTTGGCGCCAAAAAGGCTGCTGCTGAGCGAGGTGCCGCAGGGGGAGCTCCAGGAGCCTTGAGCCAGGCGGAGGTCTACCCTGTCCTTCGAGGCAAAGAGCGGTCCGAAACACATCGGGAGCCCGATCCGAGATGGCGTTCCGATCTCCTCCGACCAGGGCGTGACGCCGCCTTTCGTCCCGCGCCGCGTCTGAACGACCGCACAAAGGATTAGCCAGGACTGAAAAAGTAGCGAAACGGTTGGAGGGAGACATCCCCGACTTGTACTATGAGGTTCAACTCCCCGTTGGCTGGGGAAGGAGGGGCCGTGGCGAGGGGCCTCGGACGTGGACGAAGGAGAGTTCTGTTATAACCCACCACCCTCCATGCTTCGCGTCTCCCACACTGGGGGAAAGCAGGGAAGACTGCACAGGAAGGTGCACAACCCAGGGTTCCCCCCCGCAATCAAGACGGACAATGGCAGAGCGGACGACTGCTCTCCCCTGGCGCAGACCGGTTGGCCCGGGCAGAGAACTAAGACAGCTTCTGCGTAAGCAACGTGGAACCAGTTCTACTTGCAAGGTACAACTCGGGGTGCGAAAGTAGGCCAAGGAAAAGCAACACCAAAGCCAGCATCGGGTCCCGCAGCGCAAGTGAGACGAGCCCCGGGCAAAAAAAGGGACAAGCGGGCGATGGGGGGGGAGGGAGGGAAAGGACGAGGCGGAACGCAAAAAGCCGCACTGATGAGTAAAGTGGCCGAGAGCCTGCGGCCGCGGGGCAGATCAAATGATTTAGGGACCACCAGGGGTAATGAAAAATTGAAGGGGTGGTGGGGGGTTGGGGTGCTGGGAGGGAATGGGGAGGGGAGGGGGGTCGTCGAAGGTTTCTCCCAGCGAAGCACTACTCGAGAACGAAACGGAGTCGGAGGCTGAAGTATAGGGAACGAGAAATGATGTACGGGAGCCTGCGCCAACGTCCAGCAGGTCAGTGGGGTGGGGAGAGCGAAAGACTGGCACGACAAGACTCAAATCTAATAGCGAAACTGATTCTCTTCAACAAACGCCGGCAAACGTGGGGGGGGCGCGCAATGACGGGGTAGCAACATGGCTGCGTATGGGCTATCTCCCCTGCCACCAGGGCACGCGGACAGGGGCACAATGGCCTGTTAACTGGACGGACACGCGAGGGAAGAGCAAAAAACCCAGGAGCAAGATGTTATATCATGTCCTACTTTTGGGGGCGCCTGCTCTGGCTGCAAAAGGGAAAAAAGGAGTCTATCGTTGGGGGGGGGGGGGGGTCGCAAGAAGCGAATCTAGGGGAAAACAAGCGTTTCATCTCCCTGGCAACGTACCTGAGAACTCGTTGGAGAAACGAGATCATGGCCTCACTATCCTAGGAGGGGGGATGCCGCGTCTGCGGGCACCACCCGTTCTCATCGGGGTTGAGATGTATATGGACAAGCTTATTATAGTACCGAGGGGGGAACAGAAATCGCAGGGCCGTCTTCATTCTTCAAGAGGGGGTGGAATCAAGTGGAGGGGTCGGGGCAAAGGGCTGGGAGACTCTCACGCTTCGCCGAGCGTCGCGTGAAAACGGTCCGGGGGTTTCAAGCGTGTTAAGCTGTAGGGAGGGAAAAACATCGGGAGGCGCAAGTCCACATCTTTCAGTCTTTAGGAAATGGTGTGAAAGAGAGGCCAGGCCGAGGACGAAGGCTCACCAATGGTGGAGGAACAATTCCTGACACTTGAAAACTCTCAAGTCCTAAATGCAGGGAGCACATCCATCATGGGAAAAAAGCGATACGTTACCCCCTTCCCCTATACTCGGTGAGGGGGGGTTCGCCAATCTGGGACTTACATGTTTGATGGGGGTTTTTGGCGCTTGAACTCCTCTACCGGAGACATAGAAGGGCTTTCCAACTTTTTAAGCAATGGCAATCGTACCCCCATAAGGGTGTGAACTGATTATCTTTCTTGTGCGAGGACTGCGGGGCTTTTTGTAGGTGGACAACTGTAGACATCTAATACAATAGAGCCGAAAACTTCGTCCCTTACCTAAGATCAATTCATCATTCAAATACCGAGACCATTCAGTCCTCCTGAAAGCGAATTCGGGGGGAAGAAAAAAATGAGTCTGACCAGAGGGGACAGAAGCTCCTCTATCTGTCCGGGCTGCTTGGCGGAGCGAGTTAACCTCTGCTGTGGGACGGGGGGGCACCTGTGGGAATAAATAACATCGTGCTGGGGGCCACCAAACCAAGCAAAAAAAAGGGACGCGGTCGGATTATCTAGGGGGGAAGGGTGGGGCCACCGTTTTGAAGTTTCCCCGACAACTTTATGTTTAGACCGGAGGGGACCCAGTAAACGCGGCAACAATACGTCTAAGGTACTGCGATGGACGACATAGATCCATAAAGACTAAAGTGCTCACACGCGAGAACAGCAAAAAATTGGCTACTCGGCTCGGCGAGCGGAACCACACGGAGAGAACACCACCAAGAAACGCGCACGCGCGAGGCCAAAACGCGAAAAGGGAGAGAGGAACAAGGGGGAACCTCGAAACCATCTCAGAGAAAAACGGGGTAGAGAAATGGGGGCGAGGGTTCACTTCACTAATCGCGCCGATATTCGGAAATTTCTCTCTGAAAACAAAGTGCTCTTCAAAAAAATGGGGGGAGGGGGGTAGTACGTGTTCTCATGGCTGAGCCAGGAGGAAAAGGGAAATTTGGAGCGCGAGCAGGGCGTATTATTTAATGGGGAGCCCCGGAGAGCGGGAAAGCTCCAGAAGCCGTTCGTGGCTCAGCGGTCTCCCAACGCTTCTCCGGTGAACGGGGGGGGCCACGTCCAGAAAGCCAAGGATCAGCGCCCTAAATCCAATGGGGGGAACGGGGGTTGTTGACCGCCTTTGTTATGGACCGTTACCCCAAGGCACCATCGAAGAGTTCATTTCCGACGGGCCCGAAGAAAGGCGCGGCTAGACAAATACTCGAGGATGCTTCGAAGGTGTTCATCAGGGACAGATTTGTGTCCATTGTATCGATTAATAGAAGAAGAAAAGGAACAAAGTGGAGGGGATTCTTCGAGGAGAGGTCGACCAGAGTAAAGACGAGTGAACACCGCGAGATTCGCCCACAAGAGGGGGGAGTCCGAACAGGGACCTATTATGCACTTCGAAAGTACGCGACCGAACAACCATGCAGTAAGAAGGCCGCGGACCCTACCTTAGTTAGGGAAAGGGGGGGAAAAGTACCGGATTAGATGAAGGGGGTGCTCAACCGCTGAATGGGATTATCACTGCTCCTATCACTGATAATCTACGAAATGTACAAAAAAAAAAAAAGCATCCCGGAAAGAGTATCGCACGACAGCAGAAAGTAAGTTGTCGAGTGCCAACGACCCGAGTATGATGTCCAAAAAAAAAAACACAGAAGACTAGTAAATGAAGGTCTTGGCTGTTGGCAAAAAGGAACGGAGGGCGGAGCAGGGAGAAAGCGATAGTCCGCCCGTACCAGAACAGCGTTAGAAAAACGCATTGCCAAAACAAAAATGTAAGAATAAGATGCTGAGATCATAGACGGCCCGGGGGCGGTACGAAAGTCAGACCGAAGAGGGAGGGCGCAAATGGATGGGCAGGACGGACCTGCTTCCACCTGCCATGGGGATAAATGCCAGGGAATAAGTGTGAAAAAATGCCGTGAGCGGAAAGAACCAACTCGATCGCTGAAAAGGTAGAAAAAAAGAGAATGGGAAGCAACACACACAGGACAGCGTGAAAAGGGGGGGAGCAACACCAGGTAGGAGCGTCGGGCCCATCGGGGTGGACCATCCCATAACTTCAGACATGCAAACGTGAGAAGAGATGACTGGGGATCGAATCCTATGAAGCTTGAAGGAACTATGTGTCATATTCGGGACAGATGAACGTGAAAAAGGATCTACTATTGACCTGTGACTGTCAGTACGCTCATTGAGTTAAAAATTTTCTCACTCTATGGGGTAAAGCAATGGAAAAAAAATCGAAAATCCGCTCTCCGAAAATGAAAACCGGTACCCTAGTAGAGCTAGGAAAGGGGTTAGTAACAATCGCGGGAAAGCGGGCAAAGAGACCCCGAACAGCAAGAGTAAAAAAACCCACAAAAAGGCTTTGTAACGGGTAAGGCTTTGACACCCGATCTCGTGTAACCCCGCAGAACAAGTGAAGGGGCGCAACGGAAGAAGTGGTGGGCCGAGGGTTCGTTGAATCTCTCGGACGGATCGAATAGCAGGAGTACCCGGCATCCTACATCTGTTCGATACGCTAAGGGCGGTAATCCGATCGGAAGGGGGGGACCTACTGGTGCAACTGCTCAGGCACCAAGTCCCCTTTTAAAAATC
>Ga0179591_1184499_pt1 | contig 12665 bp, 11 predicted proteins | sample CZOMad2_1_08_16f_FD_182891 | JGI IMG/M metagenome (GOLD analysis project Ga0179591, IMG submission 182891) | Vadose zone soil fungal communities from Angelo Coast Range Reserve, California, USA - CZOMad2_1_08_16fungal (PacBio error correction) | ecosystem: Environmental > Terrestrial > Soil >...
CGTTGAAGGGCTGGGGGACGGAAAATGCAAAACGATTCGCTAAGAAAAGATATCCTTCTCCCTCCCCTATATAAGTCAGTCCTTGCCCGACGGGAAAAGCAAGTACTGAGAGTTTGGTCCGTGGGAAGATATCATGGGACGGAGACCCCAGGGGATGGTAGGGTTGGCGTCTTCATGTGGGGTACTGCAACAGGGTGAGGAAGAGAAGAGTATCGAAAAATTTTTCGGGGGCAGTCTGTGGAAAAAGTAGGCAAGCAAGGGGAACTCATGAAAGGAATGACCATCCTCTTGGCTGCTGGAAGCAGAGGAATGGTTTTACCAGGAGGAGGGAAGGGTGTACTGAAGGAGAGGGTTTAAGCACTTTAAAGGGAAGAAAGGGGGAAAAAGTGGATCCTTCCGGAAAATTCTATTTCCTGAAAGTTGGAAAACCAACAAGAGAGAGAACAAAGGACAAAAAGTGTAGAAATAAGAAGGGGGGAAGAAGCTGCCTGTTGGTCCCACCAAGTACTTGACCGAGTATATCAAACACGGTCGGAACACGAAGGTTTTAGTGGGGAATCACCTGATGGTCGCTTCATCTCATTTTATGAAGGCGGCGTCTGAGGTGGGAATGACAAGTACAGCTTCCTTTTCTGAAGGAGGCTGGCATGATTGGGTAAACAACGCAAATCCAGGCAGCAGTGGCGAACCACTTCACAATCGGAAAAAAGGTCTGACGGTCCAACCTGACAGTGACAAAAAACCTAGGAAGGACTTGAACAAAGGTTGCCCGGCGAGTCGCCTCGTGATTCGCTAAAAAAAACTAAAGCTCGGGCCCCGGGGGGAGATCAGTGCGTGCTCGGCAAAAAGGAAGACGCGTAACTAAACTAAAGTGAATTTACGCGACCTTGGACCTAAATATATTGGGTAGAAAGGGGCCTCCAATACCGTCATTCTTACACTGGTGACAACGCAGGTAGCTTTCAGATCAGAGAAAAGCAAGACGCGTACCGGTTGGGGGGAAGGCTTCCGGGGATGGTGTCGTGAAAAAAAGGTTTGCGACAGGAAAAACTGAACAACGAAACGAGTTGCTGCTCGGCACAACTCCGAAAGGGGGAAACCGGGTACTAAAAGAGAAGGGTGCAGAGATAGAGAGCGGGGAAGGCGAAAAACCCAACCCTTTTGGAAGGGTGGTGGTTCTAACCGCGGGACCTGCGCAGGAAGAAGAAGCCTCAGCAAGCACGGGTGCAAATCTTGGGGGGGGGAATACCATTTCACGGCGAAATCTTAGCACCTAATTATATTAGATCTGCGAACACACGGGGGGCGAAGGAGATTTGACAAGGCCGCACCAGCGGAAGACAGAAAAAATTCAGATGGGGGGCCATGCGTGGGGCAAAACGAAGAAAGTCGTAAAAGAGAAACCCCACACGCCCACGGAGGCAAAGAGGGGGGGAGAACTGCCAGCATAATTTCCCGAATCGTGGATCACCCTGGAAAGAACGCCGCACTTCTCCATGTTGGAAGGGGAAGGTTTAAATAAAAACCGGAGACTTGCAAACAGACAATTCGAGGTGATTTTTAGGCGGGTGACAACGGAGGAAAAAGCGCTTCTACGTTAGTAATGGCCTGAAGGACTGAAAACTACCAAAAAAAAACTGAACAATTACTCTCCTGACATCGTGAAAGGTTCGGGGGCCAACAAAAAGCCCAACCCCACTCATTTTTCAAAACGCCACCACGCAGAGGAAAACGGTAAATGAAAAACAACAGAGTCGACCAGATGCTTCGTCTTAACCCTCCAGCGCAGGGCCTCTTCCGCCACTGAAAGTGTGGGGGGGGGAAGGAAAGGTGTTGACTTGTCCGTATTCAGAAAAAAAAAAAGAAAATAGAACGTAACTGTATATCAACTCACTAGCCCCTTGGAAGCACGTGCTAAAGTGTACGTTGAGCTAGGAAAAAGGTGAACCTCCAACTTAAGGATAAATTGGTCCACTCTAGGAGGAAAACAAAACTAGCTGGCTACCGGCACTCTTACCCATAACAGCAACACGCCGCCAAGGGCCCGCGGTTCCAACTTAATTTTATTCATCCCCTACTCGTTTTCTTTAAAACCCGGGTCGGCAAGACGGGCAGTTGCTACCGAAATGGAAACCTCCAATCCAGGGCTGGCCGCATGACAGCCAACGGAGCCATAGTGGGAGATACGCGGGTCTTACATCATCCAACCTCAACGGCGGGCTTCAACATCAGGCCAACATAGACAGGCCGAACTTCGAAGGTAGGAGGAGCAGCTATTTAGACCGCAAGAATTGCCTGTGAAGGACACCTCACGACTCCAACTTGAAGGCCCGACGGGGGGGAAAGAAAAACAATCGGTCAGCAGGAGTGTCATTCTGCCGCAGAAGACGGCAAGCCACCTGACTTGACCACTGATGGGAAACTCCCTGATCAGATATTTAATATTCCGATGGAGGAATAACTCCAGGTTCTGGAAAAAAATCTCGGAAAGGCGAGCTTTATCGAGAGAAAATTAAGGTCCTCTACTAGGGGATGCTTGGAAGGGAAGGGGAATGTAACGCGGCTCGGGGCAGAACACAAAGTGTTCCCTGCCTCCGATCGATGGAGGATGGGGGGCATATTGACTCTAACGAGTAGAAAAAAGACACTTCAAGACATGTGAAGATTGGATTCGGGGGTAGGAAAGGTAAGCCTCACCGCTACGAGACAATAGCTTTTAAATTGTCCATCTGTAACCCACTTGTATCGATTTTCCCACAGAAAGGGTTCTCTTGGTGCTTGAGATTCAGAGAATATAGGGGGAAACAAAAGTGAAGAGAAAAAAGCATCTCTCTGAGTGGACGGGTGCTCTTGCATGGCGGTTCTACAAAGAGGCGCGGAAAAATTCAAGAGAGGGGGGACATAAAAGAGGGCCCTCTAAAACACCGGTCTGCCGTTCAGTCGTCTGCGGAGGGAAGGGGGTTTTCATGGGGCATTCGGGTACGCCGCTATCTGGCTGCTCGCGAATTAACTCGAATTCTCCCGGACTCGAAGGATACCCCCGGTATTTATAAGACTGGAGTCGACGGACCTTAAAAAGGGTGGGTGGTCAAAATTTCCCTACGACGCAGACGAAACTTTTCCAGCCCCGGTTCGGGAACAAAAGGTCTTTTGTCTGAAAGGAACGAAACCGGGCACTGGCCAACAATTAAATCCTTTCCCTACTTAGTTTACCTCTCCCGTCACCACTCGACACTTTTCCCACCTCCCTAGAGAAAGTCAGGGGCTCACTCAAATAACCCAAGAAAAGACGCAATCTGGGGTTCCATCCGGAACGGTTGGGGACTTGGGTCGAAGAAATCGGGGACTACTAAACACCAGGTGTCGGTGGAGTGTCAAAAATTGCACACCGGTTCAAAGGAGGGTACAGCAAACCTTCCCTCCGCAGGTGTAGCTGGGGGTGCAGCTGGTCGGATTTCCTGGCATCCGGCAGGGACTTCCAGCTGATATGGGCCGGTGTCTAATGATGGATATTTCCTGTTTGGAAATGGGGGTTAGGCTGCGCAAGGGGGGAAAAGATAATCCATTCTTTATCGGAAGACAAAAACAGGAGGGGAGAAAAAAAGAAGACACAACAGGTCCAACTCACACCATTGAAAAATGAAACTCAAAATCGTCCACGGGCCCGCAGGCCGCTCTTAGTTCCTCAAGGGGCCAATTCCGGAAGCACTCGCCTCGATGAAGCACTTACAGCGGATTGCCTGTGTCGGGGTTCGACTACTCGGGGTGGGAGGGAAAAAAAGAAAAGAACCACTGGTATTAGGGGGGCAACTCGGCTTGGCAAATACCAGAGACCTGAAGGGACTTGCACAAAAGAAGCGACCGTTGACCGTTAGAGGGCTCTTGGAGTTGTTGTCAACCTCGGGGGGGAAGGGCTTGGAGGTTAGCTAAAAAGTCGGAACCCGGTAGAAGGGGGGTCGTTCGTACAAGTTTTCACGGTTGCAACTTTCATTCAAGGGGTTTAAGACAAGTTCTAATGGGTACTTCCTGAGAGTCTATCAACAGACAAGGGTCTTAGCTCTAGTTATCACTCCGTTGGAATTCGCTTTCTGGCAATGGCTTCTGCCCAGTTGGCTAATTGTCTAATGTAGACACTTCAAGAATTCAGCGGACTAATAAGTGCAAAATGTTTCGCAGGGGAATATCTTCGTTCTTCGGGGGTATAACTGACGTTGATCCGACACACCCACCCCCCCCAAAAAACCCAACCCCCCCCCCACACCCCCACGACCCCCACTGTCACCCACCCCCACCCCCAGCCCACCAGCCTTTGCAACCCGCCCAACAACCCCCTCCCACCCCCCCCGCCCCCCACCCCCACACCCCCCCCCCCCCCAACGCAAGTTCTCCCACCACCCCCCCCCCCGACCCCTCGTCTTTGGTTCAACCACCCACCCCCCGAGAAGCCCCTTTTCACGACCCCACCCCCCCACCGCCCCCCCACCCACCGCCCCCAAAGTCCCCACTCGCGCCCAACCCCCCCCGACACCCCTCCACCCCCCCCAGGTTGCCCCGCCCACTCGCCACCCCGCAACCCCCCCCCACCCCCCCCCCCCCCCCCAAAGCAGCCGGCATCCCGGGCTGCCGCGCCCCCCTCCCCTCCGACCCCCGAGCCGCTTGGGGTTCAGCCCGCCCTTGTCGGCCCCCAGACGCCCAGGGCCCCACCCTCGCCCCACCCCGGTATACGCCTCCCACCCATCCCCGCCCCCCCAGACCTCGAACGCCGGACGGGGCGCGCCCCAGTCCCCCCTCCACCTTATGTATACCTTTTCACCCCCCCAGCCCCCCTCACCCGGGCCCCCCCCCACCCCCCCCTGGCCCCGCGCCCCGACAAAACCCACCGATCTGGGACGACCGGCACTAGAACTCACGGGAAAAGATATCCTAATGGGTCTCGCCTTCATGTGGAGAGGTCTCGATAGAGGCAAGGAAAAAAACACGCGAAAGTTCTGTTGGCACGCCCGTCGTGTCCGGGCCTAGGGAACACGTGGTTTCAGTCGCGGTTCTGGACTAAGGTGAAGACATCAACTCGCACCAGGGTGCCAAACGGGGGACGAAGAAGGGCAGTATTGCCGACAATTAAAACTATCTGAAAAGGGCCAATTGAAAGGGCCAAGTTTCAAAGATTCTTCCACAAAAATGATTGGGGTCGAGATGAAAGGAATAGAGGGAGAATTCACTTGGGGGAACTGAGAACAGCTACACCGTTCGATGTTGGAGAAAAGACTGGATCGGCAATCGGGTAAAGGAAATAGACGTCTGACGTGTCAAAGGAAAAATCACTTTTTTTTTGTTTTTTTGATGTTCCCCCAACCCCCCAAACCAAAACCCCCCCCCAACCCCACCCGCCACCCCCACCACCCCCCCCCCCCCCCCCCCCCCACCCCCCCCACCGCAACCCCCCCCCCCTCCCCCCCCCCCCCCCCCCGCCCCCCCTGCACCCCCCCCCCACCCCCCCCCCCACCCCCCCCCACCACCACACCCCCGGCCCCCCCGCCCCACAACCCCGCCCCGCCCCCCCCCAACCCCCCCCCCCCACCGCCCCCCCTGACCCCCCCCCCGTCCAAGCCCGTGCCCCCCCCCCCCCCCCCGCCCCGCCCCCCCCCCCCAGCCCAGCCCCCCTCCCCCCCCCCCCACCCCGCACCCCCACCGCCCCGCCCGCCGCCCCAGCCCCCCCCCCGTCCCCCCCCCCCCCCCCCCCTACACCCTGCCACACACCGCCCCCCCCTGCTCTCCCCCCAACGCCCTCCCCCCCCTCCCCGCCCCACCAACCCCCCCCCCCCCCAGGCTGGGTTCCTTTGAGCAGTCGGCACGAGAACTTAAGAAACCCCCCCCCCGCTTGGGTGTGGGATTCGCACCGAGGCATAACAATACTTCACGAGAGGGGGGAAGGACAGGGCAGGAGCTGCTACATCGGGTGGGAATTGCGAATTGATGAAGTAACGGCGCCCTCAAGTTCTCATACGGGGGGAAGCCGGGGCTCTTTAGGAAAGGACATCCACGTAATGATATAGTTGAGGATTAATACCTTTAATTGGGCATGGCTGTTTCGTGCAGGATCACCTTCACGTAGGGGGGGAAGACGGGAAGAACCCTTGTTTGGTCCAGATCAAGAAGGTGAAATCTTGCCCGTTGGTGTATTGTGGGTTTCAGGAGGCGGGGCTGGGGGTTTAATGAGAGAGAGTGCACAAGGGGGGGGGCGATTTTTAGGCCGGTTTTCGAGCAAAGACCTTCGTATTAACTGTGACCTCGTTCCTGGATCAACGCAAGGTAAATATCGGAGAGGATGGCAGGGACCTAAACCACCTGACATCACAAAAAAAATTCCGGTAGGCGATTGACACCTGTAATGGGGGTGGAATACGAAAAACAGGAAGCCTGTGCTAAGATGTATTGGTAGCACGGGGTTGGAACACAGGCCCGTCTTTCTTCTGTTGGCTTTCACCTGGGGGCGTGAATACCCCTTTGCCCGCAGATGAATGGATCAAAGGGTTGACGGTTTTACGTGAAAATTGGGTCCGAGAGAAAGACAGCGAAGAAAAATGAACACCGTCAAACGGCAACAGCGATTCTCTGGTCCCTTTGTGGAGAACCAAACGCTTCAAAAAGGCCCCCTATTCCCGACGTCGCTACGATTCAGGAAAAAAAAGTCGGAAACTAAGTTCGTCGAATAGCTTCGTGTCGAGGGGAATGGGTTTTCTTGTGGGGCAGAAACGAGGACAAATGGTCGGCCCGTGTCAAGCATGCACGGAGTGGTCGAGCTTCGCCGAGCGAAAAACGGGGTCGGAGTTGGGGAGAGTAGGGGGGGCCATTCGCAACAAGGGGGTGGGTGCCATAGAGGGAAAAGTACCAGGTTCTTCAGAATCTGGCGGCGCCGCGGTGAAAAATTTGGTGGATCCACGTCGACATGGGGGGATCGGGCATTGCCTTAAAAAACACTCCCCGGCCGGTTATAGAACCCACCGTCAAAAAAACGTTTGGGGGGGAGGGAGTACTCTCTCCCCGGTCCTGATAGGCACTCTAGGCGGGGGGCCCGAGGAAACTTTTCCATTTAGGAGTTTTTGCATGATTCAATCAGCTGGGGGACCGATCAGGAAGTTTGGGCAAGGGCAGGCTCAAATTAATTAATTAATAAATTAAATCTTAGGGAAGAGCTATTATCGACTTTAAGGACTCAGGAAAGTAACGAGGGGGGATTCCGCAACTGAATGTCGATTTTCGGTTAAGGGGTCGAAACCTCAACCGAACTCTGCACAATGCTGTACCACTGCACGAACGTTCTTTACTGGGCGGAACGGTGTCACGAAAAGTCAAACGCTGCAACAAACAGGGGCATAGAAAAGGGGAGCCTGCTCATCGTGTAGAAGATATCTTACCTTGTGGCAGCGGAGGGGGTGGAGCGGGACAAATAGAAGACCTGATAAATAGGGGTTCTATCCCCCGTGGGATGGGAGCGGTTTCGAAAAGTTAATTGCCCGCCTATCATTGGTAGCAGGGGAAAGAAGTAAGGGGAAGGTGAATTCGACCAGAGCCTCCTTCCCGAAAAACTTCTATAAAAAAAAACAGTTTATTCCACCAAATTAGGGAGGACCAACCAACGGAGCACCCGAGACGACCGGGTGGAAACTTACTAAGGGTCTGTCACTCTTCCGGAATCATTTTTAGGGAAAACCCAAAACGGAGTGCACCAGCCTGTCTTTGGCCAAAGGACTCGGGCAGGTGACTCGATTCAATTTTTTTTCCACATTGGACGGACAAGGGGGGGGGGGAACGGGGAAGGGAGAATGTACGAAAAAAGGCACAAAACGTCCGATGCAAAAAACTTTGGGCGGAAGGAAACGTTCCAAAAGTGGCCATGGAAGGGGAGGGACGCGATTGCGAACGGCGTCTGGATCACGGAGGACGCAGGGATTGGAGGGGAAGGGTACAACAGCTATGGCCCGAAAAAAGGACGAGGTAAGCGATCCACATGAAAAATGAAAAGGGCAGAACGTTACCAGAAACATCCTAGCAGACCAAGGTAAAAAACTGGGGTGTCGCAGAATGAAGGCGGCAATGACTGCAGTCAAAAAGTACTGTGCGGGGTGCGCAGGGGCAAGGACGACATTTGCAAATCACATGTCTTGATATTGGGAATCGAGGGAGAACTGCCCTACAGATAACGCAGGGAAACGCAAAGACTATCGAACAAGTGTGACTTACACACCTACTTCATTGAAAGGGAGGATGGGTGTCTGGACCGATGAGGGACGACGAAAATGAAGGGAAGGGCCTGGACGGCCCTTGTCCAAGGACATTAAAGGCTGGACGAACTTGGCAACGAAACGGTGAGTTCTCCGAGGAATAAGTTCAGAGACCGGCAAGATCCTCAAACAAGTTGAGGGAACTATGAAGTAAAACGCATGGTAACAAAGGCCGGGCTTGGGCACCTCTATGTGCAGAAAATCCAAGGACTTCCTTGGGGGAATAGAGCTCAAAAAAAAACGAGTCTGGAGGGAAAAAAGAGAGAGAGAACTGATGAGAAATCTGGGGGAAGGGTCGCAATCGTGGGTGGAGACCGTCCTTTTGCCCCGTTGTTAGACGTGGTAACAATTTCCGAACATTTGGTTTGATGATCACTGGGGGAAGGGTGCTAACGTTATCAGGCTCTCGGTAGGGGGAAGTCCGGCATACGTCCATGCACGTTCGACAAGAGCTTTCATTACAGTGTAAGGTGGGGAAAAACGATGCCGGAGTTGGGTGGTGCTTCTAATGAGGGGTAACCATAAACCTCCCCAGTCCAGTCCTTCGTTTTAAGGAAGGGAGGGTTAGCGGGCTGGCCGGGTTTGTCAGGGGCTGAGGGATAGGGATTCCGAGGCGAGTAAAAATCAGGGAATACATTATCCGAGCAATGTCCCAAAATTGCCGCCGCGGCTGAAAAAAAAAACAGTCTCCGCGGGCCAATGGGAACAAAGAATCATTTAGACACAGGGGGTAACGGTGGTAAATGTAAAATTAACTCTTATGTAGTAGATATGGCCAGAAGTTTAAGGGCATAGCCGTGAAAATCGAAAGGCCTTTGGTAGGTTTATCCTGTTAACAAGAGCCTCCAAGAGGGGTGACGTTGAAGTCCTTAATAGCAGCCTCGTGGTCAGATCGGAAAGTCCCATTGCATTGGAAGAGTAAAAGGGGGGGGCAGTCGAATTGTTTGGGGGGACGAAAGGGTTCCGAGGTTTTGGGAGTCATTGCGCCGGCCCGTCTCTGGCAGGAAATGTTGGCACCAACAAGAATCGGAGGGGGAAACAGCTGAAAGGGCCGGCAAGGAAAAGCATGGAGCGTTGTGCAGGGTTGCAACAAATGAGACGATAGTTCCGACAACCGCGAGTCATTCTAACCTTTAGGACGTCGGGGCAATGGAGGGGCAAATCAATGTGGTTAGGGCGCCGACCTTTGTCTGGGAACACGTTGACTTCCGGCCCCTTGTGGTCCTTCAATCACCTGAACATCCCATTCTGGCGATGTCGATAAGGATCCAAAGGAAATTGTTCGAGAAAAAACGCATCCATAACGCAGGGCGAAAAAACGAAGAGAACTTTCATTTGCTGGAGGGAGTGTCAAAGCTACGAAAAATGCCTTCCTCCGCTAGGCGTGTGCACACACCCGAGCGTCTCCACAGGGGTACCTAGGCGACATGACTCGACCTCGTGAGTTTCAAAAGCAACTTTCTTGGTGGCCAACGGGAATACCCTCTTCCAAGCAAGGTCCTAAAAGTGGGCCTCATTGCAAGCGTAAAGTTTAGGTCCAAAATACGAACCGTCAGATCGGTGCTGCAAAAAAGTATTGGTCAAAAGGGAATGACGGTTTGGAACAGGGGCCGTCATCTAAAAACGAAAGTGCGTAGAAGAAGGTGGCAAAACGGAAGGCCTGGGAAGAAATTTGATAACGGAAGCGTCAAAATCTGAGCGAAAAACGCGTCCCGCGTGTTCCTCAGTCATCAACGAGAAATGCAAAGGGTGTCCGGGGGGGAATAAAAAAGATCGGTCAGTCCTCTATCGGGGAAGCAGAAGAAGAAAAAAAAAATTAAGTGGGCGACGACAAAACGGGATTCGGAAGTGGAATCATCCGCAAAGCAACGAACCCTGGACCGCGAAAGGGGAGCCACATGGGCAACGAGGGGAAAGCCGGCAGTACGAAGCAAACAATCGGATTTGAAATATTGCGGGGACACACCTGTGCGATTTCTAAATGATGTGGACCGCACCAGCTGGAAAGAATCTGAAGAAATGTAAACAACCCGAGGAGCAAAAAGCCCTGGGGTCAGGAAACGTACAGGTCGGCCACTCGTCGCCCCAAGCCAACGAAAAGATCGGCAACGGGACACCAGCAGATTACGAAAAATTCGTTCGCCAGTTCGGGGAAAATAGGAGGGAACGAGCGGCATAGTGGGCAGAAGAAAAAATTTACTCACAACGGAAAAACTTTTACAACAAGCTCAATGAGACGGGAGCGTTTCAAGGATTACGACTTAGTCTACAGAAAAATTCTAGCGTTGCTTTTCTACGGTCTCGGGGCAAACTGAACAGTCAAAATGCCAATAGAATGATAAGGCAGGGGGGGGGTTCGTTCCCCCCCCTTCCAAAATTTCCGTAAACGCCAAATCCTCTAACCCTTGGAATTCCTCCCCCGCGTTGACGTACCTGAGTGAGTTACGTTCAGTACTCTTACAAATAATCCCCTAGTTCCATACATAAAATTTTTGGGAGCGACGGTTTGGAGGTAAGGAGCAGAAAGCTCTAAGGACCGACTATCCCGGCAAGAAGGGACAATTTGCAGCACGGCTAAGGAGGGGCTCCGAACTTGGAAGGAAAAAACCTCGTACCGGGGAAAAACTATCAGATCCAACCAAGAACCCACTCTGACCTCAATGCAACGACAAACCCCTGGGCTATTTCCCAAAAGTAACTTGGGCTACAATTACGCAATGGGTAAACGGTTGAATGGATGACCGTGTTCCCGAGAAAAACGTGAGTTATCAGACCCTTCACATGAAAGAAAGTGGGGGGTGTTTAGAAAGTCCGACCTAAAAATAGAGGACAGCGACTGGAAAAAACGGGGAATCCAAGCACCGAAGAAGCACCACCGGTAACTTAAACTCAAGTGCTGGCATACCTCACAATGTTTAACTGTCCACTGAAGACAAGTTAAGAGAAAGCAAAGGATAAGGGATGCGGCTAAAAATGCGAAACGGCAGAATGTGTGCCCCCGTGTGGAGGATCAGAATCGATTAGGATCCTAGATAATTCTCCCCGGCAGGAGGGGGAGTTATGAGGGGGGGTACAAAGGACAAATTGCTTAATCTTCCAGCCTGTCCTCAAGCACCGAAGCAAGAAAAATCCTCCGCACGGTGCCAGTGGAGAGTGGTAGGGGGCGGGAACAGGAGGTACCAGGGGGGAAGAAACACTAAGTGTAGAAATAGAAAATAGGAGGGTCACATCAAGGTCGTTTGTATAAGCACGGAAGCCATCAAGTTAACTACGGGGAAATTGGCACAAGAAAGGAACCGAGTCCTGTGTGAGGAAAAAAAGGCGCAAAAGGGTCTGGAAACATAGAACGGGCCAGGGGAGAGCTGCCCCTGGGACTTAAATTAAATCTTCCACCGCTGGGCTGCGTCCGACAGACAGGTTTCCGGGCGGTCTTTAACCTCTTCTCTGCATCAGGAATTGTCGTCCCCTTCAGATAAACCTATTGAGGCACTCTGAAGAACGGATGCTTCCCACACTCCCCCGGGGGACGATGGGTTTCAAAAAAGGCAGTCACCCATCCGACCGCCTCCAATCTTTTAACTGCACCGGACCCCGCGTATCCCTCTTTTCCCGCCGCAAAGTTGGACGTCTTTGTGGCGGTCTATCTCCTCGAAGATCGACCGAATTATGAACCGAAGAAACATCTTATCTGGGAACCCGAAAGACCTTTAAGGGCATGCGTTCGACAACTTAGGCTCAGGAAAGATATAAGAAGTACGGCCCGCGCAAAAAGGTGGGGGCAGTGATCTGTCGTGTCACGCGAATAATGGGCTGTCATGCAGCCTAATCGAAGGAGAACGAACCGGCCGGCTCAGCACGACAAGGAAAGAAAACTGGATTAGCACGAGCGACGCCGGACCGGGTGAGGTGGGCTCAAAAGAGGCAGACCTAAAAGTGAAGAACGGTCGGAACCACACAGGGCGGTGATCAAATCCACCTCCCCCTGGGCACGAAGTCACACAATGGGCTAAGGAAACGGGTTAAACGAAAGGGACACAAGGCCACGGCCGATGTGCCCCACAAACCCTCGACAAGGCTCACTTCGAACTTCCTCGTAATGGTGACACAAGCCCGGACTTGGGCGAGTTTCGAAGAACAGAGTACCTAAGGGACACCAGGGGGCGGTAGTGTCAATTCAAACAACTTTCAAGTCGAAAACAGGGGACAGGAAAAAGCCGCATCACAAAAGTCCGTGATTTCCTTCAATAGGGACTAGCGACTTACGGGGGGGCATAAAAAACAGACTTACATAGCCAGGGAAGAGTTACCGTGGGATTGCGGGATTATTGGCAGTGTTTGTTGGGGATCTTCTTAACTGACATGCCCGTTACTCCAGGCTTGTGC
>Ga0179591_1382258_pt1 | contig 12665 bp, 12 predicted proteins | sample CZOMad2_1_08_16f_FD_182891 | JGI IMG/M metagenome (GOLD analysis project Ga0179591, IMG submission 182891) | Vadose zone soil fungal communities from Angelo Coast Range Reserve, California, USA - CZOMad2_1_08_16fungal (PacBio error correction) | ecosystem: Environmental > Terrestrial > Soil >...
CACTTTGGGAGGAGGAGAAAATCTCGTAGAACCTCCTCCTAAGACATTCGCAGAAGTTAGCGATACAGACATTCGCCCCTCTTCTTCTGCGGGTCGGGAAGGCCCAAAAGTTTTCTTCTTGTATAAATTGGGGAAAAGAGGTTGGAAGGACCAAGGCTATGATAAGAAAAGTAGAAAGAAGAGAAAATCCACCGCAAGCAATGAAATAACTCTGGTCGAGGGAGCGGCGACTGAACTAGAAAAAGAAGCACGCGAAGAAAGTCGAGTGGTGTTGTGACCTCGTCGCCAAATCAGCTCAACCGGGGGCAGGAGAAAAAAAGAAGGTATCTGTCAAGATTTCGAAAAGGAAGAGGGAAGTAAAACATAAGTGAGGGGAGACACGATCGGTGCCTTTCCTACGACGTTCTGGGAACAAGAGACCTTCAGAGGGGGGGCCACCTCTAACCTTCGGGAGGCCGACAGGCGACAGAGGAGAGAATTTGAGGGGAAAGGAGAGTCAGATCTTCTTCCCGTCAAGCGCATGTCCGCAGTTCGCCTACGGGGGACCAACATCTGCGGACCCATTCAGGACACTCAGTCTTCTTGAAGGAGAGATATGCATAGAACAGGGTAGTGAAAAGAAGGTCAGGGCTTGAAATCCATCATCGGGGGCAGAAATACGTCTAATTTATCGACAGGAAAGGAGAAAAAGGAGAGGTAAAAATATATAATAGGGGAAGACCAGGGAAGAAGGGACTGTTACCCTCCAATATGGGTAGCAGGCTTCCCGCTGCAGAATAAAGGTAGGGGGGGGTTGTTGTCACCACGACAAAGGGCGAATTCTTCTTAAAGAACGAGGACGACCAAAACTATAAAACGTAGGGCATATGTTTCGCACCGAGCGGGAACCCGGAGAAGTTTTGTATCACAATACAGAGCAATCCATAAGGGGAGAAAAAAGTTGTTAAAGGCCTTTTACGAGAGGAAGAAGATAAAAAAAAAAGGGAGGAGGAAAGTAAGACACTATAACCTAACGGGTAGGGGGGAAAGGGAGGTTGATTCGCTACCCCAAGAAAGAGAAAGAGAGGAGGGGATACTCCATAAAGAAAGAAAAAAGGACGTCAGGGGTGGAGGGCTGGGGGGGGATTTAAGTGAGGAGAGGGGTACCATTGGGGCTGGGGGGGAAGATCCAAACAAGACTACTCTGGGGCTTGAGGGCAAATTTGAAGGGCTCAAACGAGTGAGGGGGGCGAATTAACATGGAAATAGGATCCACGCAGAAAGAGGGTGTTTTTTATCACTCAGTGGTTAAATTAATGAAAGTGAGATTAAATAGTAATTGTCTTCCCTGACCATTATTTTAAGAGAAAGGAGAATAGTATACAGGGGGGGATGAAACTCATTCCCAAGAGGGGGAAGCTCTGGTTTCGAATAGTTCATCTCCATCGTCTATTAGGGGTAAGGGGGGAACTGTACTCTTCTCGAGAAGGGTTGCCCTCACTCGGGGGCTCCTCTCATGAAGAAGAGGTTACGAGTTAAGGGTAGGTAGAGGTGGAATCCTCTCAACGGAAAAGAAGACTCTACAGAAAGGCTAGGGACACAAATTCTCTGGTACGGACGTCTGCAAGTGACTTATCCATTCTTACTAAGAAAGAGGATCCGCTTATTACTGGAAGGAAGGGGAGAGAATTCCACTTTTTAACCACAAAAAAAAAAAAAAAAAAAAAAAAAAAAAAAAACTCCTAAAAAAAAAACGCCAAAAAATAACCACCCCCTAAAAACAAAAAAAAAAAAAATGCGAAAGCAAAGACCAAAAGCGAAGATTAAAGAGGGGAGCGCTAGTTCGATCCTTTCGAACAGCATAGAGGAACCGAGCAAGGCCTGCAGGGGAGTGGGATCATGGGAGGAAGGAGGGAGATCCCTCAAGCCTTCCGAAAAAGGGAAAAGGAGAACAGCAACGTTTAAGGAGACGAAAACGGGGAGAGGGAGGGTGCATGCACGATTTCTGAGCAGTTCTTCTGGGGTGTAGACGATATATCTGACAGGGGTGAATTCCTCCGGGAGAAAAAAGGTTTTTAGGAAGAGGGGGGAATGCGAGCTGCTAGATCAGTGGTTTGGGAGGGTAAGGGCCTAAAAGGAAAAGAGCCGGCGTTAACACTTCGGGAAGTCCATTCTCTAGGAGAGGGTCCCAATGGGGAGGGGATGAAAAAGTTTCCATTTAGAGGAATGATCTCAAAAAGAAATCAACCTACGAAAAAGGGGGGAAGTTGGATGGATAGGGGAGAACAAGTCAGCCTGGAAAGAGGTGAGCTTCTTGAATGACTTGTGCAACTCCGTAGCAGTAGTTGGGGATCAAAAGAGACACCCTCACCGTTTATTAACCGAAGGAGGAGCTCAACCTTCTCAGAAAGAGGGAATGGAGTGTTAGGCAGACATAGAAGGAGTTGGAGCGTTGAAGGGAAAAAGAGAATCACTGATTTTTTTACACTGATAGTCTGGGACTCATCTCAAACACTGGAGGAAAAGAGAGGGAGATGAATTCTCACTCAAGAGAAGGGGGTAAAGAAGGTAGGGAGAAAGGAGTTAAAAAGAATAAAAGAAGTAGATGTCGTCTGATAGGGAAAAGAGTGTGAGGTCTTTAGAGCCTGTGACAGATCATCTTTTCTATTACACTGGTGGAGGGCGGGGGGAGCGGTAGAGTGCCCCAATACCTTCAGGAGGGGAGAGGAAGAATTATCTTATATCCCCAGATGGGATAGATCCATTTTAAGAAGGGTTATACAAGCGGGGGACAAAGGAAAGTGGTAGGAAGCTTTCTTACGGGACTAAACAATGAGAGGAGGTGGATAAGCCGAAAAAGGGAGTTTTTCCAGAAGAAGAAGGAGTCCTACCTATTAGGAACTCCTGCTAGTTAGTTTCTGAGGGAACCCTTGGGTCATTTAGTTAAAGACCAATCTTAGAGAGCAGTAAAGATAAGTAAGTAACTTAGAAAAGAGGGAGTCTTCATCAACCTTGTCTATATAGAACAAGAGTCTAGACCGGTGAGCTTACAATTAAAGAATGGAGAAGGGACTAATCAAGAAAAAAAGTTAAGTAGGGAGATCTAAGGGAGGAGTGAGAATTTGAAGATTGTATACAGTAGGGATTGCTAAAGAAGGAGAAAAAGAGCTACCCGTTCAGGAGAGGGAGAGCTGACTGACTTCACGAAAAGGGGGGAAAACTCTAAAAATTCCACTCTCCGGAGGAGAGGAGGAGTGTTGCTAAGTGGGTACACTAAAAATAGAAGAGCAGCGACCGAAGGAGAAAGAATTCGGGGTCCAAAATGAGAGAAGAAGAAAGCAGATTTTCCGAAATCGGGGGGCTTGTCTTTTCGCCAAAAAACGAGAAGGAGGGAAGAAGGGAGGTCTCAGATACCTTCATCGAGAAGTCATAAGGAAAAGGCAGTCGAGGAATAGTAGCTTGCTCGGATCGGAAATAAGTGACAAGCAGAGGTCATCTGGAAAAATCACCGGAGGGAAAAAGGCATGGCCGAACCTTTACCGAAGAAAAGATGACTGAACCTCACATAAGGAGGAGGGAAATTAGGAGAGAAGAGAAAAAGGGTCTACGGGTTAAGCAAGGAAGAGTGTCAACATGTTACAGACATTGGAAGGCCAAGTCCCGACTTTCCCAGAGAATGGACAAGAAGAAATAGAGACAAGGGTGTTGGGAGGGAAAAAGTCGTCCCACCTGAAATCAGGTTGGCGCAATTCCAGTGAACAGGAGGGAAGAGGATGTTTTGGACGTCACCACTAAAGGGTTTCCCAGGAAAGGGAAAAGTACAAAGAAGAAAAAACGGGTTAGATGTAGGATAGGGGTCTCTTTTGAAGAGAAAAGCAGATAAAAACAAATAGTGTCTGTGGGCAAGTCGCAATACCGATACCGGCGACACGGGTTGTAATCAGGGAAAGAGGCGTAATCCTCTCTAAAAACAAAACAGGGTAAAATAAAGAGAAAGAGGAGAGACAGGAAAACGGACACTTTTCCGGTTAACGTGTGAGGCTGACTGAACTAAACAAACGCTACTGTGTTCTGAGTCTTGCTGAAAATATGCCTAATAAAGTTTGGCCAGCCTTCACAGATAGTACCGTAGGACGGTGGGGCAGTATCCAAAAGCATCTAACTTTCCTCAACTTTCTGGACGCCTCACATTATTTGTGGGGAGATTAAATAATCAGCGTAACCATCGGGGGAGGGGGGTCTCTTGGTGTACATTCGGGGTAGGCGCGGGAAGGGACCGTCTTGATGACATTCGGGAAAAGGGAGAAGCGACAGGAGAAAGAAGAAAGGTTTTCTATCTCTAATAAACCGAAGAATGATTGGACTCTACGCTGGGGGGGGGGATCTTCACGTGTAAAAGGGCGAAAACTTCTCATTACTTTTATTACATGCAGGAGAAAACGCTGGATATCACTGATTAAAGAATGGACTCAGAACTAGGAAGAAGAAGTTTAGCGAGAAGTAGTATAGTTTCTGGAAAGACAGTCCATTCCTTCCGAGCTACAAAAATTGCTATTTGAAGCTTGAAGTCGTGGGAAAGGAAATGGATTACAGAGTTTCTCCTTCAACTGTGATGCTTGAAAAGGGGAGAATAAGTAAAAGTGGAAAAAAATAAGAAATAAAAGACTTCTCTACCGGGTGTAGGGCCGTCCTTCTACATCTTCATTTAGGGGTAGGAAAAGAACAGAGGGAGCATTGCTTGGAGGATAGTGTACTTAAGTAGAAAAAAAGTGTGTGGAAAATTTCTAGCATAAGACAGGATGAAGGAAGGAAGCTGGAATACGAGAAGGGGTATGGGATGAGGTAGCAGAAATGCGGCGAATGTCATAGAGAAGGGGAGTCAGTGTCTGCGCCGAAGAGAAGGGGGGAAAAGTCCTCCGAGAAGAAACGGGGTGGCAGCGGGGGGGGGGGGGGGGGGGGGGGGGGGGGGGGGGGGGGGGGGGGGGACGGGAGCTCGGTGGGGGGTGTGAGACGCCTGCCAACTTGTGCAGGAAAGAAAAAGTCAAACTATGGAAAGAAGGGGAGACGGAATAGGCGGGAGAGGAAGAGGCGGCCCCATCTGTGGGCGAAGGGGAGGAGAACACTTGCCCATTGGGCGGGGGGAGCTCGTAAGCAGATCGGGGGAGAAGGAAAAAATTAGTCCGCTGAATCTGGGAGAAAAAAGTCGTAATGAGGCCAGCATGGAGGGAGCTAAGGGATGACATAAAGCAGGAAAAGGAGACATGGGTAGGGAGAGAAGACAGGAAGCACCTTTGATGATCGACAAAGGGGGATAGCACAGGACTCTCCTGCTTCATGCTAAATGGAGAAGGGGGGCAGAAGCACCTAGTCTTCCTGTTTGAAAAGGAAGTTCCTCTGGGAAATGGGGAGAGGCTGAGGAAGAAGTCTCCATTGAGAAAAAAAAAAAAAATGAAGGGGGGAGGTGTAAAATAGAGAACGCGAGCAGTGTCAACAATCCGGTGTAGGTGGAGGCCAGGGATGGTCAAGGGAAGCAAAATAATTAATGGGCTGCCTCAAAAAGAGGTAAAAGAGGGATTAGTACTCTCTTTTTTATAATCTTGTCAGACGGGTGCTGGATTGGATAGAGGGGGGGGATGATTCCCACTACCATTCAGTGGAAGATAGCATAAGGAATCCAGAGAAAAAAAAAGAAAAGCTGAGACCGAAAAAGAATTGACTGACCGTTTTCGTCGACGGAAGGGGGAGATACTAAGGGAAGGCAAGGGGGGCGCACAAAGTTTGAAAAAAACGATGGTAAAAATTCACCTGGAAGAGAAGAGAGAACGCGAGACTTTCCTTTATGAAAGGCAGGCTCGTGTCTTGTTCTTCGCAAAGGTTGGGGCATTTAGTATGCGGTAACAAAAAAGGAGACTACTATCGTGATAAGGAATCAAAAAGTGGGATGCTCAGATGGGGGGATCAACTGGACTCTCTGAGAAAAGTCGACCTTCTACCGTAGACAGGAACAGGAGAACCACACAGAAGAAAAAGGGGAGTCTGGCTTCCAGAAAATCCGTTTCTGGATTTTAAAAGGGGTGGGAATTTGAGACAAAAGGATGGAGGGAAGGAAAGTCTACGAAGGGAATCCCCAGCCGAAGTCATGAGAGGTCCTCTTAATTATCCCTCTAATTTAGAAGGGAGAGAAGGGACTAAACAGTCCACTCCTCGATAAGAGGACGAAATGGATAGTAGAAAATAAAGCTCTGAAGGAAGGAGAAAAATTATGGCGGCCAAGGAAAGAAAAAAAAACTTCATATTGAATACAAAGCGAGGGGTGTTCCATGGGGAATCTGGGGGACCTGGCCGAGCGCCTGAGATCTTGGGGAGTGAGAACCTAGGCAGAGGGAGGCTGACGGAGTCAGTTGCTTTCCATACTTGATATCATCTGAAACTTCAGGGGGAAAGGAAGCACAAGACGGTATTTAGACGAATCTCCTAAGAATGGAAGAAGGACAAGAGAGGTAGACTGAAAAAAGAAGGTGGGGTGCAAGGAGCAACCCAGGGGTAGTTAATTCTCCGGGAAGTCATACAGGGTAACATCAATGTCATCAATCACTGTAGAGTGAAAACTGCGTAGGATTAATACGGATATGTAACAAAAGATACCCACTTTTACAGAAGGACTCATTCCCAATGTGAAGGGGCAACCGCTCATTTTGGGGGTGAAGGCCGTGCAGCATCATATGCCTTTTGGTGGAGGGAACAAAAAAAAAATGGCTTCTTCAGGAAAACTCAAGGGGAACGCAAAAACGTTTAAGCTACCATTAGTAAGGGGGAATCGGGGGTAATCATCCAAGAAAAATGGGCGTGGGTTCCATTCGACCTACCTTAAAAAGGATAACTTTAGGAGGATATTCGGCTCTGAAAAAAAAAAGAGTGAGAAAAATAATATATATAAAGCCGCAGGTAGAATGAAAAAGGGGAGCAGTTAATATTAAAAAAAGTGATGAATACACTACGTCCCTCAAAAAGAAGGTTTACGGGGGGAAAAAGGAGGACACACTTCTAAGAGGATACCGGGGGGCTTTGGAAGTGGAAAAGTTCCCTGAATCTAGAAAAAGGGAGTGGTCCTATCCAACGCAGAGAGGAGGTCACTGTCATTTGAATAAAAGATTGGCTAATGTTCAATACTTCCCCATAGGGGCGTCGGTAAGGAGGGGGACATATGTTTACAGAAAAAGGGGGGGAAGATTAATAACGGGGAGGAAAAAGCTTGCTGGGCTTCGAAGACGCCCTTCAAACGAGTCCACTACAATGTGGAGGAGGAGATAGAATTCGACTCCTAGGTGGAGTCGAAGAGTTCCGAAGATGAGGAGGGTCTCCTGGTAGGCGAATGAGGGAAACATGGAGGGGAAGATGGAGAGAGCAAAGTTATTTCCCAAGAGCTGGCCTCCTGAAAACTCTCTTACAGGAGGGAGAGGGTCCTCGCCTTTCAAGTGAAAGTAATACAGGGTCTTCATCCGGAATAGTATGGCCAAAATCAGTAGAGAAAACAGATGAAGTCGTATAGATCAGACTTAATCTGACCGTAAGACGCCGATTTTCACATTACACTTCTTCACCAAATAAGAGATTAGCTTTTGAAAGAATTTAGGCAGAAGATAATTGAAAGGGGAGGAAGGCAGCCCTATCGGACTGGATAGGGAGTCTATTAGAGGGAAAGAATCATGGGCACGAAAATCTGGATTGAACCAACTTTTGGCCGTCTACGCCTCCTACTAACTTTTGAATGGGAAATGATGTTCCATGACTTCTATAGCTTTTCGATATGTCGCTCTAGAAATTTGAAAGTCCGAGGGAACAGAAGGATTCATTACTTATAGGTGGAACTGAGGATTGCAGATAGATCAGGTGGTGGTGGTGAGATAAGAAAAGTTAAAGGGAAGAAGAAGAAAAAGAGAAACCTTCTTTCTAGAGGAGATCTTCTGGTCGATTTCCCCTCTGTGATGGCCGGATGGAAAAAAAGTTTGTAGGCTGTGGGAAGTCCGTATCTTAGAAGAAGAAAAAGGGAAATTCCCTAACACACAGGGTAAGAACCTTCTGCCATTTTTAGACTTGGGTTCGGGAGATCCAATGAAGTAAGAAAATGAAAACCAGGAAAAAAGAAAAAAAAAAAAAAAAACCCCAAGAAAAGACTGTATTTTTATACAAAGAGAGAGGGAGCCTCCCTTTTATTATCGGAAAGGATCTGAAAACTCTCTTCCTTCAAAAAAGAGAAAGGAGATGGGTGAGCCTCCAAATCGGGAGTGGGAGGAAGTGTTTATGGTACGGGATTGGTGAAATGATTGAGGCTGGGAGATTTTCCATAAAAACACAAATTATTAGGAGGAGAGAGTTTCTCCTCCTATAAGGTCAAAAATCCTTTATTTTGAGGAAAGGGCGGGGAAAAAAGGAAGAACTAAGGCGAGGGAGGGAGAAAAAAGAGCATAGCTGAAAAAGGACGAGGAGTGGAGCCTCTTGAGATAAAACGTGGGATATTAGTTATGAAAAGAAAAGAGTGTAGAGTTCATTATCGCATTCAATAAGAGAAAAGAAACTGCTCAACATTATCGTGAGACTAACGAGACAAGGTAAATTTTCTGGAAAGGGAGAGGGGGGGAAATTACTTCCAGCCTAAAAAATGCGCAAGGGTGTACTCAAAACCAGCTTTTTGCCCAGAGACGGGAGACCACTATCCTTCTCGAAAAGGGCAAGAAGGAGAGGGGGAGTGATTTGTAGTAGGAAACCCATGAGGAAAGGAGAGAAAAAAAAAAAGTCTCTCAGAATAGAACAACCTCTCATTAACTTGGGGAAAGGGCTAGACTATTTATATTGTTAGGAGAAGGGACTCTGGGTGGTAGAAAATGGACTCTATACATCAGAATGGATAGGCGAAAAAAGAAGCATAAAATTAGGGAGGAGAGGTCGGGATGTGAAGAAAAGTCATATTTTTATTACCAATGATTTAAAAGGTCTCTGAAAAAGGAGGAAGACAACGCATGCTGCCTCAGGGGGGGAGCTGGATACTCATTAGAAAAAGGAATCGGAGGAGAAAACTCGTCCAGAGAAGAGAGTAGAGTGGGTGAAGAAAGTTTTACGAAGAGAAGAGTATAAGATAGATGATTGGAAATGTCTATAAGAACTGGCAAGGGGGAAGAAAATACACCTCTAATTTATGGGAGGACCATCCAAGAAGTAGTAGTTCACCTTGAACCGGAAAGAGAGGAGGAAAGATCTTGATCTGAGAGGAGCTAAGTGAGAAAGGGGGGGGGGCAACTACTTGGTCTCGCGGAGTAGGGACCTCAGGGGAAAGAGTAGTCCTACAGCTAAAAGAAGATATGAGTTACCAGGAGGGAAAAGCCTTTCTTCTTTTCATTATCTGAATAAAAAAAAGGGGATGAAGATTCAACGGCGTAGACAGGTTCCCAAGCATCTTTCATCAATCCGATAGGACTAGAAGTGAGCTTAAAAAGATATTAAAAATAGAAATCCAAAATTGAGGAGACCTATGTTTTAGAAGTAGGCCGGGGGTCTCTCCCAAGAAAATCATGTATCTTCAATTCAAAAGTTGAGCAAAGTCATCTTGGGGTGGGGGGAGATCGGAACCAAAACAAAAGGGACTACATTAGAGATCTCAATCACGAAAGAGGCCTCCAAAGGTATGAAGAGGGGGGGAGAGACAAAGGGGGACAACACCAGCCCCATGAGGGTCATTGGGAAAAGAGAAATACAATCAAACGGACGCCGTTGGTTAAGGTGGAAGAGGCTAATGATAAAAACAACACTAGGGGGAAGGAAAGGATATAAGGGAAAAGAAAAGGAAACCTTAACAAGGGGCGACTTTGGGAGGGCTGGAAGGGAAAACCAAGAAGAGGGTTCAAATTTTTCTGAAACAGATGCAAGATCCTGTTGGCGGAAGGCGTGAATTCCCTTATCTGAGGGAGCAAATGGTGAGGGGGGACCGATAAAAAAAGAATCCAGAAGATGACTTTGAAAGGGCATGGAAAGAGAAACTAAGGAGGGGGGGAGAAGTCAACATTTCAATCGGCTAAAGAGGCGTTCAAAGAGGTTGGGGGGGGAAGCTACTTGATCTTTTCATCTACGGACGAGGAGTTCTTGATGGAACCTGCTTGCTTTGAGTAGAAGAGAACGGAGAATCGTAACGACCATTGAGATGACAGGATACAGAAAGCCAGAGAGAGTGTGGGGGGGCTCTACTCAGGTTGGTGCGGGAGGGGATGTTTTCTGGTCGAAGTTCTTCTGCACATGAGTGGGGAAGGGAAAGGATATGCAGAGGAAAAGTAGGGACTGGGAAAGAAGAGGGCCCTCTTCCGGTCTTTACTGGCCTCGACTGAAGGGAAGGGGGGAGGAGGAAGGGCATCCCTATCTACTGGAATCCCAACAATTCCTCTAAGGAAGAGAAGTAGTGACTAAAATGGAAGGAAAGAGTCTGAAAGGAACCGGAGGGAAGATATTATTTTAAGACAAGTCGGGACGTGGAAATATCGAGGAGAAGAGGGGATTATTTCTACCCGTAGAGGGGAGGTGTCATTTCTTACCTGAAGGAGGACTTGCTTGGGAGTCCTTCAGATGAGGAAAGAAATAAGAAGGGTAGAAAATCTGCCAAATGTTCTAAACAGACGAAAGAAGGAGATTCCTTCGACAGGGGTATCAAGTTATTGGTATAAGCGAAAGAAAGGGATCTTATACTTTTAGTCAGATGATATAGAAAAGGGGAATTTGGGGGGGGACGGGTCCCTTTTGAGACCAAGTTTTCAGTAAGGGAGAGGGGGCGAGTCTCTCTCTCGGTGGTGGGGGGAAGTAATCCTCATCAAATTTTTCAGACGAAAATAGAAGAATAAGGGGGAAGAAAAGGTAAGAGGGATAGTATTCTAGGGGAGATGGAAAAAGAGGTGCTAGGGTGGGACCCACCAGGAGGACCTGGTCGGAATTCATCTATAGGACCAATAGGAGCCTCGTCATGGGGAAAGAAGGGGGAAGAAAACCCTTCGTGAATGAGGGCTGTCTCTCAAGAAGAATTAAAGAAGAAAGAATGATTGGATAAAAGCAATAGATAGAGCGAGAAACGGGGAGGTAGAAAAAAAGCGGATCAAATCTAGTCCCCTCTCAACGGTTAAATGATGTCTCCTCCCCTCTATGAGTTTCGGGGAGTTTCACACAGGAAAGTACCTCAGGGTGGTTGACGAGTCTTCAGTAGAAGAAGAGATAAAAAAAAAAAAAGGAGAAAAAGAGAGTGGAGGAAAACTACACTCCTATTTTAAAAAAAAGAAGTGGAGGAGCCTTTCTGGCACACGTCGAAAATTGAGAGCGGGGGACCAATCTCATGGGAAAAGTGTGGCTTTTTCTACCTCTGGTACTGTGATGGAGGTGAGAGAGAGAATTGTTGTCCACAAAAATAGTTAGGAGTTGTCAGCCAGAAAGGAAGAAAAGCCCCGCTTTCTCAACATTCGAAAAGTTGAGAACCTATCAGGGAAAGGGAACCGTTTGCGCTACTATTCTTCGAGTCTGATTACGCAAAAAAAAGGAGACAATGGTCTAAGGTGGGAAGACCTTCAAGATTGGGAAGGAAGGACTCCCAGCTGTAATTCTTTTATTCAAAGCGTGCGTAGGGGGGAGGTCGACCTTTCATTTCGGAGGAGCATAACACCTAGAAAAGAGAAAGAGAAGCAAAGAGAAGTACTCAGGGAGGAGAGAATTGATTAATTAATTTTATCAGGACGACAATCGCTAGAAATTCTCCTCGGCAAGAGGACTTAGCATCAACCCCTTGAGTAGGAGAGGTAGAACTGACTCAGAGGCTGTTAGAAATTTCAAATGGGGTATTAGGAAAAAGGAGGAAAGGGAGTACGATCTGAGCCCTATACTCACCACGAAGCAGTCGAGAGGGGACCAGGCCAGACCCTCAATAAGCTTCTACGAACTCGGACGAGAATAAAGAGAGTAGAGGGTGGTGAAAGACCTTGGTCGTAGAAAAATAAAAGCCCATCTTCCTGGAAAGAAAGAGATGTCATTCGCGATACAATGAAGAATCTCGATTCGGGGTTAGGGAAAGAGAGTGGCCGTCTTCTTTCAGATGACCTTCATCAGGGGGGGGGGGGAGGAGGAAAAAGACAAAGAAGGAGGAAGAGTAGAGGTTCCTGTGAGGGAATGATATCGAATCGTATTCTTGCCCTTCATAAAAAGGGGGGTACAACGCAGCGCGGACCCGAGAAAGTCAGTGCCATACGAGAGGAAAGTAAAAACAGGGGGAATTAGAGAGCTCAATCTCACCGGAGGGGTCTCTTTCGAGTAGACCTGGTGCCCCACATTTAAAGAAAAGCCTGAGATACTTACATTCAGATGATATAATGTAAAAAAGGAATAAAATAAGCAGAAAGGTTAGACTGATGCAATAATCGTGAACCGAAAATCATGATCTTCAAGGGAAAGTTTCTAAGAGAGAGGACTTATTCCTTGTTGGGTGGAGAGGAAACGCACGCTACTTCGTACGCACTGTCGCAACGGGCGCCAAGGTTAGTTTGGATAAGGGTCTTAGTCTATGGGGGGGGTCAGAACAAGAAGAGTCACAAGCTCAGGGGATGGGGAAGGAGAACACTATTCCAGAAAAAGAACAACGGCGAACGTTGTTAATTCAGGGGGAGGATGGA